>APMI01007026.1_pt1 | contig 40825 bp, 33 predicted proteins | sample 667938 | NCBI WGS metagenome assembly APMI01 (sample SAMN01084076, study PRJNA167559) | wastewater metagenome | biome: Wastewater | place: Denmark: Ejby Moelle, Odense | collected 2011-11-28
AACCTGTTCAACCCGGTTCCCGAAACCGCGCCCGATATGACAGCCGGGGCAGGCCCCGGCCCGCTGGCCGATCAGGATGACGCCGAAACCAGCCCTGCCGCCGCGCAGGCCACCGCCGTTGCCGGGGCTGCCGCCCTGTTCCGCCGGCTGCACGCCCGGGGCCAGCAAGCCGCCGCTCAGGAGAGCCACGCATGACCGCCGCCCTCAACCCCCTGCAGGCACCGCGCAGTGGCGCCCTCCGCCCCACCGCAGGCAATCCCGATCAGCCGCGAACCGAACTGGGCCGCGCCACCCGCATCGGAATGCTGGGCAGCCTTGCCATGATGGCGGTCTTTCTGGCCTGGGCTCATTTCACCCCGATCAGCGGTGCTGTGGTCACCCCCGGTCAGGCCGTAGTGCCGGGCAAGCCCCGCGTGGTACAAAGCCTGGATGGCGGCGAGGTGCAGCATATTCTGGTTGCCAATGGCGATCATGTTCAGGCAGGCCAAGTGGTCTTGCGGCTTGATCCCACGCTGATCAAGGCCAAGCGCGACATGGCGCTGAACCGTCTCGCGGCGGCGCTGACCCTGCGCGACCGCCTGCAATCGGAACAATCGGGGCAGGCCCAGCCCGCCTTTGCCGCGCCCGATCTGCCCTTTGCCGCACCCGACACCACCCAGGCCGAGGCCGGTCAGCGCCAGATCTTTGCCGCCCGTGCCGCGCAGCGCGACGGACGGCGCGCTCAACTGGCCGAACGGGTGGCGCAACTGCACAACCAGATTGACGGCATGGATGCCCAGATCGCCGCCAAGGCCGAACAACTGACCCTGGTGGAAAAGGAACTGGCCACGACCGAACAGCTGTTCGCCAAGGGCATGGTCCGCGAAAGCCAGAAGCTGGAGCTGCAAAGCAACCGTGCCGGTCTGATGGGCGAGATTGCCGGCGACAAGGCTGAACGTGCCCGGCTGGAAAACGCCATCCGCGATGCCCAGCTGGAGGTGGATCAGGCCGACCGCGCATTTCTGGAACAGGTCTCGACCGATCTGCGCACCACCGGCACCGAGGTGGAAGAGCTGGTGCTGGAAATCATCACACTGAACGATCAGCTCTCTCGTGTCGAAATCCGCGCGCCCGCCACGGGCATCGTGCATGAACTGCAGATCACCACCGAAGGCGGCGTGGTTGCCCCCGGTGCAGTGCTGCTGCAGATCGTGCCGCAGACCGGTGCTGTCGAATTCGAGCTGCGCCTTGGCGCGCAGGATATCGAGCGGGTGCATGTGGGGCAGGGTGCACAACTGGTGTTTCCCAGCCTTGATCCCCGCACCACCCCCCGGCTTGAGGCGCTGGTGGCCAGCATCTCGCCCGCCGCCATCGCCGATCCCCAAACCGGGCAAAGTTTCTACCGCCTGACGCTGTCGGTCACGCCCGAGGAATTGCACCGCCTGAAGGGCGTGGAAATCCTGCCGGGGATGCCGGTGGAAGCCTTCCTGAAAACCGGTGACCGGTCGGTTCTCAGCTACCTTCTGGCGCCGATGTCGCATCAGGTGATGCGCGCCTTCCGGGAGGAGTGATCGCGTCTGCAGGGGCGGGGGCATAGGGCTTTCCCTGTCCCCGCCGCAGGATGGCACGGGCCAGCTTGCGCAGGCGAAGCTCTGCCTTGCCCCGCGCCCGGGGCACTTCCAGACCATTGGAACGGGCATAGCCAATCTGCTCCTGCGCGGTCAGGTAATTCTGGCCAAAGGCCAGATCGGACAAGGATTGCAGCAGACGGCGGCGGTTGGCCCGGTAAAAGCCCAGATCAAAGACCGAGGCAAAACCCTCCAGCTTGCCCATCGCCTCCAGAACCAGCAGGGTCTGGATACATTTCCAGCAAGCCGAACAGTTCAGCGTGGTGGTCGGCCGCGGACGCCCCGGCGGGCTGACACAGACGTTCAGCCGTCGCTGCGCCTGTGGATCGTCAGCAATCATGGCAATCTTGTCGATCCGGCTTAACCCTGCACCAGCCGGCAGCACCCGCAGCTTTTCGGTTGAAAACAGCGGCTGCAAGGCTGGGTCCAGCGGCTCGGTGCAGCTGTAAGGGCCAAAGGTCGCGCGGTTGTAGGCCACCGTGCCCGAAGGCAGATAGGTGCCCACGCCGTTTTGCATCAGCAGGGCGGCGGCGGCATTGCGAAAGCCCACGGTGGTGCGAAAATCAACCGGACCAAAGGGCCTGGCCGGGGCAAAAACCTCATCCATGTTTGAAGACAGCGAATAGGTTTTCAGCCCGTGGTCATCGGCATGGGCCCGCGCATGTGCAACCGCCGGGGGCAACAGTTCGTCACTGCGCGCTGTGGGGCCAAGGGCGCCCACCTGGAACACCGCCAGCGCTGTCATGCGCAGGCTGGGCGGCACCTGGGGCCGGGTATAAAGGGAAAAGGTCGAAAAGCTGTCCACGCCACCGGAAAAACCCGTCATCACATCGCGCCCCGGCTTGGGCTGAATATCCGAGGACCAGCCCGCCGTGATGCGGACAGGTTTCAGCCGCGGCTCATAGTTCCGCATCAGGGCCATCAGGTCATTCTGCATGTTGTAAAGCAGCAGCGGCGAGAGATCCCCCTCAACCACCAGATCCTGCCCCATCAACATCGCCGGCCAGATCAGCGCCATTGCGGCCCAGTTAGGCTGATCGATGTCGACGGTGTGGGCGGTGTCGTGGGGAACGTGAAAGGATAGGCGGGCGGGAAAGCCCTCCCCCCGCAGGGCACAGGAGATTTCTGTTCCGGTAGGGACCTCCTGCTTGCGGAAGTCGTGCGCAATAATCATTCCATGCCCCACAGAGCTTAGGGGTCGGTGAACTTCACCTTGCTACAAACGGAAACGACGGTCAGGGCATGTTGCCTGAAAGGTATGGGTTGATCCATACTTATTAAGAACACCCTTAGCGTGATTTTTGTAAATAAAATCAACTACAAGGTAGTGCCTTGGCTCGCTAGTTCTTGCGTCGAGACAAAAGGCTAAGGGCTGGTTTTTCGACCAGATGCCAGGACAGGATGGCTGCCACCAGCGTCACCGGCAGGGCCAGAAGAATATGGTGCAATGGACCCAACGAACCGAAGGCCCAGACGATCAGTCCCTGGATCGGGAAGGCATAAATGTAGACGCCATAGGAATAGTCCCCAAGCCGGTTATAGCGCCGCAGGATACCGCCGGGCACATAGGCCAGCCAGGCGATGCCATAGGCAACAAGAGCGCTGAACGCCGGATAGGCCAGCGGCGTTGCCTTCAGGGCCAGCCAGATCAGGCCCAACCCCACCACCGGCCAGAAGGCCACCATCAACCGGTCGCGCCACAGCCAGCCCAACATTCCCAGAAAGAACGGCAGGGAAAGGCTTTGCAGCGTCGCGACCCGTTGCGGCAAAAGCGACGGGAACAACAGGCCGAGCCCCCAGCCAAGTGCGTAAAGCCCGATGAATACCCAGCGACCGCGGCCACGCAAAAGCCCGCAGAGTCCGGCACACAAGACCATCAGATAGCAGGCCACCTCGTGGATCAGGGTCCAGATCGACCCCTCGACTGCAGGGAAGGGGTTGGTTTCGAACACCCCTGGCAGGGTATATTGCGGAACGAGCAGGGTCAGGTTGGCGACAAGAAAGCGCCAGGTTTCAGTGTGGCCCAGATAGTCACCGACCGGCAGGGTGGTAACCGAAGGGCCAAGCACGAGGGCAACCAGCAGCAGCGAGACCGCAAGGCCAGGAAACAGGCGCAGCGCCCGCGCCGCCAGAAACCGGCCGACATTGGCCGAACGCTCAAAGCTGGCCGTGATCAGAAAGCCCGAGATCGCAAAGAAGACATAGACTGCCAGCGTTCCCAGCGAATGTCCCAGCGTGGCCTTCAACGGTTCTTCCACCCCCGCTCCGTGATCGATCGGCCAAGCATGCGAGACAAGCACCGCACTGGCCGCAATCATCCTGATCAGGTTGAGGTTGTTGTCGCGGCTGCGGGCAAGGCTGCCGAGGTGGGTCATGCTGCGTTCCGTTCTGCGTTGGCGAAAGCGCCCGGTGTCGATGAGTTCTTACAGGGCTTTTGGCCCTGAATATACTGCAACCGCAGCATCGTCCGGCCCAGATCAGCCGCCCTAGTCCTTTCCAGGCTGGCGATAGGCGCTTTGCCGACTCGTTGTTGCGGGCAGCCCGTCCGCTCGCCCCGCCAGCGGCCTGACCGGGTCTTTGGGCAGGACCGTCCCCCGGGCGAACCGGGTATAACGGATGCCCTCCGCCTCGACCGGCTGCGGCGCGGCGGTATCGTCGGCCACCGGCGGCTTGCAGGCGGCCAGCGCCGAGCCCATGCCCAGATAAAACGCCAGAAGGGGTTGCAGCTTGCCAAAGAAGGCGACCGTCGCGGCACCGATGATCAGCGCAACCATCATCAGGCCCCACCCAGTACGCAACTGCTTGTAAAGAGTCGGCATTTTCTGACGCCGTGCGATATCTATCCACAGGAACAAGGCACAAAGGGCCAGAAGGATCAGCGACGGAATGCCCGAGCGCATCATCATCAACAGCCAGTAATTGTCGATGCTGGGCGCAAGCCAGAACGGCCGTGTCCAGGTCGAGGGCACAAAGCCCAACAACGGATGGCGCATCACATCGAGGATGGCAAAGTCCCACTGCATCCGGCGTACATAGGTTGTGCCGGGGTTCAGCGTGAACATCGCCAGAATACCTACCACACCGCGGCCAGTCGCAATCTGGATGATCATGACCAGCGTTGCGGCGACGCCCAGAACGATCAGCAGCCGATGCTTGACCCCGCGGGTCACCCGTTCCAACCCGATCAGGAAGATTTGCATCATCAGGATCAGAAGGGGGGCGGAAGAGGCCGAAAGCCAGGTCGCAAAGGCGATCACCGGCGTCTTCAGCGCACGCACGACCGGGCTGCTGGTGAACCACATCAGACTGAACAGGGATGAGCAGAAGACGCCATAAAGGATGGGATGTTCGAAGAAAGAGGCCGCGCGCATGATCCCCATCCGCACCTCGTCATCGAAATTATAGGTGGTGCCGGTCAGGGCCGTGGCGAAGACATGCACATAGCGGATGCCGGTAAACGCCTCGGGGAAGGCGGCGGCGGCTGAGACGCAGACCAGAATGAACAGCGTGTGCAGAACGGCGCGCATCTGTTCCAGCCGCTGCAGATAGAGGCGAGCCGTCAGATAAACCACCAGAAATTCCAGCACATAGGTGCCCGAGCGCTCGATTGTGCCGCCCACACCATAAATGTAGGTGAACGCCATACAGGTCCAGCCGACATGGCCGATGAAAAACCAGTCATGCGGGCGCAATTCCAGGCTGCCCAGTCGAGGGATCAGCACGAAGGCCATGATCAGCAGAAAGGCCCGAGACCAGGTGAAGAACAAAGGCCCGATGTTGAAGCCCATTTCGATCGGCACCATGATCACCAGGATCAGCAGCAGGATGATGATGACGGGGGTCTTGCTCTCGCGCTCTTGGGGCAGCCACCGTCTGATGTTCGAGGGGGCGGGGACCAGGCTGTCTGACAAGGCGGATGCTTTCTTGGAAGGGTGACCACACGGAAAACGGGCGTTCCGGCCCCCCGGAAGCACAGGCGATCATATACCGAAGCGGGCAATCGGGGAAACTGCGAAGTTTTTCGCATCACGGCACGGTCGCCGCCCTGGCCGAATCACCGGAAGGCTCGGGAAAAATCCCGCCGCGGGATATGGATGGCCTGTGTACCCAGGCCACATCGCACAAGTTTTCCACGTCGCCGATATTGCGGCAGGAAGGGAAACAGTTGCCGTATATTGTGGCTATCAGGGCGACAAACTGCACCTGCGGCGCAGCAAATAACAACCAAAGGTTGCTAAGAAAATCCTTGGTATTACCCTGGGTATTGCACGGTTCCGCCCTAATCTTTCCACATTTCTAGATAGCGAAAACTTGATGGAATCTGCTTTTCGGGCTATTGTCGAAAGGCGGTTGAGCGTTTCTTTTTCCGTTCGCTCATTGTGCCAAAATTTCTCCCCCTGGCCCCCACCAACAGGGAGCCCATGTAAAGAGGACGCTGCTTATGAAAAAAACCCTCCTGAGCCTTGCGCTCGCGACCGCCGCTTTTGCTGGCGCCGCAAATGCCGCCCCGGTCTACCCGGTTGCTTTTGTTTCTGCTGACCAGAACGGCACCACCGTTGCTGCTGACCGTTCGGACCCAACCGTTCTGTTCGACGCCTATAACGATGGTGACCAGTTCTACTCGCTGGGTCTGGGCGGCAACTTGGTTCTGGACTTCGGTTCGAACCTGTATGGTATCGGCAAGATCATCGAAGTGACCTTCAAGCTGGCTCACTACGTTGAAACCGCCACCGTCTATGTCAGCAACTCGACCACCTTCTCGGGTGGCCCGGTTGCTTCGGTGGTGAATGCCGACGCCCAAGGCGGCTACTCATTCACGGTTTCGACCCCGTTCCGTTATATCAAGCTTGTCGACACCAGCCCGGTCGTCGCAGGCCGTGACGGCTTTGACGTTGCTGAAGTCAGCTTCTCGCCCGTCCCGGTTCCGGCTGCTGGCCTGATGCTGGCTGGCGCTGTCGCTGGCCTCGGCGCTCTGCGTCGTCGCGCCAAGAAGGCCTGAGTCTTTCGACCCATGGATTTGCAGGGGGCGGCCTTCGGGCCGCCCTTTTGCATTTCAGATCTGCCGACCTGCGGCCTGTTGCAGCATCCAGACCATGCGAGCGAGGCGCAGTCGCACCAAGGTTGCCCCCCCCCGCATGCGCTCGGACGAGCCAGCGAGCTTGGGGGAAGCGACAACTTTCGGCAGATGCACCACAGCGCTAAGCGGCATGGCCAGTGCCTTCAGCGCCCAGCGGAGCCGACTGGCCTCCAGTTCATAGCCTTCCCGCGTCATACGCAGCCATTTTTTTCTCAGCGCGTCCCAATCCTGACGCGACGGATGGCCTACCCTGAGGTCGGGCGCGGCCAGTAGCCGAAACCCTGCAGCGGTCGCCCGGTGGCACCAGTCAAGATCCTCGGACACGCCATGAATGAACGGGCCGGTTGCGACAAACACATCGCGCCGGGTGACCAGATTGGCGGTCACCGAAAAGCCCTTCTTTTCGATATAGCCGCGCCAGTCGAAGGCAAAGACCGCTTCGAAGGCCTCAGCCCCCGTCCGGGGTGGCGGGGTTTCATCAAACACATCAATCCGCCCGCCGAACAGATCGCCGTCGGTCCGCGCGCCGGTGATCCGGGCCATGGCCAGCCAATCGGCGGCGGGCAGGCAGTCGCTGTCAAGAAACGCCAGAACCGGCGCCGTGGTTTCGGCCACGCCGCGGTTGCGCGCCCGGGCCGCACCTTTGGCCGCTTCGGTCACGATACGCACCCCGGGCAGGGCTGCGCGGGCCGGATCAAGGCTGTCGGTCGAAGCATTGTCGATGACCACCAGCTCGACATCTGGGCCAAGTTGGGGGGCCAGCGCCGTCAGGCAGCGCGCCAGACGTGCAACATCATTGTAATGCGGGATGATGACGGCAATCGCCGCCAGATCAGGCATCGTAGCTTTCGTAGCCATAGTCCCCGTCCATGATCCGGCACTTGTTCAGGACGATCCCCATGACATTGGTCAGTTCCGCCACCTGCCGCTCAGCCACGTCGATCTGGCTCATCGGGGTTTCTTCGGCCGCGACGATGATGATCGCCGCATCGACCTGCCGCAAAAAGCCGATGCTGTCATCGGTCGCCCGCAGGGGGGGCACGTCGAACAGCACCAGATCGGGCTGATAGGCCGCCTCGATCGCGGCCAGCGTGTCGCGGGTCATGGTGCTTTGCAACAGTTCGGACGGGTTTTTGACCGAACTGCCGTTCAACCCGAAGGCCACGTTGCCGCCATGGCGCAGGGCGTGATCGGCAAAAGAGATGCGCCCCTCAAGCACGTCGCCCATGTTGTGGGCGGGGGTTTGCCCCAGCATCTTGGCCAGTGTGCCACGGCGCATGTCGAAATCAATCACCAAGGTGCGCTGTTCGGCTTGGCGACCGAAACTGAAGGCCAGGTTGGCCGTGGTCATGGTCTTGCCGCATCCGCTGTGTGGCGAGGTGATGGCGATGCGTTTCCAGCCATTGGCCTGGGCCTGCTGGGTGATGCGGGTGCGCAGGATATCGAAAGGGGCCGAAGGTGCCCCAGGCTGCAGCGTGACCAACTGGCGGCTTTGGCGACGCAGACCTTCCGCGTTCACAGATCCCAAAGCCCCCCACAGATTGGTCGCTTCGGCAAAGGTCGAAGGCATGGCCGCCGCCACGGGAGTGTTGACCCGTTCGGAGACCAGAGCTGCACCTTCACGCTGCACCCTGGCCTTCTCAATTGCTGCCTGAAGCCGTTCCATCTGTCTCTCTCCGTCGATGTCCGGTCCCAAAGGGCCAGTCAGGGAAAACCGTATATTACCAGCGCAGCCCGAACCTGCCGCCAACCTTCTGTGCAAGAAGGTCCAAAGGCATATAATAAGTGTGAAGTGCCCAGACCACGAGCGGCACGCCGATCATGATGGCCAGCGTCACGGCTACACTGAACCGCCGTTTGCGCACCTGCTCGGCATGCGACTGAATATAGGGCAGGGTGGCCAGTGGCGTGATACCCAGCTTGCGCACGATCGCCTCGGGGCGGCGGGGCGCGCTGTTCAGTTTCTCGATCAGCACGATCAGGCCAAGGCCCGCCAGAATGCCAAACAGCGTCCCGCCGCCTGCCAACAGCACCCGATTGGGCTTGGCGGGCGCATTCGGCACGATGGGCTGTTCCAGCACCGTCAGGCGCTGGCCGCGTGACAGGGTCTCGATCCGCTCGCCCGTGCTGGCCTTGGCAAGGTTCTCGACCGCTGCATTGTACTGGGACTGCACGTTAGAATAGTCACGTTCCAGCGCCTCAAGCTGCACACCATTCGCCGCCGTGCGGGCAATCGCGTCGTTCAGCTTGTCCAACTCGGTCTGGGTCTGGCCCTTCTGCTCGTTCAGTGCCTGAACGCGGGAATCGATATCGGCCAGTTGCAGGTCCAGCGGAGAAGCGCCGGCTTGCGTTGCACCAAGCTGCTGGGCCACCACGGTTTCAAGCTTCTTGATCTGGCCTTCCAGCACCTTGATCTTGGGATTGGTCGGCGCATACACGCTCTGGGCCCGGCTGAGGGCATTGCGCAGATCGGCCAGTTGCTTTTGTTCGGGCGTCTGGGATTCCCCGCCCACCCCCTGCACCTGACCCGTGGCGTTGAAAATCTCGATCAGCCGCGTCCGCTGGCTTTTCAGCGTGGAAACCTCGCGCTCGGACTGCGCGATACGTTCTTGCAGGATGCCCTGCTGGCCAAGGCGATAAGGCTGACCATCAGGCAGGGCGTCGGAATTGATGGTCTTGAACTCGATCAGCTTGGCTGAAATCGTTGCCAGATCGGCACTCAGCCGGTCAACCTCCTGCTGAAAGAAATCCTGTGTCTGGCCCGCGCGTCCAGTGCGGCTTTCAACGTCTTCGCGCTGGATGACGGTCATGTATTCATTCATCACCGCCGCCGCCCTCTGGCCCGAGCGAGCCTGGAAGCTGACGGTCATGATCGCGGCACCATCCTTGGTCAGGTTCGACGAAACCGTCGTCTGGTCACGCATGGCGGCAAAAATCTCGTCCGGTGTCATGCGGGCTTGGTCAGGAAAGACGTTCAGCCGGCGCGCAATATCAAGAAGATTGGTCCGGTTCATCAGCCGCTGCTCGAAGAGCTGCAACTGTTCGCGTGCAGGAGTGTTCACCGTGGGAGGGGCCAGCGCAGATGGGATCTGGGAAGATTCCAGCAGGAACCGAGCCTGCGAGACGAAAACGGGGGGCAGCGACACGGCCACGCCGAAAGAGATGACCGAGATCACCATGGCGACCAGCATGAAGATCGGCAGGCGGCGCAGGAAAAGCTTGAAGTAGTATTTCATGTCAGGCGGGCTTCTCCTCGGGGATCCCATGGGCGCCAAAGAACACCTGGTCCTTCAGCACCTCATCGATGATCTGTTCGGTAACGGTGTGGCTTTCCGCACTCCAGGCATAAAGCATGGCGAAATCGCACATCTGGTTGACCAGACGCGGAATGCCTCGCGTGACCTGGTGAATTTCGGCGATCGCCTCGGGGGTGAATTCCTCGCCCGAGCCGCCGGCATGGCGCAGGCGGTGCGCGATGTAATGCTCGGTTGCGGGCAGGTCCATCGGCGTCAGATGGAAACTGGCGGTGATGCGCTGCGCCAACTGGCGCATCCGCGGGTTCAGCACCAGATCGCGCAATTCCGGCTGGCCCACCAGAATAAGCTGCAGCAACTCGTCCTTGCCAGAATTGATGTTGGTCAGAAGCCGCAGCTCCTCCAGCCCCTCGATCGACAGGTTCTGCGCCTCGTCGAAGATCAGGATGACCTTCCGGCCCGCCGCATATTCGCCGATGATGAATTCCTGCAGCTTCTGGAACAGCTGCACATAGGTTTCGCCCGGGGTGATATCGACATCCAGCGCATTCAGCACCCACTGGATCAGCTCGCCCCGCCCGCCTTGCGCGTTCGAAATCAGGCCGACGATCACGTTGGGGTCCAGCCGGTCCAAGAGCGCGCGCAGCAGGGTGGTCTTGCCTGCGCCAATCTCGCCCGTGATCAGAGTGATGGGCGCGTTGGACATGATGCCGAATTCCAGCACCGAAAAGGCGCGGCGATGCTGGCCCGACCAGTAGATGAAACTGGGATCAGGCTGCAGCGCGAAGGGGCGTTCGCTCAGTCCGAAGTAATCTGCATAAAGAATGGGGCGGGCCATCATGCTGTTCAGTTAAACCAAAACTTCGGATCGGGAAACCATCCCCCGGGCGACACATGAGCCGGGCAGGACACAAGCCCGTGCGGCCTCTGCCGAAGCAACCCTAGCCTGACCCTGGGGGAATCCTGCATTCACGCGCCCCGCCTCACACCTGTATCAGCCCCGACGCCGGGCCCGATGCCAGGGCGGCCATGCAGAGCCGCCCCTCCGGTCCGGACCCGCAAGCTGACGCAATCATGCTAACAAGGCGTTTAGGACAATTATATAGCCGAATTGCGGCACCTGCAGCATCGCGGCCAAGACCAGCGGCAAAACCCTGCCGGAACAGCCCCGCAGATCGGTGACTTTTCGCCAGTGTGATTCTGGGGGATTCGGGTGCAAAGGGCATTACTGGTTCCTGATACTGCGAAAAAGCCCAATAAACGCTGCATTGTTCCCAGCCTGGAAACCCCGACCCATGCTGCAAGTGCATAATCATTGTGCAATGCCAGAAAATAGTCGCAAGGAACAGAAAATACAGCTAAAAACCACCGGGTAAGTTTTACCGTAGGTTCACCATGATGCGATAGCTGGTAGAGTGGTTGACAGGGGATGAAGATCATTCCCGCCCTTCTTCGCAAGCCCAAGCCCCGAGCCAAGCCCAAGACTGAATCAATAGTCCTGCCCCTTCCAGAGCTGCCCTGACAGGTGCAAGCAGAGGTTGATAATGGTTGTTCATTTCCAGAATTTTCGCTCCCCAGAGGCCGTCGTTACCACCGCGGCCGAGGCGTTGTCCGCCCTTCCCAAGGTTCAGACAGGCCCCCTTTACCGCAACGTCTTCAAGCGTATCCTCGATACGCTGCTGGTGCTGATCGCCCTGCCCGTGACCCTGCCTGTCGTCCTGGTCATGGCGCTGCTGGTCGCCCGTGACGGCGCCTCGCCGTTCTTCCTGCAAAAACGCGTCACGAAAAACGGCCGCATCTTCCACATGGTCAAGATCCGCACCATGGTGCCCGATGCCGAGGCCCATCTGGCGGCCTATCTGGCCAAGAACCCCGCCGCGCGCCGCGAATGGGATGAAACCCAGAAGCTGAAAGATGATCCCCGCATCACCCGCGTGGGCCGCCTCTTGCGCAAGACCTCGCTGGATGAACTGCCGCAGCTGTGGAACGTGCTGAAGGGCGACATGTCGCTGGTCGGCCCACGCCCGATGATGGTGGACCAGCAAGACCTGTACCCCGGCCGCGCCTATTACGCGATGCGCCCCGGCATCACCGGGTCCTGGCAGGTGTCGGACCGCAACAACGGCACCTTTGCGGGCCGCGCCAAGTTCGATGCCGAGTATTACGCCAACCTGTCGCTCGCCACGGATTTGTCGATTTTGCTGCGTACCGTCTCGGTTGTTGTGCGCGGGACCGGTTACTGAGATACTTCCCGCATTGCTGGGGTTGACCCCGCGGCCCGCAAGGGCGGCGGGGTCTTGGTGTGGACGGATATCGTGACGATCAGACGTATTGCCTTGGGAACGACGATGGCCCTGGCCATCAGCCTGCTTTCAGCCTGCCAATCCTCTGAGGAAAAGGCCGAAGCCCATTATCAGGCCGCGCAGGAACTTTTGCAGAAGGGTGACACTGACCGCGCCCTGGTCGAGTTGCGCAATGTCTTTCAGTTGAACGGCGAGCATCGCGAAGCGCGTCAGACCTATGCCCGCGTCCAGCGCGAAAAGGGCAACCTGCGCGAGGCTTATGGCCAATATTTGCGCCTGGTCGAACAATATCCTGACGATTTCGAAGGCAATGTTGCACTGACCGAAATGGCCATGACCAATGGCGCCTGGGATGATGCCGAGAAATACGCCGCCGCCGCCGCCAAGGCCAAGCCCGATGATGCGGGTGCCAAGGGCCTGGTTCTGGTCATGGACTATCGCAAGGCGCTTCTGGCCAAGGATACCGCAACCACCACCAGGCTGGTGACCGAGGCCGAGGCACTGCTCAAGGCCAACCCCAAACTGTCGCTGCTGCGCAAGTTCCTGGCCGATGAGAAAAGCCGCGCGAATGATTTTCCTGCGGCGCTGGCGCTGATCGACGAAGGCATCGCGGTCGATCCGGGCTATGACGATTTCTACACCCTGCGGTTGGCCATGCTGTATCAGATGGGCGAGACCGACAAGGTGACCGAGCATCTGAAGGCAATGATCGCGCGCAAGCCCGACGACGCCAAGACGCGCGAAATGCTGATTTCCTGGTACATGACGCAGAATGACCTGGGGGCCGCCGAACAGGCGATCCGGGCCGAGATTGACCCCGCCAAGGACGATCTGCCCCCCCGCCTGCGCATGATCCAGTTCCTTTTGCAGGTGAAGGGCAATGACGCCGCCCGCGCCGAGATTGAGGCCTATATCGCGGCCACGCCCAACTCGACCCATACCCCGCTGCTCAAATCCATGCTGGCGGGGCTTGATTTCGAGGCCGGCAAGCAGGCCGAGGCCGTTGCCGCGCTGCAAAAGATCGTCGAGGAAAACCCCACCGCCCCCGAGATTTCCGCCATCCGCATCTCGCTGGCACAGATGTTGTCGCAGACCGGCAACGAGGTGGGGGCCCGCGCCATCGTGGAAGAGGTGCTGCAGGCCGATGCCAGCAACGCCCAGGCGCTGAAGCTGAAGGCCTCGTGGCTGATCGATGATGACAAGACCGGCGATGCGCTGATCGCCTTGCGCAGCGCGTTGGAACAGAATCCCCGCGACGCCGAGGCGATGACGCTGATGGCCCGCGCGCATGAGCGCGAGGGCAATACCGAGCTGATGGCCGACATGCTGTCGCAGGCGGTCGAAGCCTCGGGTCAGGCGCCGGGGGAATCCTTGCGCTATGCGGCTCTGTTGCAGACCCAGGGCAAGCTGCAGCCGGCCGAGGATGTGCTGCTGAATACCCTGCGCCGCGAGCCGGACAATGTGGGCATTCTGGGCGCGCTTGGCGGTCTTTACCTGCAGATGAAGGACTGGGGCCGCGCCGATCATATCGTGCGCACACTGGAGGCAGGCAAGACCGATGCCGCCCGCCGCACCGGCGACGAGTTGAAGGCCCGCCTTCTGGCCGCCAGCGGTCAGGAAACCGAGCTGACCCAGTTCCTCGAATCCCTCGCCTCGCAGGCGGGACGGCCCGATGCCCAGATGGTTCTGGTGCGCGATGCGGTGCGCCGGGGCGACTATACCCAGGCTCTGGCCCAGATCGCAGATCTTGAGACGAAATACCCTGATCAGCCCGAGGTCGGGCTGCTGCACGCGCTGGTGCTGTCTTCGTCCAACAAAGTACCCGAGGCGATTGCCCGCCTGCAGGAGCTGACAGCCAAAGCCCCCACCTTTGAACAGGGCTGGCTGGCGCTGGTGAACATCCAGACCGCTTCGGGCGATGCGGCGGGTGCGACGGCATCCTTGGACAAATCGCTGCAAGCCGTGCCTGCCAGCAAGCTGCTGCGGTGGGCCAAGGCTGGCGCTCTGGAACGGTCGGGCGATATTGATGGCGCGATCGCGCTCTATGAGACGCTTTACACCGAAGACAGCAACTGGCTGGTCGTGGCCAACAACCTGGCCAGCCTCTTGGCCGATCACCGCGACGATGCGGACAGTTTGGAGCGCGCCTATGTGATCGCACGGCGCCTGCGCGGTGCCGAGCAACCCGCGTTTCAGGACACCTATGGCTGGATCGCCTTCCGCCGGGGCAGCCTGGACGAAGCGCTGTCCGCCTTGGAACCTGCCGCCAAGGGCCTGCCGGACGATCCGGCGGTGCAGTACCATCTGGCCATGACCTATGGCGCGATGGGCCGCAAGGATGACGCACTGGCGATCCTGAACAAGGTGGCCAGCACCGTTCCCGCCCCGCCCAAGGCGCTGGCAGACAAGGTGCAGGCCGAGATCACCCGGCTTGAAACCGCCCCGGCAACCCAGGGAAATAACTGACCCCCGCCATCACCGGCGGAAAACCGACAGAAAACGCGGCAGAAAGGCATCAACTGCCGCGTCTTCGTGCAAGACCTGCTTGCAGGCCGGGCGATTGTTTTCGATGCTAGGCCAAACCTTTCACCATGGACCAAAGTCACCATGACGAAGCTCTTCTATAGCCTGGCCGCCTTCGTGTCGGTCGCCTTCGCGCTGATGGCGCATCCGGTGTCCGCTCAGGATGCGGGCTATCTTCTGCGCCCCGGTGACGTGTTGCAGGTCGAGGTGGTCGAAGACCCCAGCCTGAACCGCTCGACCCTGGTTCTGCCCAATGGCTCGATCACCTTCCCGCAGGCGGGCACGCTGCGTGCCGGCGGCAAGACGCCCGATCAGGTCCGCGCGGCGCTGACCGATGCGCTAGCCCCCAGCTTTGCAGCTCCGCCCACCGTCTATATCTCGGTCGCCAGTGTCGGCGCGGCCACCGCCCCGGCCGGAGGGGCCGCCGTGGCCGCAGATCCCGCAACCATGAGCGTCTATGTCATGGGCGAGGTTGGCGCGCCCGGCCAGAAAAAGGTCGAACCCGACACCAACCTGCTGCAGTTCCTGGCTCAGGCCGGGGCGCTTTCGAAATTTGCCGCCGACAAGCGGATCGAACTGCACCGCAAGAACCCCAAGACCGGCGCGGATGAGGTCTGGCTGTTCAGCATGAAACAGGTTGGCGGCGGTGCGGGCCGCATCAGCGGCATGACCCAACTGGCCGATGGCGATGTCATCGTGGTGCCGCAACGCAAGCTGTTCGAGTAAGCCGATGCGCAAGATAAACCGCACATGGTCCTTTGCCCTGGCCGGGGCAGGGCTTGCGGGTGTTGCGCTGACCTCGGTTGCAGGTGCCCTGGCAGAAGATCTGCCAAACCCTGCCATCACGTTCAGCTATGGCTCGACCCTGACGGCGAATGACAACATCGGGCTTGATCCGACCTCGGCAGGCACCAGCACCTGGCTCGATAACAAGCTGGGACTGAGCTATTCCAGCGAAACCGCCACCAGCAGCCTGACCTTCGGGGCAAGTGGTGTGTTCCGCCTGTCAGATATGGCAGGGCAGGGGCGCGACAGCGCCTTTGACAACGGCACGCTGAACCTGAACTACGCCCGGCAGGGGGCAAACAGCCAGCTGAGCTTTGGTGCGAAGTACAACAAGGTGGATGTGGCGTTCTTTGACCCGCTTCTGCTGATCCCGGACCCCGAAAACCCAGTCGATTCCGGCGATCTGACCACGGCTGCCCAAGGGTCTCGTGAAACCCGGCAAGCCTCGCTGAAATTTGCCACCGGGCTGGATGGCCCCTTTGGCATGACCTTTGCCGCCAGCCGCAATGAGCGGCTGTTTCAGGACACGGTCGACCCCGACCTTTATGACACCACCCGCACCAATCTGTCGGTCGGCGCGACTCTGCGCCCCAGCGCGCGCATCGGATACAGCTTTACCCTGTCGCAATCCGACTATACCGCGGATGATGTCGATCAGACCGACCGCACCACCCGCCGCGCGGTTCTGGGGCTGAACTATGCCCTCAACGATGCGACCACGCTGAATGCCTCTCTGGGTCAGACCTGGATCGAGGAAGATCAGGGTGTTGGCCTTGGCCGCCTGCATACCAAGCAATCGGGCCTGAACGGCAGCATCGCGCTGTCACATGAGCTGCCAAATGGCACGGTAGGCGTGGCGCTGAACCACGACATTTCGACCGACGGCAAGACCCGCACCGACCTGCAACTGACGCGCGCCCTGGACCTGCCGAACGGCAACCTGTCGGTCGCCATCGGCCCCAGCTTTCAGTCCGGCGGCAAGAACGGGCTGGCAGGAACGCTCAGCTATGGCCGCGAGCTGCCGCAAGGGTCACTGCGGGCAGCCGCCAGTCGCCGCTTTGACACCAACGATCAAAGCGACAGCATCGACACCACCCGGCTTAACCTGGGCTGGAGCCATGACCTGACGCCCAGCAGCGGGCTGGACCTGAGCCTCGACTACATGAACATCAACAGCGATGCCGTGGGTCAGGACCGCGAGCGCGCGCGCCTGCAGGTGGCCTATACGCTGGATCTGGTGAATGACTGGCAGCTGTCGGGGGGCTACGCCCATACCTACAGCGACAAGGAAACCACCGGCACCGCGCAGTCGAACTCGGTCTTTGTCACCATCGGCCGTTCGGTCAGCTTCGCGCCCTGATCCGGGCCAAGGCTTGCCGCTTTTTCCCGTCACAACCCGGTGAGGGGCAGGGGCTTCGCGGGCTTTTCCGCGTCGCTTTTTCTGCATTTGCACGCTATCTTCGCCGGGTTGCATTCGCGCCCGAGGAAGGGCGGCAAGGTATTGAGTGACGGGAAAGGACAGCCGATGACAACAGCGAACGGGATCGGGCGGCCCATGGCGAGCGCGCTGAATGCGCCGGGGCTGTTCTGGTTCATCCTGCTGGTTGCAGGTTCGGTGCCGCTGTTCTGGATCGGCATCCTCTCGTTGGGGCAGGCGTGGTCAACGCCCGAATACAGCCACGGCCCACTGATTCCGCTGATCTCGCTCTATCTTTTCCTGCGCGAATTGCGCAACAGCCCCCCCGCAACCGAAGCCCCCACCGACCGCGCCCGTGGCGTCGGGGTGATTGTTTTTGGCCTGCTGGTGGCACTGCTGGGCAATCTGGCCAAGGTGCCCGATATCGTCACCTATGCGATGATCATCTGGACCGGCGGCGTGGTGCTGACCGTCTTCGGCTGGAAACGCGGCATCCGCCACCAACTGCCCGTGCTGCACCTGGTCTTCATGCTGCCGCTGCCGCAGATGGTCTACTGGAAGATGAACATCTTCCTGCAACAGGTCTCCTCGGTCATCGGGGTGTGGTTCGTGCGCCTGGCCGATGTGCCGGTGTTCCTGGAAGGCAACATCATCGACCTGGGTGTCTACAAGCTGCAGGTGGCCGAGGCGTGCTCGGGCCTGCGCTATCTGTTCCCGATCCTGTCGTTCACCTATCTGACCGCGATCCTGTACCGCGGGCCGTTCTGGCACAAGGCCGTGCTGATGCTGTCGGCGGTGCCGCTGACCGTTCTGATGAACTCGTTCCGCATCGGGGTGATCGGAATTCTGGTGAATTCCTATGGGATCGAGCAGGCCGAAGGGTTCCTGCATTTCTTCGAAGGCTGGGTCATCTTTCTGCTGTGCATCGCCCTTCTGGCCTTGCTGGCGGTGATCTTGCAGCGGCTGGCGCCCAACCCCCTGCCGCTTCTGGATGCGATCGACCTTGATACCCAGGGTCTGGGCGGCATTCTGGGGCGGATCGTCACGATCCGGCCTTCAACCGCGTTGGCGGCTGCCACCGTCATCACTCTTGCCTTCTCGGGCTTCTGGGCCTGGCGGGGCACGGGGGATACGGCGCCCATCACCCGCGACAGCTTTGCCCTTTTTCCCCGGCAGATCGGGGAATGGTCGGGATCTTCCTCGGTGCTGGACCCCGATATCGAGCGGGTTCTGGCGGCAACCGATTATGCCAACATCACCTACAGCGCACCGAACGAACGCGATCAGGTCAACTTCTTCTCGGCCTTCTATTCGAACCAGACCAACGGCGATGGCATCCATTCGCCCGAGGTCTGCCTGCCTGTCGGCGGGTGGGAAATCTTCTCGCTGGTCCAGAAAACGATCAGCCTGCCCGATACCGCCTATGGCACGTTCCAGGTAAACCGCGCCGTCATCCAGAAAGGCCTGTCAAAACAACTGGTCTATTACTGGTTCGAACAGCGCGGAAAACGGATGACAAATGATGTTCTGGCAAAGGTCAGCGTGATCGCCGATGGTGTCATGCTGGGGCGCACCGACGGGGCATTGGTGCGGTTCACCACCCCCATCAATACCAATGAAACCGAAGCGGATGCCGAGGCAAGGCTGCAACGCCTGATGGGATTGGCCATGACCCGCCTACCCCGTTTCCTGCCGATCTGAGCCCCCCTTTGCAGGTCGACTCCGGCCTGTCATGCTGCATTGCGGCGGCGCGCCGCCTTTGAAGGAGAAGACCTTGCCGAAAATCGCCGTTGCGGGCCTGGGCTATGTCGGCCTGTCGAACGCCATCCTGCTGGCCCGCCAGAACGAGGTGGTGGCTGTCGATGTGGTGCAGGCCAAGGTCGATCTGGTCAACTCCGGGCGCTCTCCCATCGTCGATGCCGAATGCGAGGCCCATCTGGCCAAGGGCGGGCTGAACCTTGTCGCCACGACCGATGCCGAGGCCGCCTATAAGGGCGCCGATTACGTCATTATCGCCACGCCGACGAATTACGACGTGGACACCAACCGCTTTGACACCCGCGCGGTCGAGGCGGTGATCGATCAGGTAAAGCGGGTCGCGCCCAAGGCGCTGATGGTGATCAAATCCACCATTCCCGTGGGGTTCACCGAAGCCGCCCGGCAGGACCATGGCACGGAAAACCTGATCTTCAGCCCCGAGTTCCTGCGCGAGGGCAAGGCGCTTTACGACAACCTTCACCCCAGCCGCATCGTGGTGGGCGAGGTGTCGCCCCGCGGTCAGGCCTTTGCCGACATCCTGAAAGCCGCAGCACTGAAGGCAGATGTGCCGGTGCTGCTGACCGGCTCTTCCGAGGCCGAGGCGATCAAGCTGTTCGCCAACACCTATCTTGCGATGCGCGTCGCCTATTTCAATGAGCTTGACAGCTATGCCCTGTCGCGCGGATTGGACAGCCGCCAGATCATCGAGGGCATCGGCCACGACCCCCGCATCGGCAGCCATTACAACAACCCCTCTTTCGGCTATGGCGGCTATTGCCTGCCCAAGGATACCAAGCAGCTTCTGGCAAATTATCACGACGTGCCGCAGACCCTGATCCGCGCCATCGTCGAGGCCAATGCCACCCGCAAGGATTTCATCGCCGACCGCATCATCGCGGCGCGCCCGAAAACCGTGGGCGTTTACCGGCTGACCATGAAGGCGGGGTCCGACAATTTCCGCGCCAGCTCGATCCAGGGCATCATGAAGCGGATCAAGGCCAAGGGGATCGAGGTCATCATCCACGAACCCACGCTGGATGAGGCAGAGTTCTTCCGCTCGCCCGTGGTGCGCGACCTGACGGAATTCAAGCGCCGTTCGGATGTGATCATTGCCAACCGCCATGCGCCGGAACTGGCGGATGTGGCGGACAAGGTCTTTACCCGCGACATCTTTGGGTCTGACTAGGCGACCCTAACACCGGCTTTCGACAACGCGCCACCTCCCCCAAATGCGTTTGCAGATGGGCCGGGTTCGCACAACACCTGACGGCCCCCATGGCCAATTCAGGGTGCGCCTTGAATATTTGTAGACATGCCGCATTTCCTGCCACGGCGAGAGGGGTCGATCATGTAACACAAATCACCGTTCCTGCCACCGGCCCAACCGCGAGCCAATGTGGCTTGATCCCTTGCCAGAGGTCGCTGCAACGGCTTCAGCAAAAGACGGCTCAAACCGAGAGGCGGGCATCGCTATAGTTGGAGCGCGAACGCGGGCCGGGCCATTCCGGCGGGCGTCAGGCCGTCTCTGCGGGCGCGCCGAAGGTCGCCTGAATCTTAGCCAGATTCTCGCGCAGCACGGCATGGGCATGGCGGATATGGGCGGTGGTCAGCCTTGCCGCGGCATCGGCATCGCCACGCGCGCAAGCCTCGAGAATCTCCAGATGCTCGGCATGGGCGCGGGCATGGCCCTCGGTCAGCAAGAGTTGCGCGCGCACATAGCGGTCAAGCCGGTCCATCGCATTGCTCAGCGTGCCCAGATGGAAGGGCAGGTTGCTGGCCCGATAAAGCGTCATGTGAAAGGCACGGTTCAGATCGCCCCAGCGCATCGGATCATCCGCGGCGGAAAAGGCATCACAGATCGCGCGCGCCTCGGCGATGACATCGGGCGTCATGTGCGGCACTGCGGCGCGGATGACATGGGCGTCGATGATGCAGCGGAAATCGAATATCTCGCTGGCCTCGGTCATCGACAGGCCGACGACGACCGCCCCCTTGAAGCGATGGTTCTTCACCAGACCCTGCTGTTCCAGCATGGTGATCGCCTCGCGCACCGGAATGCGGCTGGTGTTGAACAGGCGTGCGATCTCATCCTGGCGCAGCGAGTCGCCGTCTTTCAGGCTGCCCTCGATGATGGCACGGCGCAGCGCCTGAAACACAAGCCCGCCGGCCGAGACGGTTCTGGAAATATCGACGCCTTGCAAAGCCATGCCAGCCCCCACCCGCACCCTTTCGCCTTACCGATCTTTGCCCCGGCCGGGAAGAAGTTTGATATTGTATATAGGATCCAATCCAGTTTAGGTGGCATGGGCGTTCCTGCGGGGGTATGGCGCGCAACCAGAGGTGACACCTTATGCCCAAATCCTGGGCGATCACACCGAACACCCCCCTCACATGCCGCCCGTGAACGGACAATGGAAGTTTGATGACCGAGTATGCGATCGCGCTTGACGCCTTCCGCCCCGTTCAGGCGCAGCCCATTCCGCTGACAGAACTGCGGGCGCGGATCGTGCGGCTACAGGCGCAGATGGTCGCGACAGGTGTAAAGGCGGTCTGGCTGGATGCCTCCTCCTCGCTGACCTATTACACCGGGCTGTCGCTGGGGCTGTCGGAACGGATTCACGGCGCGCTTGTGCCGGCAAGCGGTGCGATGATTTATGTCTCGCCCCAGTTCGAGGCGCCAAAGCTGCAAACCCTGCTGCGTATTCCCGGTGACATCGCGGTCTGGGAAGAACATGAAAACCCCTATGATCTGATCGCGGCCCGTCTGGCGGGCTTTGACGCGCCGGGCGCGGGCCTGGCGCTGGACCCGGCAACGCCCTTTGTCTTTGCCTCGGCGCTGATGCAGGCGGTTCCTGGCCCCGTAACCTCGGCGCAAGGGATGATCTCGGCGGGGCGTCAGGTGAAGTCACCCGCCGAACTTGCCCTGATGCAGACCGCGATGGAGGCGAGCTTTCGGGTGCAAAAGGCGGTCCATGCCGGGCTGCGGGCAGGCATTTCCACCACCGAGGTCGCGGATTTCATCCTTGCCGCGCATGTCGCCCTTGGCCTGAAACCGCTGTTTGCCGCCGTGCAATTCGGCGAGGCGACGGCCTATCCGCATGGCGTGCCGCATCCGCAGGTGCTGGCGGCGGGGGATATGGTGCTGATCGACATGGGCGGCACCTTGCAGGGGTATTGCTCCGACATCACCCGGACCTATGTGTTCGGCACCCCCACCCCCCGGCAGCGCCAGCTGTGGGAGCTGGAGCGTCAGGCGCAGGCCGCGGGCTTTGCCGCGGCACAGCTCGGCACGCCCTGCGCCGCGGTCGATGCAGCGGCGCGCAAGGTCTTTACCGATGCGGGCTTTGGCCCCGGCTATCAGGTTCCCGGCCTGCCGCACCGCACCGGGCATGGCCTGGGGCTAGATATTCACGAGGCGCCCTATATCGTGGGCGGCAACAGCACCCCGCTTGAGGCAGGCATGTGCTTTTCGATCGAGCCGATGCTGTGCGTCTATGGCGAATGCGGCGTCCGGCTGGAGGATATCGTCTATATGACCGATTCTGGCCCGCGCTGGTTTGTGCCCCCCGCCGTGCGGCTGGATGACCCTTTCGGCAGAACAGAAATCGGGGCCTGAGCCAAGGCAAGGCCCCGAAAAGTCCGGTCCGCCTGAACGGGACCGGCAAAGGTTACAACAGAGAGTGAAAGGACCAAGACATGAAAATGCTGACCCGTATCCTTGTTGCGGCATCGGCCCTGGCGATGACCACCGCCATGCCCGCCCTTGCCAAAACCTTCGTCTATTGCTCGGAAGCCTCGCCCGAAGGCTTTGACCCTGCGCCCTATACCGCAGGCGGCACGTTCGATGCCTCGGCCCACCCGATCTATAACCGCCTGACCGAGTTCAAGAAGGGCACGACCGAGGTTGAGCCGGGCCTGGCCGAAAGCTGGGATGTCTCGGAAGACGGCACCGTCTATACCTTCCATCTGCGCAAGGGCGTGAAGTGGCAGTCGAACGAAAAGTTCACCCCCACCCGCGATTTCAACGCCGATGACGTGATCTTCTCGTATGACCGTCAGGGCAACCCGGCGAACCCCTGGCATCAGTATATTCCGGGCATCACCTATGAATACTACACCTCGATGTCGATGCCGGAGCTGATCAAGTCGATCGAAAAGGTTGATGACTACACCGTCAAGTTCACGCTGAACCAGCCCGAAGCCCCGTTCCTGGCCAATATCGCCATGCCCTTCGCCTCGATCGTGTCGAAGGAATATGCCGATGCGCTGGATGCGGCCGGCACCCGCGAAGACCTGAACAACCTGCCGATCGGCACCGGCCCGTTCAAGTTCGTGACCTATCAGAAAGACGCCGTGATCCGCTATGCCAAGAACCCCGACTATTGGGGCCCGGCGCCGATCATCGACGATCTGGTCTTTGCGATCACCCCCGATGCCGCCGTGCGCCTGCAAAAGCTGAAGGCTGGCGAATGCAACCTGATGCCCTATCCGGCCCCGGCCGACATTGCGGCGATCAAGGCCGACAGCTCGCTGAAGCTGGATGAGCAGGCCGGCCTGAACGTGGGCTATCTGGCCTACAACACCACCATGGCGCCCTTCGACAACCCCAAGGTCCGCAAGGCGCTGAACATGGCGATCAACAAGCAGGCCATCGTCGATGCGGTGTTCCAGGGCGCGGCCGAACCGGCCAAGAACCCGATCCCGCCGACCATGTGGTCCTATAACAACGCCATCACCGACGACCCCTATGATCCCGAAGCCGCCAAGAAGATCCTGGCGGAAGAAGGCGTCAAGGATCTGTCGATGAAGATCTGGGCCATGCCGGTGCAGCGCCCCTACATGCCCAACGCCCGCCGCACGGCGGAACTGATGCAAGCCGATCTGGCCGCCGTCGGCGTCAAGGCCGAGATCGTCTCGTATGAATGGGGCGAATACCTGCAAAAGTCGATGGAACCGGGCCGTGACGGCGCGGTGATCCTGGGCTGGACGGGCGACAACGGCGACCCCGACAACTTCCTGTCGGTGCTGTTGTCGTGCGATTCCGCGGGCGAGGGCGGGGCGAACCGCGCCTTCTGGTGCAACGAGGACTTCTCGAAGCTTCTGAAGGACGCCAAGGTCACCGCCGACCAAGCCGAGCGCACCAAGCTTTATGAAGAGGCCCAGGTGATCTTCAAGGAGCAGGCCCCCTGGTTCACCATCGCACATTCGACCCAGTATGTGCCGATGTCGGCCAAGGTGACGGGCTTTGTGATGAGCCCCTTGGGCGACTTCACCTTTGAAACCGTGGATATTGCCGAGTAATCGGCGTTTCTGACGAAACCGGGCGCGCGGGGGACAAAAGGTTTCCCGCGCGCTCTTTACGAGGAACAAGGCGCATGATCCGGTTCATCCTCTCCAAGCTCTTGTATCTGGTGCCGACCTTCCTTGGCATCACGATCATCGCGTTCAGCTTTGTCCGCATCCTGCCGGGCGATCCGGTGCTGCTGATGGCGGGCGAGCGCGGCGTCACCCCCGAACGCCATGCCGAACTGACCGCGCAACTGGGCTATGACAAGCCGGTGGTGCTGCAATATTTCGACTTTCTGGGGCGGCTGATGCACGGCGATTTCGGCAATTCGCTGGTCACCAAAAAGCCCGTCCTCACCGAATTCCTGTCCCTGTTCCCGGCCACGGTCGAACTGGGGCTTTGCGCCATCCTCATCGCCACGCTGATCGGCGTGCCGGTGGGTGTGCTGGCCGCCATCAAGCGCGGCAGCTGGTTCGACCAGATCTCGATGACCACCGCGCTGATCGGCTTTTCGATGCCGATCTTCTGGTGGGGGCTGCTGCTGATCATCCTGTTTTCCGGCATCCTGGGCTGGACACCGGTTTCGGGGCGGATCAGCCTTTTGTATTTCTTTCCCAATGTCACCGGCTTCATGCTGATCGACAGCCTTCTGTCGGGGCAAAAGGGGGCCTTCGCCTCGGCGCTCAGCCACCTGATCCTGCCCTCAGTGGTGCTGGCCACCATTCCCCTGGCGGTGATCGCGCGGCAGACCCGGTCTGCCATGCTGGAGGTGATGGGCGAGGATTATGTCCGCACCGCCCGCGCCAAGGGGATGCCGCTGCGCCGGGTTATCGGGGTTCATGCGCTGCGGAATGCGATGATTCCGGTCGTCACCACCATCGGCCTGCAGATCGGCGTGCTGATGGCGGGCGCCATCCTGACCGAAACCATCTTTTCCTGGCCCGGCATCGGCAAGTGGATGATCGATTCCATCTCGCGCCGCGATTATCCGGTCGTGCAATCGGGCCTCTTGTTGATCGCGGCCCTGGTCATGGTCGTGAACCTCCTGGTCGATCTGACCTATGGCCTTATCAACCCGAGGATCCGCAACAAATGAGCGATATCCCCTCCACCACTCCTGTCCGCCTGTCGGATGCCGCCATCCGCCGCCGGATGCTGCGCGAATTCTGGTTCTATTTCAGCCAGAACCGCGGCGCCGTCATCGGGCTTGTCGTGTTCCTCTTGCTGGTGCTGGTCGCGGTCTTTGCGCCACTCTTGGCGCCGCATGACCCGATCGTGCAATACCGCGATGCCCTGCTGGTGCCGCCAGCCTGGCAAGAGGGCGGGCAATCGGCCTATCTTCTGGGCACCGATGCCGTGGGCCGGGACATGCTGTCGCGGCTGATCTTCGGCGCGCAATATTCGCTGTTCATCGGCATTGTCGTCGTGTCCATCGCGCTGGTCGGCGGCATCATCATCGGACTTCTGGCCGGGTTCTTCGGCGGCTGGGTCGACAGCGTGATCATGCGCGTCATGGATGTGATCCTGGCCTTCCCGTCGCTGCTCTTGGCGCTGGTGCTGGTGGCGGTTCTGGGGCCGGGGCTGACCAATGCGATGATCGCCATCGCCATCGTCTATCAGCCCCATTTTGCCCGCCTGGCCCGCGCCGCGGTGATGAGCGAGATGAAACGCGAATATGTCACCGCCGCCCGCGTCGCAGGCGCAGGCAACCTGCGGCTGATGTTCAAGACCATCCTCCCGAACTGCCTTGCGCCCCTGATCGTGCAAGCCACACTGTCGTTTTCCTCGGCCGTGCTGGATTCGGCCGCCCTTGGCTTTCTGGGCATGGGCGCGCAGCCGCCCAGCCCCGAATGGGGCACCATGCTGGCCGAAGCGCGCGAGTTCATCCTGCGCGCCTGGTGGGTGGTCACCCTCCCGGGTCTTGCCATCCTGATCTCGGTGCTGGCGATCAACCTGATGGGCGACGGCCTGCGCGACGCGCTTGACCCCAAGCTGAAGCGGAGCTGAGATCATGGCGCTTCTGAACATCAAGAACCTGACGGTCAAATTCGCCACCGCCACCGGCAGCTTTACCGCCGTCGATGGCATCGACGTGCGGGTGGACAAGGGCGAGGTGCTGGCCATCGTCGGCGAAAGCGGATCGGGCAAGTCGGTCTCGATGCTGGCGGTGATGGGGCTTTTGCCCGACACCGCCACCATCACCGCCGACGAGATGACCTATGACGGCCGCGACATCTTTAAACTTTCGGCATCGGACCGGCGCAAGTTGATCGGGCGCGAGATCACCATGATCTTCCAGGAACCCGTCGCCTCGCTGAACCCCAGCTTTACCACGGGTTTCCAGATCGAGGAGGTGCTGCGCTTCAACCTTGGCATGTCCCGGCGCGAGGCGCGTGCCCGGGCGCTGGATTTGTTCCGCGCGGTGGGCATCCCCGAGCCTGAGGAAAAGCTGAAATCCTATCCGCACCAGATGTCGGGCGGGCAATGCCAGCGGGTGATGATCGCCATGGCCATCGCCAGCAATCCGCGCCTGCTGATCGCCGATGAACCGACCACCGCGCTGGATGTGACGATTCAAAAGCAGATCCTCGATCTGTTGATGAAGCTGCAAGAGGATTACGGCATGGCCCTGATCCTGATCACGCATGACATGGGCGTGGTGGCTGAAACCGCCGACCGGGTGGTGGTGCAATACAAGGGCAAGAAGATGGAAGAAGCCGATGTGCTGAGCCTGTTCGAGGCCCCGCAGCACCCCTATACCCGCGCACTTCTTTCGGCCCTGCCCGAGAACGCGACCGGCGACCGGCTGCCCACCGTCTCCGACTTTTTCACGCAGGAGGCCGCAGGATGACCACGCAAACCACTCCTGTCGTCGAAGGTCGCGCCATCGTTCAGGACTATCACATCCCCGGCGGCCTGTTTGGCGGCGCCAAGACGGTGCGCGCCCTGAAAGGCGTGGATTTCAAGGTTGAGAAGGGCAAGACCCTGGCCATCGTCGGCGAAAGCGGCTCGGGCAAATCGACACTGGCCCGCGTGATCGCGCTGATCGACGCCCCCTCGGGTGGCGAGTTGCGGATCGAGGGGCAGCCGGTTGATATCCTTGCCCGGCGCCCTGGCCCCGAGATGCGGTCAAAGGTGCAGATGGTGTTCCAGAACCCCTATGGCAGCCTGAACCCGCGCCAGAAAATCGGCGATGTGCTGATGGAGCCTTTGGTGATCAACACCCATGTTCCCGCAGCCGAGCGGCGCGAGCGGGCCGAGGCGATGCTGAAGAAGGTCGGGCTGCAACCCGAACACTTCAACCGCTATCCCCATATGTTCTCGGGCGGGCAGCGCCAGCGCATCGCCATCGCGCGGGCCTTGATGCTGAACCCCTCGCTTCTGGTGCTGGATGAACCCGTCTCGGCGCTGGACCTGTCGGTGCAGGCGCAGGTTTTGAACCTTTTGGCCGATCTGCAGGACGAATTCGGGCTGACCTATGTGTTCGTCAGCCATGACCTGTCGGTCGTGCGCTATATCGCCGACGACGTGATGGTGATCTCGAAAGGTGAGGCGGTCGAGCAGGGCAGCCGCGAGGCGATCTTTGCCGACCCGCAGCACCCCTATACCCGCCAGCTTTTCGCCGCGACCCCGGTCACGGATGTGGCCGCCATCCGCACAAGGGTAGAGCGCCGCCGCCTTGCACGGGCAGGGGCGCAATAGCCCCCAGCCCCGCCACAAAGCACGGGCCTTCGGTTTTGCTTCGGGCCATCCGGTTTTGCTTGCAGCGCGGGCCTGAACGCGTCACCGCTAGGGAAAACGGGGCGGGCATGGACGACACGGGACAAAGGCAGGCAGATTGGCGGCATCCGGTGGTGCTGGCCATTTTCATCCTGTGCCTTGTGCCCGAGGTCATCCTGTCCGGGGCAGACGCGGGCCTGTGGGGCGATCCCTACTGGCGGCGATGGGCCTTGCAGAACGCGGGCTTCTGGTCAGGCCTGCTGCACAACTGGCGGCCCAACTATGCGCTGCAACCCTATACGATGTTTCTGACCTATGGCTTCCTTCATGCCGGGGCGGTGCATTTCATCGTCAACATGATGACACTGATCTCGCTGGGGCCGCCCTTGGCAGACCAGTTTGGCGCAAGGCGCCTGATACTGCTTTATGCCGGATCGATTCTGGGGGGGGCCTTGGGTTTTGCCGTCCTGTCCTCGGAGGTGCTGCCGATGGTGGGCGCCTCTGGCGCGCTGTTCGGCCTGGCAGGGGCGCATGTGGCGCTGCATTATCAAGAGCGCCGCGCCAGCCATGCCACGCAAGCACCGGTCTTTCGCGCAATCCTGGGGCTGGTCGGGCTGAATCTGGTGCTGTGGTGGGCGATGAACGGGCAACTGGCCTGGCAAACTCATCTGGGCGGCTTTGTCAGCGGCTGGATTCTGGCGCTGTGGCTGGACCCTGATCCGGCCGATTCGGCCCCCCCCGATCCGTTGGACATGGTTTAGAAACCGGGCCTCAGATCAGGCATCTGGCGCATTTCCGCCCCCTCTGACGGCAAAAAAGGCCTAAACCGCCGGTTGCTTTCCTCTGAGGCAGGAAAAGCTGGACCTTGGCGGGAACTCTGTCACGTTTGGGGGGTAAAAGTTTGATCTGATTATTGGTTCTTGTCCGCAGATTTCCAGAAGGAAGCCGCAGATGGATATTTCCACGATCTTGATGGGTCTTTACATGCTTGTGGCCCTTTTCGTCGGGGCCATGACCTATGCCGAACAGTGCCAGACGCCGGCGCGCAGCAGGCTTTTCACAGGGCTGGCCTATCTGACCTGCGCGCTGTGGCCGCTGGCCATCGCAGCGCTGCTGGTGTCACTGCAACTTGACCGGATGGCTTTGGCGCGGCGTCAGGCCCACGCCTGATTTTGCGGCCCGCCGCCGGGTGGCGCCCCGGGTTGTCAGCGAAAGAATGACATAATCTTCATTAGCGGATGAGGAATCTCCCCCACGGCTGCGCCCCAGATCGTCCTGCCCATATAGCCGCGAAAGCCCCGCCCACCAGTGCCGCAAGACAACAGCGGCGGCGGCAGACCGGGGGTCTTCGGCCCCGTAAAGCGTGGCAGACAGAGTGTCGAACGCCGCAGCCCCCCGTTCCTGGCAAAGAGAAATGCCCAAGGCCAGCATCTCGCGATATTCGGGCGATCGGGCCAGAACCCGATCCTCGGGTGGACGGCCCCCTTTGGTCAGCGCTTCATACAACTGACGCGCACGCAGAACTTTGTCGTCCAATCCCCCGGCCCCCTCGTCCTGATCTGCTGGGCGTTCGTCGCAGCAACGATGGCCCCTGTCCGCAGTCTCGCGCCCGGATGGGGCTTTTCCGCGGCGAAGGTGGGGGAGGAATATGGACAAGGCCCGAACCGGGCGACCGGCAGGGTGAGAACAGATTAACTTTCAGCAAGAAGCCACGCAGTCACGAGGCGGCAGCGGTTCCGCGAAGGGTCCAGGGCGCGGCCCTGCCCTCTCCTGCCACAAAGGCCAGATCGGCGCGAATCTGATCATCCGACAACACGGCCATGCCGCCATGCGATGGAATGCTGATGATCCGGCGAAACATGTCAGCGGCCTGCGGCAGATCGGCCAGCGGACGGTAGTATTTGGCTGCCATGAAATGCTGCAACCGGCCGGGCAGATCCTCGGGTACAACAGCCTCGGACAAAAGCGCAACGCTGGTCAGGGCTACATGCGGAACGCCCCCCCCGCACAGCGGCGTCAAGCCGACCTCTGCCGCCAAAGTGACAATGCGCTGGCGCTGCTCGCTCGAGGCGGCGATCCAGTTTGGCGCATCGCGCAGACGGTCCAGCAGAAAGGCGCAAGAGATGTCGGAAATCTTGCCGTTGTTCAGCCAGGCCTCTGGCGGCTCTGGCGCGCGGTCACCATAGGTGATCAGCGGCTCCAGCAGGGCCGCCTGATCCTGCGGCACCAGGATCAGCCCGCCCTCGCCCATGCCATAGGGTTTGGTGTGGTGCAGGCTAAGAGCCTGCCAGCCCCAGTCAGGCATACGGCTGCCGATCCCGGCGGCATTGTCCAAAAGCAGGGGCAGGTTGCGCACCTTGGCAAAGGCGATCACATCCTCGAACCCCGGGGCATGGCCCATCGGATTGACGGCGATGATGCCATCATAGGTGACTGGGTCCACCGCCTGCAGCGCGGCCATATCCAGCATCGCATCCGCATCGCAATCGACGAACTGCACATCGGCAAAATAGCCGCGCCCCAGATTGCGAAAGGCAAAGGCGGGCACCAACCAGCGCAACTTGCGTCCGAACCGCATGGCCCAAAGCCGCGCCATCGCTTCCAGCGCGATCCCGGCATTGGCGCAAGGGATCAGGCAGACATCAGACGGCAGGCCCATATGGGCGGCCATCTCATCCTTCAAAAGATGCCACAGCGGACCGCCGTTGGCCCAATGGTTCCGGGCGGCACTCGCCTCCAGCAGCCGACCGATCCGCGCAAGATCGGGCCGCTTGTCTTCAATGAAACTGACCTTCATTTGAACACAACACCGCACAAATACCGAAACCGCCGCAAAGAATGCCCGGCCCATGGCCGGGTCGCACAAAGGCCAGATGCCCCACCCGTCATCACAGCTCCCCCAAGCTGATCCGCCCCGGAAAATACCGGGAGGACAGCTTGATGTGAGCGGAAAACCGCCTGCGAGTCGAGGAGAAGTTGCTGGCAGACCGCAATCCGCCAAGATTGGAAACAATCTACCAAAAATAGCGATATTGTCGCAAATAATGCGGCTTCAAAGGCTGCGCCAAACGGCCTGCGCGGCAGCCTGAAATGCGATCGGGCGCCCGGAGGCGCCCGACAGGACAGTATCAGAAAACTTTCAGGTCTCAGGCGCGCTTGGCGCGACGACGCAGCGAGCCAAGGCCCATGAGCGCGCCACCCAGCAGCAGGCCAGCGGCCGGAACCGGAACGGGCGAGACCGAAACAGCGTCGATATCAAAGCCGTCGAAGGAAGGGCCCTTCTTCGGGGTGGTGTCGACAATCTTGATCTGGGTGAAGACACCCTTGGCCGAGAAGGTGGTGGCCAGATAGTTCTTGACCGAAGCGATCAGCGTCCAGGTCGTGCCGTCGCCCACATAGACGTTGGCAAACTCCGGATGCTTGGTCTTGTCGTTGAAGGTGACCTCGAAGATCTTGCCCACGGCCCGGAAGGGTTGGGCGAAGGACAGCACGATCGAACCACCGATGCCCAGCGAGACGAACAGGCCGTCTTCGGCACCCAGAGCAGCCGTCGGGAAGTCACGACCAGCGAGGGTCTTCTTGAAAAGACCTTTGTTATAGGAAACCACCGAATCTGCGTAGATCGGGGCAGCGTTGGAAGCGGCAGGCGCAATCAGAGCCGCCGCGAGAACAAGGGACTTGAGGAACGTCATGAAAGCGGACTCCTGTCGAAAAACATCTTTTCCCAGTTAGCACATGCAGCATGACAAGACGATAAATATTTTATAGCCCGGCAGATTTTCCGCATGAATCCGAAACAACTGCCAACTTTGTAAGCGCCTGTTCACGGCATGAGAACAATTGTTAAAGCATTGTTATCAAACACCGCCGCTTTGCCTGTATCCTGTGCAGAAAACATCCGAATTTTCCCAAATGGGTGATTCGGACTCAAGACACACAACCATAAGCATATTTCTTGTCCCCAGCCATGCTTTGCGGCGATCCCGGACCCTTTCAAGGCCAGACCCACCGCGCGTGGCGCTAAAACGCCCAGTGGCGATCAATCCTCTTTTCCCCTTCAGCAAGTCATGCGATCTTTGCTGCGCCGCAGCACCGATTCCGATTAACACAATGCAATATTAGGAAGCATTTGACATATGATCGCCATATTGTTTCCCGGAACTGCGGCAAGACAGGACGGGCGCTCCACCCAGTCAGGTATGTTCCGTCGATGTCGCTTTCCATGACCCTCTCCCTCATTACCCCCGTCCTGCTGTGTGGCGGCTCGGGCACCCGGTTGTGGCCTCTGTCGCGCAAAAGTTATCCGAAACAGTTCGTGCCGCTGACCGGGCCCCTGTCGCTGTTTCAGGCCTCGGTCAAACGGCTGGGCGGTCCTGGCTTCGCCGCGCCGGTGGTGGTGACCAATTCGGATTTCCGCTTCGTCGTCACCGAACAGATGGCGGCCATGGGTGCCGATCCCGGCGCTATACTGATCGAGCCCGCAGCCCGTAATACCGCCCCGGCCATCTTGGCCGCAGCGCTGCATCTGGCCAAAACTGATCCTGACCAGCCGATGCTAGTGGCGCCGTCCGATCACGTTATTCCCGACAGCGCGGCCTTTGCCGCCGCCATCCGGCGTGGTCTGGAGCCAGCCCTTAGAGGACAGCTTGTCACCTTCGGTATAGCCCCCACCCATGCGGAAACCGGCTATGGCTGGCTGGAGCTTTCCGCACCGTCGCAAGGCGAACCCGTGGCCCTCACCCGGTTCGTGGAAAAGCCCGACGCCGCGCGCGCCGAAGCGATGTTGCAGGCGGGAACCTTCCTGTGGAACGCAGGCATCTTCCTGTTCACCCCCACCACCCTGATCACCGCCTTCGAGACCCATGCGCCAGAGGTTCTGCACGCGGTGCGCGCGGCCCTTGCGGCTGCCCGCACCGACCTGGGCTTCCTCCGGCTCGACCCGGCCGCATTTGCCATCGCACCCGATATCTCGATCGACTATGCGGTGATGGAAAAGGCCGACAATCTGACCGTGGTACCCTTTGCGGGCGGCTGGTCGGATCTGGGCGGCTGGGATGCCGTCTGGCGCGAGATGGGCCCCGACACCACCGGCGTCGCTCAGAGCGGGCCGGTCACGGCGCTGGATTGTACCGACAGTCTTCTGCGATCGGAATCCGCCGATCTTGAGCTGGTGGGCATCGGACTGAAGGACATGATCGTCGTGGCAATGCCCGATGCGGTTCTGGTCGCCGACCGGGCCCGCGCGCAAGAGGTCAAGGCGGCGGTCGCGGCGCTGAAGGCCCGCAAGGCCAAGCAGGCCGAGGCATTTGCCCGCGACAACCGCCCCTGGGGCTGGTTCGAGACCCTGGCCCTGTCGGATCGTTTTCAGGTCAAGCGGATCGTCGTTCATCCCGGTGCCGCCCTGTCGCTGCAAAGCCATTTTCACCGCTCGGAACACTGGATCGTGGTGTCGGGAACCGCCAAGGTAACGGTGAATGACGAGGTCCGTCTCGTCACCGAGAACCAGTCCGTCTATATCCCCCTCGGGGCGATACACAGGATGGAAAACCCCGGTCGGGTGCCCATGGTCCTGATCGAGGTGCAGACAGGCGCCTATCTGGGCGAGGATGACATCATCCGCTACGAGGACATTTACGCGCGAAGCTGAGTATTTTGCGTGGAACGAGGACGGAAGTATGAAGATTGCTGTTTTTGGCCTGGGTTATGTGGGGTTCACCGGCATGTGCTGCATGGCACATCAGGGCCATGAGGTCGTGGGCTTTGATGTATCTGGTGCAAAGGTCGAGGCAATCCGGGCAGGCCGCTCACCCATTACCGAGCCAGGCATTGACGTCTTGCTGGCCGAGGGGCTGGAAAAGGGCCTGATCTCAGCCCATACCGACATCGGTGACCGGCTGGCCGATTGCGACATGGCCATCGTCTGTGTCGGCACCCCGTCCGCCCCGGACGGCTCTCATAACATGACCTATATCGCCGAGGTCTCGCGCCAGATCGCCGATGCCCTGACCCGGATCGAGCCCGGCCGCAACCTAACCGTCGCTTATCGCTCGACCATCCGCCCCGGCTCGATGGAGCATCTGATCACGCCCATCTTCGAGGATGCCCTGGGGCTGTCCGGCTTTGCCGCCCGGGTCGAACTGGTCTACAATCCCGAATTCCTGCGCGAGGGCAGCGCTATCCACGACTATTTCCACCCGCCAAAGATCGTGGTTGGCACCCGAGACGGTACGCCCTCGGCCCGGATGGCCCGGTTAAACGAGGGGCTTGAGGCCCCGATCTTTCATGTGCCCTTTGCCGAAGCACAGATCACTAAGTTCGTCGACAACACCTGGCACGCGGTCAAGGTGGCCTATGCCAACGAGATCGGACGCATCTGCCTGCAACTGGGTCTTTCGGCAAAGACGGTGCATGAGATTTTCGTCTCGGACACCAAACTGAACATCTCGCCCTATTACCTACGGCCCGGCGGAGCCTTTGGCGGTTCATGCCTGCCCAAGGATGTGCGCGCCCTGCAATATATCGCCAACGATGCGGGCGCGAATACCCAGCTGATCAATTCGCTTCTGAACTCGAACGCCTCGCATAAATACCGGCTGTTCCAGCTGGCGGTCAGCGGGCTGAAGCCGGGCGCGAAGGTGCTGCTAGCCGGGATCGCCTTCAAGGCCGACACCGACGATCTGCGTGAAAGCCCCAACATCGACCTGGCCCGCAACCTGTTGCGTGAGGGCTATACGCTGTCGGTCTTTGATCCCGGCGTCACCCCGCGCAACCTTGTTGGAGCCAACCTTGGTTATGCCTTCTCTACGCTGCCCGAGCTGAACCGGCTGTTCGTCACGCAGGAGCAGGCAGAGACGCAGATCTGGGACCGCGTGATCATCACCAATGCCACCGGCAAGAAACTCTCTCTTGCGTCTGGCCAAGATGTCGTAAATCTCGGCGCATTGGCCTGAGACGGAGAACATGGCAACAAAACCTACAGTGCAGTCGGCGCCCACAGCGGGCTATGGCGAGCGGTTCGACATAGATCCGGCGGCCTTGGCTGGCCGCAAGGTGCTGATCATCGTAGAAAATCTACCCCTGCCCTTCGACCGCAGAGTCTGGCAGGAGGCGCAGACCCTGAAGGCGGCCGGCGCGCAGGTGGCGATCATCTGCCCGACCGGAAAGGGTTATGAGGCACCTTACGAAGAGATGGCGGGCATCCACATCTATCGGCACCCCCTGACCGAGGGCAAAGGGGCAGCCGGGTACCTTAAGGAGTACGCGGCAGCACTGTTTCATGAAACGCGGCTGGCGTGGAAGATCTTCTTCCGGCACGGGTTCGATACGATCCACGGCTGCAACCCGCCCGATCTGGTCTTTCTGGTGGCCTGGCCCTTCCGCCTGCTGGGGCGGCGCTACATTTTCGACCACCACGACATCAACCCCGAGCTGTTCGAGGCGAAATTCGGTAAGCGCGGCTTCTTCTGGAAAATGCTACTCTGGGCCGAATGGCTGAACTTCAAATCGGCGCGGATCGTAATCTCGACGAATGAGAGCTATCGCCAGATCGCCATGAGTCGCGGCGGAAAACGCCCCGAGGATGTCTTCGTTGTACGCTCGGGGCCGGACCTGTCGCGCATCCGCACGGTTCCCCCGAACGAGACGTTTCGGAACGGGCATCGATACATGGTGGGATATGTCGGCGTGATGGGCGAGCAGGAAGGCATCGACCTTCTGCTGCACAGCGCCCGACACTTGCTGGACAAGGGGCGCAACGACATACAGTTCGTCCTTGTCGGCGGGGGCCCCGCGCTTGGCGACCTCAAGGCCCTGTCCGAAAGCTTGGGTCTGTCGAACCATGTCACCTTTACCGGGCGCGCGCCGGATCAGGTTCTGCTCGAGGTTCTGTCGACGGCGGATGTCTGCGTGAACCCCGACCGGGTGAACCCGATGAACGACAAGTCGACCATGAACAAGATTCTGGAATACATGGCCGTCGGCAAACCCATCGTCCAGTTCGAGGTAACCGAAGGCCGCGTCAGCGCAGGCGATGCCTCGCTTTATGCCAAGGCCAACGACACGGTGGATCTGGCGAATAAGCTGGAAAGCCTGCTGGACGATCCCGCGCGCCGGGCCGAAATGGGAGCCTATGGCAGGGCGCGGGTATCGCGCGACCTGCATTGGGGAGCGTCGATTGCGCCGCTACTGGCTGCCTATCGGCGGGTGATGGAACGGCGCTGACGGCCTAGGGGCAAAAGGCGGCGGAAAGCGCCCACTGCAAGGCAGGGATTGTCAGCGCCTGCATCGCGGTATCGGTGGGATGCAGATTGTCCGGCATCAGTCGGGCACGGCCCTCTGCGTCCAGTGTGGTCCAGGACGGAACCATAGCCACCAGCCCTGCCCCCTGTTCTGCCGCCAGACCGGCATAAAGCGCGCGGTAGGCCACCTGCCCTGGCCGTTCCCAGGCCTTGCGGCCGAAGGCGGGGCTCATCGTGGCCAGCCAGACCGGCACGCCGGACTCACCGGCAACCTGCAGGATTTCCTGATGCCGGGCACGGCTGGCGGCCAAGGTCATGCCGCGCCAAAGCGAGCTGTCATTAATCGAGAACTCGACTACCAGCGCATCGGGCGAAGGACCCGCAGCCAGCCGGTCACGCAAGGCGGCAGCACCCCAGGCGCTGTTGGCGCCCGGCTTGGCCAGACGCTCTACCATGACAGGACTACCGTGACAGGCTGAAAGCTGCCGTTCCAGCATAGTCGGCCAATCCCCGCGGGCCGTCAGGCTGGTTCCCAGCAGAAGAATATGAACCGGCTTTCCGACCCCAAGCGGCCCCTGCAGCCTGGCCGGTGAAATATTTGCCACCGGCTCCTTTGCCCGACCAAGGGCAACCTGCACTGCCCCATGGGTCAGACCAAAGGCCAGCAGCCCGGCAACCAGAACCGCGACCGCCAGTGCCCAGAACCCACCGGATGCCACACCGCCTCCCTCTTAGGCCCTGTGCCGCCGCAGCATCTGCCGCAGGACCGGCAGGAACCGCGCGCGGTCAATGACCATCTGGGCCGCGAGATAGAGGAGGATGCCGACAGGAATGCAGATGACCAGTTGCAGGACGGGGCGCACGGTCAGCCGCTCTTCCAGCTGCCAGACCAGAATGCCCATCAGCAGGGCCGACAGGATCGGACGGATCAGCGCCCGGATCAGCTCGACTGGGGACAGCCCGATCAGGCGCTGCACGAACCAGCTTTGCACCGGCACCAGCAGGATCGACAGCACCAGACGCCCCGCCGTGACCGCAACGATGCCGTAAGAGACCATTAGCACCAGCGTGCCGATGTTGACGACGGCCAGAAACAAGCTCCACTTGAACTGAAACTTGGCCCAGCCCTTGGCCGAAAAGATCACGTTGTTCAGATCGTTCACCGTAAGGAACAAAAGCCGGATCGAGACGAGGCCGATCAACGTGGCCACCATCTCCCATCCCTTGCCCAGAAGGATGGCAACCAGCGGGTTGGCCACGGCCCACAGGCCAAAAGCCACCGGCGCCATCAGGCACATCAGCCCGTGTTGCAGGGACAGATAGCCGCGGCGCAGCCGGGCATCATCGTCTTGGATGGTGGACATGATGGGAAACATCACCTTCCTGACCATCTGCACAATGATGCGGAACGGCGACAGCACGATCTGCTCGGTAATGGTGGAATAGCCCAGATCGGCCGAGGACAGCCGATGTGTCACGATCGGCCGGTCGGCCTGCGAGGACAGGATCTGCACCACCCCCGCCGCCGTGACATAGGTGCCATAGGACAACAGGGGGCGCACCGCCGCATAGCTGAACTGTAACCGCGGGCGCCAGCGCGCGCCGATCAGGATGACCGTCATGGTCATCAGGGGTCCGGCGATCTGCTGGGCCACCAGCGCTTCAAGCCGATAGCCCATCACGGCCATGACCACCGCGACGACCGATCCGGTGATGGCCGATCCCACTTCGGACATCATGATCCAGCCAAAGGAAAACCGCCGTTCCAGCACCGACAGGGGAACGCCCTGGATCGCCCCGAAGAGAAAGATCGGCGCCACCCAGACTAAGGGCCAGGACACTTCCGCCGCCCCCATCAGAGCCGCGATCTGCCGAGCGCCCAGCATGACCCCGCCGGTCAGGATGACCCCGATTCCCAGATTCCACCAAAAAACGCTGTCTTCTTCCAGTCGCGTCGTATCGCGGCGTTGAACCAGCGCCACCCGAGAGCCGAAGTCCGTAAAGACCTGCGCGATCCCGGCAACAAAGGTCACCACAGCGATCAGGCCGAATTCGGCAGGCGTCAGAAAGCGCGAGAGGATAGAAAGGGCGGCAATCCCCTGAACCGCTCTGATCAGGCGACCAGCAACCGCCAAACGGGCGCCGCTTATTGCGTGCGATTTCAGGCTTTTCGAAGTCATACCATGCACGCCAGTTCATAAAAACTGACGTTGCACCGAAGGATCTGCCCCACGAACAAGGCTCCGCGCAGCCAGCCGATGCAGGCCTTGTTCCACATAAACCGAAGAAAGCCAAGCCATTGGCAAGCCGAGCACAAAGGTGATGCCTGACAGAAACGCCAGATAGGTTCCCTGCCCCAACCCAAACCCGTTGAGCAGATACATCGCCAGATAGAGCGGTATCATGTGCAGCAAATAAAGAGAATAAGACAGGCCACCAAGCCATTGCATAGGCGCAGAGACGAGCCACGCTATGGGGCGGCGGCTTTGGGCCTTATCCCGCACAAGCAGGATCCACCCCAAGACGGAGACCCAGACGGCACCGGCCAGCTCTCCCGCAAGAACGCAAAGAAGGCACAACCCGACAACAAGCGCAGGGCTGAACCAGCGCACGGCGCTCCAATCCCACCTCCAAACAGCAAAGCTTGCCATTCCAACTGCAAAATAGGGGATATAGGCGGCAAGGCTGGCCGGATTGGGCCAGCGCCGCAACACCAACCACCCGACAACACAAAGCGCCGCCACAAGCCACCGCCGCCACACCGGCCCCCTAGCAAGCCCGGCAAACAGGAACGGAGCAACAAGGTAGAACTGGAATTCCGTCGAAATGTTCCAACCCTGCCCCAGAAATGCGTAGGGAGCACTGGGCAAAAGTGATTGCGGAATAACGCCATGCAACAAGGTGAGATGCGCCACCACATGTGCGCTGACCTGATCAAGGCTGTTCTGCAGAATAATCAGCCGATCAGCCATGCGCAGGCTGCCGAAAGGGGCCTGTTGCAGGGCGCGCAATACCAAGGGACTCATCAGGACTGACAGGACGAAGGCCAAGAGATAGGCTGGGTAAATACGCAAAAGCCGCCCTGTCAGAAAGGCTGTGAACCCTTGCCGCCGCCGACTCATCATAAGGAAAATCACAAAGCCGCTAAGGATCGAGAACACCTGCACCCGAAGATGCTCTCCGAACAGCGGCGCAAAAACCCCAAAGCTTCGCGGTGAAATTCCAGCCGTAGGCAACAGATGCACGAACACCACCCAGACGGCCAGAAAGCCGCGCAGCCCGTCAAATTCTCTGATCTTGCCCATGACACCCCGGCAGCGAGGATTCGCCTTTCAGGGGTAACGGTTCAAATCTTACTCAACCGTTAACGGTATATTAATCAGAGGGTTTTTGCGGCGGGAAAGCCTCACCTGCCCAGGAACCGGGCATCTCTGCACCATGCTGCTTGTCCGATGGCCCGGGCTAAGGCATCCTTTCGCTCGAGCATAAGGCGGGCCACCGCCGGAACAACAGCCGGAAACCGGCAGCAGGCACATGGACCGATATCGCATGGCGCCGCCGCGCCAAGCCCGTCGCCTCAAGGGGCGACCTCTTGCAGTCTCTGCCTTGGCGCTGGCCATGGCACTGGCCGCCTGCGCGCAAAAAGAGGGCTATGACGCCCCACATTTCCCCTTTTTCGGCTCTTATTCGCAACGAAAGGCCGCGCCCGTTCTGCTGTCGAATGCCGAATGGTGGCATGGGTTCCAGGATCCGGTGCTGGACCAATTGGCGGCCGAGGCACTGGTGGCAAACCTGTCGATCGCAGGCGCGAAGGAACGTGTGATCGAGGCCCGCGCGCAAGAACGGGGGGTGCCTGGCCGGGCGGCCCTGTCCGCCTCGGCGACAGGCCAGCAACAGGGAGAAACGGGGAGCGGGGTCACCTCTTCCACCGAGGGCGATCTGGGGTTTTCCTGGATGCTGGACCCCTACGGAGAGCGGCGTGCCCGTAAGGCCGCCGCCGCCGCCCGCGTAGAGGCCACCGATGCCGAGGCGGATGCCGCCCGCCTTCTGGTGCTTTACAACCTGTGCAACGCCTATGTGGACCTGCGCTATCAGCAACGCCTTCTGGTCCTGCGCCAACAGGAAACCGCCAGCCGCCGCAGCACGCTTTCCCTTGCACAGAGCCTGTTTGACACCAATTCAGGCACCAAACTGGATGTGACGCGCACCAAGGCCGAACTGGCCCAGGCCATGGCCGACCTGCCGTTGATCGAGGCGAGCATCCGCGTTCAGCAAAACCAGATCGCCGTGTTAACTGGTCGTCAGCCCGGCACGCCCGGCCCCGAAACCGGCCCCGCCAAGGGCCAACCCCAAAGCCGAATGAGCGCCGATATCGGCATTCCCGCCGATCTTCTGCGCAACCGCCCCGACATCCGCATCGCCGAACGGCTTTACTATGCCGCCGTCAGCGAGGTGACCGTTGCGCAGGCCGACCTTTACCCCCGTCTGTCCCTGACCGGCGCGATCAGCCTGACTTCGGTACGTAAAGGCGGCACCAGCCGAGATTACTACTTCGGCCCCTCTGTCTCGTTGCCAGAGTTCCCCAATTCCACCACGAAAGCCGGAGTCGAGGCTGCCGGTTCGGCAGCGCGTCAGGCGCATATCGACTGGAAGGCCACGGTGCTGAACGCGCTGATGGAGGTTGAGAATGCACTGGTCGAGTACGAGGGCAGCCGCCGCGCCCTTGCCGCCACCGGGCGCAGCCTGACTCTGTACAAAGAGGCGCAAGAGATGACACGCGATCTGGTGAAATCCGGTGGTGCCACGGTGGGCGATCTGATCGACGCCGATCAATCGGTCACCAATGCGGCAAATGC
>APMI01002609.1_pt1 | contig 40821 bp, 30 predicted proteins | sample 667938 | NCBI WGS metagenome assembly APMI01 (sample SAMN01084076, study PRJNA167559) | wastewater metagenome | biome: Wastewater | place: Denmark: Ejby Moelle, Odense | collected 2011-11-28
GAGAAATAGTTAAGGTCAACACCCAGTATCTCCGCGAGACGGTTAACGGTCGCAATGTCGGGGATCGACTCGCCGCGCTCCCATTTCCCGACCGCTTGCGGACTGATAAATAAGAGCGCTGCAAGCTCTGCCTGCGACATATTTGCTTTCTTTCGTGCTGTGGCAATTTTGCTGCCAATCATCTTAGTATCCATGGTACTATTTTTTTGTTTTTGATAATGCAAAGATACCTCGGGCCATTGCCGGGAGCATCAAAAGTGGCGCTCCTGTTAGTTGTAAGTACGCTATTTGCAGTTGTAATTTAACAACTGACGGTTGTATTCGTTGATATTCTCCATCGTCGACGCCCGGAGCAATGCAATAGTCGCAAAATACCCTTTTATTGCCGCGATAGCCCCTCATGCGCAGACCTCCTTCAGCTTAACTTTGTTCCACCAAGCAAACAGCAAAAAATGAGCAAGATCAAGGACACGATCGCAGGATTGGAATTCGCCCAAATAGGCTGGGTGGTACCGGACATACATGCCGCCGTAAAATTCCTGTCGAAAGCCCTGGGCATAGCAGGCTTTCCCGAACCGCAGCATATGCGCGCGCAGGACCTGGACATGAGCTACCATGGTGAGGTGGTACCCGCCGAATGGTTAACCACCCAGGCCTATAACGGGGGCACGTTCATTGAGCTTGTTCAGCCACTTTCCGGGCAAAGTATGTTCCATGACTACCTCGCCAAGTACCCGGCGGGTGGCACACAGCATCTTGCATTCCGCCTGCCTGTCAGCGGTTTTGAGCGAATCACCGGCGAGCTGCGCGAACAAGGTTATGCGGTCATCAGCGAAGTGGACCATCCTATTGCGAGAATGGCCTTCTTCGATACTTACCAGACACTGGGCGTAGCTACAGAGATCATGGGCATTACGCCTGAGGGATGGAAAGCAATAGAACAAATGCAGGGTGGAGGGTAACGGTCTTAATATTTTCGCTCCTCGTGAACGATCTCGTACTTTATCCCATCCGGGTCTTTAAAGAAAAGCGCATAATAAGCTGCGCCATGCTGGGGATAGAATTTAGGGGGGTCGACGATAATAGCACCGGTTTCCTTTACGTGTTGGTAAAGCTCATCAACCTCGGCCGGGGATGCGGCCCTGAATGCAAGATGGTGCAGTGAACCGGGCTTCCGGCGATGAACTGTGTCTTCCTTGAAAGCCTCGCGGGGTGAGTTGATGGCGAAGATGAGCAAAGGATGCGAATATTCCACCACATCAAAATCATGCGCGGCTACCCTACCCTTTGATTTACGGGCAAGGTCAAAACCTAAGATAGGCATCAGCTTGTCGTAAAAGGGTTCCGCGATTTTCATATCTTTTACTGTTATCTGGATATGGTCGATAATTGGTTTCATGATCAGTAGTTTTGATATCCTTATTCGCAAATATAGGATAGAGGGGAAATATTTAAATAGCCCCGGCTCGTTTTGGCAATTACCGGCTCATACTTTTGATGGAATTATGGCCCGCAAGCAGAAATCAGCAGAAAGTATGAGCCAATTGCCCCCAGGCGCTTAATTTTATTGGAACCGGGAAACCGGATCTCGTTTTACCAGGAACAGTTTAAATTATCTGAACATGAAAAAAATATTACTCACAGCATTCGCGCTAGGCATTTCCTTCGGGCTTGGCTTTGCGCTAAATCATTTGATGAGCGCCGGAACTAACAGCAATGGCAAGCTGAAAAGAGTTACGGGGATAGGCGGCATCTTTTTTAAATGTAAAGACCCCGGCAAAATGCGGGAATGGTACAAGACGCACCTGGGCCTGAGCACCAACCAATACGGCAGCGTATTTGAATGGCGGCAGGCTACTGATGCGACAAAAAAGGGATTCAGCCAATGGAGCCCTTTTAAAGAAACCACCAAATATTTTGAACCCTCGACGAAGGATTTTATGATCAACTACCGGGTGGATGACCTTACAGCACTTGTAGCTGAGCTAAAAAAGGAGGGAGTAACCATTACGGATACTATTTCAAGCTTCAATTATGGCAAGTTTGTGCACATACTGGATGCAGAGGGCAACAAAATAGAGCTATGGGAGCCTAACGATGCAGAATATGAAAAAATGGGCCTCGAGATGGGATTGGAGACTACAAAGTAAAATGGGGCCCATGATATAGTTCCTTTCCCTGCTTTTTTGATGTTACTTTGCAATATATGCCGGGCGACGAACTGATAAGTCTTAATAAATACATCTCCTCATCGGGCTTTTGCTCGCGCAGGGAGGCCGACAAGCTCATAGAACAGGCAAGGGTAACTGTGAACGGTGAGCTGGTGGTGCATGCTACCAAGATAAACCCGAGGGACAAAGTAGCCATAGACGGCGAGCCGATAAAGAGGGGCAAGAAAAGGGCCATCTATATAGCCTGCAACAAACCATACGGTGTTACCTCCACTACGGACCCTAAGGACAAGACGAACATCATCTACTTCCTCAACCATCCCAAGCGCATCTTCCCTGTCGGGCGGCTGGATAAAGACTCGGACGGGCTACTATTGCTTACCGACGATGGGGATATAGTGAACAAAATACTACGGGCGGGTAACCGGCACGAAAAAGAATATATAGTAACCGTGGACAAAGCCATAACGCCTGAGTTCATAAAAAAGATGAGCAATGGCATACCGATGTTGGACACGGTGACCAAAAAATGCTTTGTGCGGCAGGAAGGCGGCCGGCGTTTCCGCATAATACTGGTGCAGGGACTTAACCGCCAAATAAGGCGTATGTGTGAATACCTTGGCTACGAGGTGCAGAAACTAACACGCGTGCGTATCATGAATATTACACTGGGCACACTGCCCAGCGGCAAGTGGCGCTACCTGAGCGATGCAGAAGTGTACGAGATGAATAAGATGATGGATGGATCGAGCAAGACGGAGGAGGCCTCTTATATAGAAGAGCCGAAGCAGACCAGCAACAGGCGAAAAAAGAAATAAGTATTAAAAGCTTATTTTAGACACAGCGAAGAACTCCTTTATGGAAAAGAACAGTACCGACCTGCGCTACGCAGTGCTCATAGATGCCGACAATGTGCCCTACAGCAATATAAGCGGCATGCTGGAAGAGATAGCCAAGTATGGCGTGCCCACCTTCAAACGCATCTACGGCGACTGGACCAAACCCACGGTGATGGGATGGAAAGGTGTACTACTGGAGCATGCCATCACCCCCATACAGCAATATGCCTACACCAGCGGCAAGAATGCTACGGACAGCGCCATGATCATAGATGCTATGGACATACTGTATACGGGCCGTGTAGATGGATTCTGCATCATATCCAGCGATAGTGACTTTACGAGGCTTGCCATAAGGCTGAGGGAAGCGGGCATGAAGGTGATAGGCATAGGCGAAAAGAAAACCCCTACTCCATTCATATCTGCCTGCGATAAGTTCATATACATAGAGATACTGAAGCAGGAGGGCGAGGAAGAAAAAGAAGGGAAGAAAGAAGCGGACACAACTGCGGCGAGTCCTGTGACCAAGCTGGATATGAAGACTATCAACCTGATAACATCCTCTATAAATGACCTTGCAAATGAATCGGGCTGGACCTTCCTGGGCGACCTGGGCAACCTGATACTAAAGAAGCGCCCCGACTTTGATGCGCGCAACTATGGGTTTAAGAAACTGGCGCAGCTGATAAAAAGCATAGACCGCATAGAGATAGACGAGCGCCAGTCGGAACACGGGACCAATAAGCTGGTGTATATAAGGACGAAGAAACAACAGCAGCCAACTAAAGCAGCACGGCCTGCACCGAGGAAAAATGTGCCGCCTAAAGCTGAGCCAGGTACTCGCTCTTAAGCAAGGAGAAGCAGAGTGAATCCTGCACATCCCCGTTCTTATTGAAGTGCTCACGCATCACACCTTCCAGTGTAAAGCCGAACTTATCCATCATGCGGAGTGAAGGTGGATTATGGCGGCCTACAAAAGCCTCCACACGGTTGAGCCCCATAGGCCCGAAGCCGTAATCGAGGATGGCTTTTATGGCTTCGCTCATATAGCCTTTGCCTTTGTACTCATCGCTCTTCATTGCATAACCCAGCTCGGCACGCTGGTGCCACAGGTACCACATATGATAGCCACAACGGCCAATGAACTTATTTTCCTCCGTATCTATCATCAGGAAATTGCTGTATGATGTACGGTATGTGACCATACCCTTAGGAAATGCAGCCTGCTCTATAGAAAACTCCTCCATAGATTCGAGGCGCAGGAAAGCAACTATCTCTTCATCAGTACATTGCGTGAAGAGGGTGGTCATTATAGGCGGCGCCATCTCTATTAAGCGCATGCGCTCCGTCTCCAGCACTATATATTCTGTGTCTTTGAACAATGCCATTACATACCCATTTTAAATAAGAATACATGCTGCCCTTCGGGTGTCTCTACCATTACGCTTGAGGAGCCACCCCGCTCGGTATACTCTATGCCTTCGGCTTTGAGCTTTTCTATCTTGTCTTTCATGTCGGCAGCGAAGAAGGTGATGGCAGGATAATCGAAACTATCGGTTTGGTGCAGGCCTACAATAGCAAGGCCATCAGAAGCAATGGCCCATGGGTAGGGAGCGGTGAATTTGGAGACAAAAGTGAAGCCAAGTTTTTCCCAGAAAGCCAGCGAAGCATCCAGATCTTTAACCGGATGAGCAAACTCGCCGAACATGCCGCAGGCTTTGTTCACATACTTATCAGGATTGAAGTAGTCGGACTGCTCCATTCTCAGCATAGTAGGGCCTGCAGGTTGTGCAAAGCCCTCTACCATACTCACAAGGCTTATATTCAAACCATCGGGCGACTGGAAAACGTAGCGTTTTACCATATCGCTACTTTTGGGCCTTTGCGCAAACATGATGCCTGTGGCTTCGAGGTCTGCAACAACTTTATCGATGTCCTTTACGTACCATGTAAGCGCTACGTAGGGCGTATCGTCCTTGCGCAGCATAATGAGCAAAGCGCCATCCGTTATTTGTATCCATGGGAATGGCCAATCGGCACGATACAGCTCTTTAAAGCCCAGCTTTTGATAAAAAGCAAGGGACTTCTCCAGGTCTGGCGTAGTGATGGTAAGCGCTGTTACTTCGCCCAGTATCGGTTGTGGCAGGTTTTGCATATGTGGGATATTCGGCTATAAATATCCGTATTAATTTGCAAACAGCTTATCCGGGCATTAAAATATTTAATGCCCCATGTTTATCTGTATAGCACCTGCATTGGGGTTGCCGGTCCTGCTGAGCCTGTATTTGAAGCTGAGCATGAAATAGCGGCCAATAATGTTAGAGCGCTTTTCAACCAGGTAGTTCAGCTGGCTGATGCGGCTAAGACCTGTGTTCCTGTTCAGTATATCAAATGCATCGATGGTGATGACGCCACGCTTAGCTTTCAAAAAATAGTAGGAGGCTGCGGCCTTAAGCAGTGGTATAGTTACAGACTTATCGAAACTCTTGCCGTCATAGATATTGAGATCCCCATTGACGGAAAAATAAAAATGACCGGAAGGTTTGTAACTGAGTTGTGCTGTACCGCCATAATTATAGAAGCTGTTGTTCAGTGAGCTTTCGATTGAGTACTGCGCCTCAGATATATTCACAAACCCTTCCAGTTGCGCATCCCATTTATCTTTTTTCCTGTTATTGAGGGTTAGGTTAACGCCGTGTGTAAAGCTGTTATTGGTATTGTACACACCATTCACAGGGTTCATGCCTTTATTATATCGTTCGTCGAGCGCGACACTTATATCAATGCCCAGCGGCCTGATAGGAGTGGAATACTCTACGCGGGCGTTTACATTGTAATCGTCAGGAACGTTTACGAGGGTAGCGGTTTGCCCCAGCCCGCTGTTCACGGTACGCGACCAGTTTATTTTATCGTGGGTGTACCTTGCTGTTAAGTTAGCGAAAAGAGAAGTTGATGAGAACTGATCGAAGCGGAGCCAGTTGACATTGAAGGTGTGGGCATACTCGGGGCGCAGGTTTCGATTGCCGCTTGTGATATATAGGGGGTTTACAAAATTGGCTACAGGCAACATTTGGGTAGCGGAAGGAGCATTTACAGTGGAACTATATGACAAGCCCAGGTGTTTACCCATGCTGAATTCCCGTTGCCACATGGCTGAGGGCAGCAAGTAATAGTAGCCATTGCTTTGCGATGAAGTACCGGGCAATGTGGTGCTTAATGAGGTAAGCTCTGCACGCAGGTCGAGGTTGAACTGTACTTTGTTGTTGCTTTTCTTGATTGCGAGTCCCGGCTTTAGCCATTGGAATGTCCTTTCGTAGTCGGGGCTTAGGGAATCTATCTTGCCGGCTTCTTTGGGCATATAGCCTTGTACCCGTTGTATGTGGTCATTGTCGTCACCTGCGCTTACTGCAGGCTCAAGGTAGTAACCACCACCCAGCCTTCGCACTATAGACGTGCCTACAGAATAATCAAGCTTATCGTTGTGATTGTCCTGGTACTGTTTATCATAGATAGGAAGGTTTACGCTGTCGAAATAAGTGGTAGTGTTATCCCATTGCGTGTTCGTTAGACCTTTATCAAAACTACCGTCTGCAAATAGTTTAAATACAGGCCAATTACCTTTGAAGCGTTTTAGATAAGAGGCGTTTAAGTTACCATTGAGGTCAGTACCATTGTCGTTCGTGAGGCTTTGGAGGTTATTGAACACCAGGTCCCTGATGTAGGTAGCGGATGCCAGGTTACTTCTTGTACTGCTTTGAGCCATGTTAGCGCCACCATTGAGCAGCAATTGCTTTAAGGAATCGATATCGTTCCTCCAGCTGAAATTTAAGCGATGCCCCCAGTTCTCGGCCTTTTCATTTGAATTATCTTCTTTGGTAAAAGAGCCGTTATCGGTGAAGCTTTTAGTATTGGTTTGCTCTGTGAGCTTCTTAGCCGCTCCATTGCCTAGATAGCTAATATTGAACCTGTTGTTCTTGCGTGGTTCGTAGCTGTAGTTCAATCCTCCCGCACCTGAGGTGATAAGCCCTGTAACAGGCTGGCCGAAGTTGACGGGACTGTTGCTGTTCATATTTAGCGACAGGCTGCCATTACCATCCATCATGCCGCGCAGGCCTCCGTTAAAGCTGATGTAGTCTTGCAAGGTGAAGCCAAACTGGTTAATGTTGTTGAGCATACCTAAGGCAGCTACCTGTGTTTTCTTTCCAAATTTGTAGAGCTTGCCGTCAAACCGGTAATGGTCGCCGGTGCCATAGCCCGCCTGCAGATCGCCAAAATAGCCATGCTTCTTATTATCCTTCAATGTGAGGTTGATGGTCTTATCACGTTCTCCGTCGTCTATGCCTGTAAATGCGCTTTGATCTGAATGCCTATCAAAAACCTGAACTTTATTGATGGCATCTGCGGGCAGGTTTTTCGTGGCTACCTTGGGATCATTGCCAAAGAACTCTTTGCCATCCACCATTACATGCTGTATGTCTTTTCCCTGTGCTTTTACATTACCTGCCTTGTCCACCTGCACACCGGGGAGCTTTCGTAGCAGGTCTTCCACATTGGCATCAGGTTTTACTTTATAAGCTCCCGCATTGTATTCAACCGTATCGCCTTTAATCATCAGGGGGACTTTCTCTCCTGTCACTTCCACTTCACCAAGCTTTATCTCGGCCTCTTTGAGTACTATCACACCTATATTGTCGCCTTTGGCAAGAGGTATGCTTACATTGCTATAGTAGGATTTAAAACCCATGAGCGCTACCTGCAAGAGGTAGTTGCCCTTTGTTATTGCCTTGATCTCGAAAAGACCATTCTCATTGGCGATACCGAAGAATGCTAATGTGGAATCAGCGGGCTGTAAAAGCGCGACCGAGGTGTATAGCAGGGGCTTTGCCTCTTTATCGACAATAGTACCCTTGAGTTCATACTGCTGTGCAGATGCGGCGCCGGTACAAAAAATGAATACAATTAAGAATAGCGACAGTGTTTTCATGGCGACCCTTTACCTGTTTATTTTAATAATAACGTTGCCATTCCCTCCACCTTCTTCCTGCATCTCTTTTGTCTTTTTATCCACTATGGCCTTAAATTCATCTTTCGTTACTTTTTTCCCCTCCCTTGGTTTCACGATCATTTTGTCATCGCCCGACCCGGCTATTACAGCGTCTGCCTTAAGAAAGAGCTGGCTGTTTTGTTTGGCCTCCAGTATCATACCCGGCAAACCGAAATAACCTTGCGGCCCGGCTGATACCGGGATAGCTGCGGTAAACCATGCTGTGACCGTGTCTTTTTCTTTCATCATCACAGCTTCCTGACAAGGATAATTAAGTATCGTCTTCTGATTTCCGGTCATTTTCCATTTGGGCTTTTCTATGTCGGAGGTGATAAGAAATTTCCTACCCATGAAATCGCGCTGCTCTACAAGCTTATCTTCTTTCAGAGACATATAAACGACATTCTCCGGCGCATCCATATGTACTACCATGTGCATATTCCCATTTGATTGGTCCATATCATTACTTTCCTTTTCCTTCGATCTGTCATATGCATATAGTGTTGCATCAGCGTTATAGTACAGCACCTTTTTCATATGTTGCTCTTTGGGCAGCATGCTCCTTATTTGATCTGCATTTACATCGCCCTCCGATCTTATATCTACATCGCCACCCAGGTCGATATTCATCCTAAATGTCTCAGTGTACAATATCTTACCCGAGGTATTCTGGGCGTAAGCGTCGTTAAGGAGCAACAAAAAACAGGAAGTAAAAAATAATTTTTTCATAGTCTTTATTTTAAACCGAAATTATGGCCATACTAAAGGCGAGCGGGTTAATGCAAAGAGAATTAAAGTTAATTAAGGTTAATGCTTTGTACAGATGAGCTATGCATGTCGTAATTTGGCAGTACAATTTATAGGATTGATACCGGCTAAGAAACTAAAAAGGGTAAAGTACCTGATGCTCTCCAGCCAGCTTTTATTGCTGGCCTTTATGGGCTATTGGCTATACTCGCAATACAAGAGCACCAGCACAGATTTCCGCAAAGCGATAACAGCCCAGTTTGAGGAATCGCAAAGAAAAGTGTCGGACTCTCTTTTATTGGGAGATCTTACCAAAGAAGGACTTTTGCCACACCCCAGCCAGATAGCGACGATAGATGTACACTCTAAAAGCAGTATAGAGTTAAGCCCCGAAGCAAAAACCTCGCACAACTTTGACATTATACGGACCCAAAATATCAATCGCCCGTGGGAACCGAAACCGGGGGAAGCATTTGTGCTTGAAAACAATGGCCCCGATACAAATAGCCATTTACCTTTTCGAAAAGATGTAAACTTTAGTGTGATCATCAGGAGAGCTAATGCCATTGCCGACTCGGACGAAACAAGGCTATTTCATCGTGACACTTTGATGTTCAACAGCGAGTTTGAAAAAAAGATGAAAGAAAATGGCTGGGGCTTCAAAATAAAATGGCTTAGGGATAGCATGAGTGGCCCTAGAGGAAAGAAGAATATCTATATAAAGAGCCAGTACTTCACCAACTCATACGGAGTGGAGATCAGCCATTTTTCGTGGTACCTTATTAAAAAAATATCTCCTCAAATATTGTTCACGCTGGCACTGCTTGTTGTTACCGGCTTCGCATCAAGGCTGGCATATAAAAGCCTTAAAGAGCAGGTGGCGCTGGGCACTATCAAGAACGACTTCATCAGCAATATGTCGCATGAGCTGAAGACACCTGTATCAACGATCAAAGTGGCGCTGGAGGCATTGGATACCTACAATGTGATAGAGGACAAAAAAACTGCCAAGGAATACCTTGAAATGGCCAATATAGAAGTGAAGCGACTGGACCTGCTCATTAACCAGGCGCTGAATACTTCGCTGCTCGAGGATGGGAGGATCGCATTCCATAAAGAAAAAGAAGACTTGCAAAAACTTGTTAGTGAAGTGCTCGACGTTTTGAAACTACGCTTTGCCCAGCAGCATGCACAGGTGAACTATAACAAGAGTGGCAATAGATTTTACTCTCAAGTGGATAAGCTGCATATACAAGGCGTATTGATCAACATACTGGATAACAGCCTGAAGTATGGTGGCAAAGACCCCATAATAGACGTGAATATTACCGAAGATGAAAAAGAGACAACAATAACTATTGCAGACAAAGGGCCGGGCATACCGGCAGCTTACCTCGATAAAGTGTTTGAAAAATTCTTCCGGGTGCCTACGGGTAATGAGCATAATGTAAAGGGCTACGGGCTTGGCCTCAGCTATGCCAAACAAGTAATGCAGCAGCACGGAGGCAGCATCAAAGCAGCAAACAAGCCGGAAGGGGGCAGTATTTTTACACTTACTTTTATTAAAGACGCGGCGTGAAAAAGAAAGTGCTTTATATAGAAGATGAACTGTTCCTGGCCCGCATCGTAAAAGAGACGCTGGAACTGAAGGGCTATGAGGTGCTGCATAAAAAAGACGGCGGTCGGCTGGTGGATCTTGTACAATCTTTTTCGCCGGATATATGTATACTGGACGTGATGCTGCCGAACGTGGCTGCCGAACGTGGACGGCTATACTTTGGGCAGCACCATCCGTAACATCCATCCACAACTACCGGTAATATTCCTTACAGCAAAAACGCAGACCGAGGATATACTCAAAGGTTTTTCATCGGGCGGTACCGACTATCTAAAAAAGCCCTTCAGTATGGAAGAGCTGATGGCGCGAATTGAGAACCAGCTGAGGATCACATCGCCCAAGGAGCAAAACAGCAAAACCATAACAGAGGATATATTGCTGGGTAAATATCATTTTTCACCCGGCAGGTATGAACTGAAGATAAATGATACGGTTATAAAACTGTCGAGCAGGGAATCAGAGATATTGAGCATTTTATGCAACCATGCCAACAAAATCGCTGAAAGGCGCAAACTGCTGCATGCTGTATGGGGTGATGATTCCTTTTTCAACTCGCGCAACCTGGATGTATATATCCGGAAGCTAAGGGATTATCTCTCCCGGGATAAGGATATAGAGATCATAACCCTGAAAGGAAAAGGGTACCATTTTGTGGTACCCTCTATAAATAATAACATTTAGTACAATTAATCCTGGAACATTATTGTTTTTGCAAGCACCTGATCCTTGCCCTGCATTATCCTTGAAAAATATATGCCGCTATGGTCAAGTTCGGACTTTGCTATGGTGGCAGTTCCCTGAAAGTCTTTTTTAATAACAAGCTGCCCAAGCGTATTATACAGATACAGTGTATATATTTTTGAATCGCCAGAAGAGAAGGCCATTGTGTTCTGAGCCGGATTGGGGTAGATACTGAAGCTTCCTGTTTTCACATTAGTAACCTTCGTTACGGGGTGGATCTCCAGCTTTTGAACTGCTGCGTTCAATACTGAATCATCGACGTGCGCGGGGCTAAATGCGGATACAAAAGCTACCATTGTTATCTTATTCTCGTCGTAGCTGACAGGGAGTGTATAGTGAAAAATATGCGCGTAATTCTGCCCCACAGCCGGTGCGGAGGTCAACACGCCTGCAAGGCCCCATGGGGATGGCAACAGCGCTCGGGCCACATGCCTGTGCATGAAACCCGTGATAGGATCGCCCTTGCCAAAGAAGGGGTTGCCTACTGTGGTATTGAATGCATTCCTCTGGGCGTATCCTGTACCTGTCCCGGTAACAGAATCCTCCACGATGTACAGGCTTATCCTGTAGTCGCCGGTATCTATGTTTGATGTTATGCTTACCTGCACATGCGCGGCAATATCGCGGGTAATGCTATCCCAGGTGCCATCCAGCATTACATCCAGCTTGGTTGCCGCAGCCAGGCGCTGTTGTATGTTCGGCTTCCATTGTGTATCCGGCAATCCTACAACACCCGTGTGGCTTATCCTGTCGATAGCTGCGGCGGGGTATGCGTTAGCGTAGGCAAGACCAATCGTATCTGCCGCAGCAAAATCCATGGAATCGGATGGGCTGAAGGAATGCAGGCAAACGGGGATGAGATTGGGATACAATGCGGCCATAGAGTCGACATAATGAGCTCCCATAGGGGACAGAGAATCTTTAGCCCCGGTAAACTCTTCAAGTAAAACCATCCGTTGGGCATTTACACCAAAGGCAATCAAAGCAAAAAACAGGAAAAGTATTGATTTTTTCATAGACACATTTTTAGATCCACCAACTTCATACAAAGGCAAGGAAATCACCATTGCGATGCAAAAATATGTAAAATACTCATCCTGTGCTTTTTATTACTTCCCCCTGATGATGCCGAGGAGCAAAGAAATAGCTGCAAGCACCAGCAGCACATAGATCAGGTGACCGGCGTTCCACCAAACAAGTCCTAATATCCATCCGATAACCAGCAAAACAGCAATTAAGTAAAGGCAGCCCCTCATAAAGACGATTTTGTACAGGCAAGGTACAACAATATCTTTTTCCCCAAAACAAAAGCGTCCCGCACTTGCGGGACGCTTTCTATACTAAGCCTTAAATAGCCTTATTGTTTGTTGAACTTGATAGCTTGTATTGGTTTATTGTTCTTGTCCGTCATCTGCAGCATGTACGCACCGCTGGCCAGGTCTGCTATCTTCACTGGTATCACGCCACCAGCGAACTGGTTCGTATTCACCTTGTTCTCTACTATCACCTTACCTACCATATCCAATATCTGTATCGTTACATCGCCCTTAGGTGCGTTCTCGAATTTCACGTATATCTCAGAACCTGAAACCGGGTTTGGATACAAGGTGATGACGTTGCCCTCGTTGCCATGCGTGTTAGCAACTACAAGCGGGCTGCCTGAGCTACCTACACCAAACGGTGAGAATGTATTGATACCTGTGCGCGACACATTGTACGGATTAGAGCCAAATGCAGGGCCTGTAGCACCAGGATTCCAGAACGGATCGATATAGTGCGACAAGAAGCATTCGTTCCTGTTGAAGCCTACGAGCTCGTCAGATGCATTCCACTCAAGCGTAAGTGCAACGTCAGACCCGCCTGATACCGCTTCATTCAGCACCCATGTTTTGCCTACGGAGTTATCAGTGATAGCCGGACCGGAAGGTATATCGTTGGCATCATATGCCGTGTAGATACCATCCAGAACATTGACCATAAAGTCGTCGGCAACACCGATGTTCCTCATCGTTAACGGAGTGTAAGACGTGTTATCAGAACCTACAGGGAAGAGGATAGAACCAGTCCTTCCGCCTAAGCCGATATTTGTATTGATCAGCCTGCCTAAGCCGTTTGTCACTACATACGATACTGTGCTGCCACCTGTTATAGAGGCCGTGCTGGCAATCGTAAGATCGCTGTTGCCCAGGGTCATGTAACCGTTAGAGAGCACCAGGCTGTTTGTAACTGTAGTATTGGCATTGATCATCTTATCGCCGTTACCGTTCAACCTGATGATAGCATACGGACCGCCAGGGATGGACTGTGTGCCTGTACCTGTTTCGTATACTTCACCAAGTGAGGCATCGAATGTACCGTTATTCACAATACTTCCCTTGATCTCCAGAACATTGCCGGTACCAATGAATGATACTTTAGCACCCGGATCTATTATCAGGCTATCGCAAATTGCAGTTGGTATATCTACCTCAGGGAAGTTTGGCACTGATGCAGTTATCGTTACGACTGTTGTTGCTGTTGGCAGCACACCGCAAGCCCAGTTGCCCGGTTCAGACCAAAGTGTGTTGGTAAGGCCTGTCCATTGTACCTGGGTGTTGATGCTCAGCACGGCTATGTTTGAAGTAACCGGCGGAGGACATGCACCTGTGATTACCACCCTATACTCGAATCCAACCATGGTAGGACTAACAGCATTAATGTGGAGGTTTGGCGAATTGATACCGGAGTACAGAGTAGTATTTGTGATGTTCACAAACCCTGTACCATCATTTACCTGCCATTGATACGTCATACCTGCACCTACCGCTGCTACAGTAATGTCAGCAGAAGCATTGGTACATGTAACCACGCTTGCAGCAGGTTGTGTAGTGATGGTCGGCGGGAAGTTCACACTCAGGGTCACTGCGTTAGTAGTTTGCGGAGGTGCGCATGTACCCGTTACTGTTACCCTGTATTGGTAGCCGTTCATACTTGCAGTTGCTGCAGTAATGGTTAGTGTTGCAGAAGTAGAACCGCTGTATGGCGCCGCTGCAGGAACATTTACCCAGCCGGTGCCGTCGTTAACTTCCCACTGGTATGTGAGCGCTGTACCTACGGCATTCACGGTGAAGCTGGTATTGTTGCCTTCACATATGATGCTGTTAGATAAGCTGTTCGCCAATGCAGGAGGTGTATTTACGGTCAGCAATGCTATGCCTGAGGTATCACCCGGATAGCAAGTACCCGTTACATATGCGCGGTAAGTGTAACCATTCATAGCAGAGTCAACTGCTGTGAGATGCAATGTAGCAGTAGCTGAACCGGAGTAGGTAGCATTATCTACGAGGTCAGTAAAGCCTGTACCGGTATTTACCTGCCAATGATAAACAAGGGCAGTGCCGGTAGCTGTTATTGTGAATGAAGTGTCACCACCTGCGCAAAGTGTAGCGTTAACAGGAGAAGAAGTAACCCTGGGCAACTGATTCACTGTGATAGCGAACGTGCTTGCCGCAGAGGTGCCGCAACTGTTGGTTGCTGTTACACTCAATACACCTGATGTAGCCAATGTGCTGAAGTCGATCACTACAAGGTTACCTGTACCCAGTATCGTAGCACCGGTACCACTATAGGTCCATGTGTACGTAACTGAGCTATCGTAAGGCACACTGTAGGTCACGTACTGGTCGCCCTGGCATACAGGAGTTACACCCGTAATAGGACCAGGCTGTGTTGGCAGCGGGTGAACTGTGATGAACATTGCCTGTGGCGTTGAAGTACCGCAACCATTTGTAGCGGTAACAGTCAGCAGCCCGGATGTTGCCGTGTTGCTAAAGCTGATGCTAACACTGTTGGTAGCACCTGTAATAGTAGCACCAGTACCTGAGTAAGACCAGTTATAAGTAACTGTCGGATCAAGCGGCACAGTGTAGATCACATTGTTCTGTCCCTGGCAAACGTCAGGAGAACCATTTGTGAATGCGCCCGGCTCGTTTGGCAGCGGGTTAACAGTTATTGCTATTGTCCGTGCTATAGAAGCGCCGCAGTTATTATGAGCTATTACGCTCAGTGTGCCCGAGGTTGCATTTATGTCAAAGTTCAGTGTAGCAGTATTGGTATTTGTATTATTAACCGTAACACCTGTTCCGCTGTATGACCATGTATAAGTTACAGTAGGATCATTTGGCACTGTGTACACCACATTTTGCGCGCCCTGGCATACCACAGCTGTGCTGGTAGTGAATGCGGCAGGCTGTAGTGGCAGCGGGTTAACCGTTACAGCAACCACCCTTGGTGCAGATGTACCGCAGGCATTGGTAGCTGTTACCTGTATATTGCCCGATGTAGCTACGTTACTGAAGTTCACGTTAGCAGTGTTACCACCGAATACGGTTATGGTAGCACCGAGACCTGTGTAAGTCCAGTTGTAAGCCGTTACCGAGATATCCAATGGCACCTGGTAAACCACGTTGTTCTGGCCCTGGCATACTACATTCGACATCTGGGTGAAGTTGCCCGGCACCTGTGGCAGCGGGTTCACCGTTATGTTTATTGTCCTGGCTATTGAAGTACCGCAGGCTGTTGTAGCTGTTACGCTCAGTGTACCTGAAGTTGCAATAGCGCTGTAAGTAAGCGTTACTGTATTGGCAGGAGCACCTGCAATAGTGACGCCGGTACCTGAATAGTTCCAGCTATATGTAGTACCCGGCACGTTTGTCACAGAGTATACCTGGTTCGTACCCTGGCATACTGTAGTGAGACCAGCTATTACGCTTGGTTGTGCAGGTATCGGGTTAACCACTATAGCCAGTGTACGTGGAGCAGATGCACCGCATGCATTATTAGCTATTACCTGCATGTTGCCCGATGTAGCTGTAGCGCTGAAGTTCACGCTCACTGTACTACCTGTACCTGTGATCGTGGCACCGGTACCTGAGTAAGTCCAGGTGTATGATGTTACGCTCGGAACATTCGTCACCGAGTAGAGCACATTGTTAGCACCCTGGCATACAGGCGTTGTACCTGTTATTACACTTGGTTGTGCAGGCAGCGGGTTAACTGTGATGGTCAATGTCCTTGCTGAAGATGTACCGCATGCATTTGTAGCAGTTACGCTTAATGTACCTGAGGTAGCTACTGCACTGAAGCTGATCGTTACACTGTTAGCCGGAGCACCCACAATTGTTGCACCTGCACCGCTGTACGTCCATGTATATGTAGTACCAGCCACATTTGGCACGGTATAAACCACACCTGCCTGGCCCTGGCAAACGGTATCGTTCGATGCAGTAAAGTCAGCAGGCTGCAATGGCAGCGGGTTAACTGTGATAGCTATTGTGCGTGGTACCAGTGATGTTCCGCATGCGTTATTGGCGCGTACGCTCAGTGTGCCTGAAGTAGCTACTGTATTAAAGTTGATGCTTACTGTTGGCGCAACGGTAGTAGCTGCAAAGGTTGCACCTGTACCGGTGTATGTCCATGAGTAGCTGGTAGCACCTGCAACTGCAGGCACTGTGTATACTACACCATTCTGACCCTGGCATACTGAAGGACTAGATGTGGTGAATGCAGCAGGATTGCCCGGCAGCGGGTTAACCACTATCGCCAGCGTACGTGGTATAGATGTGCCACATGCATTGGTTGCAGTTACATCCAGGTTGCCGGATGTGGCAGTATTGCTGAAGTCGATGCTCACCAGGTGACCTGTACCGGTGATAGTAGCACCGGTACCACTGTATGTCCATGTATAGGTTACAGTAGGATCGTTCGGCACCTCATATATCACACTGTTCTGGCCCTGGCAAACAGGAGTAGAAGATGTAATGAATGCAGCAGGCTGATTTGGCAGCGGGTTAACTGTTATCGCCATTACCCTTGCAAGTGATGCACCGCATGAGTTGTTAGCTATTACTGTCAGGTTACCCGATGTTGCTGTCGCACTAAAGCTGATGGTCACGGCATTGGTTGTACCTGTTATAGTTGCACCTGTACCGCTATATGTCCATGTGTAGTTTGTGATAGTAGGATCATTCAGTACAGAATATGGCACATTGTTCTGTCCCTGGCATACTGTAGTTGGCCCTGTTATCAGGCTAGGCTGGAGTGGTAGCGGGTTAACTGTTATCGCAAATGTGCTTGCAGCAGAGGTGCCGCAGCTATTAGTTGCGGTCACGCTCAGCGTACCTGATGTTGCAGTAGTACCGAAGCTTAATGTTATCGCATTACCTGAACCAACTATTGAAGTATTGAGGCCTGAGTAAGACCAGTTGTAAGTTACAGTTGGGTCGTTGGTCACGGAGTAAGCTACGCCCACATCACCCTGGCATACTGGTGTAGTACCTGTAATGGCACCCGGAGTTGTTGGCAGCGGGTTAACTGTTATTGCAATAGTCCGTGCGACAGAGGTACCGCAGGCATTGTTTGCAGTTACGCTCAATGTGCCGGATGTAGCCGTGTTGCTGAAGGTCAGCGCAACACTGTTGCCCGAACCTGCAATGGTAGCACCTGCACCACTGTATGTCCATACATAGAATACAGTAGGATCGTTAGGCACTGTGTATATCACGCCGTTCTGGCCCTGGCATACTACAGCGCTTGAAACAGTGAACGCAGCAGGCTGAGCAGGCAGCGGGTTAACTGTTATCGGGAATGTGCTTGCCAATGATGTGCCGCAAGGATTGGTTGCAGTTACGCTCAGCGTGCCCGATGTAGCAGTATTAGAGAATGCTATTGTTATTGCATTAGACGGAGCACCGGTGATCGTCGCACCTGTACCCGAATATGTCCATGTATATGTTACAGTAGGATCATTGGTTACAGAGTAAGCCACACCAACATCGCCCTGGCATACAGGTGAAGTACCTGTAATATTGCTCGGAGGATTTGGCAGCGGGTTGACCACTATTGCAAATGTAGAGGCAGTTGATGTACCGCAACCATTGGTCGCTGTTACACTCAAGGTACCACCAGTTGCAGTTGCACCGAAGTTCATGGTTATTGCATTGGTAGTACCCACTATTGTAGCACCTGTACCACTGTATGTCCATGTGTAAGTTACAGTTGGATCGTTGGTTACCGAGTACGCCACACCACTCTGGCCCTGGCATACAGGCGATGTACCTGTAATGGCACCTGGCTGTACGGGTAGCGGGTTAACCGTAATAGCTACAGTACGTGCGATAGATGTACCGCATGCGTTGGTTGCAGTTACACTTAATGTACCTGAACTTGCAGCAAGCGAGAAATCGAGTGTTACAGAGTTACCTGTACCATTGATTGTAGTACCGCCACCGCTATAGGCCCATGTGTATGTTACACTAGGATCATTTGGTATTGTATAAACAACGCCTGTCTGGCCTGCGCACACCTGGTTGCTGAATACAGAGAATGGAGCCGGCTGCAATGGCAGCGGGTTAACCAGTATTGTAAACGCACTTGGTGAGGAGGTACCGCAACCGTTTGTTGCAATTACTGTAAGGTTGCCTGAAGTAGCAGTGTTAGAGAAGTCCATTGTGATAGCATTACCACCGCCAACGATCGTACCACCTGTACCACTGTATGACCAGATATAAGAAACTGTAGGATCATTGGTTACTGAGTAAGCAACCCCATTTTGACCCTGGCATACAGGTGATGTACCTGTAATGGCGCCCGGTGTTACAGGCAGTGTATTCACTGTTACTGCGAACGGATTAGACGGGGCTGAAGTACCGCACGCATTTGTTGCAGTTACTGTTATGTTACCGGATGTAGCCGTGTTGCTGAAGTTAACACTCGCATTGTTGCCGAATGAAGTAATGCTGGCACCTGTACCGCTGTAAGACCATGTATAAGTAGTTACAGTTGGATCATTAAGAACTGTGTATATCACGCCGTTCTGCCCCTGGCATACAGGAGTAAGACCTACAGGTGTAGCAGGTACTGCAGGAAGCGGGTTAATAGTTATTGACTTAGTTCTTGGCGCAGTTGTGCCGCAACCATTTATAGCTGTAGCAGTTACACTCAGTGTACCACTAGTAGCTACGTTACTGAAGTCGACAGTTATTGCGTTACCTGAACCATTTATGGTAGCACCGGCACCGCTGTATGTCCAGTTATATGTTACTGCAGGATCGTTGGTCACTGAGTAAGCATTACCCAGTGTGTTTGCACACACAGGAGTTGGTCCGGATATTACGCCAGGCATAACAGGCAGCGGGTTAATTGTGATAGCCAGGGTAGTAGGAGCAGATGTACCGCAGGCTGTTGTTGCAGTCACGCTCAGCGTACCTGATGTGGCGTTATTTGCGAAGTCTATCGTTACTGCATTAGATGGAGCACCTGTAATGGTTGCGCCACCACCGCTGTAAGTCCAGGTATAAGTAGTACCTGCAACCGCTGGCACTGAGTATGCATTCGCGAGTGTACCTGCGCAAGCCGCAGCGTTGCCTGTGATGGCACCCGGTGCAGCAGGCATTGGGTTCACTGTGATCGCCAGCGTAGAAGCTGTGGATGTACCACAAGCATTTGTAGCAGTTACATTCAATGTACCCGACGTTGCCGTTGCACTGAAGTCGATAGTTACCGTACTGCCGGCACCGTTAATAGTAGCGCCTGTTCCTACTGTGTAGGTCCATGTATATGTTACAGAAGGATCATTGGTAACAGAATAAACATTACCATTTGAGCCCTGGCACACGCTAGTAGGACCGGTGATCGCGCCAGGCGTATTTGGCAGCGGGTTGATCGTAATTGATTTTGTCCTTGCAATAGAAGTACCGCAGGCATTTGTACCTGTTACAGTAAGTGTACCTGATGTAGCATTGTTCGCAAAGTCAACAGTTATCGCATTGCCTACGCCATTGATAGTAGAACCTAAGCCTGAATAGCTCCAGTTATAAGTAGTAATGGTTGGGTCAAGTGTTACGGAGTAAGGATTAGCATTAGAGCCTGCGCAAGCAGAAGCAGCACCTGTTATTACCGAAGGCTGGTTCGGCAGTGGGGTAACCGTTACCGCAAATGTCGTTGCGGTCGATGTGCCGCAGCTATTGGTAGCAGTTACGGAAACATCACCGGATGTTGCTGTGTTGCTGAAGCTGATCAGTATGCTGTTACCGTTACCTGTAATGGTACCACCTGTCCCTGTGTAGCTCCACGTATAAGTTACAGTTGGGTCATTAACCACAGAATAAGGCACGCCATTCTGGCCCTGGCAAACAGGTGTTGTGCCCGTGATCGGTCCGGGAGCAGTTGGCAGTGGGTTAACTGTGATATTCATGCTCCTTGCGATAGATGTGCCGCAAGCGTTGGTCGCAGTCACATTCAGCACACCGCTGGTTGCAGTGTTAGAGAAGTCAACCGATACAGTATTACCAGTACCGTTTATTGTAGCACCTGTACCTACAGTGTAGGTCCATGTATATGTCACTGTAGGATCGTTGGTCACGGTATATACCACGCCGTTCTGACCCTGGCATACTGTAGGTGTACCTTGTGTAAATGCACCGGGCTGGCTTGGCAGCGGAGTGATCGTGATGTTTCTTGTCCTTGCTACTGATGTACCACAGGCGTTAACAGCCACAACTGTCAGCGTACCTGATGTTGCGGTATTGCTGAAGTCTATTGTGATGTTGCTGGTGTTACCGTTGATGGTAGCACCGTTACCTGAATACGTCCACGTATAAGATGTGGCATTAGGATCGTTGGTAACTGAATATGCATTAGCCAGCGTGTTTGCGCATACAGGACTTGCACCTGTTATTGCACTTGGCTGGCCGGGTATTGGTGTAACTGTTATTGCCAGTGTGCTTGCAGTTGATGAACCGCATGCATTGTTAGCAGTAACGCTCAGCAAGCCTGATGTAGCATTTGCGGCGAAGTCAATCGTCACATTGCTGCCAGTACCATTTATTGTTGCACCATTGCCGCTATAAGTCCATGTATATGATGTGGCAAGGGGGTCATTGGTAACAGAATAGTTTACACCATTTGCACCGGCGCATACAGGCGTAGTACCTGTTATTGCACCTGGGGTAGCAGGAACAGCATTAACTGTTATCGCCATTGTCCTTGCAGATGAAGTACCGCAGGCGTTAGTTGTTGTTACGCTTAATGTACCAGAACTTGCTGTTGCACTAAAGTCAAGCGTTACGCTATTCGTTGTATTGAAACCTGTAACACCTGAACCTGAATAAGTCCATGTGTAAGTATTACCTACCACGTTTGGTACGGTATATAATACACCTGTCTGGCCCTGGCAAACCACCGCGGTTGAATTTGTAAAGTTACCCGGTGTTGTTGGCAGCGGGCTAACAGTAATATTATAAGTGCGGGCTATAGAAGTTCCGCAGCTATTAGTACCTGTTACACTCAGTGTGCCTGAAGTAGCAGTATTGGAGAAGTCAATTGTTATTGCGTTGCCGCCACCATTTATCGTTGCACCATTTCCTGAATAAGACCAGTTGTATGTAGTAATGTTTGGATCATTCACCACACTATATGCAACACCTGTCGCACCCTGGCATGGAATCGCATTACCTGTGATTACACCCGGTTGCAATGGCAGCGGGTCAACAGTTATCGCCATTGTAAGCGGTGCAGAGGTACCGCAGCTATTTACTGATGATACACTCAGCGTGCCAGCTGTAGCATTATTGGCAAAATCAATAGTAACCGAACTACCTGTTCCGTTTATTGTAGCACCTGTGCCTGAGTAGCTCCATGAGTAAGATGTCGCAGCAGGATCAGGAACCACAGCGTATGTTACGTTGGTTTGGCCCTGGCATACAGGTGATGAACTTACGAGGAATGAAGCAGGCGTTGTTGGCAGCGGATTAACAGTAATACCTATAGACCTTGCAGGCGAGGTACCGCACACGTTCGTTGCTGTTACGCTCAGTACACCCGATGTGGCGTTGTTCGCAAAGGTTACGGTAACTGCGCTGTTGGGTGCACCACTTATTGTAGCGCCGGTACCGCTGTAGCTCCAGTTGTAGGTAGAACCTACAACATTCGGTACTACGTAGTTGGCAGTACCGCCTGCACATACTGTTGTGCTGGCAGTCGTAAAGTTGCCCGGCTGGAATGCGCCCGGCTGAACAGTAAGTGCTACTGTTTGTGCAGGCGACGTTCCGCAGGTATTAGCGGCTGTTACACTCAATGTACCTGAAGTGGCATTATTTGCAAAGTCAATTGTTATGTTGGTATTGCCGTTATTATTTATTGTAGCACCTGTACCACTGTAGCTCCATGTATATGTGGTAGCATTAGCAACCGCAGCTATTGAATAAGCTTCGGTAACGCCCTGGCAAGGAGTAATGCTTCCTGTAATAGCACCAGGCTGAAGTGGTATTGGTGTAACCGTAATAGACAGGCTGGAAGGACCGGAAGTAGCGCAACCGTTCAGGGATGTAGCAGTTACGCTCAGGACACCCGTTGTAGCAGTCGCACTGAAATCGATCGATACAGAATTACCTGTACCGTTGATGGTAGCACCTGTTCCTGCATATGACCATGTATAGGTTACATTCGGATCGTTGGTTACACTATAGATAACACCTGTCTGGCCTACGCAAACTGTTGTAGCACCCGATATAGGACCGGGAACGGCAGGTGGCGCATCAACATCAATATTAACGGTGCTTGGGGTTGGTGAATTACCGCAGGCATTTACAGCTACTACGCTCAGTGTACCTGACGTAGCTGTTGCACTATAGTCTATAGTGATATTTGTATTGCCATTATTATTGATAGTAACACCTGTACCGCTGTATGACCAGGTATACGAGGTAGCACCTACAACTGCAGGTATCGAGTATGGAACACCTGTTTCACCCTGGCATATAGTAATGTCTCCTGTTATTGCGGCAGGAGTAGCAGGTAATGGATTAACTATTATTGAAATAGACCTCGGTGTAGATGTACCGCAGGCGTTATTTGCAAACACATTCAATGTGCCACTTGTAGCAGTATTGCTGAAATCAACACTTACACTGTTACCTACCCCGTTGATCGTTGCACCTGTACCTACTGTGTAAGTCCATGTATAAGTTACGGTAGGATCATTAGGCACAGTATAGATAACGCCTAACTGGCCCTGGCATACTACAGCGCTTGAAGTGGTAAACGGAGATGGCTGGTTTGGCAGCGAGTTAACTGTGATCGCCATTGTGCGCGCTACAACAGACTGTCCGCAGCTGTTAACACCAAATACACTAAGAGTACCTGAAGTAGCTGTGTTGGTAAAGTCGAGGTTAGCAGTGTTATTGCCGGTAGTATTTATAACAACACCCGTTCCTGAATATGTCCAGTTATATGATGTTGCATCGGTAGCTGTTCCTGTTGTATAGGTAATGTTCACGTTACCCTGGCATACTACGTTAGGACCTGAAGTGAACAGACCCGGAGTGCCCGGTAGCGGAGTAACCGTAACAGCAAGAGTTTGTGCTGCGGACGTTCCGCAGGTGTTAGTACCTGTTACACTTACGGTACCTGATGTAGCCGTATTAGAGAATGCGAATGTATTGCTGCCTGTAGCAGTAGTAGCAGGGAATGTCGCACCTGTACCGCTGTACGTCCAGTTATATGTGGTAACGTTTGTTCCTGTTACAGTAAATGTAGAAGATGTGCTCTGGCATACAGGATTAAATGTTGCGCTGATACCGCTTGTCAGCAACGGTGCCTGGCTCAGAGCAATAGCGAGTGTGCGCGCAGCGGATGTGCCGCAGCTATTGGTTCCTGTTACACTCAGTGTACCATTGGTAGCAGTATTGCTCCAGTCGATGGTCACACTATTACCATTCACATTTCCTACAAATGTTGCGCCCGAACCTGAGTATGTCCACGTATAAGATACGATGTTCGGGTCGTTAGGCACAGTATAAACAACACCATTCTGACCCTGGCAAGGCGTAGGGTTAGATTGGGTAAATGCCCCCGGCTGTGCAGGTGCAGGAGTTACCGTTACATTCATTGTCCTTGCGGCAGATGTTCCGCAGGTATTAACAGCGCTTACGCTCAGTATACCTGAAGTGGCTGTAGCGCTATAATCTATTGTTACGGTATTGGTAGTACCATTGATTGTAGCACCGGTTCCGCTATATGTCCAAAGGTATGATGTGGCCCCCGGTACCGCAGGTACTGAATAAGTAACACCCGTTTGTCCCTGGCATACATTAGGAGAGCTAATAGTAAAGCCGCCCGGTTGAGCTGGGAATACAGTAGGTGTCAGTACCAATGTGCGTGTTATTGAATTGCCGCAGGCATTAGTAGCGTATACACTTAAGGTACCACCTGTTGCAGTGTTTGAGAAATCGATACTCGCTACACCGCTGCCCAGGTTAGTTATGGTAGCACCTGTACCTGAATAGCTCCATACGTAGGTAACGCTTGGATCATTGGTAACAGAGTAGATAACACCGTTCTGTCCCTGGCAAGGAGTAGTTGTACCTGTAATAGCACTTGGCTGTAGCGGGCTTGGAGTAACAACGATCGGTAAAGTAAGGTCTGTTGAAGTACCGCAGGCATTTGTAGCACTTACGGTAAGGTTACCTGAAGTGGCAGATGCGCTGAAGTTAACTGTTATAGTATTTCCGGTACCTGCGAACGAAGCTCCCGTACCACTGTAAGCCCAGTTGTAGGTAGTTACGTTCGGATCATTTGGCACAGTATAGATAACGCCGGTTTGTCCCTGGCATACTGAAGGGCTTGCAGTTGTGAAGCCTGATGGTGTAGCAGGAAGAGCGTTAACTGTTATTACATAGTTTACAGCCGTTGTAGTACCGCAGGTATTGGTACCTGTTACACTCAGGGTACCTGAGGTAGCCGTATTTGAGAAAGTTAATGAGTTACTGTTTGTTCCGGTGGTCGCGGCGAAAGTTGCGCCCGTGCCACTGTAGCTCCAGTTATATGTAGTGATGTTCGCAGCACCCGACACTGTATATGTCTGGCCTACCGCGCCCTGGCACACAGCAGCAGGGCCTGTCATTGGGCCTGCAAGTACCGGCGCGGGAGAGACTGTGATCACCAGGGTGCTAGGCGTCGCATTTGCACCACAACTGTTGGAAGTCACAATACTTAAAGTACCGCTGGTAGCAGACGCACTATAGTTGATATTAACTGTTGCACTGCCGTTATTATTAATAGTAGCGCCGCCGCCTGTATAGCTCCATGTATATGCAGTTATATTAGGATTGCTTGGCACTGAATAAGTAACGTTGTTTTGTCCCTGGCATACTGCAATTGTACCCGATATAGGGCCGGGAGCAGGTGCAGTCGGAGTAACTGTAATGCTAACCGTAGAGGCCCCCGATGTACCGCAGGTATTTGTTGCGGTAACGCTCAATATGCCTGACGTAGCAGAAGCAGAGAAAGTAAGATTGTTTGTCGGCGTGGCTGTAGTCGCGCTGAAGGTTGCACCTGTACCTGTGTAGCTCCAGTTATATGAGGTAGCACCCGTTACTGCAGGAACAGTGTAGGTAAATGGCCCTGTGCCCTGGCATACAGGTGAAGTGGATACCGTAAAGCCGCCGGGAGTAGCCGGTGTTGGTGTAACCGTGATCACCAGGTTGCTTGGGCTTGATGTACCGCAGCTGTTCGTAGCGGTAACACTTAATGTACCTGATGTCGCAGTTGCTGAATAAGTAACACTTGCCTGGCCGCCACCAAGGTTGGTTATCGTAGCACCGGCGCCACTATAGCTCCAGTTATATGTTACACCTACCACATTAGTTACAGAATAAGAAAATGTTTGTGATTGGCAAACTGCGGTAGTACCTGTTATTAAACTAGGTGTCGCAGGAATCGCATTAACTGTTATGCCCATTGACCTTGCAGCCGATGTACCACAACTGTTGGTTGCCGTTACACTTAGTGTGCCTGATGTAGCTGCCGCGCCAAAGTCTAAGGTTACGCTATTGCCAGTACCGTTAATTGTTGTATTCGCACCGGTATATGTCCAGTTATATGTTGTAACTGTAGGATCAAAAGGCACTGTGTAAACTACACCTGTTTGTCCCTGGCATACTGTAGCGCTGCTAGCGCTGAAGCTGGCAGGTGTATTTGCTATCGGGTTGATTGTAATAGGATAATTAATTGTTGAGGTAGTACCGCAACTGTTCGTGCCCGATACGATCAATGTACCGCTCGTTGCACTATTCGAGAATGTAAATGCGTTCGTGTTAGATGCTGTGGTAGCAGAGAAGGTTGCTCCGGTACCTGTATAGCTCCAGTTATAAGTAGTAATACCCGCTCCGCCTGCTACAGTATAGTTCTGCGTAGTTCCCTGGCAAGCTGGTGTCGTGCCTGATACAGGGCCTGCAAGCGTTGGCAACGTGTTTACCGTTATTACAAGTGTGCTTGGTGTAGCATTGGTGCCGCAGGCATTTGATGCCGATATGCTCAGCGTACCACCGGTAGCAGTATTGCTGAAGTTGATAGTTATTGCATTGCTGCCATTATTATTAATAGTAGCACCACTACCTGAATAAGTCCATGTATAAGTTGTGATGTTGGCGTTTAACGGAACGCTATACGATATCCCATTTTGTCCCTGGCATACCGCAGCATTACCTGTGATAGCACCGGGTGCAGGTGCAGTTGGATTAACTGTTATATTAAAGTTAGATGCACCCGAGGTACCGCAGCTGTTGGTCGCAGTTACACTCAGCGTACCTGATGTAGCACTCGCGCCAAAACTAACACTATTGGTTGGTGTTGCTGTTGTCGCGCTGAAGGTTGCACCTGCACCTGAATAGGTCCAGTTGTAAGATGTCGCTCCTGCCACTGCAGGCACAGTATACGTGAATGGACCTGTGCCCTGGCAAACCGGTGATGTGCTCACCGTAAAGCCGCCCGGTGTTGCCGGCAGTAAGGACATAGTTATTGCCTGTGTTGATGCTGTCGATGTTCCGCAACTATTGCTTGCTGTTACACTCAGTGTTCCTGATGTAGCAGTATTAGAATAAGTAATACTTGCCTGGCCGCCACCAAGGTTAGTGATCGTTGCACCCGAACCGCTATAGGTCCAGGCGTAGGTCACACCTACCACATTGGTTACAGAATAGGTAACTGTCTGGCCCTGGCAAGGTGTGGCATTGCCGCTTATCGCACTTGGCGTCGCAGGAGTCGAATTAACTGTTATCGCCATCGTCCTTGCAGAAGATGTTCCGCAACTGTTCGTTGCAGTTACGCTCAGTGTGCCCGAACTGGCTGCTGCGCCAAAGTCCAATGTCACACTGTTGCCGCTGCCGTTAATAGTAGTATTGGCGCCTGTGTACGTCCAGTTGTATGTTGTTACCGTCGGATCATTGGGTACTGTATATACAACACCTGTCTGGCCCTGGCATACCGTAGCTGTCGACTGTGAGAAACTGGCAGGTGTAGCAGGTATCGGGTCAACTGTGATGGCATAGTTTACGGTACTGGTGGTACCGCAGGCATTTGTACCATATACACTTAAAGTACCCGATGTTGCAGTAGCACCAAAAGTAAGCGCATTGGTTGCACCTCCGGTCGTATTAGAATAAGTGACACCCGAACCTGTATAGTTCCAGTTGTAGGTTGTGATATTCGATCCGCCTGCCACTGTATAGTTTGTCGGGCCAGTACTTTGGCATACCGGTGTAGCACCTGATATTGGTCCTGTCAATGTTGGCAATGGATCAACGGCCACTGCATAAGAAGCGTTATTGGTGCCGCAGCTATTTGTCTCTATCAACTGCACACTACCATTTGTAGCATTGTTGCTGAAGTTGATCGTTATACTGTTGGTATTATTATTTACTATCGTGGCTCCAGAACCTGTGTAAGTCCACGCATAAGAAGTAACTCCTGCATTGAACGGAACTGAATACGATACCCCCGTTTGTCCGGCACATACTGTAGCGGTACCCGTGATAGAAAACGCTATTGGCGCAAGTGGGTTAACGGTTATCGCATAAGTCTGGGCTCCGGATGTACCGCAACTGTTCACAGCCATTACACTTAAAGTACCCGATGTTGCACTGTTGCTAAATGTCAATGAGTTCGTGGGGCCTGCCGTTGAGGCCGAGTAAGTTGCACCCGCCCCGCTGTACGACCATGTGTAGGAAGTCGCACCTGCAACGGCAGGTACAGTATAAGTAACACCCGCCTGCCCCTGGCATACAGGAGTTGTAGCCACAGTGAAGCCACCTGGAGTCGCCGGAAGGTTTTGTATTGCTATGGCTGTTGATAATTGTGTAGATGTACCGCAGGAGTTTGTAGCACTAACGGTTAAGTTTCCTGAAGTAGCTGTATTAGAGAAAGTAACGTTGATGGTATTTCCTGAACCGGCGAATGTAGCACCCGAGCCCGTGTAGTTCCATGAGTAAGAACTAGCAGTCGGATCGTTAGTCACAGAATAGGTTACCGTAGAACCCTGGCAAGGTGTGGTACTACCGCTAAAGCCTGAGGGAGTTGCGGGAATAGCAGTAACGGTAAGCGGCACCACATTGGAATAAGCCCCCCAGGTCAAACCTCCGTCACTACTTGCGCGCGAACGGTAAGTGTTTCCATTCATCCCAATAAGGGCAGTAAACGAATAAGAGGGCGAACCCGAGAACACGGTGATGTTGTTTTCCTGCCATTCCCATGCATCTGCACCGGCCGCTGTATTTGTAAGGTTCACGGTTGCACCCGCACATACATTTACAGAACTCGGCGTCACTGCACTGGTTGGTTGCGCGTAGGCACTAAACGTCAGCGACGTTAACATTACCAACAACAAAACAAACCGGGAAGAAATGATACGTTGTAATTTTGTTCTCATAAGACTATTCGTTAAACTTAACTGCACTTTAAATGTTTTGTAAACAGAATCCATTCAAACCTTTTTTACACTTCTATTTTATACACATATCCCCATGCAAATGCGAATATGCACTCACTGGAATACGATTATGTTAGGGCACAAAATAATACACCTTTTATAGATTTACAATAGCCCTAATACAAGAGTACATAAAAAGGTACTACGCATTACACTAAATCTTCAATTTATACATATAAATAGCACATAAATAAAAGATAATCAACTATTTATAAAAATTTATTTTTAGGTCAATTTTCGCTTTTTTTATCACGAAATGCCCATTCTTGCCTCAAAACATCTATTTACATATTTTAAATTCTATCAGCTGGCAGCTATCTGAAATTTTAGTCGGCATAATTTCTGAACCTCATATCGAACAAAAAATCCTTGTCGCTGAGGCTCTGCAAAAAAGCAATTAGGTCGTTTTTGTCCTCCTCGCTCAGCATTATTTTCCTTCTCAACTGCTTTGCCAGCGTCGGGCTATTTACAATCCCGCTTGTGTAATGCTCCAGTACCTTTTTCAGGTTCCCGAACCGACCATCATGCATGTAGGGGTAGGAATTTGCAATGTTGCGCAGGGAGGGCACTTTGAATTTCAGCGAGTCTGCTGCGAGCCGTGTTATTTTTATTCTGCCGAAGTCATTTAATTCAGTGTCCACCGGCAGGCCATTATTTTCATATCCATTGTTCGTGAACAGCGGCTCCGTATGGCAGGATGCGCAATTTTTCCGGAACAGTTTCAGCCCGTGTAACTCGGCTCTAGTCATCTCGCCACCCGCTTCATGCCGCATATACTTATCGTATTTCGAGTTATAAGACTCCAGCATTACGGTGAACTGTGCTAATGCTTTTAATACGTGCTGCCCGGTCACTAAACTATCATCAAAGGCTGCATAAAAAAGAGATTTATATACAGTCGACTGATTCAGTTTCGCTACGATATTTTCCAGCTTGTTATCCATCTCCACCGGGTTCTCTATCGGGTTTAGAGGCTGCACTTCCAGGTTGTTCACTCCCCCATCCCACATAAATGATGTACCCCATGCCAGGTTGAATAAAGTAAGTGAATTGCGCTTGCCCTTAAGGCCGTTGATACCATGGCTAAGGCTATGGTCCACGTGTGTAAAACCGGAGAATTGTGTATGGCAACTGGCGCAGGATGTAGAGCTGTCGCGCGATAAGCCGGGATCAAAAAAAAGCCTGCGCCCAAGTTTAAAACCCGCTTCGGTCAGCTTATTTTTAGAAAAATCATAATGCGGCTGCGGCCAGCCTTTGGGGATAACAAAATCCACATCGCCCGGCACAGGGCAAAAACCAAATGAAGCAGCTAACAGGAACCCGCCAAACACACAAACAAAAAAATATACTATCCGCTTCATTTTATTTAAAATCTCGTAGCGTCAGTACGCCTTTTCGGCGTCAGACGCGTTACGTGTAAAACATATCACGTCCCGAAATTACCACGCGTTCTTTGCTACTCTAGGCGAGTGACACTAAACATATCCTTATAATTATCTGCAATTTTCATCGCATCCTTTCCGGGCATATTCACTTCATTCATTTTCGACAGATCTATTGTTTCCGGATCTTTAAACCATTCAGCCGCATCAGCTTTTAAATATACAACACTTTCTTTCCCTGCTTCAACAGTAAGTACCCCTGTCTCCAGGTTCACATTTCTCGCAGCATTAAATGGTGGCAAATACCCTCCTATATGAAACTCAAAAGCATGATGCAGTGTTTTGCAAACACTGCTCCTACCCTGCAGCTTAGCCATTATGTAGCCTGTATTCCATGCCCAGTACATGCCCTTCACAGGGTCCAGGTCACCGCCATTGGCGCCATTTGTATTGGCTGTACTGTCTACCCCTATCATAAAATTTAGTTGAGTATAATTCCCCGCGGGAATGTTCTTCATGTAGATGGTTTGTGTCGATGCTTCTCCTGCATCAATGAGATGATAGCTTTCCTTTTCCGATGCGGCGGCGCCACTACCCGAAAATTTTATCCCGCTTATATAAAACCTGAATTCATCTATATACAAACTATCACCATGCGCGTTCACATACTTTTTTGTTTCCAGCTTCAGGGGCTCATTATCAAACACCGTTTGCACAACTATTTTTACCGTCCCGGTGTTATTCCCGTTTTGTGCAAAAACAGTTGACTGTGTTAACAGTAAAATAAATGTCAGGATTTTCTTCATGGAATGCTGCATTACCGTTGCTGCGGAGGTGGGCCTTCTCTATCATGTGGAGGTCTTCCGTCCGCTCCCCCTTCTCTTTCTCCGCCCTCATTTAGTGGCCTGTCTCCCTCCGCTCTGCGCCCTCTTCCTCCGCCCTCCTTATGTGGTCCGCTCATCATCCTCAATACCTCATCAATGATATTATCGAAAACAGGTTTTTGCTTTTCATCACACAATGCCCGCACCTGCCTGAAGTGGCGATAAGTAACCAACTCTATCTCTTTTTGATTATCAGCTATCGCGGCAGCTAGCCTGTTTACATTATCACTGTCTGCTGCTTCCGGATGCTTCAGGTTATCAAAATATTGTGTTCTCAGCTCATGCCCTTGCCTTTGCAGCATCATGATCGAGTCGTGGTGCCTTCCTCTCAGCACATCAAAGGCCGCCACCTGCTCCTTCGAAAAATGAAGGTTTCGCTCTATAAACTCATTTGGCCGCTCGCCTTCCCGCATACCTGGCCTTTCACCCTGTTGACCGCCAGGCCGGAACCATATAGTAGCAAGCAAGGCCAGGTTAAGCACAAACAATATGCCTACTGTCCATTTCCATATACCGGGTATTTTGCTCAATGCTGGGATGTTTACTAATAGTTATAGATCGTTTGTGTCTGCATTTCCGGCGCTATGGCATTATATGCCTCCGTATGTAATATATGTTTTTCCCTGCCTATCTTATTCATTATAGAGATACCATTCAGGGCCAGGAGCAGTACCGCAGCCAAAGCCCAACCTATTGCCTTTGTTTTGCCAAATGTGTACGCTGGGCCACCTCTCTCTTGCATCCTGTACTTTATTTTCTCATACAGGAATGGGTTGCCCATAGGCCGCTCTATACGCTTGGCGCTGGCCATCACCTCCTCTATCCACTGTTCTCTATCTTGTTCTTGTGTCATTGCTGATTATTTAGACGTTAGCCTTACTTACTTCCTTCGGTTGATATAAATATTTTCAAGTTTCTTTCTCAGGTTCACCTTGGCCCGCTGTATCAGCGATTCTACTGCCTTTACCGAGATATCCATAATTTGCGCTATCTCTTTTTGGGGTACATCCTCCACTTGCGACAGTACAAAGGCCACCTTCTGGTTCTCGGGTAGTTCCTCTACCGCTGCAAACAATATTCTTGCATTTTCCTTCTTTTCCAGCGCTACACCCGGGTGGTCAAAATGCGCCGATTCATACTTCAATTCTCCTGTATCCTGCCTGAAAAGGCTGGTGATAAATGCAAAGCGCTTACCCCGCTTTTGATACCGTAATGCATCCAGGCACTTATTTACCGTTATCCTGTATATCCATGTAGCCAATGTCGATTGCCCTCCAAACTTCTCCACCGACCTGAAAACCTCAATAAAAACCTCTTGTGTTATATCCTCCGCCAGCTCACGGTTTTGCACAAGGCCCAAAGCGGTATTCAATACCCTTTGCTGCTGCTTATCCACCAGCTCCTTATAGGCAGCCTCATCGCCTGCCTTCAACCGTTCTATGATGTGTTCGGGCATTAATACGTAAATGTAATAGTCGCAAACAGTTTTTATTAGCTGAATGTCAGCACATAATAATAACTTTGCCCCGAATTTCGAATGTCGAACCTCGTTTTGGCTTTTGAATTTTGACTTTTGAATTAGAACAGGCCTCGTAGTACAATGGATAGTATATGAGTTTCCGAAGCTCCGGATCCAGGTTCGATTCCTGGCGAGGCCACTAAAAATGAGAATGGAGAAATAAGGCGGAGACCGCCGGCATTTCGCCGCGCTCATTTTCCCCTTCGCTCCGCTCCTCTGGCGTATATCTAAATAACTACTTCAACGTCGATAGCGCAACACTCACAATATCGTCAAACGCTCGCTTATCCGCTCCCGATTTTGCAGCTACCCGGATACCGGAAATGGTATTAAAAAAGAATCTTGCAAGCGCCCTTGCAGAGTGCTCTTTTGGCACCTTACCGGCCTGTTGGCCTTTTTTAATGGCATAGTAAAGGGCATCTTCAGCATCCTGCATACTTTTGTTAACTATTTCAGCTATTTCAGCATCGTGCGGTGCCATCTCGATGCTGGTATTAAGCATAAAGCAGCCTTTGTCAAACTTATCCTGGAGCGACTCTTTCAAGACGTGTTGTAATAAATGCCTGATGACAACCTCCACATCATCCGATTCTTCTATGAATTGCATCATCTGCCTCGCTGTTTGTTCCCTGTAGCGGTTTATTGCTTTCACAAAAAGCCCTCTTTTATCTCCGTATGTATCATAGAGGCTCGATCGGCTTAGCCCAAGGCCATCAACCAGGTCCTGCGCAGATGTGCAGTTATACCCTTTGACCGTGAATAATTCCACGGCTTTATCTAAAACCACTTCCTCGTCAAATTCCTTTGTTCTGCCCATGGAAAAAAACTTTGCTGCATATTGAATACAGCAAAGTTATATGTTTTCGGAATTTCCATTCCGGAAAACTCAATACTAAGAGAAAACCGCGTTCACGCCTACGCCGCCATCCACTACGTAGTCGGCACCGGTCACAAATGCCGCGTCATCGCTTGCCAGGAATGAAACCAGTTTAGCTACCTCCTCGGCAGCACCAAACCGTTTAAGTGGTACCCTGTTTACAATTGCTGTCGCAAATCCGTCCCTGGTAGCATCATCCAGGCCTGCCTTACCAAATATCGGCGTGTCTATGGGTCCCGGGCTCACCGAATTGACCCTTATCCTCTTCGGTGCCAGTTCCGATGATGCCACCCTCACCAGTGAGTTCATCGCAGCCTTACTCGCCGAATAGACCGATGACGTGGCCATACCCGAAGTTGCGCTCGAAGAAGATAGGAATATCACCGAAGCGCCTTCATTAAGAATGGGAATAAATTTGCTTAATGTAAAGTACGCACCCTTAAAGTTTACGTCCATTATCCCGTCAAAATGGGCTTCATCGGCCTGCTCTACCGGGCTAAACAATGCTACACCTGCATTAATGAAAAGTACATCTACTCCATCCGCCTGGGCTTTCACCTCTGCCACAAGGCTGTCAATAGCTTTTAGATCGCCCTGGTCGGATACAATGCCTGTCACGCCAAGCTCACTTGCAGCCTGGGCCACGGCTTCCTTATTACGCCCGGTAATAAAAACCTTCGCACCTTTGGCAGTCATTTCTTTTGCTGCGGCGTAGCCTATACCGCTGTTGCCACCCGTAACAACTACTGTTTTGTTTGTCAGATTACTCATGTTTTTTCTTTTAACTCTGTTATTGGAATGATTGTTCCGCAAAATTACACTTTCAGGAACAATCATTCCAATAAGAAATCTCAATGGGGCCATCTTATTAATTAAGTGCTCCGGACCTGTCCGTTTGCACTCAAGTGCCCTGAAATGCCTACCTTCGCGCGCGAATCCTTCACTTAGAAGCAATAAAGCATGAAAAAAATCATAGGTTACCGCAAGTTATTAGGCGTAAACGAAAAGGCAGAACTACAAGAGTTAAAGACCGTATACCGGAATTTGATCAAGATCTGGCACCCTGACAAGTTCAGCGATAACCCGGAGGCTGGTGCCGATGCTGAAGCAAAAAGCAAGCACATCATAGAAGCCTATCATTTCCTGGTAAGTATAGCGCCCGAAACACGCCAGCAATACCAGGCCGAGTACACCCTTACCACTACCACCTCAGGCATTTTAGATTTCGAATACAAAGGCGAGACCCTGCAGATAAATTTTGTGGATGGCAGCACCTACGAATATTTTGGCGTACCAAAAGCCATTTATGTAAAGCTGGTCAACTCACCCATTCCGGCAAGATTTGCCCGCAGGCATATCTACAATTCATTTGTGTACCGGAGCGTAAGTAATGCGGTAGAAGTTTAAATCGGGCAAATTCATGGCCTGTGTTTTATCCAAATTGTTTCAGTGTAGCACGAATTAATTTCCGGCAGTTATTCCTTGGAAGAAACGGCTTCTTAGGTATACCCGAAGCCCAATAGCCGCACGTGCAAGAACGTATTTTACATAAAAAAGGGGCGCAATTGCGTCCCTTTTTAGCTTTCTAATGTTATTGTTTCCCGTTCCAGATCACTCCCTGCTCCTTCTTCGGTGCCGATATCTTGATCACATGGCTGCTGAACATTCTTTTTTCAAACACATCATCCCAGGTAAGGTTTCCACTACCCCCTGTAAAATAAACATTGCTTCTCGCCAGCAGGTTGCGCAGGTCAGGATAGAACAGCCAGAACATCGGCTCCATGCTCACAGTGCCGCTATCCGATACTACTGCCATCAGTGGCGCTAATCCCACTATCCGTATGGTCATTTTGTTTGTCGTCTTATCAAAAAGCCAATCCTCCTTTAGCCTGTATTTATAGACCATCCCCTTTTCAAAAGGCATGACCACATCATTGCTAATTATTTCGCCGGTTTCTGCGTTTATCGTCTTTTCCTTTATGGTTCTCGGCTCCTGCATCGCCATGAACTCTTCATGGGTCATTTGCTTTGTAAAGCGGTCATCCACAGGGTCGTACGCAGTGATCACCCTGTTCTCCACGGCCTCCATCAATACCTGTATCAGCCTTGCACTGTATGAGGGGTCTTCCGAATACCGGAAACACATGTTCCTTGCTTCGTTGGCATCTATTTCGCGCCATACACGCTTCTTCCAGAGGATGTCCTTTTCCATTATCGGCTTCCACGGGCCGGGATGGTTTATATCCGTACCGTGGCTGCCGTTTGTTGAGGCTGCCCCGGTTTGAGCAAAAAGGGAACTGCCACTGCACAGTAGCATAGCTGCAACGGGCAATAGTATATAGCGCCTGGCTTTTTTCATACTCGCAATTTACTAAGATCAATAAAGACCAATAATACTACAATTTTCACTTTCATAGATATTTAAAATGAGATTCTTTGCTGCCTTATAGCATCCATTTTTTTCCTTATCTTCATATGCAAACCGCAAACTCACTTTTATGAGATACTTAAAGAACAGGAAAGTAATAGTTGTCCTCACAATCTGCATGGCAATAGCAGGCGCACAAACATTTGCACAGAAAGATCGTGGCCATGAGGACCACAAACCTGAGAACCTTAAAGTACTGCCCAAAAACACTACCGGCGAAGAGATACACACCATCATGCGTGGTTATTCAAAGGCTCTGGGGGTGCGTTGCAATTTTTGCCACGCCGCCTCAGAAGGCGACAAACCCAAAATCGATTTCGCCTCTGATGCAAAACCTGAAAAGGATATAGCCCGCAAGATGATCGCCATGGTGGACGCTATCAATAACAAATACCTCGACAAGATCGAAGATGGCAAGCTCGAAAAGATCACCTGCGTTACCTGCCACATGGGCCGCACCACACCTATCGTAAGCATAGATTCCCTGGCAAAAGGAAAGGACTAGAAGCATACTCCTTCCCGGCTGCCGAATAAATTTCAACCCCGTTCAGACAACATACCCATGCGCATAGAAGGCAATACCATTCTCATTACCGGCGGCACGTCCGGCATTGGCTTAGCTTTTGCCGAGCAATACTACGCTGCAGGCAGTACAGTGATCATATGCGGCCGCCGCGAGGAACGGCTGGACGAGATAAAAGCAAAACATCCCGGCATCATCACTTGCAAATGCAACATAGCCGATGCCGGCCAACGGCAAAGGCTGGCGGAATGGACCGTAGCTAACTATCCCGCCGTTAACATACTCATGAACAATGCAGGGGTACAATATGCCGCCGATCTTAGCCATGAAATAAACTTAGATAAACTACAGGATGAGGTGACAACAAATCTCATTGCCCCGATACATCTATCGTCGTTATTTACAGGACATCTGTCAGGTAAAAGAGATGCTGCGATAATGAACATATCTTCCGGCCTCGCTTTCGTACCGATAGCATTCATGCCTGTGTACTGTGCTACCAAAGCTGCTATTCATTCATTTACCATGTCCCTGCGGCACCAGCTTAAAGACACCATCGTAAAGGTATTCGAGATAGCCCCACCCTCCACTGATACGGAATTGGGGCACGACCGCCGCGAAGACAAAACACAATCGCACGGAGGGCTACCTGTCGCCGCTTTTATCACAGAGGCCATGCAAGCTATAAAAGATGATCTGCTGGAAGCCCCGATAGCACAAGCTAAAAACCTCCGCGAAAAGGGCGAAGCACTATTTAATGTTATGAACAAATAAAAACGAACATTGTGAAACGCAATATCCCGATCCTCCTTCTGCTCGCATTGATCTCCTGCATCTCAGGCTTTCTTTTATCCAAGGGCTCCTGGCTGGGCCGCATAGGCATGGGCATCTTTTACAAAGACTATACCTTCCTCAACATATGGTGGCAGGCAGCAGTGGTCATGTTCATTTTGTTTTTACTCATCTTCATCATACACTCCGTTTTGCAACGCACGCTTTCACAAGCTGCCGCACGCATCTCGCATATTATAGCGCTGTTGGTCGCGCTTGCCGGCCTCTATCTTACTTACCACGATTTTCGCCATGACATCTCGCATCGGCTAATGGGTGAGCGCTTCCATATAGGCTTCTACCTCTTCTGGATAGGCTGGGTGCTTATTGCCATCTCATTCCTCCTCCGCAAAAAGGTAGCTATAGAAATAAATAGAAAGGACGAAGCAGATCAGTAAATACTTCGGTATAGCCGCTATCCCCGTCTCTTATCTGCAGGGTGCCGGTCGTGAAGCTGCCATTGCCTGCTTTACTCCATACGCTTATTACACGATTAGCGTTTGCATGCTCCTTAGGTATTATCAATAGCTTTCTAAACATATTCCATCCACGCAGCCCCATCAACTTCTCCAAATGTTCATGTTCCGCACCCGGCAACATTAGTGCAGCATAGCCCTTTTCATCCAGCACTTTATCCATAATGTCTGCAATATCCTCTTGCGTCAATTGCGTACTATGCCTTGCATTATTCCGAGCTTCCTCCGCACTTTGCAAACTGTTATGAAAGAATGGCGGGTTGCAAATGATCAGATCATACTCGCGCTCAAAAGGATAGTCACGCACATCCCCTTGAAGCACATTTATCCTGTCCGCCCATGGCGAGGCCGCAACGTTTTCCTTTGCCTGTTGCGCGGCTGCTTCATCAAGCTCTATAGCATCTATAATTATCTTGCTGTTTCGCTGGGCCAGCATCAATGAAAGCAAGCCCGTTCCTGCACCAATGTCCAATACATGCTCTACACTGTCCTCTATTGGCACCCATGCACCCTGTACGCAGGCATCGGTCGATACCTTCATACCACAGCGATCTTGCTGTATGGTGAACTGCTTGAATTTGAACCAGGAATTACTCATGTCCAGCTTGCCCTTGCGGTGGGACTTACACTCATGTCGGCAAACTCGCCTTTCAAATATTTGTAGTAGGCCGTAATGCCTATCATAGCAGCGTTGTCGGTACAGTATTGGAAGGCCGGTATATATACCTGCCAGCCATTCTTTTCTCCTTCTTCCAGCAAAGCCTTGCGCAGACCGCTATTGGCCGATACACCACCGGCTATGCCTATGTGCTTTATCTTCAGCTCTGCTGCAGCCTTGCGCAGTTTGTTCATCAGTACTTTAATAATTGTATACTGCACCGATGCGCAAATGTCTTCTATGTTCTCCGCAACGAAATTGGGGTTCAACTTTTTCTCGGCCTGCAAAAAATACAGCACCGATGTTTTGATACCGCTGAAGCTAAAGTTGTACCCCGCCATATCACTCGCCGGGAATTTAAACCGCAAAGGATTGCCCTGCTGTGCATACTTATCTACCATTGGCCCACCGGGGTATGGCAGCTCAAGCATCTTGGCCACTTTATCAAAGGCCTCGCCCGCAGCATCGTCTATCGTTTCGCCCAGCACCTCCATATCCAGGTAGTCGCGGCACAGCACCACCTGCGAGTGCCCGCCCGATACCGTTAAACATAGGAAAGGAAACTCCGGTTTAGGCTCCTCTATAAAATGTGCCAGCACGTGCGCCTGCATATGGTGTACCGCTATCAGCGGCACATTCAATGCCTGTGCATAAGCTTTCGCAAAACAAGCCCCTACCAACAGCGAACCGATCAGCCCCGGTGCCTGTGTAAAAGCCACGGCCTGTATATCATGCTTTTCTATGCCCGCTTCCTTCAGCGCCACATCCACCACAGGCACTATGTTCTGCATATGCGCCCGCGATGCCAGCTCGGGTACCACGCCACCAAATTGCTCATGCACCTTCTGTGTAGCAATAAGATTGCTCAGCACCTTGCCATCACGCACTATCGCCGCACTCGTCTCATCGCAGCTCGATTCTATTGCTAATATATTTACACTCATTTATGCTTCTTTGCTCTTCAGGTACATTGTGGTGACTGTCCTAGCCCAGTAGCGGGGTATATTATACTCTGCTTGTAAATGCGCCACTACATCGTTCGATTTCTTTTCCCCCGCCTTGAATTTATCCAGTATCTTCATCCAGTCCGCTTGTTTCTTCCCGGTCTTTTCTACCAGTTGCTCTTCCGCTACGTTCCAGTAATCCTGTTTCATGTTGTCGAGTTTTTTTACAGGCTGCAAATATAAGCCTATTCTGTTATCTCCTTATTGGCAAAGCTGGCCTTCAGCGCTTCAAGGTCTGTTACCAGCTCATCTATGTGCTTTAACATCTTTTTTTGCTTGGTGCGCTTCGTCCAAACCCATATGATCAAAATATAAGTAGTGGTAATAAGCGGCCCGCCTACGCGATACCATAAAGAAGCGCCCATCGTCACATCCCACATATAGCACATGAGGCATACCCACAGTATCACCATGTAGGCAGGTTTATATTTTACTATCACGGTGCGTTGCCATTGCAACTTTTCTATCTGGTAGTCAAGGTATTTGATGCTGGCAATATCAAGCGCATCTTTCTTATAAGCAATACCGCTCCACATCACCCATAGGAGTACAAGCATTAAGATACTCATGGCCGCTATGCTGGCCCCAAAGAATATAGTATGCCCCTCGTGGTACGAAATATAAACCCAGCCAAAAGTAATGAACACGCATACAAAGCTCAATGATATGCCTATATTGGTGAGCAGCAATTTGCGCTGATGTTTCTCGAAGCGTGTCTTTACATCACGCTTCAATTGCGCAATGTTCAGGGGCTCACCCACCGGCTGACTCTTCCAGCTTTTTTGTAGTTCCTCAAAGTTCATGCTCACTTGTGTTTTCCATTAGCTTTAGCAATCTTGCTTTTATCCTGTTTATTTTCACGCCCACATTATTGGTATTGCTGCCCGTTATCTCCGCTATGTCTTTATAGCTCTTGTCTTCCAGCACCAGTGATATCACCAGCCTGTCTTGCGCCTCGAGTTGCTGTATGCATTGCCGCAGTTTGTTGAACTGTGCTTCTTCCTGTTTCACATCCTTCTCTTCGGTGGGCAGGTTCAGTGTTTCGGGCAGCTCCAGGTGTTGCTGCTTCTTGTTATTGATGTTATAGCTTATGGCAGTGTTCACAGCTATGCGGTATATCCATGTGCTTATCTGCGCCGCGCCCTTGTAGCTGTCCAGGCTTTTCCATACCGAGTACAGTATTTCCTGGTACAGGTCGTCCACATGCGAGCGGTCGTAGAGATAGGCCATGCAGATACGGTAGATACTCGCATGGTTATCTTTAAGCAAGCTGTTGAAT
>APMI01007764.1_pt1 | contig 40808 bp, 35 predicted proteins | sample 667938 | NCBI WGS metagenome assembly APMI01 (sample SAMN01084076, study PRJNA167559) | wastewater metagenome | biome: Wastewater | place: Denmark: Ejby Moelle, Odense | collected 2011-11-28
TTTTAATTGATAATCAAATTTATGTAAAATACATATTCCAAAAGCTGTGCCAAATTTTAAGATTTTGTTAACAATTTTAAGATTATTTTAACTCTTTAAATGTTTTTATTTTTTTTTCTGCTAACACTTGAAACTTTGTAATGTCTTCACTTAGAAAATATCCTTTCTTTTTGATGTTTTTTAAGTTTAAACTTTGCATTACATAGACTATGAAATGTGCAACTTCTTCTTTTTGAAGTCCTAATTCTTCAACAAAATAATCTTCTCCTAAAATATATAAGTAGCCTTGGTTAACATCTACAGTATCCCATCTGTCTTTTACAGCGCCTACAGAGAATCCTTCACCTTTTGGTTGTTTAAATTCTCCTGCTCTTGGTAGTAAAATGGTTAGGTCTGTTTTTTCTAAATTCATTTTACTTATTTCCTGATTTAGCTTAGTTTTTTTCTTGTTTTCAACTTTATTGATGTCATCTTTAAGGTTTCCTGTTAGTTTGTTTTTTATTTCTACTTCATCAATTTCGATGGTAGATTTTTGTAGATTGATAGTAATTGCTTTCTGAAAATCTTCTGGTTTTATGGTATAAGAAACTCTATCGAATTTTTGTTTTACCAATCTTATCAAGTCGTTGCTTTTAGCAGCAATCATAAAATTTCCTTCATTATTGGTGTATGTTTTTTCGTCGGTATTTATGTTAATCACTAAAACGCCTGCTATTTCAGAGTTTTGTTCAGAGACTACTTTTCCCAAGATATATTTTTGAGAATAAGAATTGATGAAAATTAAAAAGAAAGTAAGAAGTAATGTTTTTTTCATTAATAAAATTTATGGTTTTAGTTTAATTCTATCATAGGTTTATCAAACATTATACTTTTTATATTCTTCTAAAATACCTTCTAATTGAAGTTGAATTTTCGCTAGATTATAGCTGTTGTAATAATTTTTAGTGAGTTGAAGTCTATTATCAGCATATTTTAGAAAGCCATCTATTTCTTCTGTTTTTAGTCCCATTTCGTGGAAATAATTATCAGTTAAATTATAACGAATTTTCAATAAAAATCCTTTGATGGTGTTTTGATTAGGATTAAATTCTGGTTTTTTGTTTCCTTTAATTAATTTTGCTACAAATCCTATAGCTTTTTTAATGTCGATTTGTGCGGCATTTACGCTGGGTTTTTCGAAGGCAGATGGAGTTCTAAGCGTAGGAAATGGCTTCTCTGGTTTCATTCTCATATAAGAATTCAATTCTTGGTTTAGAGCTAGCGTTTTGGTGCTGTTGTTGAGTGCTTTCGAATCTTTTGCAAGGTTTCCTGTCAATTTGGTCTTTATTTCTACTTCATCTATTTCGATGGTAGCTTTTTGCATATTAATGGTAATTGATTTCTGGAAATCTTCGGGTTTTATGGTGTAAGAAACTCTATCAAATTTTTGTTTTACAAACCTCAAAAGGTCTGTGCTTTTTGCGGCAATCATAAAATTACCATCTTTATTGGTGTATGTTTCTTCGTCTGTTTTTATGTTAATCACCAAAACGCCAGCTATTTCGGTGTTTTGTTCAGAAGTTACCTTCCCAAAAATATATTCTTGAGAATACAAATTGGCAAAAACAGTGAAGAAGAATAGAAGTAAAATTTTTTTCATAAGATTGGGTTATTGTTTTTCTTTTTTAAGTGTTTCTACAAAATTTTTGGCTGGTTCTTCTATCTGTAAGAGAAAGCCAGATACGTTTTCTGCCTTTGCATAGCGTAGAGCTAATGGATTTTTGGCAAAAGAGTATTCAATAAAACTGTTGATTTCTTCTTTTGGAATACCAAGATTTATAAAATATTCGTCTTCTATTTTTTGTCTTGCCCAAGCTATATTTTCTTGTAAATCTTGGTATTTGTATAATCTTTTTTGTCTTTTTGCTTTACCTGAAGCTACGTCATAAATAGCTTGTATATTTAGATTGCCAGTAATAATCGGGAGTAAAATGTCTCTGGAAAGTTCAGCTGGTTTTTCTCTTGGTTTTTCTGGCGGTGGAGGAAGCCCGATTGCATCTTGAAGCTCTTGGTTTCTATTTCTTTTATTTAAAGATTTAGAATCTTTGTTTAAGTTGCCAGTAAGTCTAGGTTTTATCTCTACCTCTTTTATTTCTATTGGGGTTTTGGTTAATATAATTTTTAATTTTTTTTGAAAATCTATATAAAAAACAGTGATGGAGGCTCTGTCATATTTTTCTTTTAAAAAGCGGATTTCGTCTCCTTTTTTTGCTAAGATTTTAAAATTACCTTCTGCGTTGGTATATACTTTTTCGTCTGAATTGATGTTAACTACCAAAACACCTCCTAATTCTGTAGATTGTTCTGTTGTTACTTTTCCAGAAAGTGTTTCTTGACCATAAAATTTTAAAAATATAATAAAAAAGAAAAGAGATAGAAGTTTGCTCATTGGCTCTTGATTTTTGGCAAATTTATTTTTTAAATTCACAGTATTTATAAATTTAACTAGACTTAACTTTTTTATGAGTTTTTATGATAGAATGACTTTAAAATTGGTTAAAAAATAGCTGATTGTTTTTATAAGTTGTTTATTAGATGGAGGTTTCTAACTTTTCTTAACATTTTAATTTAAAAGTTTAATAGAAGTTTAACTATGATTTTAGTTTTGGAATTGATTTTGCATTGAAAATCTGAGTATTTTTGCTGCATCATTATGAAGAGAATCATTTCAATTTTTTGTTTACTTTTTTTAGTAAATATCAGCGCGCAGTCATTTTCAGGAACAGTTTTTATGAGAGATAAGTCATCATTTTATCTTAACCAAATCTATGTAACGAATCTTAATGAGCAAAAAACATATCTTACCAATTACAACGGAGAGTTCAAAATTCCTGCGAAATTAGGTGATGTCATCAGATTTACTTCCATTGTTTCTGAAAGAAAAGACATAAAAATGACGCAAGAAATTATTGGAAATTCTAGAAATCTTGTCGAACTAGAAGTAGCTTACAAAGAAATTCAAGAGGTGGTTCTTAACAGATTTAAGCCAACTGGAAATCTCAGAAAAGATGTAAGAGCTCTAGATTCTAAAAAATCAAGTGTAGAAGTGGCTAAAATTATAGGATTACCAGCGCCAAAAGGTGATGGTACACCACCAATAGCTCCTGTAGCCGATTTAGCAAACGGAGGATTAAGTATAAGTTTGGCAAGTTTATATGATGTAGTTTCTGGCGATAGAAAGAAAAAAGAACGCCTTTACCAATACGAAAAAATGCGATATGCCATTAATAATACAAAGGCGTATTTGGGAGAAGATTATTTTGTAAAGCTTAAGATTCCAAAAGATTTAATAGATAATTTTCTGCAATTTGTATATACCTCAGATAATTTATTGTCGTATATAGAAAGCTCTAATTATGAAGCAGTGAAGATTTCTATCGAAAAATATATCCCTATTTACCAAAAGAGATTACGCTCTTCTCATCTTCAAGGGATTATATCTACTATTTAATTTTTTTATTTTATTCACTTATGTGCAATTATCATTAATGATTTTTATCCATAAGTGCGAAAATTCATATTTGTTTGTTAAAAATAATTCTTAACTTTGTTAGAGAATTAAATGAATAAATAATTATTTTTCGTGGGTAAAAATAAGATTGCAAGGTTTGCAGAGAACAAATTACTACCAAATGTTATACAGCCAACCAGAAATGAAGCATTAGATAATTTTGAACTAAAAGGGAAATGGAGAGAAAAAGTCTTCAAAAATGATAACCCAATAGTTTTAGAGCTTGGCTGTGGTAAAGGTGAATATACAGTAGGTATGGCGAAAGCCTTTCCTGATAAGAATTTTATAGGAGTAGATATTAAAGGAGCTAGATTTTGGTTTGGAGCCAAAGATGCCGTCAATAATAATCTTGGCAATGTAGCTTTCCTTAGAACTCAGATAGAATTAATAGACTGTTTTTTTGCTGAAAATGAAGTGGATGAAATCTGGATTACTTTTCCAGATCCACAGATTAAGTACAGAAGAGGTAAGCATAGACTTACGCATCCTGATTTTCTTAATCGTTACAAAAACATTTTAAAGTCATCTGCAATTGTGCATCTTAAAACTGATTCAGAGTTTCTTCATGGTTATACCTTAGGTATGCTTCAAGGTCTTGGCCATGAGATTCTTACTGCGCATCATGATATTTATGGTGCTCCAGAATATGAACCAGATACACTTTACTTAAGAGAAATTAAGACTTATTACGAAGAATTGTTTTCATCAAAGGGGAAAACAATTACTTATATTAAGTTTAGATTAAAGTAAAAAGTTAAGTAAAAATAAAAAGTTAAGTAAAAATGAAAAAAATCTCTATTCTATTGTTTGGAATAGTGGTTACTTCCTCATCTGCGCAAGTGAAATTTAATAATGATTCTCCTTCTTCAGAAAAAAAAGTGACTCTTAATCAAGCAATTAATTATGAAGGAAGTAAAGGTGCTTCTGAAATTGAGACTGTAGATATTAAAAAATTTAAGTCTAGTAAAGAAGACCAAGATGAATTTGATCTTTTGGTAAATTCTGAACAAGAAAAAAGTAAAAAACCAGTAACGAAGGAGTCTATAAACGAGATGTTACAAAGTGATGAGAATGACCAGTTAAGTTTGCTTTTGGTTAAGAATGATTCGTATTGTAATATGGTTCTAAAAATCGTTGGAAAATCTGCTTACAATATTCCAATTCCTGCCAAAGGACAAAATGCAATAATGGTAGAAAAAGGGGTTTATAAACTCACAGGAAATTTATGTGAACTAAAGTATGAAGCTCAAAAAGATTTGAATAAGAATATTCTAGTAGCACTTACTAGAAAAAATGATAATTAATTGGTATTAAATATTTGATTTTATTATACTAAAAAGCCTTTCAAAATTATTTTGAAAGGCTTTTTTTATTTATGATTTAGAAAAATTATTCTGCGTCAAAGTCTTTGTCTGCATCAGCAGTTACTTTTTCGCCTTCTTTAGATTTTTCTTTATCAGCTTTTCTTTGAGATTGACCTTCTTTAATAGCTTCAGAAACTACAGAAAGAAGCATATCAATAGATTTAGAAGCATCATCATTTCCTGGGATTACGAAATCTACTTTTCTAGGATCTGAGTTAGTATCTACGATACCAAATACAGGGATACCTAATTTTTTAGCTTCTGTTACCGCAATGTGCTCTCTCATAATATCTACTACAAATACAGCAGAAGGAAGTCTCACCATATCAGCGATAGAACCTAAGTTCTTCTCTAGGTTAGCTCTTTGTCTGTCAACTTGTAATCTCTCTTTTTTAGATAAAGTTTCGAAAGTACCATCTTTCTTCATTTTATCAATAGAGTTCATTTTCTTTACTGCTTTTCTGATAGTTACAAAGTTAGTAAGCATACCACCTGGCCATCTTTCAGTAATATAAGGCATATTAAGTTCAGATGCGTGTTTTGCAACCACTTCTTTCGCTTGTTTCTTAGTAGCTACGAAAAGAACTTTTTTGCCTGCTGAAGTAATTTTTTCTAAAGCGTTACAAGCTTCATCTAATTTTACTGCAGTTTTATGTAAGTCGATAATGTGAATACCGTTTTTCTCCATAAAGATGTATGGAGCCATATTAGGGTTCCACTTTCTAGTCATGTGACCGAAGTGTACACCAGCTTCTAATAAGTCTTTAACTTGAGCTTTTGCCATTTTTTTAATTTTTTGTTAGTTTACGTTCCGCTTTTTATGCAATCAATTTATCTTTAGATGGGAGATAAATTTGGATGCTAAACATAACGGGCAATTTTTTGTAATAATTTGTAAATAAACCGAGAAAAAAGATTAACGTTTTGAGAATTGGAATCTCTTTCTTGCTTTTTTCTGTCCTGGTTTTTTTCTTTCTACCATTCTTGCGTCTCTTGTAAGTAAACCAGCTGGCTTAAGAGCTAGTCTGTTTTCTTCGTTGATTGCGCATAATGCTCTAGAAACTCCTAGTCTGATAGCTTCTGCTTGACCAGTAATTCCACCACCGAAAACGTTTACAGTAACATCGTACTGTCCTACAGTTTCAGTTAATAAGAATGGTTGATTTACTTTATAAACCAACATCTCCGTATTGAAGTATTCTTTTGCGTCTCTTCCGTTTACTGTGATATTACCAGCGCCTGGTTTCACATAAACTCTAGCTACAGAAGTTTTTCTTCTTCCAATCTTGTGAACTATAGACATAATTATTTAATTTCGTTAAGGTTAATAACTTTTGGTTGCTGTGCCTCGTGCTTGTGCTCTGTACCTGCATAAACATACAAGTTTTTGTAAATAGCACTTCCCAATCTGTTTTTAGGTAACATTCCTTTTACAGATTTTTCTACCAATTTACAGTTGTTTTTTTTGTGCACTTCTTCAGCAGTTAACGATTTTTGACCACCAGGATATCCAGTATGCCAAATGTATTCTTTGTCTGCCCACTTGTTGCCAGATAAAGCAACTTGTTCTGCATTCAAAACGATTACATTATCACCACAATCTACGTGTGGAGTGTAATTCGTCTTGTGCTTACCTCTCAAAATCTTCGCAACTTTAGAAGCTAATCTTCCTAACGGTTGCCCAGCTGCATCTACCACAACCCATTCTTTTTTTGCGGTAGCTTTGTTAGCCGATACGGTTTTGTAACTTAATGTATTCACTTATTATCGTTTACGATTAAACATAATTTTCCCTTAAAAAGGTGTGCAAAGGTATGATTTTTTTTTGGAATTGAAAAACTTTCTGTAAAATTAGAATACTTTTATAAAGTAAATTTCTGTTTTTCATTACTTTAATGACTTGTTTTGTCTGAAACTTGCCAACAAATAATAGCCAACAAACACAATAGAAAATTTAAAAACAGATGGTAATGCCTTTTCAAAATCAAAAATTAGACTGCCTAAAAATACCAAAACGAGCATCACACCAAATGAAATTCCTAGTTTTTTTGGTAATGGCAGGTTAGGATTATCTAAGTAATAAGCCAATCCCCAAGCTAATCCAAATGCAAAACCGTAAAAAAGTTCTAACCATAATCCGCCACTTTCGAGTAAAAAATGATTGATAAAAAAACTGATTAAAGTTCCTGCAAGTGTGTAGATTAGAGCTCTTTTCATTTCTAAAAATTTTTGCAAAAGTAATTAATTTAAAAATTACCTCGAATTTTTTATATTTGAAACCAATCTAAAGTAAATATGAACACAGAAAAATATCAACCCAAAAATAAAGTAAGAGTAGTTACCGCAGCTTCATTATTTGATGGACACGATGCAGCAATTAATATTATGCGCAGAATGATTCAAGCAACTGGTTGCGAAGTCATTCATCTAGGGCACGATAAATCTGCCGAAGAAGTTGTAAACACTGCAATTCAGGAAGACGCTAATGCGATTGCACTTACCTCTTATCAAGGTGGTCACAACGAATATTTTAAATACATCTACGATTTATTAAGAGAAAAAAATTCGCCTCAAATCAAAATTTTTGGAGGCGGAGGCGGCGTAATTCTTCCCGAAGAAATTAAAGATTTAATGGACTACGGAATTGATAGGATTTATTCACCAGACGACGGTAGAGAAATGGGTTTGCAAGGGATGATAGATGATTTGGTGCAAAAATCTGATTTTGCAACAGGTGAAAACATTTCAGTTTCAGATATTGAAAATATTAAATTTGAAGATGCTAAATCAATCGCTCAAGTCATTTCGGCAGTAGAAAATTTCTCTGATGAAAAACCTGAACTGGTTTCAGCACTTAAAGAAAAAGCAAAAAATTACAATATTCCCATCATCGGAATCACAGGAACTGGCGGTGCTGGAAAATCTTCTCTCACAGATGAATTGGTGCGTAGATTTTTAAGAGCCAATCCAGATAAAAAAATCGCTATAATTTCTGTTGATCCAAGTAAAAAGAAAACAGGAGGTGCACTTTTGGGTGATAGAATTAGAATGAATTCTATTAATGACAAACGTGTTTATATGCGTTCTATGGCAACTCGTGAGAACAATGTTTCGGTGTCGCCTTATATTCATTCTGCGTTGGATGTTTTGAAAATTTCAAATCCTGATATTATCATTTTAGAAACGTCGGGAATTGGTCAATCTGGTTCAGAAATTACCGAAATTGCAGATGTTTCGATGTATGTAATGACACCAGAATACGGTGCTTCTACTCAATTGGAAAAAATTGATATGTTGGATTATGCAGATTTAATTGCTCTCAATAAATCCGATAAACGTGGCGCTCTTGATGCTTTACAAGCGGTAAGAAAACAGTTTCAAAGAAATCATACTTTGTTTGAAAAACCTTTGGAAGAAATGCCTGTTTTTTCTACAAAGGCTAGTCAGTTCAACGATTGGGGAACTACAGAAGTTTATAATCAATTAATTAAAAAATTAAACTCAAAATTTTCAGAATTAAATTTAAATGAATATTCTGAACAAAACGTTTCTGAAGATTCTACCATTATTCCTCCAAAAAGAGTGCGTTATCTTTCTGAAATTGTGGATAATAACAAAAACTACGACAAACATATAGAAGAACAAGCCTTAATTGCTAAAAAAATGTATCTGATTGACGGTGCAAAAGCCTTAATAGAAGATGACGAACATACTACCGATAAACTCGAAAAAGTATTTTTAAAAACAAAAAAAGAGCTTTCGGAAGAAAACCGATTGTTTCTACAAGGCTGGAAAAACTTCAAAGAAGAAATGAAGCAAGATAGCTTCTCTTACTTGGTTCGTGGAAAAGAAATTAAGGTAGAAACCAAATACGAAAGTCTTTCTCATCTTAAAATTCCAAAAATATCTTTACCAAGATTTCAAGATTGGGGCGATCTCATTCGTTGGAAAGGTCAGGAAAATGTTCCAGGAGCGTTTCCTTATACTGCGGGAATTTATCCTTTCAAAAGAACTGGCGAAGATCCTACAAGAATGTTTGCAGGAGAAGGCGGGCCAGAAAGAACTAACCGAAGATTTCACTACGTTTCTGCGGAGATGCCTGCAAAAAGACTTTCTACAGCTTTCGATTCTGTTACTTTATATGGTCAAGACCCTGCGTTACCACCAGATATTTACGGAAAAATTGGAAATGCGGGTGTTTCGATTGCGACTTTGGACGATGCTAAAAAATTGTATTCAGGGTTTGATTTAATTAATGCCTTGACTTCGGTTTCGATGACGATTAATGGACCTGCACCAATGATTTTGGCGTTTTTTATGAATGCGGCGATTGATCAAAATGTAGAGAAATATATTAATCAGGTTGAGGTTAAGGTTGAGTTTGAGAAAAAGTTAGAAGAAATTTTAAAAAATAAATTTGACGATAAAGGGTTAAAAAGACCAGTTTATCACGGAAATTTACCTGAAAGCAACAACGGATTGGGTTTAAAACTTTTAGGTTTAACAGGTGATGAAATATTAGACGCAGAAACCTACGAAAAAATTAAAAACGAAACCATCGCAACTGTTCGTGGAACAGTTCAAGCCGATATTTTGAAGGAAGATCAAGCACAAAATACTTGTATTTTTTCTACAGAATTTGCTTTGAGATTAATGGGTGATGTTCAGGAATATTTCATCGAAAATAAAGTTCGAAATTTTTATTCGGTTTCTATTTCTGGTTATCATATTGCCGAAGCAGGCGCAAATCCGATTTCGCAATTGGCATTTACTTTAGCAAATGGTTTCACGTATGTGGAATATTATTTGAGCAGAGGAATGAATATCAATGATTTTGCACCGAATTTATCCTTCTTTTTCTCGAATGGAATCGATCCAGAATATGCGGTAATTGGTAGAGTTGCAAGAAGAATTTGGGCAAAAGCGATGAAGGAAAAATATCACGCCAATGAACGTTCTCAAATGTTGAAATACCACATTCAAACTTCTGGGCGTTCTCTTCACGCGCAAGAAATTGATTTTAACGATATTAGAACAACTTTGCAAGCGCTTTATGCTATTTATGATAATTGCAATTCGCTTCACACCAATGCTTACGACGAAGCGATTACCACGCCAACTGAAGAATCAGTACGTAGAGCAATGGCAATTCAGTTGATTATCAACAAAGAACTCGGTTTGGCGAAAAATGAAAATCCGTTGCAAGGTTCTTTCATCATCGAAGAATTAACCGATTTGGTGGAAGAAGCAGTTTACGCAGAATTTGACAGAATTACAGAACGAGGCGGAGTTCTCGGCGCGATGGAAACGATGTATCAACGTTCAAAAATTCAGGAAGAATCGATGCATTACGAATGGTTGAAACATACCGGAGAATACCCAATTATTGGTGTAAATACTTTCTTGGGAAAAGACGGTTCGCCAACGGTTTTACCTGGAGAAGTGATTCGTTCTACCGAAGAAGAAAAGCAATTGCAGATTAAAAATTTACAAAATTTCCAGAAATCAAATGAAGATAAATCTGATGAATGGCTGAAAAGACTTCAACTTTCTGCCATCAACCAAAAAAATCTTTTTGAAGTGATGATGGAAGCTGTAAAATATTGTTCATTAGGACAAATTACTGACGCGCTTTTTGAAGTGGGCGGAAAGTATAGAAGGAATATGTAACCGAAATTTGGCTTTCAAATTAAAGTTAGAAATCTCTGAATTTTTCAGAGATTTTTGGTTTTTCTGCATCTTTTTGTAACTTTCCTCGTCTATTGTATGAACCTTAAAATTTTATACAATGAAAAATTCTAAAAACGATTGTACTTGCAACTGCGAAAATTGTAATAATGGAAATTGCCAAAATTGTACCTGTAAAAATTGTGACTGTAAATAAAACTGTAATGAACACCAAAGACGTTTGGAATATTTATCATAGAGATTTACAACAATTTATCATCAGCAAAGTAAAAGATTCATCTATTGCTGATGATATTTTGCAAGATACTTTTATTAAAATTCACACTAAATTGTCTACACTTCAAGAAGAGGATAAACTCAAGTCTTGGGTTTTCAGTATTGCTAGAAATTCGGTGTTAGATTTTTTTAGAGCATCAAATAATACGGTTTTTTTTGAAAAATTCGAAGAGATTGAAAATGAGACAGAAGAAAATTTAGGTGATCATTCTGCGCATGATTGCCTTCGAGGAATTATTATTAATCTTCCTAAAAAATATAGACAGCCATTGTTTCTATATGATATAAAAGGATTGAAACAAAGTGAAATTGCAAATCAGCTTCATCTTTCTTTACCTACCGTTAAATCACAGATACAGCGCGCTAGAAAACAAATTGCACAAGGTTTTATGGATTGTTGTGGTTTTGTAAAGAATGATAATGGACAACTTGTAGGAGAAATAAAACCAAAAGAAGAATGTAAAATTTGTAAATAATTTAATAGACTTTAACAATTATTTTTTGTTATTAATTAAAAATACATCTATATCTTTGAGCCGAAGAAAATTATTATGTAATGAATAACGAAAACGAGATTGTAGAAGACCTTAAAAACTGGAAAGAACTTATAAAACCATATGCTACTCCTGAAACTAAATTAGCTAAAAACCAAATATATAACACCTTTTTGCCTTTTGTTATGTTGCTGATTGCGGCAGCAATTGTATATGAGTATTCTATTTGGGCTACTATTTTTATTTCTCTTTTGGCAGGACTGTTTTTGACTAGAGTTTTTATTATTCAGCACGATTGTGGTCATCAATCTTTTTTCCCTGATAGAAAATTAAATGATACAATGGGATTTATTTCTAGTTTGGTTACTTGTATTCCTTATAGATATTGGGCTCGTTCTCATAATCACCATCATGCGCATCAAGGTCAGTTAGATACCAGAACCATAGGAGATGTTACATTGCTTACTGTTAAAGAATACAGCGAGCTTTCTAATTGGGGAAAAATTAAATACAGAATTTACCGTTCTGTGCCTGTAATGTTTGTGATTGGGCCAGTTTATTACATATTTATTCATAATAGAATTCCTTTTATCAAATTTAAAGGCTGGGATAAAGAGCGTAAACATTTGGTTTTAACCAATTTTTATCTTTTAGCGTTTTATCTTATTTTGGCATTAATAATGAGCATTCCAAGTTTTGACTTTTGGTATGGGCTTAAAAAGTTAACCATCATCTATATTCCGGTTTTATTAACTTTTGTATTTACAGCTATTTGGTTTTTCTATATGCAACATCAGCATAATCCTAATTATAAAGCTTGGAAACAAGATTGGCAGTTTTTATTAGCCGCCATTAGAGGTAGTTCTTATTATAAATTGCCTAAAATTTTCAATTTTTTTACGGGGAATATTGGTTATCATCACATTCATCATCTTGCGCCGAAAGTTCCTTTTTATAAATTAGAAAAATGCAGCAAAGAAAATCCAATTTTCCAGAAACACGTTGCCACTATTACACTTTTCAGTAGTATTAAGTACGCATTTTATACGCTTTGGGATGAAGAAAATTACAGAATGATTACCTTCCGCCAATTAAAAAAAATTAGAGTAAAAGCATAAAAATCAAAACCGTCTCGTGAAAACAAGACGGTTTTTTTATCAATTAAAAATTTAAAACTTAAACTCTGCAATCAAAATACCATCGCCATTTCCTGTGCTCGATTTTTTAGATTTATTAAAAACCACTATTTGTCTTTCTTGTTTACCCGAAGCATAATTAATAAATATCTCTGCCATCAAAGAAGTAGGCCCCGAAACAGATACTTGATTTTCGCCATAGAAATTGGTTTCTATTTTATATGTTCCTTTGATTGCTTTTTTTAGTAGAAACTGTTCTGGTCCGAAACCGCCTGTAAAATCATCACTCAATCTGCCGCCAATTTCTGTAGATTTGTGACTATACATACATTTTTCGCCATTAGGATCAGTCACCCAAAGATCAATATCGGTATTGTCTTTATTCCAATTAAGTGCTACTCTTACATCTACTGGTAAATCGGCAATCAGTTTTTCATTAATTTTAGAGAGGTCAAGTTCATTTTTATGTCTAGAAATCATTTCATTAAGCTCCATTAAAACAGTTTCTTCAATTCCGAAATCTCTGTCTGCTAATTCTTGCGTATAACTTCTATTGAAAATTTTATAAATAGTATCAAGAGCTTCCTGATGTTTTCCGTTATCTTCCAAAGCAAGAGCGTAATCTCTATAACTTTGAGGATCAAAAGGTCTCCATTCTAAAACTTTACCAAAAATCCAAAGTTCTTTATCATAGAATTTCGTTTCTTTTAATTTATAGGCAAGAAGTTTGTACAATTCTTCGTTTTCTAGATCTAAATCTGCGATAGAACTTAAAACCCTCATTGCTAATTTCGGATTGTTTTTTTCGAATAAAAGTTGAGCCACATCAAAGTAAAAGCTTGGAGTTTGTAGATATTTTTCTCTTTGAACCAAATATTCATTGTAAATTCCTTCTGCACTTGAAATTTTATCAAAAACATTCATATATTCTGCATCAGATTTTATATCTACTACTGTAATTTTTCCTGAATTTGGTTGATAACTGTCATCCAAATTTTTATCCTCTCGCTTAATTTCCATTGCATTTACTGCAACACCAGAAGCTCTTCCTTCTAAAGCTTGAGTAGCACTCGCTGTAATATCTGTTTTTCTTTGTGTTCCATAACCAACCATTACCACTTCTTCTATTTCTTTTGATTTGGTAGTGTCAGTTCTTGTATTTCTTCTTTCTCTATTTCTTCTGGATGTGTTTTCAGAAATTCCTCTTGTTCTTACTGAATCCCTTTTCGAAGTAGGTTCTGGATATTTTTTCTTTGGAGTAAAATCTGTTTTCCACCAAGTTTTTAGATTCTCGGTCATACTTTCTGCACGTTGCATCAAATTATTTACTCTGTTTTCTCTTTGTGCCAAAACATTTTTCATTTGGTTATCATACTCAGTTTTTAATTCTGAAGGTGGCGTAATTTCATATTTTACATAATCGCTCACATTTTCCAAAACAATTAAGCTCGAATTCATTGTAACAATACCGAATTGTTTGCCCAAATTTTTGATGTCGTCTTTGTTTTTATCAGCAAAAAGTTCGAGTTCTGCAATTTTCTTTTGTGCCCAAAATTGAGCAATTTCCCAATCTTCTACTGTATTTTCATCGGCGTTTAATTTCACTACTTTTTCAATAGTTGGCGTATTTCCAAATCCGAAAAGTAGAGTAATTTCGTTGTTTTTTCTTGAGGAAATTCCAGAAATATTAAAACCATTTTCTACTGTTTGTGCTAGAGTAGGATAGACTTCGGACACGGTTCTATTTTCTTTAATTCCTAAAAATTTTAAATTTTGGTACAATAGTTTTTTCACTTCACTTTTTGCAGAACTTTGTGTTAAATTTAGCAATTCGCCACCAGTTTTTAAACTGATGAATTTCAACTGACTGAAATTAGCTTTTGCTGAAGAAACAACGGTGTAAACTGGTTTATTTAATCTTAAATTCAAATCACCAAAAGAAGAAATTCCATCAGAAAAAATTAGATATTCTCCAACATTTTCTAAATTTTTGAGCTTGCCAAAATCGGTTCCACCATCGTATTTCACAGATTTTAGTTCGGTTTTTAGGTTGTCCCAATTTCCATTTTTTATAGTGTAAACTTTTCCTTCTTCAAAATCATTGTTGAGGTAAGCTATTTTTACCGAAATATTTTGAACCGCTTTGAAATATTCATCTAAAAGTTCAAATTCTTTTTCGTGATTGGCTTTTTTTGCACTCAAAGAATTATCCCAAATCAATCCTATTTTTGATGGAAGATTTTTGGCTCTAGAACTGGCATTGATGTTTACATTGGCTAAAAAATAGAAATTTCCACCGCTTGCATTTTGCATTACCACCGCATTTTTATCGTCACTTTGAGGAAGATTTACCTTTAAATTCCCTGTAGTTTTATAATTTATTTTTTTTGTTTCGGCAATCCAAACATTTCCATTTTTTACAAAATCAAATTCACCGTTTGGTTTTTCTTCCAATTGAGGCGTAGTGAAATTTTCAAAAACAGAAGTTTTTAATTTAAATTCAGGAATGGCTTTTTCAAGATCCAAAGGCAAGAAATACTGTAGATTGCCACCCGATTTTTTCAATTCTTGGTGATAGGTAATTTGCACAGTTCTGGTAGAATTGGGCATAATCGGATAAATTCTCGTACGAAAATTATTGCCTTCTACTTTTTCTAAAATTCCAGGATCAACTCGTCTTTTTTCGATACTTTCGAAAACTTCTTTGGCTTTTTCTTTTTCCACAGGAACTGCATTTCTCAATTTTCCATTAATGTCGAGAGCATAACCACTTACAGAAACACCTTCTAGAAGTGGAAAAGTGAGTCTTCCCTCTAAAATTCTAGTTGCATTGCTTCGGAAAACCATCGTCATTATAGTGGTAGAAATGTTTCCTGCAATTTTGACTTGGATATCTAGTTTGTCTAAATTTACTTCATTAGTTGGTTTGAAATCACCTTTAGTATTAGGTATTTCTAATTTCGGAGTTTGCGCCATTGCAACAACTGAAAACATCATCAGTAAAAAGGCATATATCTTTTTCATAGCGTACATATTTTGGATTATACTATGTAAGATGTAGATTTTTTACAATCAGTTGGAATTGGGTGTGAGAAATTTTAAATTTTAAGAGAGATATTTCAAAAAAGGTTTTATTTTCTGTATTTGTATTAAGTAATTTTTCTGATTCAGGTAACAGTATATGTTTAAAATGAAAAGTAAAGCAAAAAGTGGAATTGATGAATAGCTTAGATTATCATCATGCAAAAATCTTAAACTATCATAAAACATACCTGAAAAAGCCTTTAAATGGAAGAAAAATTGTAAATAACTGCCCAATAAAACTAATGTAAGTGTTGCATAGTTTTGATAAAAAGTTAAACGATAATTGTTATATTTTTTGATGAGTTTAAAATCTTTTAAATTGCTAAAATACTGAAATAGTGGAATTAAAATAACTAGGGAAGATACAGAGGTAAAACTGTAAAAAAATATTTTTTCGGAAAAGTGCCAACTTAAAAAAAAGAAAAATAAAATGGTAGAGAAGGTGATTATAAAACTTTGTTTAAAGAGTCTGATTGTTTCAGTATAAACAATTTTTTTCATGAAAATGCTGATATCATCTAAACTGTAATTTGGGTTGTAAATCATTCTAAGTTCTAGTTTCCAACTTAGTTTCACTTTCTCAAAAGCATCCTCAAAACTTAGGTTTTCTTCTCTTTGTAAATCAGAAATTTGAGAAACGAAATGGTCGTTTACTTCGATAAGAATATCAATCGGAAGTTTTTTGGAAAGCAAATAATTAAGGATTTCGGCGAGTTGAGGTTCGGTTATCATAATTTTAAGTTTACTCTGTTTTTCAATTCCTTAATTGATTTTTTATACGCAATAAAGTACAATAAACCAAATAGCCACCAAATAATATATATATAAGTAGTTAATAAATGGAATAAAATTTTAAAAGAAATTTCGAAATTTAATAGTTTATGTATAAGTTCTATATCTTTATCATTATTAGGGATAAAAATATTATATATTAAGATGAAAAATCCGCCAACCAAAAAATTGCTTGCACCTTTTTGGTAAACACTTATTCTTTTTGAATATGTATTAAATGTTGTCTTTTGTATTTTAAAGTTTATTAAGAGTAATGTAGCTGTTGTTATAACACAAAAATAATATACGGTTTCAATAGTGAATTTGTATAAATGCGCGTTATAATAAGCTAATAATAATGTAATTATAAATAAGGGAGTAAAATAACAAAGTGTTTTTAAGAATATTTTTGAATAATTTTCTTGTTGAATACTTATCTCGTAATTAGTCAACATTTTTAATCTTGAAAAAGAAAATTTATAAATAAATTCAACCTTCCAAGAAACTTTTACTTGTTCAAAAGCTTCGTTAAAACTTAGGTTTTCCATACTTTCAATTTGCTCTATCATATGGTCTTTTATTTCTAAAACCAAATCAATTGGTAGATTTTTAGAAATTAAATACTGGGTAATCTCTTTATTTTGTTCTAGTGTTATCATTGTTTTAAATATTAAAAATAGCATTCAGATTAAACAAATAGCTTTTCATTTCGGCTTCTTGTGCAGCTTGTTGCTTTTTGCCTTTTTCAGTAAGAAAATAGTATTTTCGGTCTCTTCCGTTTACGTTTTGCATTTCAGAATAGATAATACCTTCGTTTTCTAATTTATGCAGAATAGGATAGAGCGCACCTTCCGTCATCTCAAGTTCACCTTTGGTAATTTCTTTGGCACGTTGCGTAATTTGGTAACCGTACATTTTTACTTCTTTTGCTAGAAGTTTCAAGACGATATTTTGCAAAGTGCCTTTATATAATGCGTTTTTTTTCATTTTGAAATATTTTTTTGTAAAACGTACTCTTAGGTTTAATACCTATGTAAATTATGTATTGCAAATATATACATAATTTTCTTATGTATAAAAATAATATTTTTTGAATAATAAACCTCAAATAAAGTTTTTTGTATCTTTGAAATTATCATTACTAAAGATGAAAGACGTAAAAATAGAATTTAGAAAACCGATGTATCCTGTAAAGCCAGAATTGATGGATTACTTGGAAAAAAACAATCGTCTTACCAATATTAGGTTTTATTATGATGATCTTTTGCGTTTTTCGGATTATACACCAGTACTAGACAAAGAGGGGAAAGATACACTTTGGCTGAGTGTTTATTATCCAGAATTGGAACATGACGAGATAGAGGCTAACCTTAATAAAATTTATACTTTACTACATTCTGACGGAGATGTAGAAGTCTTGCCGTTCTTAAAAGTAGATTCTATTCACTTTTGTACGTTTGGGAATTCTAAACCTTTTAGAATTAGAGTAAGAAATATCTTGAATGATAATTACACCAATTTTTACATCAAAAAAGCAGATGCTTCTAGGATTTATGGTTTAGAATTAGAAGAAATTCTATCGCCCAATCGTATTAATTTTCTTCTTTATAAAGATACTTTAATAGAAGAACATATTCTAGGGATTCCCGGAGATGTATTTATAGGCCAGCATTTAGAAAATTGTAATCCTTTAGAAAAAGCACAGATAGCCAAAGAATTTGTAAAATTTAATGAGCGCTGTATGATAGGACTTTTGGGAGATATGCGTTCTTATAATTATGTAATTATTCCTACCCATGATTTTGATCAGGTGGTTTATAGAATTAGAGCGATTGATTTTGACCAACAATGTTATGAAGGTAATCTCAAAATTTATTTACCTCAATATTTTAAAGAAAACAAAAAAATGGTAGAATTGGTACAAGAAAAACTAAAACCCAATTCCATAGAGCAATACAAAAAAGAAGTGCGTTCTGCTATTGCCAAACGTGCAAGTACAGATGGTAGATTAGAGCATCTGATTGCTATTATGAAAAAAGATACCATTTCTAAACCAGAAAGCGTAGAAGAATTGAAAACAGCTTTATTAAAACTTACTTACAACTCCCAATTTAAAAGATGCGAAACAATGGGAGAAATCTTAGAAACTGGGCTTAATTTTGTGATGAGGAATTACAGAAATTCAAACATAAGATAAAAATTTTTAGGAATTAATTTCTTTATTTTTACATTTGCTCTATGCAAACAGAAAAAATCATTTTAGGAATAGACCCAGGAACTGCCGTAATGGGTTTCGGCATCATTTCTGTAGAAAAAGGCAAAATGAAACTCATTGCAATAGATGAGCTTATCCTAAAAAAATACCCTAACCACGAGATAAAACTCAAAAAAATATTCGATAGAACGTTAGCCTTAATAGATGAATTTCATCCAGATGAAGTAGCACTAGAAGCTCCTTTTTTTGGCAAAAATGTGCAGTCTATGCTCAAGTTAGGCAGAGCGCAAGGTGTAGCAATGGCGGCTAGTCTTCACCGTGAAGTTCCCATTACAGAATATTCTCCCAAAAAAGTAAAAATGGCAATTACAGGAAATGGTAATGCCAGCAAAGAACAAGTAGCAGGAATGCTACAAAATTTACTTGGTTTAAAAGAATTCCCTACCAAATATCTAGATGCTTCAGATGGTTTAGCGGTGGCGGTTTGTCATCATTTTAATATGGGTAATGTAGCTTCTGACAAAAATTATACAGGCTGGGCAAGCTTCTTGAAACAAAATCCTGATAGAATTAAGTAACTTGATTTTTTTAAAATTAATTTTAGGAATAATTTTTGATTATATTTGCATACTCAAAAATTGGGGTTGACTGGTTTCGACAGCAAGACCAATGGGTAAGTAAGCATGCAGAGAACCGTAGTGCGATCTCTTTAAGGAAACAAGATGTCTCCCGAAAGTTCTGTTCTGCGACGTTCGATTTCGAGGCATAGAAAATGCGGAAATAAGTCCCGAAAAACTTCGGTTCGGGAACGAAAATTTTAGAAGATAAGCGTAAAGTTGGCTGTTTGCTGTCTGCTTTATGACGAAAACTAATAGCAAAATAAGCATGTAGAAATCTTATGTATTGCTTGTTTGGACGAGGGTTCGAATCCCTCCAACTCCACAAACAATATTGATAATCAATGTTTTATGGATTTCACACCCGTTTTTGCACCCTGTAATGTAAACTGGGTGTTTTTTTATAATTTTTTTTCTTTGTTATAGAATTGAATAGTTATTGGGGATTCTCTTGTTATTTGTGGAATGAATTTTTTAATAAAGACAGAGATAGTGACTTTTTCGAAAAAGAAGATTTTAATTTTAAAAATAAAATTGAAGAAGGCTAAAACAATTTTTAACTACAATAGGTAACCAATTTACACGCCAGACGAAGTACACCAAAATACAGATATTATATGAACTAGCCACGATTTAATCTAACAGTTGATACTAAAAATATTAACTTTAAAAAAGATTAAATCGTGACTAATTCAATTTACACCACTAATTTAATTGAAAATCTCAACGGAAAAATTAGAAAATACACCAAAAACAAAATGTCATTATGCTGTTTTAAAATCCGTTTATCTTGCTTTAAAAGAAGCCACAAAAAATGGTCAATACCTATTCAAAATTGGGGTATTGTTTTAAACCAATTTATGCTTATTTTTAAAAAAAGGCTCAGATTATAAAATTCAAGCCTTAACTTTTTAACCTACACACTTTGTGGAATAGTGTCGTTTTTTTAAATATTTGTTTTTATTTCATAATATTTTAGAATTTATATCCTATTCCTACTTGGAGGAAACTAATCGTTTCTTTAGAGACTATTTTTGAAATGTTAGAAATGCCAAAATTGTATCTGGCATCTACAAACATTTTGTTCTGTAAGTTATATTCTAATCCTATAAGTGGAGCTATATTAAAGGTATTAACATTCTCTTTAAAATCAGTTTCTTTTTCTACACCAGAAGAATCTTTGTAATTGCTTTTGGCGGAAATAATAGCTCCAAAATTAACTCCTGCGGCAAGAGCAAAATTATTGGCAAGTTTATATTTTCCCAATAATGGTATTTGCAATGTTCCGTAAGTGGTTTTGTCTTCTACTTCTACCGTACTTGTACCTGTACTTGTGGCATTAAATGTACCACCAAGAGTAGAATAAAGCAATTCTGCCTGTAATGAAACTTTATCATTTAGGCTATGCTCTGCCAACGCACCTATATAAAAACTAGATTTTGGGTCATATGATAGTTTACCTACCGTAGATTTTACGGATAAAGTAGATAAAGAATAGCCTGCTTTGATCCCAAAATGAGTTTGCTGTGCGGTAATGCCAATACATAAAAGTATAAATGGCAATAAAATTTGTTTTTTCATCATTTAATTTTTAAAAATTGTAACTTAACGCTAAAGCTGTACCAGATGTTTCTAATTTAAAATAAGGATTAAACCCAGTGTTTTTATTATTTTCTGCATCTATTGCCTTGCTTAGATTTTCTTTGCTGAAATTGAAAACGGGATACCTACCGCTACCAAATCAGCACCTATACCTACTAATCCTCAACCTATTGTTTCTGTTTTATGAACTGTTCCATTATCATCTACATAGGTTTTATCGCCACCACTTAAGGCTCTTGCAAAGCCAAATCCCATGAAGGCACCACCTAGACCGCCAAATATCATAGAAACGGTTTTATTGGTTTTATATTTTTGGTAGTAGTTAAGTGCTTCTTGCTTTTGGAATACCTGTTTGTAATCTGAAAATCTGTAGTTTTATCCGTTAAAAAGAGCCTGTATACCGCCACTTATTCCCCCATTCATACTGCCAAGAACTACTGCCCCATTAAAACCAGTAGCAGAATACATGCCTAATAAGCCACCTGTAGCTCTACCAGTAACAGCACCTATTAATAAACTTTTTGCAAAACCACCCCAAGACCAGTTACCAGTAATTAAGGATTTAATAATATACATCCCTGCACTTATAGTAGCTCCAACTAAAGCACCATATATGACTGGTGCAATATATGATAAAAAGAAACCTGCCACAAAAAACTCTCCACTCGGGTCATTGTATAATAATGAATTATTTATGGTAATATAATTTCTTTTGGAATAAACTCAAAGTTTCCTGTAAAATATTCGTATCCTCCACATGTTTTTGTCCTCAATTTTATTAATTTTTTTTTGAGTTTGTCATTTTCTGAAATATTTAAATTATGTAATAAAGTATCAAAATTATCATCCATCAATAATATTTTTCTCCCTTTTTTATAATTAACTAATTTGTAATAATACTTTTTAGTTGATCCACCATCTATAAACTTAGGAAATATATTGTGTTTTTTTAAAAAAAAACTATCACATTTATAAATGGAATGTTTTATTGAGTCTTCATTAGACTTCATTAAATCTATGGTAGATGATTGAGAAAAATACTCTGGATTTAATTTATCATATTCATCTTTATACCAAAAATGATCAAGAGCTGGTATTTCTACTAAGAAGTTTTTTGTTGTATTATTTTTAATTTCTAATACTAAAATAGAATCTTTTTTATCTACAGATGTACGAATGATTAAATCCTTTTGCTTACAAGAAAGAATAATTGTAGCACAGATTATTGTGTAAATATATATTTTCATAATTAAAATTTAAATGTTTTTAATAGCGGTTGCAATAATTTATCTAATGCAGGTTTGGAGCTCAAGAAATAATACTCTGAAATATACATGCTTTCAAACCATAAATTTATGATTGATAAGTTATAAGTCATTTTTCTAATCGCTACATGCCCCCAATTATCTAATGCTTTTGCATATTCTCCACTAAAATTAGTCGCAGAGTTAGCTAATGATGCTAGAGCAGAATTATTTAAAATTACATGCCCAATTTCGTGAGTTATAGCCTCTGTTAGTAATGATTTTGATGCAAAAGCAGCTTTTGGAAGATAAATATCTTTTCCGACTGTTACACCTAAAACACCCCCAGTTGAATGCTGACCATTTATACCTATTTTGTCCCAAAAATTTTGTTTGTAAAAACTTCCATCCTTCGCTAAAGCATAACCGTCAGGTGTTTTCAAATAATAGTTTTCAACTCCATAATTTCCAAGACCTCCATAACTTTTTTCAAATTCTTTAATAGTGCCATAGGAGTATTTTAGTGCATCTTCTGAAGAGGTAGAATTTAATAAATCTTCTCTTTTAATCTCACTTACAGGTAGATTACCGTTCGGGTTAGTAAATAATTTTATTAAACTATAGCTAATACCAGCCATTGCACCCCCCATCACAGCACCTCTATACAAACCTGTAAAAAAGTTTTCTCCATTAAAAAGTGCTTGTATACCGCCACTTATTCCCCCATTCATACTACCAAGAACTACTGCCCCATTAAAACTTGTAGCAGAATACATGCCTAATAAACCTCCTGTAGCTCCACCAGTAACAGCACCTATTAATAAGCTTTTTGCAAAACCGCCCCAAGACCAGTTGCCTGTGACTAATGATTTAATAATATACATTCCTGCGCTTATAGCGACTCCAACTAAAGCACCATATATAACAGGTGCAATATATGATAAGAAAAAACCTGCTACAAAAAACTCTCCGCTTGGGTCATTATACATCAACGGATTATTCATTACATAGCCGTACTTGTTATAGTTTTGGGTATTGTACGGGTCTTGTATGTTTTCGTCTGCATTAAGGAATCTTCTTAACAGAGGATCATACAATCTGCCATTCATATGGATTAGCTCAACTCCTGCTAAATATTCGTGAGAGGTGTAGCCTCTGTCTACCAACATTTCTTGTGCATTAATAGTATTAATATTAGTAATTATACTTCCTGTTCCTTTTTGTAGATGCGTAAAATTGCCCCAAGCATCAAAATGTCTTTTTTCGACAGGAGTCCCTGCTTCAGTTGATATTGCTAATATAGTACCTAAATAATCTTTGTGCAAGAATTTGAAACTACCAGATGTTTCTTTAAAATTTTTAATAAATGTTACAGATGTAGTATATGGATTACCTCCCACATAGATTATATGTTTTTCTTTTCCTCCTATTCGATTTATGATAACTTCAAAACTACCATCTTCATTCATATATTTTACAAAAGTAGATAATTGAAAATCATCAATGAAATTTCCTCCATAATCCATCACTTGTCTAGAATCTGTAAGTCCATATTCAAAAGAATAATCATTTAAGGTGCCATCAATATTTATAGGATCATTATTCTCATTATAGGTAATTTTTTGTACTAATTTACTTTGTCCGTTATAATCAAAATTAGCTAGACCTTGCGTATTTAATGTAAGATTAGTAGCTCTATATAAATTACCCCCTAAATTGAATGTAATGTTTCCTAATTGATCATTGTAAGTTATACGCCCTTTATTATCATACGTGTTATTAGATAATTGTCCTGTTCTTGGATTTGTCCAATTTATTAGTCTATTGTTATTATCATAAGTGAAATATTCGTCAATATTAAAATTATAATGATGCCTTTCATTCAGTTCATTTTTAATTGCATTAAAAGAATAGGAAACGTCCATCAAATTATTAGTTCCTGCAATGTGCTTTTCATTGGTCAAAAAGCCAAATGAATCATAAGTATTGGTTATTTGTGAAGCACCTAGCTTGGCTTGCAGTATTTGTCCTTTTGCATTGACTGACTGAATTTCTGAAAGTATTTTACCAGTACCTTCTTGTTTTAATTGATAAAGAGAGCCATCCCAAGTATTATACACGTTTTCAATAGCTACACTGGTTGTTACTCCATCAGAAACTAAACCTTTGTCATATCGTTTTATTCTTCCAAAACTATCATAGGTAAAATTACTGTTATAAAACTGAATATTATTAGAATTTTCTATGTCATTTTTTAATCTACCATCTGTATAATAATCATAGGTATGCTGATATGTCTTTCCTAAAGAAGTACCCGATTTAGAAATTACTTGCCACTTGGTATTGTAAGATAATGCTATATTTTTATTGGTTGATGTACCACCATCATTTGAAATTTCAGTTATAGTCTCTAATAATCCATTTGGCTTATAGGTATATTGTTTATTTCCTTTGGGGCTGGTTTCTTTTTTAATATCTCCAAAACCTGTATATTCATATTTATAAATACCGTTTGCAGGATCATTAAACTCTGATTTTCTACCCCAAACATCATAAGATGTTTTTACTACATTACCTTCATAAGTAGCCGTAAGGTTTTGCCCTATGGCATTATAGGTAAACGTAATAGTACCCCCTGAATCTGTGGAAGAACTTACATTGCCAAGGGGGTCAGTAGTTTTGGCTGTAGTTCTACCATATCCGTTAACTTCTTTTACCGTAACGGTATTTCCAGAAACAGTAGTTTCTATTTTCTTCCCGTTATTAAATGCCTGTGCAGTTACTTTAGGAGGAAAAACAGAATCATCATAAGTTACCGAATTCCAAGTAGAAGAATCTATGTTACTTTCCTCTGCATTCACACCATATGGTGTAATATATGGTTCGCTTTCTGCAATTTGCCTTCCAATTGCATCATATTTTACTTCCTTTGCTACATATGTATTTTGACTAAAACTCTTTGATATAGTTTTGTATTTTTGACCCAATTGATTTGTAAAAACAATATTAGAGTTGCCATTAGGTAAATTTTCTGTAATTTTTGTTCCTCTTAGTGGTATTGGTCTGAATGAACTTACCTCAAATTTCTCATAAGTATATGTTATTGTACCACCAAGATTGGTTGTTGAAGTTAGCAGTTTGCCCCAATAATCATATGAATTAGTAACCGTATTCCCAAATGTATCTGTTTGTGTAAGAACTTGCCCCCAACTATTGTAAGTATAATTTGTTTCTAACCCTAAATTATCTGTTTTCTTTATTACAAACCTTCCTGAAGCATCATATTTATCTTGAACAGTTATAATTTGAGAATCTACACTATTTGTCGTAATTTTTTTGGTAATATTTCCTACGCCTTGTAATCCTTCATCATACGTGTATTGTTCTTTTATCCACCCTACATTAGTATTGTCATATTTTGTTACTGATTGTAATAAATTGTTATTGTAAGTATATACTTCTTTTGCTTTTTTGGTATCATTATAAGCATAGACAATATCTTCTTTCCAATCTGGTCTTCCTATGTAGTAATTATTTCCTGTACCTGTAGCATTATGTACATAGCGCATTTCAGAAGTTTTTCTTGCAAAACTATTATTAACATTAATTTCTGTAAAACTTGGTAAATAATAATTTCCGTAAGTTATTGTACTTACTGAAGTAATATTTTTGAGAAAATCTTTTTCAGTAACAGATTGTGGTAATATTACCAAAACTCCGTTAGCTAGCTGCTGAGTAGTATAACTGGTAATTTTTACACTGGCTAATTGTGTGTTATTGACCGAAATGTCTGATGGAAATATTTGGCTTTCATCATTCGTTTTAATACTCCATTCTTTAATCGGTGTTCCGTAATTCTGTGGGTCAATTTCAGCACCACTCCAAATTTTAGTATTCTCAAAACCATCTGCATACCAAGAAGAGCGTGCACTTTGCAGAAAGCCCAGCATTCCTCTACCTTGAAGGTGTGCAGTCATTCCTCTGTACCTAAAATCTTGTTTCCAAAGTCCTTGTAGAATTTGTGATACCGCATAGGTTTGATCTAATCTCTGTAAAGAAAAGTAAGGATAATATTCTTTCTTAATCTTTTTATAAAAACTAGGATTAGTATCTGGGTTAAGTTCTAAATAATTAATAGAAGTTGTTAATCCTGCTTGGGTAATTGACTTAATTCTAGAAAGTTCTGCTAATGAAGTGGGTGCTTTTATTTTAAAAACACTAGTTTTTCTAAATAAAAAAACATCATAATAGTTATTATTTGCTTTGATAGGATTGGTCAAAGGTTGGTATATTGAAAAATCATAAACATCAGGAGAAATAGTAAACCCAGATGATGGAAATGTATAAATATTTTTTAAATCAAAATCTATACTGTTATCAGATAAATTTATTCCTTTTGATTCTACAGTATTTACAGTTACTCCATAAGTTCGGGAGTTTTCTGTCAATAAATTAGAATAAGAATATACTTGTACGATATCTGATTTACCATCTTTATTTAGATCTGCAATTGAATAAAATGTTCTGCTATAGTTTAACCAAATACCATTATTTGTTGTGGAAATATTTTTATACATTAAAAAATCATTCTTGCGAAATGTATTAAAGCCAGTCCCAGTCCCTATATAAAATCTCCAATCATCTTTTCCTACTTTTCCTTGTGTTAGTGGAAATGTAAAATCCAGTTTACCATCTCCATTGAAATCTCCATATAAAATAGGAAATTGCGTATCTTTGGTTTCAATAAGATTAGATGTATATTTTATTTTTTTTAAATATTGATTAATGCCAGTCTTGATAAATTCAAAGACAGTAAAGGCAGTATTAGAAACATTAATTGATTCCATTTTTCCATCCCCATCTACATCAAAAAATTTCTCATTCGATGTGTTAGTGTAATTTATGCCCGAATCTATAGTATAATTAGCAACAGGTAGATTAGAATTCTTTAAATCTACAATAAAATCGCCTATATGGGTATCTGTACAATACAAAGTTCCACCTGGTGGGGCGATATTTGCAATGATACCATCTGTATTTTTTTTAGATAGAGAGGGATCTGAACTGGATGAATTTTTCGACAATTCTCCACTAGAATCAACTATCCATTCACAATCTTTACGATCAATAGTTAATAAAATATTAGCAACACCATCCCCATCAATATCTGCCTCATTTAATTTTGCAGTTACACGGCATCCTACTCCTCCTTGATAAACACAATCGGTTTGATCATATATTAATTTTTCAAAAATTTTGACAAAAACATTGTTTCTAAAAATATACCCAACTAATTTACCATTTTCATATTGTACAATTCCGTTTCCATTATACAATTGTCCTTCTTCGTCTAGCAAAGTGTTTACTACTAAAGCATTAGAATTAAAATATTTATTTGTGGTTACAGTGGTATAATTATCATTAAAAGCTCCTAACTTAATTGTACCATTAGACATAACAAAGTCTAGATATGAATCACCATTGAAATCTCCTGTTAATTTAACCCCATCAAAAGGGTCTGGATTGGACTGTGTAACTCCTGCCACAGTTGTTGCAGCTAAACTAGGGTAATCAAATGTAACAGGATTTGCAGGCTCATTATTAGAATTATATTCGGTAATCTTATTTGCAAATTGATAATTTGTTCCGTTCTTGATGTAGTCAACAACATATTTTTTGAATTGTGTGCCATTCGTCTTTACAATAATATTATTTAATAATTTATCTTGTATAAATAGAGTTCCGTTTACATAAGATTGCTCTTTAAAATCTCTTGCAAAGTAATTAAATACTATCTCATTAAAATGAGGAGTGTTCAAATTTTCGTTTCCACCCCATTGTACAGAAGATATTGCCGCAACATTATTATTTTGCGTGTAGTTGTAAGTAATATAGTTTCCTTGCGCATCTTTCCATTTGGTAATGTTATACTCGATTGGTGTTCTCGAATTCGGAACGAATAAATCTGTATTTGTATATCCTCCATAGATAGCCTGTGAACCATCTTCAAAAGTAACCTCAAAAGTACTTGGTCCAGATAAACCAGATAAAAAACCTGTTCCAAGAGATTTTATTTTTATATTAGAATACTTTTCAGTAAGATATTCTGCACCATCTCCACCATAAGTCCCAGACTTTAAAATCAGCTTTTGTCCGTTATAACTAAAATAATCTGAGGTATCTAATTTTACCCCTTTTAATTCTCCATCTTTTTCTATTGTTTTCCCGACTCTAGAAATGGTGGTAACTCCCGAAAGACTCCATCCATAACCCGCAATTCCGTTACCAGCATTGCTGGTATATATTAATGATATGTTAGGAGAAACATTTTTTATTCCTTTAGGTAGTTCTATGGGAAGAGAAAATTGTAATTGTCCACCTGCATTTACTTCAATATTTCCTTTAGTGTCATGAAAACTATTTTGAGAAAATAGTAACTGAAAAAATACGATAAATAATAGATTATAAAACTTTTTCATATTAATTGGTTTTGGTAATAGTTTTGGTGTATATGCTTCCATCGCTTAAATAGAATTTTAAATAGTAAACTCCATAAGCATAATTTGTCATATCAAAAATATAAGAAGTCATTATTTTTGATTTTACATCTACAGATTCCATAATTTGAAATGAATTGTATGCCAAGACTTCTATCTTAAGAATATAATCTTTGATATCTTGTTCCCATATCACATTAAGAACAGTTTTAACAGGAACGGGTACTGCCTGAATCTTGTTTCCTATCTGATCTGCTAATGTTACCGAGGTAGAAGCCATTCTATTTGTACCTGTTGTCGTTCCGCGATAAATTTGATTTCCAGCATCATCGTAATTAAAAATTACTTGTGCACTGCTGTTTATCCCTATTAGGATAAACATACTGGTGTAGAGTTGTTTCATGGAATTTTATGATTTTGGTAAACTTGAGAAATTTAAAAACGGTAATTATCGTTTTTAGAGACCCTCAAGTTTAATTTTTAATTTTAATGCTTTCAAAAAAGTAAGTAATTTGTTTTAAATGTGTTTTCAATGTTTTTAGTTGCGTCTAAGATAACACAATTAGATATGCTCGTCAAGATATTAAAACAGTTAGTTCTATCACAATTAAACATAATATATAATTTTATAAAACAAAATAATCACACCAATTTTGTGTAATTATTTTATATTCTACTGAATATCAGTATTAATTTTTTGTAAAATAGAAAATTAATAAGTACTTAAAGTCGGCTAGTAAAAATATTATGTTAATAGTTTTTTTGAAAATACTGGTTAATTTTTATAAAACAACGGTCATAATTTGTACTTTTTTTGTCTTTTTTTAGTGTTTTTTGGTGTTTTTGAGACTCGAAAATTTGCTTTTTTCGCTTTTGAGATTAGTGAAATGTATTAATTCTTGAAATTTTATACAAGAATAAATTATTGAAAATTCATTAATCTCAAATCTCATAATTTTAAAATAGTTGTATATTAGTTTCTTTGCCTTAAAAGAAAAATAAAATTTAATGCTGAAGAAGATAGTAACAATAATATACTATTTTTTTTCTATATTTGATTTTACAAATTTCTTCTTATTTCTTTTTCAAGAAGAATAGAAAATTGTTTTTATTGGTTTGGAATAGCTACAGGAAGCGTAGTTATTCCTTTTTTATTAAATTACTTTTCCAATCAAAAATCAGTTAAAATTTAAAGAGATTTATCGGGTTAGTACGCTTATAATAAAATAAGTGGTTAGCTTTAAAGCATATGAATTCAATCTCTAGTATAAAGGAATTATGGTATTTACAAAAAGCTATAATTTTCTATTTCTTTTAATGTCCTCCTCATTATTTTTGGAGAAGCCAGATTTTAAAGATTCTTGATGTTTCTCTTGCAACCATTTTTGGAAATCCATTCCTTCAATTTTGAGCTTTTTTTTGTTTTCAATTTCGTTATACTCAATATTAAGCTTTAGACTTTCTACTTTAAAATTTTTGAAATGCCTTGAAGAATAAATTTCTCCACTAATGCATATTTCATTTTTTTCCAAAAGAATATGAATCAGTTTCGGATGCATACCCATTTTTTCACACTCTATAATAATGGCAAGAGAATCTTGAATGTCAGGCTGGTATTGTGCTATTTTATCAAAAATCTTGTTTTGTTTTTCTACAGTACTTTCTAGCTTTGATACTGATTCCTGTAATTTGCCCTGCTCCCTTTCTTTTTGATTTTTGAAACTAATCATTTCCTTTTTTATCTGCTCATTTTCTTGCTCCAGTCTCTTTGTTTTAGAACCTGTTATAACATTAGTAAAATTTTCAACAATTTTTTTAGAGGAAATACTTTTTTCAATTGCACTCAACTCAGATTTTTTCAATTCTTTTTCCTGTTCCATTTTCTGGTTTTGAAAATGAAGAGTTCTGTAGTATTCAGCTGTAGAGATATGTTTTGCTTCAGAACCTTCAATTCCTCTTTTTAATCCATATTTCGCCATAGCCATAGCATAAGTATTTTGATAGAGCTTCAATTGGTTTCTAGCCATTACATCATCCGCACAAAGCCTATTAGAATTAGGATTTTTCTTTTTATATTTTTCGATAGCAATTTCGGTTTTATTTTTTACTTTTCTCCTTTCACCTGTGACGATGGGAACAATAGTAGCATGGATATGAGGTGTTTTTTCATCCATATGCAATACCGCCGAAACTAAATTTTCTTCTCCGAATGTTTCTTTAAGCCAATTGAGATTATCATTGCACCAATTCTCGAATTGTTTATTTTCTTCTATTGTTTTCATTGCTTCGTGAGTTCCGGAAAGCAAAACTCTGATTGCTCTAACTTGATTAGTCCCAATCTTTCTTTTTAGGAGAGCGTTATCCAATCTACATTGTATCGCTGAAGTTCGATTTTTTATTCCTTTTGGATAAACAATTAATTCTTTGTTGAGATGAGTCTTTGAAATATCTGCATTTTTGGGATGTGTTGCTCTTTCTATGTGAGCCGACATCGCAGAATCATTTCCTTTAGCTTTTTCTAAGTGTAAAACAATATATGACATTTATCTTTAATAAAAACGTTAAACAAAATTGGGGTTTCCAAAGGGGAGTATCCCCTTGGCTTATTGGGGCTTTTTTAGAGTAGTGCAACGGAGCGTTAAGAAAAAGCCCTAATGAGCTATGGCTTTTTTACCAAAAGCCCAACCGTGCAACCGCTATCTTTTCTGTTTATAAGAGTTTGATTGCTCTGATTTTATACCCTCTTCAATATCATTAGTTAAATTATTTTTCAAAATACTTTTGCTTTTGAGGTAATTGTTCAGGTCTTTGTGATTGGAATAAATTACTGAAAAATCCACTGCTTCAGGAAATATTTTAAGCAATTTTGAAGTGCCTTCTTGTCCAGGTTTATCATTGTCAAGCATCAAACTTGGTTTAAGTTGTTTTTCTTTTATCCATTCTACAGCTTTATTCAAATTGGAAAGGGAATTAAGAATAATACAATCTACTTTAAACTGATTTTCATTTTTTAAAGTAAGATGGGATAGGAAATCAAACATTCCTTCATAGACCAAACATATTTTATTTTCCTGATTTGGATTATTATTTTTAATAATTGAAATATCCTGCGAAGTACAGCCTTTGAAAAATTCTGAACGAAGATGACACCCACCGCTATTATTGAGCCAACTCAATGCTGTATATTTTCTATGTTCTACGGAATAATGACACTCCTGCAAATATATCTTAGCTGTATCAATGTTGATCTTGCGTTCTTGTAAATAGTTTAACAATTTTGAATCCTGAAGAGATTGTATTTTCTCAATTTTAATACTGGATTCTTTTTTGGTCATGCGATTTTCTAATTCCTTGTTCTTATCGTTGAAAACAAAATCTGTTTTCAGATTCAGATCTTTCAAGAAGGATAATGCCTCAGAAACTGTTCCTGCTTTTTGCATAGCAAGAATGAGGTCTATTATTGTTCCTCCTTGTGCAGAACCGTGGTCATACCACAGATTTAGCTTGTTATCAACTTTCATCGATGCTGTTTTTTCCGCTCTTAAAGGAGAAAGGTAAAAATGGGAGTGTCGAACAATTTTTCGGGGCTGATACCCTAAGGTATTCAGAAAATCGATAATTCTGATATTTTTTGCTGTTTTTATATTCATATGCTTTGGATTTATTGGGTGTTTTTTCTTTCAACAGCAAAATTGCTCTTGAAAAGAAAATCAGTATTGGGTTAAGGGTTTTTTGATGGCTGGTTTAGTCTGGTTTACTACTATATAGTAGTAAACCAGACTAAACCAATAGACCATTGAATGATTTTGGAATCAGTAGTAAAAATTGGGATTAAATTTATAGTACTTTCCTTCTTTAAAAATCATTGCCTTATTTTGGCAAAAGACCTTTAGTTTTTTAGCTTTATTGGTTCCGAAATCATATCCGAAATGTGCATAGGATTCTATGAGTCTTGATATAAGCTCTCCATAAGAAAGCGATTTCTGCTCTTTGAAAGAAAGAGATAACGCTTCTCGATGAATCTGTTCAGAGATTTCTTGATAATCGAATCCTTTAGCTTGACCTATTTGTATATGATAATCATCTACCGATTCAGGCAAGCCATCATTATCAATCCTAAAGGCAAAAGGCTCGAACTCAACATCTCGAATGCTCATTGGTTTTACAATAGAAATATTGGGGTCTTTCTCATCTCTTACCACTTGTAGTATCGTCTCAGCTTTATTCAGCAGTTCAGTCCCCAAATGTCCTCTTGCGTTATCATCTGTTTTATTAACGTGCAAAACGGTGTGAATATGCAACTGATAGACTTCTGTCCAAATCATAAGTTTGGAAATAACCTCGGTGGATTCATTTGGGGAATTGATATCGAATACCAGATCTCTTAAGCCATCAATGATTACCAGTCCCAAAGAACTTGTACTTTTAATAGCCTCTTCGATAATTTGAATACGTGTTGATGGATTGAATCTTCTCAGACAAACAAATTCAAGATTCTCAGGTTGAATGTCTTTGCTCATTCCCGAAAGTTCAATAATTCTTGACAATACTTTCTGACTGTGAAACGGACTTTGCTCGGTATCGAAGTAAATGATTTTCCTCTTGTCATCTGGCATAGCCGCATTATAATTAAGCATTAATTGACAGACTAGGGCAGCAGCGGTCATTGCGGTAACACTAAAGGTCTTTCTGCTTTTGGCTTTTCCAACAGTAGCCGAAAAATTTCCCAAAGTTCCTATAACGGATTCATCAATGCGTATGACCACAGGAGGATATTCAAATTTATCTGTAATCAATAGCCTTGAGGAGTGCCATAGTTCTTTTATATTTTTACTATTATCCTCCATTACTTTCTTCCTCCTTTTTTATGCCCTGCCAGTTCTAATGCAAGGTCTGCATCTACAATGATTTTACGTCCTATCTGCGTGATGGCTTTATCTATTCTCCCACTTTGCTTGATACGGTTGGCTGTGGGAATACTGCATCCAAATAGACGTGCAATTCCAGCGATTCCGTAAACGTGTTTTTTTGTTGAATTGTTGAGAGAAACAATTTCTGGTTCTTTGTTTTCATTGGTCTTCTGAAGGTAAAGAAATTCTTCGCCTGTCATCTGCCAAAGAGGTTTCTGTTTAAGTTCATTAAGGTTCATATTCTTTTACAATGTTATGGTTAAACAAGCCTTGTACTTCGGCGTTATTGTTCGAACACATTGCAAATCTATGACGAGAAAAGGGTGGTGTGTAGGTGGATTCTTTATATTTATATCATTGATAATCAATGAGTATTAAAATTATTTTAAGTGGTAAAGGTGGTTATCTAGATAATATCAAGGAATATCAGGGATGTTAAGGAATATTGGCTTTAGTAATTTTCGGAATTTTGCATTATTATCACCAGTTGTTTCAGAATTTGGATTTGTACATTTTGAATTATAGGTTCCTTTTTTAATACTAAAAGTATTCAATACGGTATCTATCCATTCTGATTTTTCATCTTCTTTAAAGTAAAAGGAAAGGTTATAAATCAAATAACACATTCTAGTGATTTCGTCTTTTTTTATCTTCAATCGAGCATTTGTGGGTTGTAAATTGAGAATGAGATATAATTCTACTTCTGTCAAATTTTCAAATTGAATACCATTACATACTTTATGAACTTTAGAGACTATTTCCATATCGAAATATTTTCCCTTTTTTAATTCATCTTTTGGAATATTTTTTTTTTCAGAATGTTTTTGAAATTTTTCTAAATAATTCTTTAGCAATACCTTATAATAATCATAATAATTTATTCTATATACACCATAATCTTTCTGTTTCTCTTTGAAGATTTTTAAAGCTGTTTTTTCGTGAATATGATTGAACTTTTCAACGAGATGTTCTAATTCTCTTATTGTTTTTAGATTATCATCGTGTTGCATTGCATCATTTATAGCGAGTTCATAAAGATCGGACGAATAGTATTTATTTATATTTTCCGTTTTACTATTTAAAAGTGTTATTATTTCAAATATTAAACCCGTAAGGTCAAAAACTAAAGAATTACTTATTTTTCTATCAATTAAAGCATTAAAGACGAACTCAAATTTTTCAACATTCACACATTCTTTTTTTGCTATATAACTGTCAAGATAAGCTATTTGTATTCTATCTATTGAAAGGAAATCATAAGTTATAATCTCTTTTAATTTTGATAATTCTTGATATAGATTATTATATTCGGTAATTATTTCTTCTTTCATTATTATTTATGTTTTTTATATTTGAATTTAGTTAATATTACAACTGATTAAATTTATCCATTGCACTAGCTTTAATCTCGTCGGCAATATCAATATATGGTTTCATCGCTTTATAATCACTATGTCCTGTCCATTTCATAACAACCTGTGCTGGAATTCCTAATGAAAGAGCATTACAAATAAATGTCCGCCTTCCTGCATGTGTTCCTAATAAAGCATATTTTGGCGTAACTTCATCAATACGTTTATTTCCTTTATAATAAACTTCTCGAATAGGCTCATTTATTTCTGCTAATTCTGCTAGTTCTTTCAAGTAATCATTCATTTTTTGGTTAGTAATTACAGGTAGTACTTTATCATATTCAAAATGAACTTCTTTATATTTGTCAAGTATTGCTTTGCTATGGTTATTCAATTCAATAATCAAACTATCTGCGGTTTTAACAGTAGTAATTTCGATGTGATTTTCTTTTACATCACTTCTTCTTAAATTGAAAACATCGGAATACCTGAGTCCTGTAAAGCATTGGAACAAGAAAACATCACGAACTCTTTCCAAATATTTTTTTGTTTCTGGAATTTTGTATTCTCTCAGTTTTGTAAGTTCAGCCCAAGTTAGAAATATGACTTTCTTTTGGGTGGTTTTTAATTTTGGTTTAAATAATTCAAAGGCAAAATTAGAAGTGTATCCTTTCTTTTTACTCCATCTAAGAAACCATTTTAGGAATCCTATTTGCTTCCCTATAGTACTATTTCGAAAATCTTTCTTATCACGGAGAAAGTTTACATATTGAGTCAACTTGCTTTCATCTAAAGTTTCATATGAAAGTTCTTTGTCAAAGTTGGTTAAATGATTCTTTGTTGCAGCAAATTTTTCATAAGTGGCTTCTGTCCAATTGTTATGTGCACCACATTCCCGTACAAACTCATCAAATTTATCCATAAAAGATATTATGGGGACTTCAATCTCCAAAATATTTGTCAACCCTTTATTTTGTCGATTGTTGAAAGCTACTTTAAGCTGTTCAGGAGTAGGAATGGTGTCTTTTACTTCGCATTCTTTGAAAATGTCCTGTATATCCGAATAGTATTTTAAAAGGTCTGAATTGATTTCTGTTGCAGTTTGCTTAAGTTTGTTCGTACAACCGTTTTTTACCCGTTGTCTGTCTTCATCCCATTTTGAAACATCAATTCGGTAGCCTGTGGTAAATTCAATACGTTTATTATTGTAAATAACTCGCATACGTATGGGGACATTCTCTATTACAGGAATATTCTCTTTTTTTCTTTTTTCAAGAGCAAATACAATATTTCGTTTGATATTCATAATATGTAGTGCTAATATTCGACACCCAAATTTACACCCAATTATTGAGATGTGCAAAGATTATTTATGATATTTTATTGTTGTCAAAAAATATATTATCTATTGAAAATCAGTATTTTAATACTCTATGATTATCTATATAGGTTCAGGAGAAAGAGCCTCACTCTCCGCCAGTTGGGAAACCAAAATAAGCTAAAACGCTGTAAACATCAATGTTTACAGCGTTTTTTGTTTTGCGTTAGTATCAAAGAAAATCAAAAAAGGTCATATTAAAAGTGACCTATTTAGTGACCTATCGTTAAAATATCAAAATAGGTCACTAAAATCTCTGAAAAACCGGACTAATAGGCAGTTTAACGATTGAACATCTTGCAAAAAGTGGTAACAAAAAGTAAATTATTAAACAATTAAAGTTATCACACAATGAACAAAACATTCAACCTGCTATTCTTTGTAAAAAAGAATAAAATCAGAACAAACGGAACCGCTCCAATCTACTTACGAATCACGATAGATGGCAAGGCAGCGGAGATTGCAGCAAAAAGATATATTGATCCTAAGAAATGGGATAATAAGTCACAGAAAGCTGTAGGTAATAGTCAAGAAGCCAAAACGCTGAACTCTTACCTTAAAACTTTGGAACAAAAAGTTTACGATTTCCATTACCTGATGCTGAAAGAAGAAGACTTTGTAACTGCAGAGAGTTTAAAATCTAAACTGCTTGGAACTGATGTTACCACAAGAATGCTCATTCCTATTTTTCAGGAACATAATGATAAAGTAGAAGCATTGGTGGGGCAGGATTTTGCTCCTGGTACATTAGAACGATACAAAACTTCTTTAAAACATACACAGGAGTTTCTAAATTGGAAGTACAAAGTTTCTGATATTGACATTACAAAGATCGATCACGTTTTCATAATGGATTATGATTTTTGGCTTCGTAGTGTGCGCAAATGTGCTAATAATACAGCAGTAAAGTATATCAAGAATTTCAAAAAGATTATTCGGTTATGTATGGCGAACGGCTGGTTATCAAAAGATCCTTTTCTGGGTTACAAAGCAAAACTTAAAGTAGTAGAACGCCCCTATCTTGCAAAGGAGGAAATTCAAGCTGTTTATGAAAAGGAATTTGCCTCAGATAGATTGAGTCAAGTACGGGATATTTTTCTTTTCAGCTGCTATACCGGTCTGGCTTATGTGGATGTAAAGCAATTGTCAAAATCTAGCATTAATACTGGGATTGATGGCGACCAGTGGATTTTTACCCGTCGTCAAAAAACTGATACTTCGACAAGAGTTCCGCTATTGCCTTTGGCTCAGGAATTGGTTTTAAAGTATGAAAATCATCCTCAATGTGTCAATTCGGATGTCCTGTTTCCTGTTCTCAGCAATCAGAAAATGAATTCTTATCTTAAAGAAATTGCGAGCGTCTGTGGAATCAATAAAGATTTGACGTTTCATATCGCAAGACATACTTTTGCTACTACAGTTACTCTTTCAAATGGAGTGCCTATTGAAAGTGTAAGTAAAATGCTTGGGCATACGAATATAAAAACAACTCAGCATTATGCGAAAATTCTGGATAAGAAAGTGAGTTATGATATGGTAAATTTAAAAAAGGTATTGCAGATGAAAGAAAAAAAAGCCAATGAATAGATGTTTTTATTTCATACACTAACCATACAGTATCTATACTATAGATATGTATCGTCCTAAAAAATAATTATATAAGTTATTAAATAAATCCTATATTAGTTATACAAATCTGTTCTTTTGTTTTGAACCAAAAGAACCAAAAGAACCAAAAGTTCAATACTTATTCGGCTAAAGTTGAGTTTGTTAATTAGTACGCTCCGAAGTTGCAAACTTCGGAGAGCAGGATTTTTTTCCTCTATTTATTATCTTTTGTTATATAAATAGAGCAAATTTTAGGGATCTTTTAGCAAGTTTTTCTGGATGCTGAATAATTTCAAAAGTAGTTTATCAATTCTGATTATTCATTATATTTTTCTTTAATTTTTCTATAAATCAAATTAGAAAGTTCATTGAAATTATTATTTTTTATTTCAGTATTTTTCTCAAGAATTTCAAAAATTTTTTCAAATTCTTCTTGTCTTCTTTCAACAAGGTTTTTATAAATGGTATTATCTTTTTGTAAACTTATATTATTGATTTTTATATAATTTTCAATTTGCATTAAATGTATTTTTATTTCTCCGTATACTATGTTTAAGTCATTTAAAAGTTTCGATAATTTTTCAAGAAATTTTGAATCTTTAGCTTCGTAAATATTTAATTTGTAAAAATTGTGTTTTAGCTCTGAATGTTCTTTTGCAATTTTTTCCATATGATTTCTTACAGCATTTGGGTCTGAAATGTCATTATAAAAAATTGTAAAGTTTTTTAAATAATCATCTGAAAGATTTATGTAATTTGAATAAAAATCTAACAATAATTTTTTTGTGTTTTCATTCCATTCAATTTTTTGTTGATTTTTGTATGATAATTCATTTTTTACATTTTCAATTTTTTCAGTGATTTGCTCTATGTCCTCTCTAGTTGCTATATTTTTCCCTTTTTCTTTTAAATATTCTTTGATCAAAATACTTCCGATTGAAAGAAGAATGTTTATACAAATTAAAATTAATATTGTATTATCCATAGTGTTTTTCTAGAATTGTTTCACCCAAATATATAAATTTTCTGTAAGCTTATCTATAATGAAATAATCCTAAATCTCATTAGGATTATTTTTTCTTTTTTTTGGAAACCTTTAGTATATTATTTTCGCTCATGTAAGCTCCAAAATCAAATTTTAATGCAAAAAGTTGTTGTGGTTCAATTCCCGCAGCTAAAGATATACGTATTAATGTTGACAATTTCGGAACATTCTCTTTATTTATCAATCTATAAACTTGTCTTCTATCGAGATTAGCTGCAGCTGCTAAATCAGCCACATCAATCTTTTTATCCTCAAGTATTTCTTTGATATGATCAGCAAGTGCAATAAAATATTTGTCTTCAATATATTTCATTGAATAAAAGTGACAAATATGTCAAATTTTTCATTGACATATTTGTCACAAATTAAAAAAATATGTTATATTTGGAGAAAATTATTTAATAAAGTAATTTTGCGATACTTCAAAAATTACAAATAGAAGCTATTGCTTAGAATCTCGTATCAGAAAATCGCCAATTTTCAAACAAATAGCAACGAGAAGATAAGTGATTTAGCTCACGACCTAGGCGTGGGCTCACTTACGGAGTTTGTTGCAAGGTGTTTGGCGATACCTCTGGTACATGCGTTGATGTAGTGAGTTTCACGCTATTTTTTTTGTAGTCCACTATTTCTACATTCTAAGCCGCTTTTCAAAAATACAGTATCAAACGCAGGATACAATAAGGTGTACAACTTATTGCGGCTTTACAGCTTACACGAGAAAAAACATTCATTCATATTAATTTTTCGGCTTGTATTGGCAGGAAGTTAAGGCTATGAGCAAAGCTTCCTCCTTTACAGTCATTAAAAAACCTTACCCCTAAGAAACAGACAGTAAAACCTCCAACCATAGATAACAGAAAATAAAAAAGCCCTTTCTGCAATATAGTAGAGTGGAATTTACACGATGCAGAAAAGAGCCAAGTTTAACGAATTAAACCATAACAAAAATATGAAAAATATTTTTTGCAGGGGATTCTTGTCCCTAGCCTTTACTCTTGTGGCAGCTACCACCAGCTTTGCCCAGAACAAATCTCTAAAAATAGGAGAATCCCTCCCTGAAAACATCTGGTCAACCCCTTTACAATTGGTCAACCATCCTCAGAAAACCATTACCCTCAGTCAGGATAAAGACAAACTCATCCTTCTGGACTTCTGGAATACCTGGTGCAGCAGTTGTTTACTCAACTTTCCTAAAATGGAGGAACTGCAAAAACAATTTGGTGATAAAATAAAAATCCTTGCTGTGAGCAACCAAGATCGTTTGGTTTTAGAAAAATTCTTTGCCTCTAAAAACGGACAGCGTTATAAAAATGTAGTTTCCGTAGCAGGCGACAAAATGTTTCATCAGCTCTTTCCACACAAAGGCGTTCCTTATATTATCTGGATAAAAGACGGAAAAATGCTCAATACCACAGATGGTGCACAGGTTACAGAAAAAACCATACAGGAAGTATTAGGAGGAGAAAATTCTTCCCTTCGGACGGTAGTACAAATGAGCAGAGATAGACCTTTGATGCTTTCGGAGAATTTTGATAATGAGAAAGATTTGTCTATGATTAGCTATTCTCTTTTTGCCAAAGGAAGAATCCGAGGAATGGGCTTTGGCTCTGGCTTTCATAGGTCGGGACAAATCGTATATGGCAGACAATTTACCAATTTTTCTTTTTGGGAAATTGCTTCAGCAATAGCTAATGAAATATTCCAGAAAAAAAATCAATCTTTCAACGAAAAACGCAGAATAATAGAATTTAAAAATCCTGAAAGACGTGTTGAGGATAAAAGCCTTTATAATTACGAATATATTGTACCTCAATCTAAGGCAGACTCTCTTTATCCTTTAATGCTTGAGAACCTAAGCCGTTTTGCCGATTATAAGACTATCATAGAAAAAAGAAAAGTTAAATGTCTGGTGCTGAAAAGAACATCAACTGTAGATAAACTCAAAACCAAAGGTTCTGAAATGTCCTTCCTCTT
>APMI01011723.1_pt1 | contig 40801 bp, 30 predicted proteins | sample 667938 | NCBI WGS metagenome assembly APMI01 (sample SAMN01084076, study PRJNA167559) | wastewater metagenome | biome: Wastewater | place: Denmark: Ejby Moelle, Odense | collected 2011-11-28
ACAAGGCCCAGTCGATCGGCCCGCTCTCCGGGAGCGGTGGCCGCGTGGTGCTGGGAACGGCGACCCTGACGGTGACGACGCCGAGCGGCAGCACCGGTGATTTTTCCGGGACCATTGAGGGGAGCGGCAGTTTCATCAAGGAAGGGCCTGGCACGCAGGTCCTGTCGGGAAGCAATACCGGCCAGGTCCTGTCGGGAAGCAATACCGGCTACAGCGGCGTCACTGAAGTGAATGGCGGCACCCTCCGGGTGAATGACGGAGCAGCCCTTGGCAGTAGAAGTGCACAGGTCAGGGCTTCCGGCACGCTAAGCATTGCAGATGTCGCCCTGACCGGGCTCGGTACGATCGAGCTCGCAGGGACTTTGTTCGCCACCGGTAGCGACGCAGCTTTCGATGGTGTTGTCGCATTGGCCGGCGCGGGTACGGTGGACGTCGCCAGCGGCGGCACACTGACGCTCAGCGCGGCACTCACCGGCGCCAGTCTGGTCAAGAACGGTGCTGGTACGCTCGACATGCGCGGCGCCGGCAGTTATGGCGGCGGCACCACGATCCAGGGCGGAACCCTCGTCGCCGGCAATGCCAGTGCGCTGGGTACTGGCGACGTGACGGTTGACGCTGCGACCACCCTTGAAATAGCCAATGTCAGGCTTGCTGGCCCCGGCACTATGCGGCTGGCAGGCACCCTTCGCGGAACCGGCAATGCCGCCTACAGCGGCGCGATTCATCTGGATGACACGGACATCAGCCTCGTTGCCGCGACGCAGGTCGATGCCCTGAAGCTGGAGTCGCGCCTTGTCGGTGCCGGCCACAACCTGACCCTCGACGGACTGGGCCTGATTACCCTGGCGGGTGGTGCCTCCGGGCTGGCCACGCTGACGCAGAACTCCGGCAGCCGGCTTGATCCCGGCACGGGGCAGAGCATTGTGTCCACCGGCGCCCAGAATTACCACGGAGTGTTCGCCGGCACTGGCGGCACCCTGTTGAACAGCACCGGCGGGGCGGCAATTTCCGCTGTCAGTATCGACAACACCCTGGGTGGCATGTTGTCGATAGACAGCACCGGACCGGTCGCCGTGGCGGGGCATTTCGGCGCACTCAAGGTCGACAACCCGGTCACGCTGGGCTTTGGCGCGCTCACCGTCGATGGTGTTACTGCGGTTGCCGGCGTGGGGGCCGTCACCCAGACCGGCGCGAGCGCGCTGACCTTCAAGGGCCCGGTCAGCCTGACGGCAGGCAGCGTCGGACTGGTGAATTCCGGCAATGATTTCCGTGACCTCGTCACCGTTTCGACCACCGGCCTCACCGAGGTGTACGCCAGCACGCGCCTTGACCTTGCCGGCAGCGCCGGCCGTCTCGTCGCTACCGCCGCCGGCGCACTTTCCAGCAGCGTCGCGACCACGGCTGGTGACAGCACGCTGACTGCTGGCGAAGACCTGGGCAGTTACGGCAATGTCGAGGGTGATGCGCGCCTGACCAGCGTTGGCGGGGCCATTACCCACGCCGCGAATGTGGCGCGTACCTTGACCACCACGGCACCGGGCACAACGACGCTTTCCGGCAGCTTTGGCGCACTCGATGTGCTGAGTGCCAGCACGCTGAGCTTCGGCCTCACCAGCATAAGGGGTTATGCCGGCCATACCGGCTCGGCCACCATCGTTGCCAGTGGGGTTGTGAGCCAGACCGGTGCCCTCACGGTGACTGACGGACTTACCGTGACGGCCGGTTCTACCGGGCCATTCGTCAGCCTGAACAATGCCGACAACCGGATTGGCGGCGCGCTGGCTATCGAAACCACGGAGCGCGTCGAGCTCGCCGGCCGCTTTGGCAAGATCGAGCGAGTCCGCGCCGGTGCGCTGGACTTCGGCGCCACCACGGTTATCGGCACCACCGATGTGGTCGCCACCGATGGCATCACGCAGTCGGGGCCGCTCACGCTGGGTGGCGCGAGCAGCCTTGATGCCGGCCAGAGTCCGATAACGTTGCTGGATACCGGCAACGATTTCGGCGGTGTTGTAACACTCACGACCACGGGTCGGGCTCAGCTGTATGCCAGCAACAGTCTGACGCTCACCGGCCGCGTCGGGAGCCTCGCTGCCGGTGCAGCTTCCAGCCTGGTCAACATGGTCAGTAGCACTGGCGACAGCCGCCTGACTGCGGGCGGCGACATCACTCACGATGGCGCCAGTGTTGCCGGCACATTGACCACCGAGACCGCGCAAAGAACCCGCTTGTCCGGCCATTTCGGTGCCCTCGATGTCGTGCAGTCGGGCGAGCTGGTCTTCGGTAGCACCACGGTCGATGGCGTCGCCAGCGTCAATGCCGGCGGTCCCGTCAGTCAGACCGGCACGAGCGTGCTCGACTTTGCCGATATCACCCGGTTTTCTGCCAGCGCCATCACCCTGACGAATACCGGCAACGATTTCCACAGTCTGCTCACTGTGACGAGCACCGGCCTGACCGAGTTGTATGACGCTAACAGCCTCAGCGTCACGGGCTCCGCGGGCAGTCTTGCTGCGACGGCTGGCACCACGCTTGTCAGCAGCGTGGCGACCACCGTCGGCGACAGCTATCTCAAGGCCGGTACTGCCATCACCCACGATACGGGTCAGGTCGCCGGCATGCTTCTCACCGACACTCCGGGTGCCACGACGCTGTCAGGGCAATTCGGCGCGCTGCACGTCATGGCGTCCGGCGCGCTCGTCCTTGATGCCGTCACGGTGGATGGAACCTCGACTGTCGATGGCACCCGCAGCGTGATGATCAACGCCAGCGGTCCGGTGACTCTTGGTCCGACCGCTATTGGCGGCAATGCCGATATCCGCTCTGCCGGCGCGGTCAGCCAGACCGGCGCGCTGAAGATCACGGGTACCACGACCCTCGCGGCAGGCGGGAATGCGGTCACCCTGGGCGACGATGGCAACGACTTTTCCGGTCTCGTCACCGTTGCCGCCGGTGCAGTGAGCCTGCATGACGGCAATGACCTGAGCGTCGCCCTCAGCGGCGGTGTTTCGGCACTGAAGGCCGGTAGCACGCTGACGGCCAGCGGCACCGCAGCCAGCCTCGAGGCAATTGCCGGCACGACGCTCGACAGTGGTGTCGAGACCATTGGCAAGCTGCGGCTGGAGGCGGGGGGCGGACTGGCCAACCACGGGAAGGTGGGCGGTGATGCGGAGCTCGTCAGCGCAGGCTCACTCACCCATGCCGCCGATGTGGCCGGCCTGTTGAGGATCCGGGCTCCCGGCAAGACCACCTTGTCGGGGCACTTCGGCGCACTCGATGTGGATTCTGGTGCGCTTGACTTCGGTGCCACCGCAGTTGCCGGAAAGGCACTGGTGAATGCCGCCGGCAGCATTACCCAGAGTGGGCCCCTGACGGTTGAGGGCGTCAGCGAAATCAATGCCCTCTTTGATGCGACCGGCCAGGCCATGGTGCTCGACAATCCCGGCAACTATTTCGCCTCCGGGCTCTCCGCCAGACTCGATCTCGGGCCGGCTGCCGCTCCGTCGATCATCAGCAGCGCCAGGGCGCTTGCGCTGGGGACGCTGAACATCACCGGGAATGGCACGCTGGAGCTCGTCTCGCTGGCAAACATGGATCCGGCGGCCGTACCAAAAGTGGTGGTGCCGATTCCATACAGCATTTCGGTCCAGAACGCGACGGGGGGGGCACAGCCGCTGTCGATTTATGAGGCAAGCATCTACCAGCAAGACGGCACGCTGATTTCAACCGGGTCCGACGTAACCCTGAAGCTCAATGCCGCCGGTTCGGGGTCGATCGACTTGACTGCCGGCGCCCGGGCCAATGGCGTTGCCGGGCTCATCGGTCTGATCACCACTTTTGCCAAGGCCGGCGATGCCCCGCGTACGCTCACCCGTGACGGCAGCAACCTGACAAACCGTATCGACGGCCGGATTGCCGCCTTCACCAAACCGGACGAGGCGCAGGCTTCCCCTGTGAAGACGGTGGTGGCGATTGCCTCCGATTCGCTCACCATCGATGGCTCGACGCCGGTCGCCATCGATGCCGATACGGTAATGCTCATTGCGAGGGCGGTGAATGGTGGCGGTGGAACGATCCAGACCCATGTGGCGGCCACGTCCATGAGCGACGGGCGGAATATTACGACCGGGCCGACGCCGTCCGAGAATAAGGATTACTCCATCCTGCCCTCGATTTTCGTGGTGACCGAAACAGGCGTTCCGGCCTCGGGTACGGCCAGCGCGTATCGTTTCGGTTCCGGCGACAAGCCCATCGCGGTCAGTTTCGGGGCGGTGGACAGTCCGGTGAACAACAGCCGCCTGCAGACCATTGCCGTGGATCCCTTCAAAAAGGACGGGTCTAGCGGTAGCGTGCCGGTGTTTCTGGCGACGCAGGGCCTGGGGGTGAATCCGGTGGGACCGATCCGGCGTTTCCTTGTCTTCCCGATCAATACGTCGCTCAGTGCAATACGTGCGGTGGTGGTCGACGGGGTGCAGATCATGGATTCGTCGGCCTACGATTCGGTGCAGTCGAACGTTGCCGAAGTGCTTAACCAGGTACGCAAGGAGCAGCTGGAAAGCGGCTTCTCGAATGAAAACGTGTCAGCCCAGTTGCGCAAGGGCGTGATCACCGAAACCCGGGTCGGGCAGGCCGCGGTGAATCGCTTCCAGGGGGTCACGGCGGTGGGCGGCTGCGTCGGCACTGTGGTCGGCGAAATGCTTGTCTGCGCCCCGGCAGCCGGTCCCGGTCTTCCTTGAAAACGGGCAGGACGGAATTTGGGGTTTGACCAGCGTGCGGGTCGGGCTAGACTGAAGGCGGAAGCCCCCGCAGGGGATTATCGAGAGGCAAGCGTGACAGTTGAAGAGTGGTTGCAGCCTATTTCCAGTGACAGTCCATGTGGCCCGAACCTGGAGTACGACCCGGATTTCCAGAAGCTCGAGGAGACATCCCGCGACAAGCCCGACCAGGAGTTCGGCAAGGATGGCGGGGCGGCGATCCGGATTCAGGGTGCCGCCGCAAATTGGTCCGAGGTGCGGAACCTGGCGGAGGGTTTGCTGGCCCGCAGCAAGGATTTGCGGATCGCGGTTTATCTTTGTCGGGCCTTGCTGCGTACAGACGGCTTCGCGGGGATCGGGGAAGGACTTGTCCTGATCCAGAGGCTGCTGGAGGATTTCTGGGACAGCGGCTTGCATCCCGAGCTCGACGCGGACGACGACAACGATCCAACCATGCGGATCAACGCGCTGGTTCCCCTTGGTGCGCTTGATTCCGTGGCGGGGGATTTGCGGGCCAGTTTCGTCATGCGTTCGCGCAGTCGCGGCCAGCTCACCGTCAAGGAGATCGAGATCGGGCAGGGGCGTCTTCAGGCTGGTGCCGAAGGTCCGGCCCTTACCGAGTCCCAGCTGGCAGGCCTTCTTGCTGCAGCAGTCGAAGAAGATCCCGGTTTGCCACAGCTTGCGGCGGATGCCCTGGCCCATGTCAAGCGCATCGAGGCATTCATCGCGGAGCGTCTGGGCGAGTCGTTCGCGCCGGACTTCAAGCACCTGCAAGTTATCCTGTATTGTGTCGCGCAGGCCTTGGGCAAGATCCAGCCTGGCCCGTCAGTGGCCGACGACGCCCTTCCGGGCGAGAGCTGCGGCGAAACCACTTCGGGCGGTGGCAGGGCTGCTGCGGTGGCCGGTCAAATCCGTTCGCGCGAGGATGTTCTACAAACGCTCGAACGTTTATGCGAATATCTTTCAGTCCACGAACCCACCAACCCCGTCCAGCTGGTGTTGCGCCGGGCGCAGAGAATGATGAACATGTCCTTCCTCGAACTTATGCAGGATCTTGCCCCCGATGGCCTGCTCCAGGCAGAAACCGTGGTTGGCGAAAGGCTGAACAAGGAAGAGGAAGAGTAGCTGGCGCATCGTTCCGGATGTCCGCGTCCGGAGCTTAGAATCCATCCGTTTTCGGGAGGCCAAAATGGCAGGAAGCAGTCAAAAATTCATTGCTCGCAATCGGGCGCCGCGCGTTCAGATCGAATATGATGTTGAGCTTTATGGTGCCGAGAAAAAGGTGCAGCTCCCGTTTGTGATGGGGGTTCTGTCTGATTTGTCCGGCAAGCCGGCCGACCCGCTGGCCCCGGTCGCCGAGCGCAAGTTCCTCGATATCGACGTGGACAACTTCGATAGCCGGATGAAGGCCATGAAGCCCCGCGTGGCCATGCAGGTCCCCAATACCCTGACCGGAGAAGGCAACCTGAATGTCGAACTCACCTTCGATTCGATGGACGATTTCTCGCCTGCGGCCGTGGCGCGCAAGGTTGATGCGCTGAACAAGCTGTTGACCGCCCGTCAGCAACTCTCGAACCTCATCACCTATATGGACGGCAAGAGCGGCGCAGAGGAGTTGATTGCCAAGGTGCTCAACGATCCGGCCCTGCTCCAGTCCCTCGCGGCGACACCCAAGCCGCAGGACGAAGCGGGCGGCTGAGGCCGTCTTCCCGCCTGTATCGAAGGCATCCGAACCCTTTTCCCCGTTCAGGGGTACATGTTTGCAGTGGAGGTTTTCCGAATGGCAGACCAACAAACCCAGTCTGAAGTTGGCAGCGCCCTGGCTGTCGAAGGAGGGGAGTTCGCTTCCCTGCTCCAGAAAGAGTTCAAGCCCAAATCCGAAGAGGCCAAGGACGAAGTCAGCCGGGCCGTACAAACCCTCGCCCAGCAGGCGCTGGCACAGACCGGCCTCATCAACGCGGACGTGGTCAAATCGATCGAGGCGATCATCGCCGAACTCGATCACAAGCTTTCCGAGCAAATCAATCTCATCCTCCACCACGAAGACTTCCAGAAGCTCGAAGGTGCGTGGCGTGGCCTGCACTACCTGGTCAATAACACCGAGTCCGACGAGACCTTGAAAGTCCGGGTCATGAACATTTCCAAGGCCGACCTCGGGAAGACGCTGAAGCGTTTCAAGGGTACGGCGTGGGATCAGAGCCCCCTCTTCAAGAAAGTCTACGAAGAGGAATACGGCCAGTTTGGCGGTGAACCCTTCGGCTGCATCGTCGGCGACTATTATTTCGACCATTCGCCGCAAGATGCCGAATTGCTGGGCGAAATGGCCAAAATCTCCGCCTCGGCGCACACGCCTTTCATCTCGGGCGTCTCGCCTGCCGTGATGCAGATGGACTCGTGGCAGGAGCTGGCCAACCCGCGCGACCTCACAAAGATCTTCTCGACGCCTGAGTACGCGGCCTGGCGTTCCCTCCGTGAATCGGACGATGCGCGCTACATCGGCCTGGCGATGCCGCGCTTTCTGTCACGCTTGCCCTATGGTGCGCGAACGAGCCCGGTGGAGGATTTCGACTTCGAGGAAGACACCGGAGCGGCCGATCACCGCAAATACACCTGGGCCAACGCCGCTTATGCGATGGCAGTCAATATCAACCGTTCATTCAAGGAGTTCGGCTGGTGTTCGCGGATCCGGGGGGTCGAGTCCGGTGGTGCCGTCGAGAACCTGCCGGTGCATTCCTTCCCCACCGACGATGGTGGTGTGGACATGAAATGTCCGACCGAAATCGCCATCAGCGACCGTCGCGAGGCCGAACTCGCGAAAAGCGGCTTCATGCCCCTGATTCACCGCAAGAACTCCGATTTCGCGGCCTTCATCGGCGCCCAGTCCTTGCAGAAGCCGGCCGAATATGATGATCCGGATGCCACCGCCAATGCCAATCTGGCGGCGCGGCTACCCTATCTGTTTGCGTGCTGCCGTTTCGCCCATTACCTGAAGTGCATTGTCAGGGACAAGATCGGTTCGTTCAAGGAGCGCCCCGAGATGGAGCGCTGGCTCAACAACTGGATCATGAACTACGTGGACGGCGACCCCGCCCATTCCACCGAGCAAACCAAGGCACGGCGTCCCCTGGCGGCAGCAGAAGTGATTGTCGAGGAGATCGAGGGCAACCCCGGTTATTACTCGTCGAAGTTCTTCCTGCGGCCCCATTACCAGCTTGAGGGGCTGACGGTGTCCCTGCGTCTGGTATCGAAGCTGCCCGCTGAGAAGGCCGCCTGATTGGCGTTGTAGTGGTCGGTGTTTGTGTGTGGCGGCCTCCGATGCAACGTTTGGGCGTACAGGGTTTCTGTGACGCCCTGGCCGCAGATGAATGTGTATGGATTAACTCGCTAGGAGACAAAAATGGCTGTTGATATGTTCATGAAGATCAGTACGATCGACGGGGAGTCAACTGACAAGAAGCATGCAAAGTCGGTTGATGTGCTGGCATGGAGCTGGGGATTGTCGCAAAGCGGGACCACCCACACAGGTGGCGGCGGCGGTGCCGGCAAAGTCAACGTACAGGATCTGTCCTTCACCAAGTACGTGGATAGTGCGAGCAACGCCCTTATCCTCGGCGCCTGCACGGGCGAACACTTCGACCAGGCGGTCCTGACGGTGCGCAAGGCGGGCAAGGATCCGCTTGAGTACATCAAGATCACCATGAAGGAGGTGATCATTACGGCGGTGTCCACCGGCGGCAGCGGCGGTGAGGACCGTCTTACCGAGAACGTCACGCTGAATTTCGCCGAATTCAAGTTTGAATACCAGCCGCAAAGCGCCAAAGGCGGCAAGGAAGGCGGTGCGAAGATTGCTGCCTGGAATATTGCCGAGAACGTGGCTGCTGGTTGATGGCCGGTCACCCGGGGGCAGCCTCGCGCTGGCCCGGGTGGCGTGCCGTGGCGCGTGAAAGGGCTCCTGGCACCCGGCAGGAAGGCGCCGGGGTATTTTCGTGGTTCTTGTATCTGAAAGGCTTGTCCCATGGCTTTGCGCGACATGTTCCTCAAGATCGATGGTGCAAAGCAGGGGCCGATCAAGGGCGAATCATCCGACCCCCGGCATCCGGGCGAGATAGATGTTCAGTCCTGGTCGTGGGGCATGGACAGCCCGTCGGATGCCTTTGGCAACGCGACGGCACGCACCGCCTTCGATCAGCTGCGCATCGTCAAGCGGGTCGATAGCGCCACTACCGCACTGATGTCAGCCCTGCGCAACAATGAGCTCGTCAAGAAGGCGGTGCTGACGGTTCGCAAGGCCGGCGGCGCGGACGCGCTGGAGTACTTCAGAATCACCATTGAGAAGGCACGACTCATCCATCACAAAGTCAGTGGTGGCGAGGGTGCCGAGTCGTCCGAACTGAGTGAAGAGCTTGCCTTCAGCTTCCAGAAGGTTACGGTCGAGTACGTTCCGCAGGGCAAGACGGGCGGCGGCCGCGGGACGCTGACCTTCGAGACCGAAATCAATACCAATGGCTGATCCAGCCCGGGGCGCGTTCATGAATCCAGTCCAAGCTGCCGAGCTTGCCGTGCGTGAGGGAGATGTCGATGAGGCCCTCCGCCTGCTCCAGAACGGTGTTCGCGCCAGTCCCGGCAATGCCGCGCTGCGCATTTTCCTGTTTCAGCTACTGGCCGTACTGGGCCAGTGGGAACGTTCCCTCACCCAGCTCAATGTGGCTGCCGAACTGGATGCGTCAGCCTTGGCAATGGCCCAGATGTACCGGGAAACCCTGCACTGCGAGCGCCTGCGCGCCGAGGTTTTTGCGGGGCAGCGCTCACCGCTGATTTTCGGTCAGCCCGACACCTGGCTGGCGCTGTTGATCGAGTCATTGCTCACCGCAGGGCAGGGCAATCCTGCTGGCGCAGAGTCACTGCGCGCGCAGGCTTTCGACGCAGCCCCGGCCAGCACCGGGACTATCGATGGCCAGGCTTTCAGCTGGATTGCCGATGCCGACATGCGACTCGGGCCGGTGTGCGAGGCGGTTATCGCCGGTCGCTATTACTGGTTGCCTTTTGTCCACCTGAATCGTGTCGTCATCGAGAAGCCTCAGGATCTGCGTGACGCGGTGTGGATGCCGGCACATTTCGAATTTACAAACGGTGGCGAGAGCGTCGGGGTCATTCCAACCCGTTACCCCGGTTCCGAGCAGAGCCCCGAGTCACCGGTCAGGCTCGCCCGCAAGACCGAGTGGCTCGAAGGACCGGCGGGTGTTTTCCGTGGCCTGGGGCAGCGTATTCTGGCAACGGATGTGGGTGATTTTCCGTTGATGGATATCCGGGACATTATCTTTGATCCGGTTGCGGGTGAGTGAGGGTGGCTGAACCGACCGCGACCGAGCGCCTGCAGCCTGCCTTGCTCGACAGACTGACTGACAATGACCCGGTTTCGGGTATCGAGGCGCGCGAAGCCCGGGTGCTCACCCGGAGCCAGTTGCGGGCTGCCGTATTGCGTGATCTGGCGTCATTGATGAACGCCATTCGCCTCGGGGCGAGCCAGGATCTCTCCGCGTATCCCGAAGTTGAACGTTCAGTGCTCAATTACGGCATGCCGTCGTTTGCCGGAGAAATCGCCTCCACGCTGGACGTAAACGATCTCGAAAGTGCGATCCGCCTGGCCGTTCTGCGTTTCGAACCGCGGATACTGGCCGACAGCCTGCAGGTCGAGGCGATTGCCACCGAGAACGGCGTGGGCTGGCATAACGTTGTCAGTGTCAGGATTTCGGCCCGGGTCTGGGCCCAGCCGGTGCCACTCGAATTGCTGCTGCGCACTGAGGTCGACCTTGAAACCGGGCAGGTTGCGCTGGCCGAACTGGTGGCCTGAGGCACGACATGGACCCCCGGCTCCTTCGCCATTACAACCAGGAACTCCAGCACCTTCGCGAAATGGGGGCGGAGTTCGCACGTGCTTTCCCGAAGATTGCGGGCCGGCTCGGCATGGAGGGCATAGAAGTCCATGACCCCTATGTCGAACGCTTGCTGGAGGGCGTCGCCTTCATGGCGGCGCGCATCCAGCTCAAGCTGGATGCGGAGTTTCCCCGCTTCTCGCAGCGCCTGCTGGACATGCTCTACCCCCATTACATGGCGCCTACGCCGGCCATGCTGGTGGCGCAGTTCCAGCCGGTTCTGGCCGATGCCAATCTGGCGTCAGGCTGCGTGCTGCCGCGCGGCACCGCCATCCGCAGCCTGGCGGGCAAGAGCGACGGCAGTGCCTGTGAATTCCGCACCGCCCGCGCACTCAAGTTGTGGCCCGTCGAGCTCGTCGAGGCCAGCTATTTTTCCTTTGCCCCGGATCTGCCGCTGGCCGGGCTGCCTCTGCCGGGCGCCTGCAAGGGCGGAGTCCGGTTGCGCCTGCGCAGTACCGCCGGTCTGGCCTTCTCGGCAATCGGGCTCGACGCCCTGTGCCTGTACCTGGGCGGGGCGGAAGACATCGCCTACAAGCTCTATGAGCTGATCGGTGCCTCGGCGCTCGGCGTTCTGCATGCTGCCGGTCCACGCGGGCGCGCCACCTTCAGTTTCATTCCGCGCGACAGGATCGGCCTGCCGGGTTTTGAGGACGAGGATGCCTTGCTCCCCGTGACGGCCCGCAACTTTGCCGGTTACCGCCTGATCCAGGAGTATTTCTCGTTTCCCCAGCGCTACCTGTTTGTCGAGGCGGGCGGGCTGGCCGATGCGGTGGCCGCCAACCCCACGTCTGAAATGGAACTGGTGATCCTGTTCGGGCGGGGCGAGCCGGCGCTTGAGGCGGTGGTTAACGCGTCGAATTTCCTGCTCAACTGCACGCCAGCGATCAATCTCTTCGAAAAGCGCATTGATCGCATCCAGCTCAGCGACACCACCCACGAATTCCACGTGGTGCCGGATCGTACCCGGCCGATGGATTTCGAGATTTACGACCTCCAGAATGTCACCGGCTACGGGACGGGCGTCCAGAGCGAGCAGATCTTCCGGCCTTTTTACGCCGACCACTACGCGGCCGACCCGGCACCCCACGGCTACTACAGCCTGCGCCGGGAACCGCGCCTGCATTCCGAACGCCAGCAGCGCGTCGGGGCGCGCACCGACTACATCGGCAGCGAGGTTTTCCTGTCCCTCGTCGATCCGCAGGAAGCGCCTTACCGGGCAGACCTGCGACAGCTCTCCTTGCTGGCCCGCTGCACCAATCGCGATCTGCCGATTCTGATGCCGAGCGGCGGGGGGGGCGCCGATTTTTCGATGGAGGCGGCGGCGCCGGTGGAAGCCATTACCTGCGTCAAGAGGCCATCGCGTCCTTATTCGGCTGTGGCGGAAGGGGCCCAGGCCTGGAAGTTCATCAGCCAGCTCTCTCTCAACTATCTGTCGCTGCTCGACACCGATACCCACGAAGGCGCAGCAGCGCTGCGTGAACTGCTCGGGCTGTATGCGACGACAGCCGAGGTGGGCATGCGCCGACAGGTGGAAGGCCTGCGCTCGATCCGTTGCGAGCCGGTCGTGACCCGCCTGCCGATGCCCGGCCCCCTGTGCTTCGGACGTGGGCTGGAGATCCGGCTCGAGATGGATGAAATGCTTTTCGAGGGCGGCAGCGCCTTCTTGCTTGGCAGCGTGCTGGAGCGTTTCCTGGCCCGCCACGTGAGCCTCAACAGTTTCACCGAAACGGTGCTGCGCACACTGACTCGCGGTGAAATCATGCATTGGCCGGCACGATGCGGACTTCGACCGATTCTCTAGGCCCGACCCTTCAAGCCCTGCTGGCGGATATCGGGCACCAGCCGTGGGCCTGGGATTTCCACCAGGCGCTGCGCCGGATTGAATGTGCCAGCCCCGGTTCGCCCCGCTTCGGCACCGCGTTGCGACCGGCCGACGAGCCCGTGCGGCTGGTTCGACCGGCCGACGAGCCCGTGCGGCTGGGGCAGGAGCCGTCGATGGGCTTTGCGCCGGCCAGCCTGTCCGGGCTGGCCCAGGGGCAGGCGGGCGCGCCGCCGCGTCTAGAAGTGCGTTTTTTTGGCCTGTTCGGGCCCAATGGCCCGCTGCCGTTGCACCTCACTGAATACGCCCACGCTCGCCAGTTGCAGGCTGCCGATCCGACCTTCGCGCGCTTTGCGGACATCATTCACCACCGCTTTCTCAGCCTTTTCCATCGGGCCTGGGCCCAGGCCCAGCCCTGTGTCAGCCTCGATCGTCCGGGTGACGACAGTTTTGGCCGCTACGTGGGGGCTCTTGCCGGCCTTGGTCAGCCCGGCCTGCGTCAGCAGGATGCGCTGCCGGATTTTGCCAAGCTCCACCACGCTGCGCTGCTGAACCGGCAGGTGCGCAATGCCGAAGGCCTCAGTCAGATCATCGCGGGATTCTTCCGGGTGCCGGTGGTGGTCGAGCAGTTCGTCGGACACTGGATGCCGATACGGCAGCGCGATCACTCGCGTCTCGGCATGGTTGGCAACGTGCTCGGCCGCAACGCGCTGGTCGGCAGCCGGGTGTGGGATCGCCAGCACAAGTTTCGCCTGCGTGTCGGCCCCCTTGATCTTGCCCAGTACACCGAGTTCCTGCCGGGCGGGCGCGGCGTGGTTCAGCTGCGTGCCTGCGTGCGCAACTACGTGGGGCTCGAATACTGCTGGGACGCACAACTGCTGCTCGGCGCCGATAGCGTGCCACCCTTGCGGCTTGGTCAGAGCGGGCGGCTGGGCTATACCAGCTGGCTGGGCCGTCGTCCCGGTACTGCTCCGGCTGCCGATCTGGTGCTCGACGTAGACCGCGCCCTTCGTCATGTCGGCGAGCGGGCATCCGCCTTACATCCTTCCGAACCTTCCAGGTGACACACACATGAGCGAGATCAGCCGGGTCGCACTTTTCGGCAAACTCAACAGCCTCGGTTACAAGGCCATCGAGGGCGCCACCGTGTTCTGCAAGCTCCGTGGCAATCCGTATGTCGAGCTTGTTCACTGGTTCCAGCAGATCCTGCAGAACCCGGACTCGGATCTGCACCACATCGTCCGCTACTTCGAGCTCGATGCCGGTCGGCTCGCCGGTGACATCACCGCTGCCCTCGACCGTCTGCCGCGCGGGGCGAGCTCGATTTCCGATCTGTCCGATCACGTCGAGCACGCTGTCGAGCGCGGCTGGGTTTATGGCTCCCTGATGTTCCGCGATGACCAGGTGCGCACCGGCCACTTGCTCATCGGTGCCCTCAAGACCCCCAGCCTGCGCAACGCGCTGATGGCCATCTCGCGGGAGTTCGAGCGCATCCGTGGCGATACGCTGACTGACGACTTCGCCCGGATTGTTGCCGGATCGCCGGAGGAAACACTGACGGCGAGTGACGGCACGGGCGTGGCACCCGGCGAGGCCAGCGGGGCGATTCCGCCAGCCGCGATGGGCAAGCAGGAAGCGCTCAAGCGTTTCACCACCGACCTCACCGAACAGGCCCGCTCCGGCAAGATGGACCCCATCGTCGGTCGCGACGAGGAGATCCGCCAGGTGGTGGACATCCTGATGCGCCGCCGCCAGAACAACCCGATCCTCATCGGCGAAGCCGGCGTCGGCAAGACGGCGGTGGTCGAGGGCTTTGCCCAACGCATCGCCCGCGGTGACGTTCCGCCCAGTCTGAAGGATGTTCAGTTGCGCGCGCTCGACGTGGGTCTGCTGCAGGCCGGCGCGAGCATGAAGGGCGAGTTCGAGCAGCGCCTGCGCTCGGTCATCGATGAAGTCCAGGCGAGCCCGCGGCCGGTCATCCTGTTCATCGACGAAACCCACACGCTGGTGGGCGCCGGCGGCGCTGCCGGCACCGGCGATGCGGCCAACCTGCTCAAGCCTGCCCTGGCCCGGGGCACGCTGCGCACCATCGGTGCCACCACCTTTGCCGAGTACAAGAAATACATCGAGAAGGACCCGGCCCTGACCCGGCGCTTCCAGTCCATCCAGGTCGAGGAACCGAGCGAGACGCGGGCGCTGCTGATGATGCGCGGGGTGGCCACCACCATGGAGGCCCACCACAAGGTGCAGATCCTCGACGAGGCGCTGGAATCGGCGGTGAAGCTGTCCCACCGCTACATCCCGGCTCGCCAGTTGCCCGACAAGGCGGTGAGCCTGCTCGATACGGCCAGTGCGCGGGTAGCGGTCAGCCTGCACGCCACGCCGGCCGAGGTGGACGACAGTCGCCAGCGCATCTGCGCCCTCGAAACCGAAAACGAGATCATCGTTCGCGAAAAGGACATTGGCGTCGATGTGAGCGTGCGTGAGGCCACTTTGCATGAGGCGCTGGCGGCGGAGCGGCTGCGCCTCGGGGAGCTCGAAGAGCGCTGGGCGCAGGAGAAAACGCTGGTGGACGAAATGCTGAGCCTGCGCGGCAAGCTGCGCGGCAGCTCGCAACCGGTTGCCCGCCCCGGCAGCGCCGATGTGGCCGTGCCGGCAGCTGATACACCGGTGGCCGCCCCCGCCACCGAGCCGCCGCCCGACCGCGAGGCCCTGCTGGCACGGCTGCATGAGGTGCAGACCGAACTGCTTGAGCTGCAGGGCGAGCATCCCTTGATTTTGCCCACCGTTGATCATCAGGCGGTGGCCAGCGTGGTGGCCGACTGGACCGGCATTCCGGTCGGGCGCATGGCGCGCAATGAAATCGAAACCGTGCTCAACCTGCCAAGGATCCTGGCCCGCCGCATCATCGGGCAGGATCACGCGATGGAAATGATCGCCCGGCGCATCCAGACTGCGCGGGCAGGGCTCGACAACCCGAACAAGCCCATCGGCGTGTTCATGCTTGCCGGCACCTCGGGCGTCGGCAAGACCGAAACCGCCCTGGCCCTGGCCGAAGCCCTCTACGGTGGGGAGCAGAACGTCATCACCATAAACATGAGCGAATACCAGGAGGCCCACACGGTATCCACCCTCAAGGGGGCACCGCCGGGCTACGTGGGCTACGGCGAAGGCGGTGTGCTCACCGAAGCGGTACGGCGGCGGCCCTACAGCGTGGTGTTGCTCGATGAAGTCGAGAAAGCCCACCCGGACGTCCACGAGATCTTCTTCCAGGTCTTTGACAAGGGCTGGATGGAGGACGGCGAGGGGAGGGTCATCAGCTTCAAGAACACCCTGATCCTGCTCACCACCAATGCCGGCACTGAGCTCATCACCAGCCTGTGCAAGGACCCGGACCTGATGCCCGACGCCGAAGGCATGGCAACGGCCTTGCGCGAGCCGCTGCTCAAGGTCTTCCCTCCGGCGCTGCTGGGCCGCCTGGTGGTGATTCCCTACTACCCGCTCAACGACGAGATGATCGGCGCCATCGCCCGCCTGCAACTGGGCCGTATCGAGAAGCGCATCCGCGACAACCACCGGGTGCCCTTTGTGTACGACGATGCGGTGGTCAAGCTTATCGCCAGTCGGTGTACCGAGCTCGAGAGCGGCGGCCGCATGATCGACGCAATCCTCACCAACACCATGCTGCCGCGCATCAGCGAAGAGTTCCTGCGCCACATGCTTGCCGGCAAGGAGATCGAGCGGGTCAGCGTGACGGTGGCGGATGGCGATTTCCAGTACAGCTTCGAGTAAGGCGCCGAACCGGTCATGTCCCAAGCGATCCACGACGCCCAGTCGTCCCCGCAGGAAATGAGCCTCGAGGAGGCCATCCAGTACGCCATCGCGCTTCAGCGCAACAACCAGCTGGAAGGGGCCGAAACCCTCTACCGGCGGATCCTCGACATCGTGCCGGGGCATCCCGATGCGCTGCATTACCTGGGGCTGCTGCAATTCCAGCGCGGCCGGCCGGAAGCGGCTGTCGAGCTTATCGTCCGCGCCATCGACAAGGCGCCGGACTACCCGGATTTCCACAGCAACCTGGGCAACATCCACACCGCCCTTGGCAATCTTGAGGCTGCCGCCGGCAGCTACGGACGGGCGCTCGAGGTCGATCCGCTGCGTGCCGATTTCCACAACAACATGGGCGTCCTGCATCGCATCACGGGCCGTCTGCAGGAGGCCGAAGCAGCCTTCCGGCATGCCACCGAGCTCGACCCCCGGCATTTTCGGGCCTTCAATAACCTGGGTATGCTTTATGCCGCGCTGGACCGCATCCCCGACGCCGTGCAGCACTATTGCCGCTCGATCACCCTGATGCCCAGCCACCCGGACGGTCACAAGCTGCTCGGGCTGGCCTACTACTCCATCGGTCAACTCGAAGAGGCGGCCGAAGTCTTTCGCCAGTGGCTCATCGAGCAGCCCGATAACCCCACTGCCCGCCATATGCTGGCCTCGTGCTCGGGGCAGGGCGTGCCGGATCGCGCCGGGGACGACTACATCGTCGAAACCTTCGACCGGTTTGCCGACAGTTTCGAGGAGCAGTTGCAGCTGCGGCTGGCTTACCGGGCGCCGCAACTGGTGGTCGAGGCGCTTGCCACTCACCTGCCGGTGCCGGCCGGGCAGCTCGATATCCTTGATGCCGGTTGTGGCACTGGCCTGTGTGGTCCGTTGGTGACGCCCTGGGCGGCGCGGCTGACCGGTGTCGACCTTTCGGTCGGAATGCTGCAGAAGGCCGAGGGCAAGGGCTGCTACCACCACCTGTACAGAATCGAACTGACGGCCTTTCTTGATCAGCCCGCCGAGGAAGCCGCCTGGGACGTGATCCTGTCGGCCGACACCCTGTGCTACTTTGGTCCGCTGGAGTCGGTTGTCGCCGGGGCCCGGCGGGCCCTGCGCGCGGGCGGGCTGCTGGCCTTTTCGGTGGAAGAGGCCGGCTCTGACGCCGGCCCGGGCCATGTGCTCAACCCCAACGGCCGCTATGCCCATTCATTGGGCTATGTGCAGCGCAGCCTCGTCAGCGCGGGGTTTGACGTGCTCCACAGCGGCCCGGCCGTACTGCGTACCGAAGGGGGCAAGCCGGTCAATGGCTTGATCGTCGTAGCACGGGCAGTTTGAGGCGGGTCTCCGGATGGCGTAGGCACTGGCATTGCATCCGGCGCTTGGGCGTATGATGAAATACAGGTTCAGCGGGAGCGAGAACGGCGATGTTTCTAGGCAAAGTGGACAGACTGGCAAGGGTTGTCACGTCGCTGGGCGAGGTGCTTCTTTTCAACCGGCTCGAAGGCAGCGACGGGCTTTCGCGCAACGGTGAATATCGTGTCACGGTGCTGTCCCGGCGCGGCGATATCCAGGCCGACGAGCTGCTTGGCAGAAGCGTGTCCACGGTTGTCACCACCCCGCGGGGTACCGAGCGCGAGTTCAACGGACTGGCGGTCGGCTTTTTCCAGGCCGGCCAGCAGGGCCGCTACCACCAGTACCTGATCGTCGTCCGCCCGTGGACCTGGCTGCTCACCCGCACAAGCGACTGCAAGATCTTCCAGGAAAAGACCGTCCGCGAGATCATCAGTCTGGTGCTGGCCGACCACCCCTACGCCGACTTCGAGTTTCAGCTCACCGGCAGTTATACCCCCTGGACCTACTGTGTCCAGTATCGCGAGACTGATTTCAACTTCCTGGCCCGGCTGATGGAGCAGGAGGGGATGCACTTCTTCTTTCGCCACCAGGGTGGCAAGCACACCCTGGTGATCGCCGATGGTGCCCAGGCCCACGAAGCCGCCAATTTCTATGACACGCTGCCCTACATCGAGCCCGAGGCAAACCGTGCGCGGCAGGACGAGGGCGTGCGCGAGTGGTCGCACGGCAGCGAGATCCAGCCCACCCGATTCGTCCAGCGCGACTTCAACTTCGAGAAACCCCGTGCCGACATGCAGGCCGACGCCCGTCCGGCCCGGCCGCTCCAGCATGACCATGCCGCCGCGTTCGAAGTGTTCGACTACCCCGGCGAGTACGAAGACCGTAGCGAAGGGCAGCGACTTGCCTCCGTGCGCATGGAGGAGATGCGCTACCAGTTCGACGTCTTCAATGGCGAGAGCAACGCGGCCGGGCTGACCACGGGCGGCTTGTTCAGGCTTTCCGGTCATCCGCGGGACGACCAGAACCAGGAATACCTGATCGTCGGTGCCGACTACCATGTCGAGGAGAGCCCTCCCGAATCCGAAATCGCCCGGACCGAACTGTTCAGCATCCGCTTCCGGGCCATTCCGTCGGCGCAGAGCTTCCAGCCGCCGCGCCTGACTCCCAAGCCCATCGTCCAGGGCCCGCAGACGGCCATCGTCGTCGGCAAGGCGGGCGAGGAGATCCACACCGACAAATACGGCCGCGTGAAGGTCCAGTTTCACTGGGACCGCTACGGCAAGAAAGACGAGAACAGCTCGTGCTGGATCCGTGTTTCCCACCCGTGGGCGGGCCAGAACTGGGGCATGATCGCCATCCCGCGAACCGGCCAGGAAGTCATCGTCGAATTTCTAGAAGGGGACCCGGACCGCCCGATCATCACCGGGCGTGTCTATAACGCCGACCAGATGCCGCCTTATGCGCTGCCCGCCAACATGACCCAGACGGGCATCAAGACCCGTTCCAGCAAGGGTGGCGGGGTGGACAACTTCAACGAGATCCGCTTCGAGGACAAGAAGGGCGCCGAGCAGCTTTACATCCACGCCGAGAAAAACCAGGACGGAGTCGTCGAGAACGACGAAACCCTTTCGGTCGGCCATGATCGCAAGAAAAGTGTCGGTCACAACGAGAACGTGAGCGTCGGCAAGGACCGCACCGAGTCGGTCGGCCAGAACGAGAACATCAGCATCGCCGCCAATCGCAGCCTCAGCGTGGGGGCCAATTCATCGACCAATATTGGCGCCAATCACAGTCTGTCGGTCGGAGCCAACGAGCGTCACGAGGTGGGTGGCAACCGGAGCCGCGCGGTGGCCAAGGACGAAACCGTCGACATTGGTGATCACCTCAGCGAAAGCGTGGGCAAGAACGTGACGGTTTCCATCGGCGAGAACCAGTCCCTCACGGTCGGCAAGGATTCCAAAAGCCAGGTTGGCAAGAAGTATTACCTCGAAGCCGGCGACGAACTCACGCTGAAGACCGGCGATGCCTCCATCACGATGAAGAAGGACGGCACCATCACGATCAAGGGCAAGGACATCACCATTCAGGGGAGCGGCAAGATCGGCATCAAGGCCGCGTCCGATGTGGCCATCAAGGGCTCGAAGATCGCCAACAACTGACTCCATGCTCCAGGTCGACAACCGCACCCCCTACCCGGCGACGCTGGCGATCTTTCCTTCGCCGCAAGGTGTCGAGTGCGCCTACGCGGCGGTCAAGCTTACTTACGATCTGTCTTCAGGCCGCCCGGAGGTTTCCGCTCGTCAGGCCGGTTTTCTGGCGCAGGACGTTTATTGGGGCGACCCGGCGACGACATCGCTACGCGCCGCCGCCGACCTCACGCTGCTCAAGCCCTCCACCGACATCATGGTGATTGGCCGCGCCATCGCGCCAAAGGGGCCGGTCGACGCCATGCAGGTAGCGGTGAGCGTCGGCGAAGTCCACCGGCGGCTGCTGGTCTTCGGAGAGCGCACCTGGGAGCGTGCAGGGGACAGCTGGCGGCCCGGCGCACCCAGGCCTTTCGAGCGCCTCCCGCTGCGCTGGGAACTGGCTTTCGGCGGCATGTCCCGCCCGCACCCCGATCATCCCCCCGAAAGCGAGTCCCGCAACCCGGTCGGGCGCGGCTTTGTGGCCAGTTGGGATACCCAGCCCGAAGGCCTCCCGCTACCTTGTATCGAGGACCCCGACATGCGTATCGGCAGCCCCCATGACCGACCCGAGCCGGCGGGGCTGGCGCCGGTCACCCCGGTCTGGTTCAACCGTGCCCGCCACGCCGGCACCTACGACGCTGCCTGGCAGAAGCAGCGCGCGCCGCACCTGCCCCTCGATTTCAACCCGCTCTTCCTGCACGCAGCACCGCCGTCCCTGATCGCCCCGCGCCGCCTCGCTGGGGGCGAAATGGTGGTGCTCGCGGGACTCAGCGGCGGCGGTGAACTGCGTTTCGATCTGCCCCGGCCCGATCTCGAACTGGCCTTCGATTTCGCCGGCCGCGATATCCAGGCGCAGCCGCTGCTTGACACTATCCTGATCGAACCGGACATGGCCCGCCTGCAGATGGTATGGCGGGCCGAACTGGTAGTGGACAAGCGCCTCCTCAAGTTGCGCACCCTGTACGTCGGCCAAGGCCGGGCGGTGTCCGCGTGAATGTCGTTATCGCTGCCGCCGGGCTGGTCAGCGCCGGAGGCCTCAGTCTTGCCGAAAATGCCGCCACAACCCGCTCGCGCCTGGCGTGTTTTCGTGAGATCGCCTGGCTGGACCGGCGTTTCGAGTCCTTCATCGTGGCCGGCGTGCCCGACGATGGCCTGCCGCCGCTGTCCGAAGCCCTTGTTGCCACGCGTCTCCCGTCGCGGGAGGTCCGCACGCTGCGTCTCGCCCATGCAGCGCTTGCCGACCTGTTCGCCGGGCTGCCGTCTGATCTTCTGGCGGCGCCGCTGCTCCTCGGCCTTAGCGAACACAACACCACACAAACACTTGATCCCACCGGCTTTCTCCATAATCTTGCGCTGCAGGCCGGCGCCTGCTTCGAGCTTGCCGGCAGCATTGCCGCGCCGCGCGGTCGCGCGGCCGGCCTGATGGCGCTGGGGCGGGCGACCAACTGCATCGCCAGCGGCCAGGCCGACTTCATGCTGGTGGGTGGCGTTGACAGCCTGATCGATCTCTACGTGCTGGGCGCGCTTGACCGGGCCGAGCGAATCCGCGGAGAAACCGTCAGCGACGGCTTCACCCCGGGCGAAGGAGCAGCCTTTTTGTTGCTCGCCAGCGAGGCGGCGGCGCGAGATCGCGGCATCCGTCCGCTGGCCCGTGTCGCCGGCAGCGGCAGCGCTACCGAAGCAGGTCATCTGTATTCCGACGAGCCCTATCTGGGCGATGGACTGGCCGCAGCGGTGGGCGCCGCGCTGGAGGCCGCGGCTCTTGGCACCCCGATCCAGACCACCTGTTGCAGCTTCAACGGCGAGCGTTACTGGGCACGGGAATTCGGCGTCACGCGAATCCGCAATGCGGAGCACTTTGCGCCGGACAGCCGGATGGAACACCCGGCCGAATGTTTTGGCGATCTCGGCGGTGCGCACGGTGCCGCGCTGGCCGCACTGGCTGCCCACGGCATAGCCAACGGGTATATGGGTGGCCCGGTTTTGGCCTATGCTTCATCCGACAGGGGGGACCGCGCAGCGCTCGTCCTCGACCGGACTGCCTGACTGGAGGCCACACATGGCATGCACCGTCCATAACATTCCCGGCTTCGCCCACAAGACCAGCAGCGGCATGAGCATGGTTTTTCCCGACGTCTGCAAAACGCCGGCCCCGCCGGCGCCGCCGATTCCCATCCCCTATCCCAACATCGGCAAATCGTCCGACACCACTGCCGGTACCACCACCGTCAAGGCCGACGGCAGCATGGTCATGGTCAAGGGCGCCAAGTACATGATGAGCAGCGGCGACGAACCCGGTTCGATCGGCGGCATCATCAGCGGGACCGTCAAGCAGGAGTGCGAATTCCTGATGTATTCCTTCAATGTGATGCTGGACGGCAAAAACGTTTGCCGCATGGGCGACCCGCTCTGGCACAACAAGAAAAACATTTGCGGGTGAGGGTATGACACAGCTCGGCGAACTGGTGGCAGTCGGGATGGTCAAGGCCGACGGTGGCGATGGTGACTGTCCTTTCCACGAGATGAAGCACACCTGCGACGGCACCCGTAATGAACTCGACGGAGACGCTGCGGCCCTCGGCCAGAGTCTGGATGACGGTACTGCGGCAAGCAGCACCGTGGTTCGCAGCAGCGCGTCGGACAAGGCTTACCAAAGTCCCCGCAAGGAGGCCGATCCGGACAACCTCCCCTACGAGAAGCGGGAAGTCCAGCTCTATGCCGGCGTGGAGTCGAGCTGGTATCCGGTCGGCTTTCAGGCTCATCACCTCATTCCTGCCAAGGAGTCCCTGGCGCGTGCCGGCACCCTGCTGAAGTACATTGACAAGTCCAAGGGCAAGCTCTGCTGCAATCTTGGCTACAACGTGAACGGCAACGAGAATGGCGCCTGGCTGCCCGGCAAGCATCCAGTCGACGGTAACGGGCTCAATCTGTGGGGATCGGCCTCCGGCAACCTGCCCGACAAGGAGGACGTCGGACGCAAGAAGGTGGTTCGGGGGAGTGGCGGCGATAAATGGTCTTACACGCCGCTCGCCGGGCCCCGCGCCGGCAATCCTGGCGCCAATGAGGACAACAACCTCAAGTGGCAGTACGTGAAAGCCTCGATGAACTTCCTCGGTCCCCGTCAGTTTCACGACCGCCATCCCACCTATAGCAAGAATGTGAAGGAACACCTAGATTCCGTCGGTGCGCTGCTTGAGCGTTTTTCCGGCACCCGCAAAAAGCTGGCGAGTTGTCCGGAATGCAAGAAGGACGCCAAGAAAAAACTTGTTCCGCCGGTCAGGCTGCTCGGTGTGCTCAACGCGCTGTCGGCGCGATACTGCGCTCATGTGGTCGGAAAGACAGAGGATGAGGTGTTCTACACCTCGAGCTGGTGCGACCCTGCGCGCCGGCAAACGGCAGCCCTGAAGAAACCCAAAGCGCAACGGGCACCGCGCTGAACGCGAGCCCAAAGCCTGGAGCCACCTCATGCTATATGCCCTGGACCTTCACGAACTCGTTGACGAGAACGACGAGCCGTACAGCTACTTCCAGTTCGACCCGGTCTCCCCCGAACTGCTTGAGTGGCCGTGGCTCAACGGGGAGTGCTTCGATGCGCCGCCGCCAGAGCCCCTTGCACTTAAGTTCGATCCCGACGACGAGGATGCCGGCGGCCTTCCTGACTACCAGGCCGGCCCCATCCCCTTGGTCAGTGCCCGCCTGCGCCGGGTGCTCGAAAAAAGTGGCGTTGCCAACATCGATTATTTTGCGACAAGGATCGATGGCGGCGAGGTTTTTGCCGACTTCCCGCAGTATTACGCCGTCAACGTGATCGGGAAGGTCAGTGCGTTGTCAGGCAACTCCGCCATGACGCCAACCTTCGGTACGACCCGAATGGCGGCAACGATTGACCGGCTGGATCTTCCGGACGGTTTGGCGCGGGGCGAGAAGCTGTTCCGGCTGGCCGAGCACGTGATCACGGTCTTCGTCGACGACGCCGTGCGGCGGGCCTGTCTGGCCGCAGACATCGATACCCTTCGATTCATCCCCGCCGATAAGTGGACTTCCTGACCCCCCGCGCCCAAGGTGATCCCGATGAGCAAGAACCGTCTTACCCTGGTAGTAAAACCTTCCGCGGCCGCGCCAGAACCTGCGACTGGCGGTCTGTTGAGAGGGGAATTGCTGGCCATCGAAAATGATGGCTGGCTGAGCGTTGTCGTGCCAGGCAATGATCCCTGGCGCTGCCTGTGGCTTGAAGGCAAGCCCCTCGAACTTGGCGATCAGGTGCTGGTGCTGCCGCCCGGGGCGGGATGTCCCGGTGTCGTAGTGGGACGCATTGCAAGCTATGTGGCACCGGTCACGCCCGCCCGCCTTACCCTCGAAGCCACCGAGGTACTGACCCTCAAGTGCGGTGATGCCACCCTCGACCTGCGGGCCGACGGCAAGGCGGTGCTCAAGGGCGAGGACGTGCTGATCCGTGCCAAGGGCTTGCAGCGCATCAAGGCTGGCAGCGTGTCCATCAACTAGCCGGCCATGGTCTCCGTCACGCCCCTCGTGCGGGGCAGCAGTTTCATTGTCGAGCGGGTTCGCGTCCATGCCGAGGAGCTTGCATATCTGTGGCAGCGACGGCGCGCCGCCCGGCGCTCGCCCGAGCTCGCCCTGCACGATTTCACCTATCTCGCCGAACGCATCGAGGCCCATCTGCAGGGCATGCTGGTAGCTGGCGAGGCCCTTGGGGCGATGTTTGGCGACGTCCTGCGCGGCGATGACCGGGATGAGGTCTTCAGCGCTGCCTGGGCGCTTCTGCGCAGCGGACGGCCCGACAATGCGCGCCGCGTGCTGGAGGCCTTTGCCGCGGCAGATGGCCCGGTGATAGAGGGCTTTGCCGACGCGCTGACCATGGCGCCGGCCGTACACACTGAAGCCACCCTGTTGGCTGCGCTGGTCCATGGCAGTCCGGCCCACGCGGCGGCGGCGGCGCTGGCGCTGGCCAGTCATCGGCGCCTCGACACGTCTTCCGCACAGTTCGGACAGTTGCTGCGGTACGAGGATCCTGGTGTGGCCGCCCTGGCCTGGCGTGCCCTGCTCGTTCTCGACAGCTCGCCCGATGTACCGCGTCCACCTTTCGCGGAAGCCCTGCGGCGCCCCGTTGCCGCGTTGCGCAGTGCGGTGCTGGAGGTGGCCGTCTGGCGCGGCGAAGCCTGGGTGCCGGAAGCCATCAGGCGACTCGCCGCCGACGGCGATGCGTGTGCACTCGGTTGGTATGCTGCGCTGTGCCCCGAGGATGAGCAGCGGGCCGTACTCGAACTGCTTTCGGCGCAGCCCGTACCGCAACGGGTGGCGCTGGCGGCACGCCTCGGCCGGCCGCAGGCACTGGCCGCCGTGCTGGCCTGGATGGCTGATCCCGACCCGGCTCTGGCCGCCGCAGCGGGTCAGGCGTGGGAGCGCATGACTGGCCTGTCGGTGGAGGGCAAGCGGACTTCCCTGCCGCCCGCTGCCGATGCAGACCCGATCGAGGAGGATTTTCCGGTTGAACTCTGGCTCCCTGACCTGCCCAGGGCGCAGGCGCAATGGGCCGAAAACGGTGAGCGCTGGAGCGCGGGGCAACGCTGGTGCCGTGGCTTCGATGTTCAGACAGCCCTGACGAGCGAAGCCCGGCGCCGGGTCGATCTGGAAGCCTTTTGGGATTTCGGTGCGCGTGCGGCCTTATCCGGTACGCGCGTGTTTCCGCCGCCGGCAGCGGTTTGAACTGCCGGAAAAAGACGATCCCGCACATGTATCTCGACTCCGAAGGCTTCGTGACGGTGGATATCGACCGGGCGTATCCGGTTCAGGCCAAGCGTGAAGAGAAGCCCTGATTTGTGTGGGCTTATGGGCAGCCCCCTCCATTCAAGGCATTGTCCGCATCACACGGCAATTTCCCCTCGAGCTCCTGCAATTGACTCGTCACCTTGCCGGCACACCGAAACTCCTTTTCCTGTCCGGCCTCCGTCGTGACACGAATGCCGGCTCGCCTTTTCCTGAACTCGCTGTAATCGAACACGGCATAGTCCGCGTTGCCGTTCCGGAAGCTTACTTCGCGCCGTTCCGTCCGATAGCGCGTGTAATGGGCAAACAGGAAAGGTGAGCGGCTTTCGTTCTCCGGCCCTGGATAGAGCAGTTCGATGGCGCCGGGTTTGCCAAATCGGTAATGGAGGGTTTGCGGGGAGGCGCCGCACAAGCTGATCCATCGTCCGTTGCTTGTTTTGCAAGAGAAGTAGACTTGTTCCTGACCGGTGCACAAGGGGGCTGGTGAGGCCGGCAGGCCGGTTGCGGCGCTGACGCATGCGGAGCCCAGGGCAAGTAGCACGGCGATCCCTTTCATGGCTTTTTTGCTCCCTCGGTGCTTTGTTTTCCGGAGTAATGCTGGTAGGCCTCCGAGAGTTTGGTGTCGTATTTATTGGCCTTGTACCCGGGACCGTTATAGGCCCTGGCGAAAGCTGCCCAGTCTTGCTTCTTGAGTGCAGCGTGCATGGACTTGTGGCTAAGAACGAAGTTTGAAAAGGCTTTCAGATGCTCAGCTTCGGCTCGGGTCATGGCAAGGACAAACTCGCTGACCGATGCATAGCCTGCAGCCTTGAAGTTGTCGCCCATGATCTGGAAGCGACCCCATGAGGCCGAGCGGAGGGCTGCTTCCGGGGCCAGTCTGTAGGCTTCTTCGAGCTTGGTGTATTGCGCCGAGAATTTGCCGTAGCCGCCGGACCTGGCGTTGGAAATGCTCGCGTGTTTGGCGTCATATCTGCCGCCGGTCTGCCTGTGGAAGTAATGGCGCTCAAAGAGGATGCGGGGACGCCCCGAGTCATCGAACGCGTTACCGCTGGTTTCGACTTCCGCAACCGCCTGGATCGAAGCGGCGTCCACATCCAGTGTTTTTGCCGCGGCTTCGAAATCTTCGGCACTCAGGCCGCGAACCGGATTGCGGCATTCACGGAACAGGAAGGCCAGATCGTCGGTGCCTGGCAGCGCGCGCTGTTGCTGCAGCCACGTCGTCGGATAGGTGGGCGACGATGCGCAAATGATGCCTGGCAGTGGCGTCAGGCTGCGCGGGAGTGTTCCGTCGTCCAGTGACCAAGGCGTACGGGACGAGCACAAGGGACCGGGGATGCGAAAGTTGGCCATGGGATTTCTCCGGCATGAGAAGGGGTTTCGGCACCTGTCTGCAGGCATTGAACGACGTATCCAGGCGCAATACTATACTTCTGACAAGACCGGCGTCCTGCGTCCTTGAGTCAGCAAAATGCGCTGATCGCTTTCAGTGCTCCCTGCTGCTAACATCAGTTTTCTTGCAATGCCCGGCCCCTGATTTCATGGTCAATCCGCACATGCGCATTTCGGTCATCAGCTTCAACGGGGCGTCGCCTGCCCGAGCTTGCGAGTTCAACTTCGACACCCTTGGCGGCGCAATCGGGCGCGAGGAGGGCAACGAACTTGTCCTGCCGGATCCTGACCGGCACATTTCCAGGGTGCAGGCGCGGATCGAGTTCGACGGTGCGAACTTTTTGCTGGTGGACCAGGGCGGCAATCCGTCGGCAGTCAATGACCGGCCTGTCGGCAAGGGCAACCGGGTGATGCTGAGTGGCGGCGACCGGATCGCGATTGGCGCATATGTGCTGGAGGTTGAGTTCGACCGACAGGCGCCGGTTTTCTCGACGCCTGCCGTTGCCTCAGCCGGCGGGGCGGATCCTCTGGGCCTCTTCGGCGTTCCGTCGTCCGGCGGGGAGGATCCTTTCGGAGGCCTCTTCGGCGCCGCCGAGCCGGCCCGGCAGGCGGCTGCGCCAGCATTTTCAGGGGGCGGGTCGGATGATCCCTTTGCCGTCTTTGCGGCGCCACCCCGGCCGGTTGTTCAGGCCGATACGCTCGCCGATCCGTTCGCGCCACCGCCGCCAGTGCCCCGCGCGCCAGGGGCAGACTTGTTCGCGCTGAGCGGCGGGAGCAAGGATGCGTCGGTGGATGCCTTGTTCGGGCTGGATGCAGGCGGGGCGCGGGATCCCTTTCTGGGCACCCCGCTGGGCGAGCCAGCCAGTGTGCCGGCAGCAGGCGGGGCAGGGGCCGTCGATCCGCTGGCCTTGTTCGGCGGGCCCGCGGCGGCACCACCGATGGCCAGTCCGCAGCGTGACGATGCTTCCGCGCTGAACCAGGCCTTTACGCCCCCGCGTGCCGAGACGCCACCGGCGGCAGGCGAAATGGTGTTCTCGTGGGACCGGAGTCCGCCAGAGCCGGAACAGGCTTTGTCTGCCTCCGTGCCGGTAACGGTGCTTGCCGCGCCGGCGGTGCGGGCCGAGGTCAGTGTCGACCGGGTGACGCCGCAACTGGAGTCGGCACCGGTCGCCGTGCCTGCGCCAGCATCGGGTGCGGGGGCAGAGCAGGGCGCCTTGCTGGAGGCCTTCCTGCACGGGCTGGGAGTGCCTTTGCGCTTGCCGGCCGGGCTGACGCCCGAGTTGATGGAGCAGATCGGCCTTGTGCTGCGCGAGTCGACCCAGGGCACCCTCGATCTGCTCACTGCGCGTGCGCTGACCAAGCGCGAGGTGCGCGCCGAGGTGACGATGATCGTCAGCAAGGGCAACAATCCTCTCAAGTTTTCGCCCGATGTGGGCTTCGCCCTCACGCAGTTGCTGGTGCCCCAGGGGCGCGGCTTCATGGCGCCCGAGGAGGCGATGCGCGATGCCTACGACGATCTGCGTGCTCACCAGTTCGGTTTCATGGCTGGCATGCGGGCCGCCCTGAACGGCGTACTCAAGCGCTTCGAGCCGGCGGCGCTTGAGCAGCGGGTGCTGACTCGCAGCGTGCTTGACAGCTTGTTGCCGGGCGCACGCAAGGCTCGCTTGTGGGATCTCTTCGAACAGATGTACGGTGATATCTCGCGGGAGGCCGAAGACGATTTTCATGCCCTGTTTGGCCGGGAGTTCCTGCGTGCCTACGAGGAGCAGGTTGAGCGCCTTCAGGCTGAGCGTGACCCGGAGCAAAAAGCGTAAGTCCACCCGACAATCGCCATCGCGAGGTTCTGATGCTGGATGTGCAGACGTGTTATCTGTCGGAGCTGGGCGGCCGCAGCCGCAACGAGGATGCGTGCGGCTACTGGACGTCGGAGCACGGTAGCTGCTGGGTGGTGTCCGACGGCGCCGGTGGCCATGGCAGCGGTGATGTGGCCTCGCGGCTGGTGGTCAGCACGGCGCTGAAGCGCTTTGCGGCGCACCCGCGGGTCGATCCCGACCAGGCGGCGGCGCTGCTGCAGGCAGCCAATGATGTGGTCATCCGCGAAAAAACCACGGGCGGCACGACCGACGACATGCACGCCACCGCGGTGGTCTTGCTCATTGACTCACGCAATGGCCTTGCCGTGTGGGCGCATGTCGGCGATACGCGGATCTACCTGTTCCGGCGCGGGCGGGTGGCCTACCAGACCCGTGATCACAGTCTTGTCCAGAACATGATTGACGCTGGTTATGGCAGTGCTGATCTGATCCGCAGCCATCCCCAGCGCAGTTTGCTGACGTCGGCCATCGGCTCCAAGGACGAGATCTCCCTGTCGGTGTCTTCGGAGCCGCTGCAACTGTTGCCGGGGGATGTGTTCCTGATGTGCACGGATGGCTGGTGGGAGTATGTCGAGGAGCACGAGATGGAGCGTACCCTCGACGAATCGCAGAGCCCCGAAGCATGGCTGGCGGGCATGCAGGCGCTGATCTGCAGCCGGGCGCCGGTCGAGAACGACAACTACACTGCAGTGTGTGTGAGGATGGCCGACGAAACCACCATCATCATTCCGTCCACGCCCCGCGATGTGCTGGGGCAGGATTGATCAGGGGGAGAGTAATGAAAAATCGTGCTGTGTCGTGCCTTGTCCTGTGCCTGTTCGGTAGCAGCCTGGTGTTGAATGGTTGTGCGTCCATGGATCAGAAGACGCAGAGCGCCGGCATCGGCGCGGCGGTGGGCTGTGCTGCCGGAGCGGCTCTCGCCAAACTTACCAAGAACGACGCGGGCACGGCCTGCGTGGCTGGTGCGGTGGTTGGCGGGCTGATCGGTTACCAGCGCGCGCGCAGTGCGGAAATCCAGGACGCCCAGGCGGCGTCGGAGGAGGCAGCCCAGGCAGGCGGCGGCAAGGCATCACCGGTCCAGACGCAGGCGGTGCAGGTAACCGACAAGCAAACGGGCAAGACCGAAACAGTGCGCGCCTTCAAGTCGTTCTCGGTAGATATTCCGCTGAGTCAGGTGGACAAGCCCGAGGGCAAGGAGGCGATGCGCAAGCTGAGTGACTATGCCCGCAAAATGGCCCGGGAACGCGAGGAAATTGTCGACATGAGCATCGCCACCGCGCCCGGCAAGGGCTCCAGACTCAGCCCGGCAGGCGGGCTGGTCGAGGTGAGTGAAAAGGTCGGCAACGGGGTAGTCAATCGCAAGATTGTCTTTGATGCGCGGGTACCGGCGAAGGTGCAGAGGGTGACGATCGAAGCCAACAACCCGTCACGGCTATCGGTCTGACAGGGTATTTGAGGACTACTTCTCGTTGAGCATGCGGTCGAGGGTCTTGTTCAGATCCTGGACGTACTTTTTGTCTACCTGTTCGTCTCCACTGCTTTTCGCGGTCGCGCGCTTGTCTGCGCGCGGCGTCGCCTTGGCCGGCTCCTTGCTTTTTTCGGCGGTGACCTCCTCGACGCTAAAGCGGGTTGCCGCGTAGGCCGGCGGGCAGGGGGCGTTATCCGTGCAGCGTGTTTCTCCCGCCAGGGTCAGGCCACCGCTGGCCCGTTTTCCGAGCACTTGGTCGAGCACGTCTTGCGTAACCGAGCTGGCGCTGGCTCGCGATTCCAGGCGCAGTCCGGTGAAGTCTCGCGGGGACGCCGAGACGAGCGTGATCACTTCCCATTTTCCCAGAGGGGGGTCCGCTTCGTAAGCCCAGTCGGGGCGCGGAAAAATCACCGGCTTGCCGGCGCTGACCTTGTTTTGCAGATCTAACTCATTCGGGAAGATCAGGTTCAGGTGTCCTGTGACCTTGTCCCACAGCAGGACATAAAGCAGCCCGTCACGCTGGCTGTGGAGTACGAAGCTAAGCGGGTCGCGCCCAATTACCAGGGGTGTTCTGACCTTGTCCACAGTCAGTCCGAAGCTGTTGTCGGAGCCGGCCAGTGTGGCCGAGATGGCGTCCTCGAGGGTTACCGGCGCGGCGGGCGCCAGCGGCGCTGGAGGGCTCGGCACATCCGGTGCTGCCGACACGGTGGCTGTGGCTTGGTGAGGTGCCGGCGGAACGGCTTTGGGCGGCGTTTCGCGGGTGAACAGGTAGGCTCCGGCAGCGGCGGCACCAAGGGCCGACAGGCCGGCCAGGTAGATGGGCAGTTTGCCGGACCGGGCCGTCGTGGCGGAGCCCGCTGCTGCCGGCTTTTGGGCCGGTGGCGGCTGCAGGGTCGAGGCCGACGGGGGAAACAATAGCGTACCCGGCGTATCGCTTGGCCCGGCTGCCGTGGCGACGGTTGACGAGTAGCTTGACGGGGCCGGGGGCACGAAAACCGTGGCGTTCGCTTCGTCCATCCCGAGCGCGGTGCGCATTTCGGGGATGGACTGCGGGCGCTCCTCGCCCTTCACGCGCAGGCATTGGTCGATTCCTTCGAGGAAGCGCGCCGAATAACGTCCGGCGGCGAGCGTTGCCAGGGGCTCGTAGGCGTCCTGCATCATGCGCCCGACGGCCGGTGGAGGCGTGCGGCCGGTGATGCTGAAATAAACGACGGCGGCCAGTGCGTAGATGTCGGTCCACGGGCCCTGCTTGATGCCCGGCATCTCGGCATATTGTTCGATCGGCGCGTAGCCGGGCTTGAGGATCACCGTGAGCGCCTGGGTCATGTCGCTGATGACCCGGCGGGCGGCACCGAAGTCGAGCAGGACCGGTCGCCCGTCGCGCAGCAACATGATGTTGTCGGGCGCCACGTCACGATGGAAGCACTTCTCGTGGTGCATCAGTTCGAGGGCGTCCATCACCGGGGCAAGGATTCGGCGGATCCACGCTTCGTCGGGCGGAGCTCCCGCGCGTTCCTTGAGGGCATCGCGCAGGGTCTTGCCGGCGTAGTAGGGCATGGCCATGTAGGCGGTGCCGTTGGCCTCCCAGAAGCGGAAGACCTTCAGCAGGGCAGGATGGTCGAACTGGGCCAGCAGGCGGGCTTCATTGACGAAACTGCGCAGGCCGATCTCGAAGGTGTCGGCGTGGCGCGCCGAACGGACGACGACCGAGTCGTCCTTGCCGCGGGTGGCCAGCGACGATGGCATGTACTCCTTGATGGCTACCCGGCGTTGCAGCGAATGGTCGTCGGCCAGATAAACGATGCCGAAGCCCCCCTGGCCGACCAGGTCGACGATCTCGAATTCGTGGAGGCGGGTGCCGGGCTGAAGCACCGTCGTGTCGACGGCCGGGTGGCGCTGAACAGGCGCGGCAGGTGCTGCGGCACCCCCCAGTACGATGGTCTTGTCGTTGTCGGAATCGGACACTTGGCGGAGTCTCGAGGGCGCGGGTGGCCTCAGTCGGTTGGCGAATACGTGATCATCTTCAACACAAACGATGCATCGGGCAAGCTCCGCTGCGCGAAGCCGCTGCTGACGCCGTCTGCGTCATAGCACCACCACAGTGAATAACCCGCCAGTTGCGGCAACAGGCAGGCGGTGGCCAAAGCATCGAGGTAGTTGCCCTGGCCGTGTCCGGTGCGTGGAAGAGGGATCAGCCCGGCCCGCTGCTCCAGGGCTGCCCTGACCTGCTTGAGGGTGGAGGCTCCCTGCTTGTCGACCGGCGGTGGCCCCAGACTGGCCAGCGCATTCTCGAGGGGGGCAATGTCGTGCTCGAGTCGCAGGCCAAGGCGGGCGATGTCCTCAAGCGCCATGAGCCAGTTGCCGAGGGCGCTTGTCGAGCTGCCGAGGGCTTGTTCGGGCGGGAGCGGGGCCAGCAGTGTGAGGGGAAAGTAGCGCCCGACGCGATCCACCGAGGGCATCCAGACGCCGGCCCAGGCGTGCGGGCCAAGGACACCCGGCATGAGCACGAAATGCCACACGTGGGCTGTCAGGTAGTTGTCGAGCCAGGATTCGCCGAGGCGTGCGCGGCTGTCGACGATGCCGGCCTGCAACCAGGCGTCCCAGCGTTCGACTACATCGTGCGGCAACCTGCGCTGTGCGAAGTCGCCAAGGACCGGGAGCTTGCCGTACCAGCCAGCCGCGTGTTGCATCGCCGGGCCGCCGTCACAGCCCGCCGGGGCAGCGGAACTCGGAGAGTTCGCGCAGGCGGAAGGGGTTTTGAACGCTGCTCGCGCTGACTTCGAAACTCGCCTGACGCCCTTCCACGTCGAAGGTGACCTTGAATTTCTCGGGCGCGCCGAGGCCCTCGACCCGGGCCTTGTCGAACAGCCGGAACAGCGCCCACGGGCCTTCGGTGCTCAGGCCGGACGCACCGCTAGGGGCCGGCGGGGTGATCTGGATGCGTGTCGATAGGCCGCCCTTGCTGCCGGGCCACTGGATTGACTGGGAAGTCTGCGGGCCGTGCGCATACTTGACCAGTTGGCCGTCCACGTCGAGGGTGAACTGGGTGATGGCCGGGTCCATCTCGAGCGGTTTGAAGTCCAGCCGTACCGTGCCGCCGCTACGGAAGAACACGTCGCGGATGGTCGCTGCGCGCTGAAACTGCGCAAGGTTGCCGGGCCCGCCGAGTGATTGCTCCTGAACCTTCTTGAAACTCCAGGTGCGCGTCGATGTATCGACATAGGGGGCGAGATTCTTCTGGAAGAAGTCGTCCATCAGCCCGCCGGGGGCAAACAGGCGGGCGAAATCCTCGCGGGTTACGTCACGGTTGCTGCCGCGCACGAAGGGGTAGCGGCCGTCGGTGGCCATGTGGCAGAACTGACCTACCTGGGCACCCACCGCCGAGGACAGGTTCTCGCGCGTGGCGGCGAGGGATTGGCTTGTTCCGGCGCTTGAGAGTTGCTGCAGCATCGAGCGCAACGGCTCGGGCAGGCGAGCGCTCTCGGCCTTGACTCGCGCCGCTGCGTCGCCGGGCGGCGGCGCCACCTTGTCCTTGATGGCGGTTTCGGTGGCCGACAGTTGCACGTACACGTCGTTGAGGAGTTGGGTGACGGCGTCGATCGGCGCGCTCTTGGCCTCGCCGGTGACGAGCTGACGGATCTGCACGAAACGGTCATCCACGATGCTCTCCAGGCGGTCCGGCTGGGCTCCGCGGGCTTCCGGCGATCCGCCGTCGCTTGCAGCGGCGCCGAGCAGCTTGCCAAGCTCCTGCTTGGCGCTGGCCAGTTTTTCGCCGGCTTTGTCGCTGATCGATTTCTGTCCCTCCGGCAGCGTCAGCGTGGTTTCGCGGGAGATTGCCCGCATTAGCCGGGGCAGTGGCGAGTCGGCCCCGGAGAGCACCCTGGCAACCTGGATGCTCTGGCCCAGGGCGGGTGAGCGGACCAGACTGATGTCCGCCAGCAGGGCTTCCCACTGGCGGGCGTAATCGGTCAGGTAAAGGCGGCGGACGTCGCGGGCGACCGTCGCGGGGCTGCGGTCGGATGTGCTGTCGCGGCGCGTGCCGAGAACCCACGATTCCTCTTCGGCCAGCTTGGCGGCAACAGCATCCACCGCCTTGGCGAAACCCTTGTGATAGCCGTCAAAGGTGTACAGGCCGTCTATGCCGCGGGTTAGCGGCGCACCGCTCTTGCGCGTGAACACCAGCGTCGAACCCGGCCCGGCGGCGCGTTCGATGGTGAAGGCGGGAATGTCGGCACCGACGCCCTGACGCTTGAGACGGCTGTAGATGCGATCGGGCAGCGAATAGCGCAGGAGCATCTCACGGGCGTTGCTGACCAGGCTGGGATCGCGCTGGACCGGTGAGGCCACCGGGCCGTCGGCAAATAGCTGGTTGAGGTGCACGCCCAGCGCGGCGCGCTGATCGGCGTTCATTTCACGGGGCAGATTACGGTCCCAGTCGAGGGTGATCCAGGCCTTCAGTGCTTCCGCATCGAAGTGGGCCGGCTCATGGAGCATCAGGTAGGCCTTGAGGGTTTCGTAGGTGAATTCGAGGTTGGTGCCGTCCTGGTTGTGCAGCTGGGCTTCGATGCGCCGGGCTATGCGCGGCAGCAGCACGTCGCGCAGCAAGCCGCGGTAGGCCTGTTGCGCGGCGGCGTCGAGCTTGTCGCCCTGGAACAGACCAAGCCCCATCCCCGCGGGGGTTTCGCCTTGCGGGCGCGCAGCCGTAGCGGGCAGCTTGCGTACCGCCTCGAGGACGTCGAGCGTGCCGCGCAGCTCGCCATCGGTTGCCGTACCGGTCTGGCCGAGCAAGGGCCGGGCCGCTTCGGTGGCTGCCTCCACTTCATCCACATAACTGCTGTTGCGCAGGTAGCTGAAGCTCCAGCCCACCAGCAGGCCCGCTGCCAGCAGGGCCATGGCGGCCAGGGCGCCGGTGTGGACCAGGCTGCGCCGGCGTTCCCACTTCAGGTTGGTGCCACCGATGCGCTGTTCGGCAAAGATCACGTCCTTGAGCAGGCGGGTCAGGAAGAAACTCTTGCCGCTGCCCGCCGGAGGCGCAAGGACACGCCGTTCGAGGCCGAAGGCGCCACCGAGGCTGGCCATCACCCGGTCGATCGGGTTGCCTTCCTGGGTGCCACTGGTGAAGTACACCCCGCGCACCATCAGCGGGTGGTCGTAGCCGGAGCTGGCGAAGACCTTTTGCAGAAAGCTGTCGAGCAGCCGGCTGGCCAGGCTGAACTGCTGGTCGAAGGCGGCGATCAGGCCGCGCTGGTTGAGGTCGGCTTCTTCCTGGAGGCGGCAGATGAGCTGGCCGCTGACGCGTTCGTGGAGTGCTGCCAGTTGCTCCGGCAGGCCCTGGAGCGCTTCGGCCTCGCCTGACTCGGGGTTCGGGAAAGTGACGCCCCACACCTGGTCGCGCCCCTCCTTGGTCAGGCTGGCAAAGAACTCGTTGAAGCCGGCGACGAGGTCGGCCTTGGTGACCAGCACATAGACCGGCAGGCGCACGCCGAGTTGTGCGTAGAGCTCCTGCACGCGGGCGCGCAGGGCCTCGGCATGGCGGTTGGCTTCGCTCTCGGTCTGGGTCAGCAGGTCGCCCAGGCTGATGGTCAGCAATACGCCGTTGAGGGGCTGGCGGGGGCGGTACTTGCGCAGCAGCTTGAGAAAGCCCTGCCACGCTTCGCGGTCGGCCGCGGCGTCTGAGTCCTGGGTGGTGTAGCGGCCGGCGGTGTCGATGAGCACGGCTTCATCGGCAAACCACCAGTCACAGTTGCGGGTGCCGCCGATGCCCTTGATCTGGTGGGTGCCGAGTTTGTCGGCAAGGGGAAAGCGCAGGCCGGAGTTGATCAGCGCGGTGGTCTTGCCCGAACCCGGTGCGCCGATGAAGACGTACCAGGGCAGCTGGTAAAGGTAACGGCTCGAGCCAAGGGCCGCGAGTCGCGACAGGCCGCTTCCCGATGTGGCCGCGCGGCTGTGGCGGAGGATCTTGACCGCGTCGCCGAAGCGTTCGCGCAGGGTGGCGATTTCGGGCGATTCGGCGGGGGTTGGCGTGGCACCGTCCTTGCCGAGCAGTCCGTCGATGAGCTTGGCGTTGCTGGCGCGGGCCTTGAGACGGACGAAAAGCACACGCAGGATATAGGCGAGGACCACTGCGCCGATGAGGGCCCAGCGTACGTTCTCGGGTTCGAGCGGGGTGTGGCCGGCGATGGATACCAACGGTCCGACATGCCAGATCACCAGGGCCAGGGCGAGGAGCCCCAGCGCCGCCAGCAATAGCGGATGAAGCAGCACAGTGAAGAACTTTTTCATCATTCAACCCTTGTTCATGGGGCGCCGGAGCGCCTTGTCAGGTGCCGCGAGCGGCCGGAAAGACGATGATCTCGACGCGCCGGTTCTGCGCCCGTCCTTCGGGCGTATCGTTGCTCGTCACGGGCTCGCTGTCGGCGCTGCCTTCGGTCTTTATCCGCGGGCGTTGGCCCAGGTGGGGTGTGATGGCGGCGGCGACCGCTTCGGCGCGGGCTTGCGACAGGTGCCAGTTGGACGGAAAACGGGCCGAGCGGATAGGTCGGTTGTCGGTGTGCCCGCGCACCAGCACGGTGCCGTCCACCCGGGCGACGGCCTGGCCTATGCGCTCGAGCAGTTCGGTGAAGCCTGGCGAGAGCGTCGCGCTGCCGGGCTCGAAAAGGCCGTCGCCGCGGGCGGTGACAATGCTGCGGTCGGGCAGGTCGCTGACGGCCACACGGCCGGCCTGGATCTCGGCCGCCAGGAAGTGGGCCAGCCGGGCAGGCGCAGGTGTCGCTGGCGTGGCCGGAGCCTCTGCGACTGGTGCGGGTGTGCCGGCCTTGAGGGCCAGGATGGCAGAGAAGGTGGGATCCGAGTGCCGGTTGAGCGTAAATGAGGCAAACATATAGACCGCCGCGAGGACCAGCGCGCCGACCGCTGCCACCGCCCACAGCGGGATGCTTTCGTGCAGCGGCCGCGCGTTGCCGGCGGTGCTTTGCCAGGCCGGCGAGAGTTCGCGAATGCGCTCGCCGCGCTCCTTGGCGAGCATCTGGGCGAGCCGTTCGCGGACGGAGGCGAGCTGGGCGCGGCCGTTTTCAAGCACCCGGTAGCGCCCCTCGAAGCCGAGCGACAGGATGACGTAGAACAGTTCGAGCAGGTCGCGGTGCTGGGAGGGGTTTTCGGCCAGCTTGCCAAGGAGCTGGAAGAACTTTTCGCCACCCCAGGCCTCGTTGTGGAACTGGACGAGAAGGCTGCGCTGGGCCCAGACCTTGTCGCCCCATGGCGTATTGGCGGCGGTTTCGTCAAGGAATGTGCATAGCGCGTAGCGTGCGGCGATCACGTGTTCGTGCGAAATGCCCCTTTGCTGCGCTTTGCTTTCAAAGATCCCGATGGCTCTGGCCAGGGTTTCGCGCAGACCGTGCGGGTCGGGATGGCGGACCTGGCGGAACTGGGGAACGAGGTTGAGCAGCGGGTTGGCGGCAGCGACGAGAGGGTTGAGCCCGCTGTCCCAGTCGAGGGCGGCCAGATCGACATGTTCGAAACGTGCTCCCTGGCCGGGTTGTGCAGCCTGCGCACTGGCAGGACGGGCTGCCCGGGCGCCCGGTGAGGGGACGATGAGGGTCTTGTCCGAGGGGGGCAGGGCGAAAGGGTCATCGTGCGCCATGGTGCCGGTCTCCGATCATGGGGTGATGGGCGCTCAGGCCCTGATCGCCCACAGGGACAGTTCGAGTGCGGGAAAGTCGCCGGTGACATAGACGCCCAGGCCGCTCGAGTGTTCGAGTTGTTTCCACAGGTCGCCGGCATTGTCGAGTTCAAAGTAGCTGAAGCCGGCGTGGAAGGGAATCTGTCGCGGGGCAACCGGCAGGGGGCGCAGGGCGATGCCGGGCAGTTGCAGATTGACCAGTTCGCGGATCTTTTCGACCGGCCCGAGCTTGGCCTGGGTCGGAAAGCGTGTGCGCAGGGTTTCGCTCGGTACCTGGGCATTGACGGCCAGGATGAAGCCCGCGTGGCGCAGCAGGCTGCGGTCGCCAATGAGGCCGACGAAGCGCCCCTGCTTGTGGTCCTGCAACTCTATCTGGACGGCGTTCTGCTCAAGCACCGTGGCCAGGGAACGCCGGATGTCGCGCATCAGCGGCGTGAAACTGGCTTCCAGCATGTCGTGGTTGTAGGGCGGCAGAGCGCTTGGGCGGCGTTCGCCGCCAACCAGCGTGGCCAGTTCGCCGGACAGTTCGAGTAGCCGCGTGAACAGGCGTTCCGGGTGCAGCTGCGACAATTCGGCGAGGTGGTCGAAGACCGGCTGATGGCGGTTGATGGTGAGCAGGAACAGGAAGTCGGCGATTTCCGCCACGCCGCCGGCACCCGGCTGGGCAATCCGCGCAGCCAGTGCATTGCCGCGCTGGCCAAGCAGGCCGCGGACTTCGCGCACGAGCGCGGTGAGCACCGGCGAGATGCCGCAGGCGAGGGCAGGCGGGATGTAGCCCTTGTCGATGAGCAGGTTGTTGTCGGGGCGCCGTTCGACGATGCGTAGTACGCCGAGGCGCACGAAGGCATCGGAGATTTGCTCGGTGAGGGCCAGGCACAGGCGCGGATGACCCGTTTCGACCGGTTCCGCACTGCCGTCGGCGGTGCTGGCGTCGACGACCTTTTCTTCGACCGGCGTGTAGCGGGCCAGGTGGGCTGCACTGTCGCCTTTGGGCGCCGCTTCGGGACTGTGGCTGCGGCGCAGCGGCAGTGCCAGGTAGACCACGGCGTTGCGGGTGTCGGCCGGAATGTCGAGCGCCGGCGGGGCAGGGTGGGTGGACGGAAAGTCAAAGGGCGTGCCATCGGGCAGCACGCCGCGGGCCGACGAAATGGCGATCTTGCCGGTGCCCAGCGCCGCTTCATCCAGTTCGAGATGGGTGAAACCCCAGAACAGGCCGCCCATTGCCCGGGCGCGGGCCTCGACGTACCACTCTGCATGGCGATCCTGCTGCTGGAAATGCTGGGGCCGCAGAAAAAGCCCCTCGGACCAAACGACTTTACTGAACCAGGACATGTCGACTTTCCGGGTCGGGTTGGGGAGGTGCGATCCACTGCCGGGTGCTGGGCACCCTGCTCAGGGGGAAGGCGGACTGATGGAGATGGCCTGCGGTCCAATCCGGACTTTGTACGCGGTACTCTTATTTTGCGGGATGGCAGCTGTTGCCCGCCAGCCTGATTTGTTGATGTCCCGGTAGGCGCCGAAAACCGCGATGAACTTTGCCTCGCCCTGGGGGCGCAGAACGGTGGTGGATGTCTGGCCCGGCCTGAGGGTGATTTCCTCGCGGACAAGTTTTGCGGCGCCGAGCACGGCCTCGTCCCGCTCGAACAACGAGAAGAAGTCTGCGCTGTCGAAGGCCGCAGTGTTCTGGAGCACATAGTAGCGGAGCACGATGGGCATCGCCCGTCCCCGTGCGTCGGGATTGACGGCCGCGTCCGCGCTGATTTCAAGGCTGACAACGGTGGGGTCTGGCTTGGGTTCGGCCTGGAGGATGGGCGGCAGGGCCGGCTTGCCGAAACAGCCTGCCAGTGCCACGGCAGCGAACACTGCGATCACGGTACGAGGGCAATTGAGTGAAGACATCGTAGCGGTGCTTTCCGGAGTTGATCGGTTATACGTTTTGATTGTTGTGGAGTTCGGCCCCTTATGCAATGCGTGGGACGGCTCCGCACAAAAAATCCTCGGTATCGTCCACCCCTGAAAGGCTACTCCATCCGTGCTGCGGGCGCGTGGCGGCGCATCGCTTCCGGCACCGGCGCGCGCATGAAGCTTCCGCTTTTTGCGGGCAAACCGAGTGCCTTTGCGTCAAGATGCGTTGCATACAAGAGCTTCATGCCGCGTAGCGCTGCCTGAAATTCGCCCAGATTGGCGCGGCTCACCCGTCCGGCGAAGTCCAGTGGAAATACCGTGAAGAAAAACTCCTCCGGCCGCTGTTTGTGTTGGGCCAGGGTCTTTTCCATGGTGGCGAAGTAGAGCGCCTTCCAGGCGCCACTGCCCTTGAGCGGCGCAAATACCTCGACGCGTTCGGCAATCAGCAGGCCTGCATTGTTGATGTAGCCCTCGAGGCGCTGCGGGTTCCAGCTTGCCAGCGCCTCGCCGAGATCCAGCTCTTCCTGGCTGACCGCATCCAGTTCGGTGCATATCTGCGCGGCGTTGAGTGCCGCCTTGCTGCGCTTGCGGCGGTAGCTCGCGAAGCGGCAAACCCCGGCAATGTCGCCGTCGGGCCGGAGCAGGCGGCCCCGCGTGCGAAAGGCGATCAGGTCAAGGTCGGGCGAGCTGTCCCTTTGCGTCGTCAGCTCGATGGCGCCGTAGGGGCTCTGGATTCGGGACGACGCGGGGTTTGTCTTGTGGACCATGGTTTCCCTTGTTATCGGAAGCCTGGCGAGGGCCGGCCCTGAAGGGGGATTTACGTACAGGGTACAGGTGAA
>APMI01011813.1_pt1 | contig 40650 bp, 31 predicted proteins | sample 667938 | NCBI WGS metagenome assembly APMI01 (sample SAMN01084076, study PRJNA167559) | wastewater metagenome | biome: Wastewater | place: Denmark: Ejby Moelle, Odense | collected 2011-11-28
GTTTATTTTAATACAACTTTACCTCCTTTTGAGTATATGCCAATTGTGCCATTTCCTCCACGAATTTCCGATCGATTGACAATAAGACAGGCTTATTTTTCAACAACAATACAAGGAAGGGTTATTTTTCTATTGTGATAGCTGGCTAATGATATCTTACACTAATCGAGCTGCACTGTGCCTTTCTTAATGTACAGACAACAGTTCATATTAGAACTTACTTTAAAATTCATGTAATCCTGCTTTTTTATTGCTTAGTAACTGCCATTTACGACCTCATGCCGGGTTGAGTTTTAACATGTGTTCGCTATTTTTAATGACTAGAAGTATATTTTGTCTTTAAGGTCAGGCAAGTCGATGGTTATTGTCGGAAATTATTGGGTAATCAGAATTGAATTTTGAGTAATCTCTGTCGCCTGTATTTTTAAATCTTTCTTTCTGCATCATATACATTGTTACTTAATTTCAAGCCTCTCATTATAAATTCCTGGATTTATTTTGATCATGATATGCTCCTATGCATTGTTAAGTGCATTGAAGATTGTAGTGTAGTATTTTTTATTAGCTACGGCCAGTTTCTTATCTACGATCACTGGCTCGTATGTCATGTTGAACAAGTTTTCGAATATTTTCTATTTTTTACCTTTTTCTTGCATTTTCCACTTTTATAAACTTACTCGATTCAATGTCTCATTCTAAATAAATTAATAACACAATTAAAATCAAAATAATTTTTACGATCACAATTTCCCTTTTTGGTAACATTCATCTGCTTGAAGAGACAAAGATTTATGCACTTTAATAATTATTTTTATAATAGCGAAAATCCTGTTATGATATAAGGATTTCTGAGTGCTGAAGGCTTTGCGCTCTTGTTTCTTTTCTTCGGACTAGCAGTGGCAGTTGTTATCAAAAAGATTCGATCGATATACTCATGGGTACCGTACACTCCGACTCTGTTCTTAATCAGCATGGGATTAGGCTACACTTGCAACAGTACAGGCATCATCGGATAATCAATAAAACAGATGTCACAAATAGATCCTCGCTCAATCCTTCTGATATTTTTGCCTCCCCTAATATTTTAAAGCTCATTCAATTCGGATTGGTACATTTTTAGAAAGCAATCAGTCCAAATATTCATTCTGGCCTTCCCCGCAGTACTAGTGGGTGCCTTACTCATAATGGTCTCAATCAAAGTGATCATAGGCTACGATTAATCACACTATCAATGGGCATAAGCATTTATGTTCGGTTCAGTACTTTCGTGCACTGACACTGTCGCAGTTTTGGCACTGTTAAAGTAAGCAGGTGCTCCTCGTAAATTCAACTCACTCATTGAAGGCGAAAGCTTATTCAATGATGGGTCATGCATGGTGCTATTCACAATTAGTCTATAACTGGTAAAAGGATCTAGCCCTCCGCCTCTTAAAATTGTGCAGCTGTTTCTATAGCTCACAGTAGGAGCCATCGTACTTGGAGTAATATTCGGGTATCTATCTGCGCAACTCATTAACAAAGTAAGGAATGATGCGATTCTAACTTTGAATGTGACAGTAGCCTCCTGCTATATATTGTACTTCGTCGCTTAATATGTTGACTTGGGCATAAAAATTAGCGGTATTATGTCGCTTGTGTCTATGGGATTGTATATGGCTGCCTTTGGTAAGACTAAAATAGCGCATTAAGCTACCTAGATTGTGGAAAACTTTTGGAAAATATACATATTTGTAGCATAAACTATTATCTTCATTCTTGGAGGAGTCTTAGTGGGAGTACAAGCATTAAAACCATAATTCTATGACATGATGAGTGCCAATAATTTGCATAAGCTACTATTATTGTATATCTGCATGACTTTTGCTCGCTTCCTTTCTATTGCTCTCTTTATGCCTAAATTACAAACTGAAGGCTATGGGCTCAGGTGGAAAGAAGTTGGTGCACTAACTTACGGTGGACTTAGAGGTGCAGTTGGTATCGCCTTTACACTGATTCTGGCTTCTAACCCAGCCCTTAATCCAAAATTTAGAATGGTGAGCTTACTGAATACTTCAGGTTGCGCATTTCTAACACTGATGATCAATGCTCCTACTTGTAGCTTTGTGATAAAAAAACTAGGACTATGTGTCAAAAGTGACACTAAGATCAGATTTTTCAGAAAATTTATGAAATAATGCGAATACTCACTAAACAAAAAAATAGAATAAATGAAAAAAAATATACATCTCAACTCTTCTAACTGGGATAGTGTTATTGAACAATCAGGTATCCCATAACTTGAATAATATATTAAGTTAAACTCAAACAGCCTTCTGGACAGAGGTGACAGTCTGCGTGAAAAAGCAGTAAGTAACCATAGCCGTCTAAGTCATAGTTTACTGGATCCAAGCCTGCAGGATATACATTGTATGCATGGTCTATATGAATAAATTAATCCAGCTTTAATGTCTGAAATTCGAAACAGATTTTGTGTCGCTTTGAAAGGCATCCTTTGGTAAAAATTCTCAAACAACCAGTGCTCAAGCGAAAGTATACGCGTACTGATTGAGTGTGTAAATATAGACATGGACACAATCGATTAACCATTAAATTCATGGGATTATTTAATTTCGCACATGCACAACCCATACTTCTTCCCTATCATGTACTGGTTAAGAACTAAGCCAATTATCGGTGCTATATCATTCTCTTGGATGTATGATCGCATTAAATTACTGTACGATGTGATATCAACATATTTAGATGCATTGGTGGACTGTGAATCAGCAGTTAAAAATTTACCTTATGATTAGTACTTGCAGGCTAAGGTAATTCAATAATCAGCTCAAAATCGCAAGCTTGCTCAGTCTTTCTTAGACCACGAAATTAAGATATCATACTTCGAAATCATGAAGCGAATTCAAACAACAAAAGCAGCACAGTCCATCTTGTCGTATTGTCGGTAGATTTTAGTATAATCACATGACTACGGTCAATTAGAATAGTAGTTTTATAAACAGATGAACAAAATTATTGAGAGTAGAGCCAGTAAGCTATAGGAAGACTCATTAGTGAAAGAATAATTAAATGATTTAGATGTTTTAAAAAACTCTTAATTCTTCCACGAATTATCAGAGCTAGAGCTCAAGAAAATATTACTTAGCAAAGTCGATTTACTATTACAAAAGGATGAACTTGTCTTAAAATCGTACGAAAGACAAAAATATATTTATTTAGTCGTACGAGGTGAGATCACATAATAGTACAAACTTGAAGGCTAAGCCGTATATCGTAGAAATATTGGGCTGTATTAAATATCTGGAGCCGGCACATTGCTGATTAATAGAAAGCCAATTGAGTATACAGCTGTTGCAAACTCAGTGGCATCTTTATTTTGCTTCCCTATCAATGAAATCAAATAATTGGTGACAAGCAAGTACAAACTAGAATAAATTCTACAAATTGACTTGTTCATGCTTGAAGTTAAATTGGAACCCGAAATTATGAAGAATTTTGAAATAAATGAGTTCAGCTGGAAGAAAAGGAAAAATATTGTTGTCTTTAAACGTCTTTCCAGAGGAGAAACTTATGACCTGGACAATGCGTATCTAATCTTAATTTTCGGAAAAATGACGATGGACCAAAATCGATATATTCAAGGATGTTTTAGGGTTGAACATCCTGCTATTATCGAAGGTCCAGCTAAATTTTACTACGCAAGTTATGCAAACTTGAGAGAGTCTGATGGCAAATAACCATTAAGTGGACAACTGAGACACTCTTTAGGTAAATCAAGTCGATTCTCGAACCACGTGAAAATGGACAGCTCTTAAATTCTTCGTCGAACCTTGTATAACAAGGATTGAGTATTATATGATATTCTTTCAATTAAAATAATATCTATCATTTCGAATATGTTGAGCTCATAAACTTCTTCCTTTCTATTGTCCTCTGCTTCTGAATTTTCTTTTACTTCTTTTTGAGACGCTTATCCTGTGATTTGCTATCCAATACGTCTAATTTAGCCTTTTGCACATGCTATTTGAACTATCTTTTCTTTGGTACGTAGTTATTGCCACTAGCTCTAAAATCATGCTTTACTTTTCTCTCAATATTCTGATGCTCAAATCTCTTCATATCGTTGGTTATTTTATTATAGTTCTTCAGCAACACTTCTCGATCTTGATCCTTCAATTTTTTGTTTTTTATTTGCTTTTTCAGATAATTAACTTAATTTTTCTGTACATCCTCGATAAATGCATAGGATTTAGTAGCCAGATCAGCGTTGAAGCTTCCTGTATACGATTAAAACCTAGGGTCTATGCTTTTGGGTTTGTCACTTTGAAAAATATTTTTGATCTGGTTCTTTGGAGGTCTTTTCATTATCTTTATTTAACGAGGAGCATTTTTATCTGTTCTGTTATCTTAATTAGGCAACTATCTTTTTGATCGATCTTTTCGTACTTGTCTATCACGTGACTCGGCTACTTCTTACTTTAATTTTTTGTATTTCAACAATTACCCAAATGATACGTCTTTAAGTTGTTATTTGATCTGTGTAATATGCCATAAGTACTCTTTTTTATTAAATTTACAGTAGTTCTTGCTGTTTTTTGTCCCGCTGATTGTTATCCGATGATCTGGAAGCCTACTATGAATCTGATTAGAACTAATGCACCTGCTAAACGTTCGAATCATTTTATGATGACTCGCTCATGTTTTCAGAGTCATTAGATTTTATCTTATTTTTGGACATGATAATACTTCAACAATGCAAGAATAGACTATATACAAAAATTATTGAGATATCCACTTTGCTTCATTGAGCGGGTCCCTCTGCTTCAGGTGAAGGCAGGATCGGCTCACCTGATTTTAAAGCTTCCATCTCATTTGCATCACGTGTCAGTGATTGGATTTCAGGCTTGAAATATGTAAATCCATCATATGCTACTCCTTTATAAGTTTTGTCTTCCATCAAACTGTTACTGATATTTTCCTAAAAGTTCTGATCGAATCCTTAATCATTGAGGTCACTTTCCACAAATGTTATTGGTGGTTTGATTTGCTTTTTAGCTAGCTAATCGAAGTTAATTTAGCTGAAAAATTTGTGCTACTTTAACTCCTTAGCACCAAACTTGTAACCGAGTCTGTCCTTGGGTTTTATTTTGAACAACTCCCTTAACAATGACTTCGCATCTTCAGATAAGCTTTCAGGCAGAGGCACTGGCTTGCTTGTGATGTTCTTCAGGATTTCGTGCTTGTTTTTCGAGTAAAATGGAGGCTTGCCTGTCAACATATCGTAGACCAGCGAACCAAAACTGAACCAATCCGCCGAGTTGTTATAGCCTTTACCTAAAATAATCTCAGGTGCGATGTACTCTGGAGTACCGCACATACTATAAGCCATTTGGTTTTTGCTATAACATACTTTTGAAAGTCCAAAATCTGCTAATTTAATATGTCCCTCCTTGTCAAGCAAAATGTTTTCCGGTTTTAAGTCCCTGTATATAATGTTTCTGCTGTGCAAATATTCAAGAGCCAGAAGTATCTCTGCCGCGTAGAACTTGGCCACTGATTAAGGGAATTTTTTATTTCTCCTCAACAAATAGAATAACTCGCCCTGAATAAGATGAAAGTTACTCCCGACATCAGATCTACAAGCAGATAAAGCTTGTTTTTAGTTTGAAACGCGTAGTGAAGTTTCACGATGAAAGGATGGTCCATGGCTTCCAAGATGTATCTCTCAGACAATGTATGTATTTTCTATTGTTCACTTCTCACTTTCTCTTTGGAGATGATTTTCATAGCATATGATTTATCTAGGTTTATAAATTTCTACTTTTGTCTTTTTATCGAACCAAATAGACCTGACCAAAGGCTCCCTTGCCGAGACCTCTGACAACAGTGAAATCAGCGATCGATTTGGGCTGATTAATGTTATCTTGACTTTCCTCTTTATTGTGATGGTTTTCGGCGTCGTAGAAGCTCTCCGCGTTCTGAGAAGTCAGCGTCAGAAATTCTTTAATTTAGTTAATTCTTTAATTTTGCGAGCTATCTAAATCAAGAGGCTGCGTACTCATGGTAGATGAAATTGGTCGCTCACCGCTGTTATAGACAGCAGGATCGTCAGTGTTCGCCTGGCACAAGTTTCCCATTTGTTGATTCTTTTAAACAATTATCGATATTATTACTCATTTGTATCGTCATATATATGGCATGTAGAAAATCAACACTTCTATTCAACAATCACAGAGAATCAAAGCATGCGAAAATTAAAATCAAAGTAAATCATCAAACTTGACCGCTATCATTTTGTTTCACTGATTGATTCGCTAATCTGGTAGAAATAAATTTGGCCCTTGTTATATCCTAGACTGAAAATTTCTTTGTGCAAGCCTCACTCTACTTTTGATCTGTGTTTGAAATACTTGGTTTTGACGCTCTGCGGATCGAGCTACTTTCAATAAATTTAATAATTGAGTCAAGTCCTTGATTCGATGTTATTGATTTAGTATCTTCTACTTATGAAGTGGCACTTTCTATTGACGCACTGCTTTTGATGGTTTCATAAATTTTGATTATAAAACTCTAATCTATTGACTTTACTATGTAAGTTGGCATTTTTAATGTATTCTTTTCTGCACCCTTATCAATGCTATCTTGATCTTATTTTATCACTAATTATTAACTTTCAGAATTTAATTTTATTCTAGCATTGCTCTGCCCTCGCTTCAGTCTCTATATTTCATTATTTTTGTTGATCAGCTATAGATTGAGTCTTGCTACCTCAGCTTCTAATTGTTCGTTTTGCTTTTTGGTATCTTCACTATCTATTGAGCTCTGTGAAGTGTTATTCGTTGTTTCTTGCTTTTCTTGCACTATTTTGGTGTCAAATTAGCTCTTGAGTTACTCGTATTTTTTTAACAGATCGCAATATTCTGGAGAGGAAACTATCAATTCATGAATTTCAGGAGCAGATTCAGAAAGATGAGACTATCTTTTGATCAAATTAAAGATGTGTCCTTTGATGGAACCAACATTATGGATTAGCTTCTCCACTTTCTCATCAGTACGTTAGATCGAATCATCTTTTTTCCACAGCTTTCTTAAGAATGTATAGTGATCCATGTTGATCATGATTTGTTTTTCCATTTTCTTTTCTCTTTCTTTACGTTTGATCATGCATTTGTTTAGTTAAATGTTAAGCTTTTCCTAATCCTCCATGAGCTTATCAATTTGTCTCAGCATAATGTCCTCGGCTAGACTTATTTATTCGCGTGTCTCATATGAAGGAATCGCAGGCTTGTATAACTTGAATTCGAAACCAGGATTCTACTTCATGATCTCGTTGAATTTAATTATGTTCTTAGCTTCAGCTCGATTGACATTGTCTGCGAGTTTAGTCACGTTTATTATTATAGGGTCGCGTGATCCTTTCTTTGCTGCTTCTTTCATAGTATCACTGCAATTTCGTAACAAAATATATTCGATTGAATTATTATTATCTGCAACAAATATCGTTTTGGATAGCCATCAGTCACAAAGGTCATCAATATTGTAATATATTATTAAATTGATCAATACAACATGTTGAATGCTGGTTATTTATTCCGATTGATTTTCAAAATTGCACTGGCTGCTTACTTCATTTCTCATGGCTTGAATCTCACTAAAAACTTAGCTAGCAACACCACTTTAGCCAATAAGAACGCGTCGTAATTTATGGGCTCAGTGCTACAGAATATCACAATATCGGCAACATTTATGGAGTACTACGCCCATGCTGAAATAGTGTTTGGAATAATTATCATATTCGGATGGAGAATAGCTAAACTTTCATTCGTAGTCTATCTAATAAACTGCATAATTTTGTACCACCCTAGAAATAAGATCATCGTTGGCATACAAATTATGTTCGGATTGTTGTTGATCGTAGTTCCATTTACTGAAAATACGCTTGAGAAGGGATACGATAACCTGAGCACTAACTTAGAGAAACAAGGTAAAGCTAAAAATCACCAAAAGAGATCATGATATGCGATATATAAAATAACTATCATAGAATTTGCTCTTATGATGGAATAATCATATAAATTAATAAAATCAAGCAAGCCTGTCATGCTCAATCTCAAGTCGAGATGGTGTCTATGATTGGCTTCCTTTGAATTGTTCCTACTTTTGCTGAGCCTAAAATAAATAGATAAAAAAACAAAGAGGTCGTCCGCAAAGACGTTCTTATTTGAGAAAGTTGCGTACTTAGAATTTAATTAATGGCTGACAGATTTATCATACTTTAAATGCTCTCAGTTACGCATTCGGTTTAACTCTTAGACTTAAGGATCAGCTCCCTCAGATTGAGCATCCTCATCACGTTCGGGTTAGTAAGACCCAGTTGAGCCATACTTATTTGAGCGATGGCAGTGCTGTAGGAAAACTTGGGCACAGAAATTGCACTCGTTATTTTGGGAATAGCCATGGCACGCATTGTTCCCCTCACGGCGGATAAACCTATGCGAGCAAACATCGATAATATATGATAACTTAATATCTAAATTAAAATAATTAGATTAATTAAACTCTAAGAATGTATTTAAATGTTGATATTTTGATCAGCTTCAACAAAAGACGTAAAGTTAAAAAACAAGCAAGAAAAAGCATCTCTTATTTGCAGATGAGTCTTCCACATTTGAACATTTGCTTTATATTTAAATATTAACTGTTAACCAACAATATCTTTGGCAGTTGATTCTTTACATAAAATACTGAGCTGGTTTATGTAAGCATAAAGAATACAATTTACTATGTGCGTTTTTAGAATTTTTAATCTTCAGTTGGCGATGACCTGGTAATTTTATTGGATTAATAAACGATAAACAGATTAAAGTGTCGAATGTCGCATTTAAGGGATCTTCAAAGGTTGAGAAACAGCAAGCATAACTTCCAGGTAAAGAAAAATGTGAACCTTCACCCCATATAGCTGCGGCTTAACGATATAAAGAAAACCAGAGGATCCAGTCACAATCATTAAACCCCACTTTTGCCCGAGTTTGTCACCCCGAAGCTCTTATAGCTAGATCCAGAGGCTGCGATTGACCCGTACTCGAAATACCTGCAATCTAAATAGCTGGCAACTGCGCGGGAATCCCGGGACCGGCAGTAGATATTGTGGACTAGCTAGAAAATGAAATTGCATAAACGGGGCAGCAGCAACGGAATCGCTGACTCTTATAATGACAAGAAGTCAAAAGAGTTGCCGCAGTCAGGGTTGACAGTTTACAACTTTACCTTGAAAATGAACAACACCCAAACAGGTGCGAGCCAATCATCCCACATCGGGAGGAAAAGCAATCCGCTCACTTCTAGGAAATAAAAAGTACCCTAACTGAAAATATGTGAGAATGAGTTTGCATTAAATAAAGCTCAGCGAGAAATCAAATCTAAGGTCAACAAATCTCAGTTGTAAACTCAGGAGAATTATATGGTCGGAAAAAGCTCGTTTGAAATTCTATATCCCGTTGGTAAAGGAGGTTTTGGTAAAGTTTGGAAAGTTAAGTGCAAGCGGACTGGCGTGATATACGCTATGAAAGAAATGCAGAAGGCAAAAGTCATTAATAAAAAATCTATCAACTCAGTCATGAACGAAAGAAGTCTTCTCGCCGATCTTAATCATCCTTTCCTTGTGAACATGAAGAGTTCTTTTCAAGATCGCGAAAATCTTTACCTCGTGATGGACTATTTGAATGGGGGTGATTTACGGTATCATATTGGGTGCAAAGGAAAATTCAACCAGGCTGAGACTAAATTTTTCATAGCAAATATTATCATTGGACTTGAGTACTTACACTCAAAAAGAATTATTCATCGTGATCTGAAACCCGAAAATTTTGTACTCGACAATGACGGATACATCCGTATCACTGATTTAGGTGTATCTCGATAGGTGAGAGACGACAACAGTCAAGATACGAGCGGCACTCCCGGTTATATGGCGCCTTAAGTGATTTGCCATAAGAACCATTCATTCACTGCTGATTACTTTGCATTGGGCGTGATGGGATACGAGTTTATGCTTGGTCGAAGACCCTATAATGGAAAGAACAGAAAGTAAATCAGATAAAATATTCTATCAAAGCAAGCTTAAATTAAATTTGATGAGCTACCTTACAAGTGGTCGCCCAAGGCAGCAGATTTCATCAACAAAGTAATTTCTACTTAATTTAGTTGCTTCAAAGAAATCCTGACAAAAGGCTTGGATCAGGAGGTATTGAAGAATTGAAATAGCACCCTTGGCTGCTGGACGTCGACTGGGCTAGTATATAAGGCAAAATGGTAAAATCACCATACATTCCATTGGTACAAATATTTTAATATAGACAATTTAATAAAACTATGATGATTACAAGGAGCAAATTTCAGAGGATACGATCGATGATAACGCTGAGGAAACAAGAATGATGCTAAGGGATGAGCAAGTTCAATCTCTCTTCAACGGATATGAGTTTGAGCCTAAAACTCATATTCGTAAAAACAGTCTAAGATCCACGTCCAACACGGACTCATAGCAATTGTCTCTAAGGGGATCTTATAAATGATTGTTTTAATATATCTATAATATAAACAAATTCATTTCTATCTTCTCAATTGAGGCAATTCAATACTCTCTCTTTATGGTCTCTATACTTTCTATACCTTTTATGTAATATTTAATTTCCTTCTTCCTCTCTCTTATTTTTACTTCATAGACGCTGCTTCTTACCTTTTTCTCATTTGAAATTTTAATATTCTTGGCACCATCGATGATCTTTGTTCATGAAGTCTGGGTTAAAAATTGCTTTTTATTTAAATGTTTCTTTCAGCTACGTTATATCTTTATCTTTTGAGTCCTTACTTGAGACATCCAAGCTTTGCAATTTATTTCTTCAAGAACTCAAGACTTTCCTCATCATTTTCCAGCTCTTAGTCACCGCTTGATAATTATGAACTATCCACTGATCCATCATTCGATTTTTATTATATTTCCATGTTTTCATTTAACTAATATTTCTGCTTAAAGCTAAACTCTTATTTTACATGTTCTGCTTCAGTTTTAAATTTCTCAATTTTCTCGCTAATCTGTTTGACATTAGATTCCGTTTTAAGCTACTATAACATTTTTAACTTCTTTTTATTCCTCTTTTCTGTAATTTATTTTTGATACTGAATTTCCGAAGTGAGATATGACTATAGGCCAGCAAATGATCCCTCTTTCATCAATTAATAAAATCTTTTTAGTGAATTTACTAAAGCCTCACCAAAATTTCGCCAGTTCTGCACTCCGATCGGTCCATCATCTATTAATCCGTATGACTGTTCGAAAGTTATGGCATTTATTTTGTATTTTTTGCTGAGATATACTCTGGCTGTGTTCTTTTTACCTTTTGTGCCCTTAAAAACACAGAAATCGTATTTAAATGTTGAAATTTATTCACTTAAAATCTTCGGTAAGATATGAGTTAGTAAAAATTGATTAGTACCAATTGGATGCTCATCACCGTAAGCAAATATATTTCTTCTTGCTGAGTGGCCATGCAAGTCAAGTAAAAACTAAATTTATTTATCTTTTTATTTAAGGACATTTTAGATAATTTTTTAGATGACCGCAACTTCTGGATAAAATTCAAGCTCATTACCGCTAAATTTACGATTCAAGTCTAGTCCTAGGACTCCTGTGCGATGATTTCCTAGGAATACACCATCAGGATTTACCATGGGCACTATATAGAAGTCATAATAGTTTCTAATTTCAGGAAGTTCATATATCCTTTCAATGATTCTCTATAATGACCAATTGGAGGCAGTTTCACCAGGATGAGTCCTAGCCATGATTACTATTATCTTTCTCTTGCTGTTTTTAAATTCCTTATTAACGATGTCAATTCTAGGAATATCAAGTCCGGCTAAAGTTTCACCAGCTTTGTGTACCTTTAGACCTGGATACTTATTGATCAACTATTTAAGGTATTATTTCAACATCGTATACGTGTATGGAGGTTGAGTGGCAAATTCCACAACCATGCCGTCCCTTAAAAATTCGTACTCGAACTATAAACAATGGCTTTTAGTATCCATATCATATTCGTACTTTACATTTTCGCCAGCCTGAACCCAATTTTCATCTTCTCCCATGGCCCTCACGAATGGTCTCATGCCTTCCTTATAGAGAGAGTAATACTTGCTGTACTTATAAACTCGAAATTTAAACTTGCCTGCTTTCTTATTGGAGACAGAGTAATAAAACCATTGCCTTAATCCAAAAGTGTTGGTGTCTTCTCGCATGAATATATAGAACTCCCTCTGGTTCTTACGCGCGACTGCTGATAAATTACCGCTTTCGAACTTGCTCTCAAAATGCAACTAGAATTACGATCGTTTGATTGAAGGGTTCAGCTGAAGCGAGTTGACTAAAGTAGAATGGATTGCTTACACGCCAACGATTTCATATAGTAGTAAGTGTTCTTCGGTGCGTAACCTCGGTATATTATCCTGAATTTCATATTGTCAGCAGGCAACCCATTTGCCTTCTAGTCATTGAACTAAATGGGAATCTTCGGATAATCTCTTTCCTCAAGTACTGAAACATGTTCCCGGCTTGTATGTGGAGTGATCTGATTGATTAAATCCATCACAGTTTCTATACTGCTTGGCGATTTAAAGGATCTGCGTTTCGGACGATCTAATAACATTTTTTCCTTATTTTTCTACGCTTGCTTATCCTAGTTAGCTTTTTATTCACGATAGACGTCGGTTTAGGATAGCAGAAATCCGCGTAAAGGAGTTGTGTCATTACTAAATGAATACCTAGCTTTGCTGCTTTTCTTAGGGTTAGAGAAATTTTGCGATTACTGGTATCGAATTATAAATTTACGCTATGCACTGAGTGCATTTGAGCCCATGTCGGTCGAGTTATGCATCTTCATTTTATTATCCTATTATTTATTACCTTTTATCATCTCATGTCTGTATTATTAACTTAAAGCATCATTAATTTTACCATAGTACATTATTATGGTGATATTAAAATGGACTTTTCTGCATTGATTAAAGTCGATATATTTATTGTTATGAAGTAAGACTCAGGCAAGTCCAGTGTTATTAAGTTTGAGAACACTCCCATAAAAAATTGTCGAATATATGCGCTTCACAGAGCTTATATCAACGGATAGTAAAGGTTTGTTAAAGTATTCAACAATCAAATAATTGCGAAGTATGCCCTTGACGAAACATTAGAGTTCAATGTTGAGGTATTAACAGAGTCTCCTAATTTTGTATTCCAGTAAAATTTCTTACACATTTAAGCTACACATAATTAGTAAAATGCATTAATTTTCATTACAAAACCCTATGAGACTCGTCTAGACTAATTTTTAAAGGGTAATCCATTGAATTAAAAATAAGCATTAGTGATATTTCAAGACATTTTGAAGGCAGTCTACTCTTTCATTATGGAGGGATTCTGGCATCGTAATCTGAGAGCATAGCATTTCGTTAAAGTTGGCAATAAATGGAAGTTATAAACTATCGTATATGAATAAAAAATACCCCCTGAAGGAACAAATTCATAGTTCCTATATAATCCATAATACCAGCCGCCGTAAGCATATTAGCGACCTAATTTCACAGATGCTGAGTTTGACCAGAGGATAGTGTGGGATTTAGGATGCATATTAATCCACATGCTGACAGGGTTCCATAAATTAAAAAACCAAGCAGTATTATCAAAGTTCGAGAAACAATCCTTCAGTTTTGGCAAAATTGCCGGAAATCTATAAAGTAAGCTATCAAAGTAATTAATTCAAATGCTGGCTCGAATGTGCCATTACAATCAAAAATAGAGAATGACAATCGATGAACTAATATTGAATGGATTTTTCTCCAAGTAAATAGCTGAGCACTACAAAAAGCATAAGGAGAGTAAGAAAAAGGGAATGTGGACCAGCAGCTCCCAATCAATTTCAAAGAGTTTGAGAGGCAGCAATAACGGTAAAATCCCAGACATTGGAGCAGCTAAGCAGATTGCAGACAATTTAAAAAAAAGTGCTCAAAGATAGGATAAACTCTTAAGTTCAAGCAACGGAGGTGATAAGCTCACCACTAAAAAGTAATTTGAAGAAAAAATATTTTCTATTATTTAAGATGACGATGAAAACTAAATTTCTTCACGTATGAATGGACCTAAGAAATAAAAAGAAAACAAAATAGAGAAACTTCAAAGCTTCGATTAAATAAAAAATGAATAACTTGATGAAATTCTCGATGTTTATAAAAACTATATCGACAAAGGCGATATTTTAGGTATTGGCAGTAAAAAATTTGATCAAATGCTTATCCTATTTGAAGACAAAAAACTTGGGCGCGAGTTAGGAGACTTAACTTAGTATGCTCTTAATTTTGTCAAAGCAATGTTTATTTGTAAATTAGCAACTGCTATGAACGAAAATAAATCATTTTTCGATTTTAACGGTAGAACATGGGAAAAATTTCATGGTTCACAATAGTATCAATCAATAAAAAAGATTGTAAATTTTAAAAGAAAATAAGCGATGAATGAAGTGTTTCTGTTAAAATAGAAGCTGACAAACTCAATAAATCGATTTAAAGATCAGAAACCGACAATCAATAATTTTGTGACTCGATCAAAGCCATAATAATCTGATTTTGTCGATATTAAGTAACCTTATCGAAAAGTAATACTGTTTCTTTATTTAGATTTTAAAGTTGTCCTATGATATGATCGCTGAACACTATACAACAAACAAAACACAGGAGTGGGCAAGACTAGGAATGTACATCACTTATTGTCTTGCTATTGATAAGTTCTACATTCCTGAAGAATTCAAGAACAACTTTGAGTATTTTTTCAAGTGGAGCAAGAAGACTCCTACTAATTATGTACCTCTATTTGAATTTCAATAATATTTGGATAATGCACCAAGAATAGACTTAGTACAAAACTCCAGATATATAATGAAGAAATTTTTCGAAATTTGATGTTTATTTTTAACATTATCGAACATATCAACATATATTGATCATAAACCAATTTCCTCCAAGTCTAAACTGTTCTCTTTTGCCCACTTTTTGATTAACTTTATCACGTGGTCATTCTGAGGACTACTTGTGTCAAGAGATTTCAAAATAGCAGCTGCTTCAATAAGATGTTCTATTGTTTATTTGCCTGCTATTGTTAATTGGAACACGCCTACAACACTGCCTCTTAGTGCATCCTCATAATCGTTTTCTCCATCAATTTTTTAAAGCGCTTCAAATGCTTTTATTGAGTAATAAAAATGACCCATTTTATAGCAGTCGTTACCGATAATTTGAAGTGTGTTTAATGCCTATACTGAAGTCTATGATGACAAGTAGATGTCCCATGCGTTCTTCGGTTTGCCATTCATAATGTATGTTCGAATGAGCCACTTGATGTAACATTCTTCAGATTTGTATCTCTCATTTCGAATGGCAAGGAAGCTCTTTTCAGCCTCTTTGTAGTCACCAGTAGAGGCAAGAGCGATTGCATAGTTCCAATGGAAGTCATCGTCAGTCTAGAAGTAGCTCTTCACACTATTTAAATATACCAGGACATCGTCAAACTGCTTGAGTAAAAAGAAGCAACTGGCCATGCACTGGCGTCCAGGAATAGTGTCGCATTCTGTTGCTGATGCTCCTACTAACTGAAATAGTTGTTGTGAAGTCTTTAAGTGGTCTCTTGAATCCTTTTTCTGTCCATACATGAGATAAGCTACTGCTTTAATAATGTACTCTCGAGGGTTGGTTGGGTCGAGATCTTTTACAAGTTTGAAGGCTTAGTCGACTTATTCATTTTTTAAGCTACTGATGACCATATTGAGTCGAGTTTCAGGGAAAAGTTCCAATAGTGGTGGTAAAGTTTGCATAGCATTTTCGCCATTTCTAAATACAACCAAATTGTGCCTTAGCAGATCACTCTATTTAATGAGGTCTCCAGATTTGTATTTAAGTCGAACATTTTTAAGACTATCTTCTGCATTTTTACCATTGTACAACTGATAATTATTGCATGCTTTGAGATTAGCAGCAAAGATACTTTCAGGATCAAAGTTCTCATAACCAGTTAATATTTAAAGTGACACATCGAAGTACTACATTTTATAATAGCAGAGTGCAATGTACACATTAATAGCTTCATACTTTCTGGTTTCCAACAACAATTTTTTATATATTTCGGTCGCTTCTTCGTAGTGACCTCTTAGATAATGGATAGCTGCTAGCGAAAGTTGATCTTATGGTGACTCTTCTAGCTTCTGATGATAACTCATCAATGTCTTCTCGTCATTCTTCTTATGAGCAAGATGAAACAGCAACCTGACCTGCAATGGAGTTTCATCGCCTTTGAGGGCTTCTCTTCTAGCGTCATCATACTGAGTCAACGCGTAGTAGCAACAAGATTTGAACACATGATAATCTTTGTTATCGGGGTCTTTCCTCAGTAGCTATTAGTATATTTGGATCGCTTTCCTAAACTAAGTCGTATATGTACCTGTACTAACCCATGTGGAAGTAGCAATATGCTAGCCACATACTATTTTCGACCTGGATATTCACGCTTCTCTCGCTCTCCAGTAGGGCTATAGCTCCAATCCAATCCCTCGCTGTCAAGTAGTCAGTGAGTGTTGGCATCTTTTCCTGTGCTATTTTCTTCATGCCAACATCATCAGATGATGTTTTAGTTACCTTCGCCTTCGATATGGATGTGCCGGGCCGGTTCATTATTTGAATTGTTATTATAATTTGAATAGAATGAAACTTATTTGCATATAACACACAGAAATATCAATCTGCTTGTCTCTAATGTCTATGAGACTTGCTTACACCCTCTGTAAACGTATGCACTCTCGTCGTCTGTCCTCTGCATGATTGTTATTTAATTATTTATTACACATTTTACATTAATTTGCGATGTTTGCGGACTCCCCGTAAATATTCATGATATTTGGGAGTGAGCTTACTGATATTGGATTTCTTCATGAAATTTTAGAAATTCTTGAACTGATCGATCTTTGCCAGGAATATCTCGCGATTTGCTTCACTCATCTAAGGGTCATCCATTATTTTTGACTAGTTTTGATACTCATTATCTATTTAAGGCTTGAGTCTGGGAGTCAACTTAATTTTGTTTGAAATTTGTTCAAGAGATTTTGATTCTTCTTCTTCAATATCAATACACATCATAGTCCTGAATTGATAATTCTTCATTGTGATAACTTTTAATCTGCATTTTCTATTTCTTCTCTAATATTATTAAACACGTTATTGGTAAATAGTTTTCTTTCTCTTGTTAACAAAGAATATATTTGGAACATAATGTTTTTCAATGTCCAGCATTGATGGTGCTTCAATATGATTCACATTTTTATAATTTAGCATGCGTTATCTAATTTCAGCAATTCCTTAGAAATCCAGCATGTTTTTATCCATACACTACAGTACGTCTCTCCTCTTTAGCAAGTATATAACAGAGGTATCCTTTGTAGTCGCCTATAAATCAATATCTTTGTTCAAAATTAAAGCTGAGTACCCGAAAACATTTAATGTTGGCTTGCCTTATTGAGGAGAAATACTTTTTATGAGTTTCTTTGTCTCAAAATTACTTGACTGATTGGCAATTTCAATGTCTATTGAGCCTGAATTTATAATAAGCATGCATCTTTCTGTGCTCTCTCCATCCCACTCTACAAGCGGCACTTTTTAGTTCTTTTTATATATTTTTCGGATTAATTTCAATGCAATTTAGTTTTGAAAATTAACTGTGAAGTAAGTAAGGAAAAATATACTCTTTTTAATAACTTTTATGTTTGTCTCAAGGATGAATTCTTATTTTAGCGAACTCTGAACCATCTTGAAAAATTAAGTTTACTCAGTTTCGCTTAGTGGAGTCTACTTTTTTATAGATTCATTCTTGATAATTTAATTTTTAAATTTTTGCGATAGCTGTCGGGTAATTTGATAATGGTTCTGCAATTTATTGATAGTTGAGATATGATTATCAAATTCTTAATTCTTTTTGTTGATTTGTGCCACACTGAGTCCCACCACATTGATCATATACCCAAATAGGGCGCTGCCAAACAGCTGGATAAAAGAAACAAAGAACATCTCTCCAGTTTCAATAGGTGTGAAATCACCGTATCCCACAGTAGCCATGGTGGTTATCGTGAAATAAATAGAGCAAGTATAGTGTGAAACCCAGGTATTTTGTCGTACTGCTATTTTATCAACTGAGTTTATCCAATTTCTGTCCGGGTACATGTACGTCATCGAGTACAAGATAAGCGCTATCAAATGACAAGCACTTAACAGCAAGAAAAACAATACAATTATTCGGAATTAGTTCTTGTAGTCCTTAGCCTAAACATAGCTATATATCTTTTCAAGGTTCTAGCGCAGGTTCCAAGCTTTGATAAAGAAAACAACTATGATCACAGCTAACAGTGCTGATTTTAGAGGTAGATACTAAATAGCGTGCTGAACTAAATAAATACTTAAGGCTCCAATCTCCATAGAATCGCTGAATATAAGTTTAAAGTTGATACATGGTGCTTCTTTTTCTTATTGATGTTTGTCAATATCTAATTTATCATCTTAATCTTGCTCAGATATAGATTTTTTTAACAGTACCCTCTCCCTTAAAACTAGAAGCTCTCTAACTATTAGTTTGAGTATTATCATTAAACAGGGAAGTGCTTTCAGTTCAAAAGAAATAATGTTAATTTCAGTTTAACTTTGAAACTTGGGCAGAAAGACTAACTCAGTCGATGCCATCCAGAAGAGTAGGACAGCGCATAAAGCTTCAATAATGAGCAATACATGCCAAAACCCATATTTATAGCTGATCTAATCAAGCATGGCTTCTCTTTATGTACTTTTTTGTTCATCACTAGTATCGGTCTTATGGTCATCATTCCAATTCTACTTCATATTAGGTGGCGCTACGAATGGGGCAATCAAAAATTTTAGTTTGTTTATTAAACTCTGCATCAAATATTTTTTGCGGATGTTCGAAATTGTAGGAGCGTTTTTTTCACCATCGTACATCGATGACAGCTCATGGATCGACATGAAATTTTGCTGAGTGTTCACTGTGTGCTGTGAAGGCGGTGGAGCAGGAACTGGCTTCTTTGTCTTTGGTACTATTGTGTTTTTAGGCATCTTATTATATAGCTTCTTTATAATTCTATATTTGTAATATTCATACAAATTAGGTAAATTACCTAAAGTAGCCGAAAAATATGTAAAATTGTAATAATAGTCACCCTTTTCTTCGTTCTCTTGAATACTCTCGTTCAGCTCTGCAGATTTCTTAGATCATATTTTTATTTTTACGCTTCTTTTTCTTCTCAGCGATTATCTCGTTGTTGATTTTGTTTCCCGATTGCAGAACAAATATTTTTCTTTACACAGAGAGCTCTCGACGCAGAGTACAAATGTCGCTCTTTTTTTATATTCTAATCTTTTCGAGAAGCTTAATTTTAGGGTTTGGATTTTAGTCAATGCTCTAAGTAAAGCATTTTAGCTTAATTGAGCTGTTTAATGAAGAGTTTGCTTCTGTTAAGTTGTAATATATTTGCTTTTTTATACTCTTCTATGATGCTTGTCGTACTTTCTTCAAACGTTATGGAGGCGATGGATGAAGCTTAAGCAAAGAATGGAGTCCTAGACGTTTCTTCGTGGGTAAACTTTCAGGCTCGAACTTGTACTTTTTGTTACTGCTGTTATTAAAGACCAGCTTGGTGACTCGATGCTGGTACTCTGATTTGTTAGTCTTGCTAAAGTTTTGGAGAGTGGTTTGAGCCGACAAAGTAGACAAAATTTTATCTTTTTTGTGCTCGTCTTCGACAATTTAATCATGTCTTATTTCCTTCTTAATTGGGATCTTCTTCAAGTTTTTGCTACTGCTAAAATTACTGAGAGTATGCAGTTTTTTAATGTAAGCTATATTTTCATCTTTGTCTTAATCCCAAGGCTCTATTTTTATTTATGTCATTTGAGTTACAATATTCTTATTTATTTATGCAGTCAACACTTAATCAAAATGCTAGTTTATTTACTAGTCAAAAGGAGTGATAAAGCTACTCTGTCTGTTTAATGGAAGATAGCTTTGTTCTTATATCTATAAATAAGAAAAGCAATTTATTTATTAATTTAATCATATTATTTTAGTCACCATTCAATGACAGCAAGACTAAGAAAAATCAGAAAGCTCAGAGGGTCTGTGAGCTGCGGTGGAGGTCGTATCGGCAGACATAGAAAACACTCTGGAGGTAGAGGTAACGCAGGTGGCCTCACTCACATGAGAACAGCAATGGACAGGTATCACCCCGGATACTTCGGCAAGATCGGTATGAGACAATTCGGACTTCAGAGAAATCGTCTACATTTCCCAACTGTAAACCTCGATAAATTGTGGAGCTTGACCTCTGCCAGCACTCTCGCTCACTACGCCAAGAATAAAGATAAAGTTCCAGTCATTGACGTGACCAAAGCCGGCTACTTCAAAGTCTTGGGCAAGGGATTCCTCCCCGCTCAACCCGTAGTCGTCAGAGCTAAATTCTTCAGTAAGAAGGCCGAAAGAAAGATTAAAGCTGTCGGTGGAGCTTGCCAGCTCATCGCTTGATTCATGAAGCTTATTTAAATCCTATACATTTTCTCTATAATATATTAATCATTAAATAGAATTATTTTTCTATCAGGGATAAGTTAAAGCAGCATAACAGTCCTGAATAGGCTCGATTATAATAATTAAAGAGACATTAATTATCCAAAGAATCAGTTAGCTTATAATAATTATAATAAGTCTCTTTAGCCGAATGAAGCGCACCATCAAGAGACTGTTATTGGCCAGAGACAATAGCCATGATTGGTTAGAGTCTTTGTACTTCACAGGCGAAGTTACTTCAAAGTTCAATAATTTAAATGAGATAAAAAATCTACCTGGCCCTAGAAAAGGCAATAAAAATTAATAATATTAGCAAATGATGCAAAAACGTTAAAAATAGCCCGATCAGATAGCTAGCATGCAGGCGGACTGTAAAGTGCTCAAAATAAAATCACAAAGACTCAACACCCAAAATTAAGCTAGATAAAAAGAGAAGGAATTGAAAAATGCACGATGCCGTACTATGCCAGATGAGCTAGCTATGAAACAAGTGCAGAGGAAATTTTCAAGTCACAAAACACCTTAACCTAAGTAATTGTGTCGAGCAGCAAAACCGACTCATTCTAAAAAACACAGCATAGGAAGCAAAACTAATGTGACGTTGCCCACTAATATCCAGCAAAGTCAACAGGTTATGAAGAATAAGAGTAAGAAGGATGTGAAACCTATCTCAAATCACGAGAAATCAAAAACAAAAACAAAGCCCAAAACCAGCACAACGAAGTCAGTGATGGGAGCTAAGAAAAGATTTTCCGAACAAATCGGCAGAAGGGATCAGATAATGCCACGACTGATATTGGCCTAACGCAACATCATCAAAAGCTTCGTAGATTACAGTGAGCTTCCATCTTTATCAAGCAGAAACCAACAATAAAAGAAAAAGTATCGTTCTCTTTATGAGACCAGTGACTATTTCAACTCTGCGGATCTCAAAGCTCTTGCTCAGATGAAATTGGATTACCAGGACGAAAATATTAGCAGGCCGAAATCTATATCATCAACTTAATTCAATCAAACTCAACAAAATGCAGCAACTGTTATTCAGAAATGGTGGAGACGTGTACGCACTTGTTTGATTTCAAAGCAGTACAAGCATATTTTTAATGGTTTTACAAAAAACACAGTATCACAAACTAAGCCTAAGCCATTTTTCTCGAATGCACCTTTAATTACAAATTTACAAATTAAGTAAACAAAAGTGTATAGTTTGCCTATTTTATCATAACCGTAACCAAAAATACCTAAAATAGATAAGGATACTGTTATCTAGGCCTGTTGCTGCCCTGGCATATCTTAAAAGCAAGAATAAAGTTAATCATCTTCATCGATAATCCATATTGAGTCATCGCGATGTGCATAGGATTGCTGCTGCTTTTTCTGCTCATAGTGTTAATAGGACAAACCTGTCATTAGGCTCATTAAAGTTGTCGATTCACGTAGACAGCGTGTATAATTTGATGAATGTAGTGATTGCTCATGCGTCAGCAGTCAAATCTAATAGTGTAATCGTCAGTGTTAAATTTAAGACGAGCTAGATATACGTATCCCACACACTGGAAAAAAATAGATTTATTCCAACAATTTTAATAACTTTTAACCTTTTTCACAAGGCTAAGTTGAAAATATATAGAATGAATCAATCAATGAGTTTATACGTGAGAGTCTTATGCATGCTTCCCTATACGTATCCGGAATGTCGAAATAGAAAGACCCTGAGAACATGGAGAAGTCTGAAATGGATCGACCTCTGTCGTAAATTTTTAATGATTCGTTTAATCCTCTCTCTCAAAACTCTGTTCAACTCGGCTAATGTAAGGACACAAAAAAGGAGATTTTAGCAGCATAAATCGAAGATATGATTTTCTTTGAGTTCCTGAACTAGATCCATAATATGATCGAAAAGCTGACTGGAAAATGCAAGGCTGGGCTTTAGTCTATGATAGCAAATGAGATGCCTGCTTGGCGAATCAATTAGAATGAGTAGATTTAAGCTTATCTGGCTCAGCTCTTTTAATAAGTGACATCTAGTCAGGAATTGCTCGACCATATTGAATTAAAGCTTAAACAACGAATGCAGGGAAAGGAAAACTAGTCAACTTTAATTATACCTTACGATAACCATCTATCAGCCCGGGATTTAATAATAACATTTTCTATCTTAAGACAAGAACTGCCCTTAGCATGCCCTGACTTTACTGAAAAGTCAAGCCCTATGTTAAGGAATGAGCACTTGTTAGAATGTATGTTCATATGCATAAATTAAATGCTGGAAGTGTGCTCAAGTTCATTGCATTTGTACAATGGAAGAGTCCACTACTTCCCTTCTGTTTCACAATTACTTTAACTGAGTATGGAGCACACCATCACGCTCACACAATTGCGTATTGACATGTTTGAAGACAGAATGTGCATGGATTTGATGCAATGGGTTCGGAATGATAAATAACATTGGACACACTCGAATTTAGACAGCACAATATAAGTGAAGCAAAACCTTGAATAGTGGATCTATGAGACTTTATTACAATAATTTGCTGCGGAGTTTGATCATATAATAGAACAAGTCGATAGGAGTTAAAATTTCTTGAGTTTCTGATTCTTATACTATCTTATCTAACTTACACTAATTTGTACTATAACTTAAAAAAGCTGATGAAAAATGAGAACTAGCATGAATTCTTAGACGCCAACTTTCAAAAGTATTTGTTCTAAACTCATAGCCTGCAGTTGGGCAAAGCAATCGGATATGGTATGTCTTCCGTTGTATTTTCATGCACATCTTCATCATCATAATTATTATAATCTAAGTTTGCCATAAAGTTGTGTAACTTGTCGCCACTTCTATTTAACAGTCCTCGTCTAAAGCTGAGACATGAGATTGAGTGTTAAGTGTTACAGATTTTCAATTAGACTCACTATCGAAATATTGTACAGGTTATCAAAAGCGGAGTCTATGAAGGTAGAATAGGCTATATTGTTATGGAGTATCTATAAGGAGGCCATCTTAGTCATCTTAGTGCACGACTTAATGGTCTAAGAATAAGAGTAAACAAATTGTAAGATAAGCAAGTACAATCAAAATATAATACTCTCATCAGGCAAATCATCAGAAGTGTAATGAACTAAGTCTTAAGCATACTTTAAATATTATAGTATAGTGGCATCATCCATCGAGATATCAAACTGTAAAACATTCTGATTTCTCGACAAGCGTATATTAAACTTATTGACTTTGGGACAGTCTACACTCACGACCAAAATCATAACACAGACAACCCTGATAAGTTAAGCAGATGGGTAAAGATAGACTAAATAAGCAAATAATTAAATACTAATGATTACATGAATGGATCACGTCATTATATTTGTCCATAACTTATCAGCGGTAAGAAAAAGCGAGTTACATCAACTAAGATCGATGTGTGGGCTTTGGGAGTCATGTTTTTTAAACTTTTGACTGGAGCTTTTCCTTTTGTGCAACTATAGAGTGATAATAATTCAGCTTATTACACGAAAATACGATCCTCTGAACCAGAATACTCACATTATATTGATAAATAATAACTTGAGGTATTGCAGTTGTGTTTTCAGAAAGATCCATGTCTAAGACCATCTGCTTCTTAATTAAGAAATAAATTGGCATATTTTTCAAATCAAGGTCAATCATCTCTGTTATAATTAATTCATTAGTTAAGTACAATATAAAAACATGGAGAGTTTTATGTTCTATGGAAAGCAGACACTGCCGTCAAATATTGTGAAAATGTACTTGAATTTCAAGATCAATCAGATTTCAAGTGTTTAACTTAAAGCCAAAAAGTGTAAAATAATAAGTTAGAATAAAATTAGTAATTGAAGAAAGTAAATTAATAGCGAAAAATATGGAAATAAGCCTATTTGTTTTTAGTAAGAGATAGCTTTAATAATAGTTTGGTGAAAATAAAAATATAATCGCACATGAGAAAAACTATTAAATTATTACACTTTACTGACATAAAATTATAGCGAAATACCAACAACTTAATTGTAAAATTGATATAGACTCAAAAACAGAATAGTCACGAAATAAGATTTAGAAGTGGGGTCAAATTATAATAGTTTATATAACAAATTATGACAGTGAATACAAAAGTGCACACATAATTATGATATTTGTTTTACAATAATATATAATACTTGTTATATCGCATAAAAATGTCAAAGTTTAATACCACTCAACTACTCGAAACAGCAAAACACTCAAGTCTGTCGCTGTTATACTTTTGTTCAAAGTACATGAACAAATCGATATCAATTTGTAAGCGTTATCGCTTCTTTTTAATCTTAGCTATGCTTATGGTGGTAGTTTACAAAAAATAATTGCGTAAAATGAAGAGATTAATAGTAAAGAGTTTCAAATATCTGTTTAAGCTCATTAAAAAATTCATGAAATTTATCCTCAGTTCGGCTGTGGATACTTAATTTATATAATAAAGCTCAGTTGTAGACTATATTGAAACAAGAACATAATATGGTCTTGAATAACCTACTATTATGATTAAGAAATAAAACAAAACTTAAGACTAAAACTAAGACTCAGAGTGCGATAATGATGACGATAAGGATCACAAAAGAGCAAACAAAGATCGCACAGAATATAATGACTCTTGCTCCTATAATTACCGAGATGCAGACTACTCATATAGTAATAATTATTCAGCAAACGAGTGCACGATGAGCAGCGCATGGCATGATAGCGAAGAGAAATATAGATGATAAGTTTTCATTAAAATAAAGTATCAAAATGCATTCGCCAACCGAGTATGCAGATTGAACTGAGTGATACGCTTTATAAAATATTGTTTATCCATGTTCATGAACTCGTTTTATTGTAGTGCCTCGAAAAAGTCCTGTAATATACACAGGGCCTATGGTGAGACTCCAGTGAAACTTACATATTCTGGATTCATCATCTTCATTGTTTTGGGCTGATTTCGGGTTAGCCAGTCGAAAATATTTGATAATACTTCATTATGTATCTGAGGGGATCTTTAAATTGTTTTTATTTTGTGCTGTTAATCAGTGTATTGTCTTTGTCGAAGTGGAGTTCTACTTTAATTTATGCCTGTCAGCGGGCTACCGGGTCTCTTTTGGTCACATGCTGGCGATCTTCCATGCCTAACTGTTGGACTTTTTGTTCGCATTAGCGATATTTTTGCTTGCTTAACTGGCTTGATTTACTTATTATTTTCTGGGCATCCTGGTGAAGCTGTTAATTTCTTCGGAAACTAGATTCTATTAATAGGGAGTTCCTTCTTAGATTTAACTTGATCCCAGGTTACAGTCCCTTTCTTACTTTTATTCTTAACATCAATTTTCTATGTTGTATCTTTATATGGTTTAGGTTGATTTTCAATACTAGGTCGACCCAGCGTACTAAGTTCTATGTTTTATTTATTAAGCTCGGCTTAGATGGCGTCCATAATCACATCGAAGGCAGTACTTGGTAATTGATATTGACGGATAAATTATGACACCAGATCAGGTACATCAGTATTCCTTGATATTGTGAGGACTGGGTTATCGTTACCCCAGCCCATGTTGATGTTGACTGTCGCGAGAATGCGCTCCATGGTTTTCCTCTGCTGTTAATTACTGGATATATATAATTTAACGGGTCTATAACAACTAATTACTCATAAAGTAATATAACTCAAATCAATACCATGCTGTCGAATTTGGAAAGCGTCAATGGGGTCACATTTTTTTCAATGTTTACTATCAATTTCTTCTCATATATTGTCTTTAGTAAGTTAAGGCATGAAGAAAACAGTCCGCAGCTACTGACGAAGATAGGATCTAGTTTTTAGTGCAGTCGTAGTTTAAGAGAGCTAGTGAGCATGATGTATCTAAGTATACTTATCGTCATTTCCAAATACAAGAATCGCTCTTTTCTTCTGCCCTCGATCAAAATACTACCTAGTTCTTTACTGCAGACATGATCTTCTTCAAACTTTTTCATCAAATCCCGCGTCTTTTTAATTTCCTTATACTGCAGGATGAGTGAGTAAACTAAAATGATGAGATAGGCAATAATTCTGCTTAGCGAGAATACGTTCTTGCGATACTTCCATCCCTTCTTGTAGGACTTGTTAATAGCTCCACTCTTGGCTAGAATGCCGATGAACCAGAGTGTGTTGTCTGAAAAATAATACATGCATGAGCAGATATATGTGAATACCGACAGGATCTTAAACAGTCGGGGTTTGTCAGCCTTGATGATTTTAGCCATGCCCTTGATTTCATCGAAGAAGCGAAATAGCCTAAATACTTTCCTGGCTGACGAGATGTTCTCCTTGAGATGGTAGTATATGAGCATGTCCAGCAACTCATCTAAGTGAAAGCATCATTACTTCTATGGTAAGAGGCAGCGAGGTGTTAGATATTACTGTGCTTCCCGCAAGTGCAAAAGAATTCAAACATGTATTGCAATAAAGACAATAATTTGTCCTTGCCACGACTATTTGCCAGAAACAAAGAGAAGTACGTGGATAGATCACTAGCTTTCGTGACCAGATTCTTGGTTAGCTCTTTCGTCATGATGGCGTGCTTTGTTAAATTCTCGAAGCTTCTTGTGGACTTCATCTTCATCGCCAATCTATTATATTATCAAAAAGCAAATACTATCGTCATTGCAAATATAATCAGATTAGGATCATTGTTAAGCGATTACAATAGAATGATTAGTTGTAACTCGATCTACCTGCGATAGGGCAATGTCAGGACAACCTGTCTCTAATAGACCCCAAGACAGCGCTCTGTTTCCTATTAATTTTTTATCGAGTTTCTTGCTGAGCCAAGCGATAAGTTCGTCTAACTTGATGGCCGTAATAAGTAGTGAAAGCATAAGAGTCGACATAATATCTACTCTGAAACCAGCGAGTTCGAGGAGAATGGCAAGAAAAATAGGGTAAAACAAGTATTTTATAGTAAAAGAGGCAATCAGAAAGTACCTCTGCTGGTTTGTCTGCATGACCATATTGCGGAAGGCAATCATAAAACAATACAGAACAGGATCTATCTTAGAACCAATTTACATGAAGTAGTTGCAAAGAAGTCAGGTTTCACACCAACTAAAAGCATAAAAGCTTAAATTAGTTTATTGAAGCCAGCAGCTAGTAAGACTAACTAAGTAGACAAATACTTTTAATTATATATGAAATCAGAAAAAATAGAGACCCTCTTCTCTCTTCTTTCTGAAAATCAGTTAACCCAATAACAAGTAATAGTATCATCTAGTTTAAGTTATGCTTACTTCAAGTAAGGGTCGTGAGTCTAAAAACGAGTAGGCCCTAAAAGAGCGGGATGCACCTACAGCCCAAAGAATAATGCTGACGATAGTAATTAGAGGCAGTAATAAGCGAGTCAGTAAAGGCATCTCCTTGAAGAACAATTTGAGTCTGTGTTCGGGTGTGTCATGCTTCAAGTGCTTTATAACTTTCATTATTATTTAAAATAACCAACTAAGTCATATTCGGGATTTCGTGTATCGGAATGCAACAGGAGCAAAAGCACCAATAATATTTGATATTCATAGAGGGATTACATAAAATATTGCTATATGATCAGTATCCATCGAGGAATTTAGTAAATTCAGGATTAACAACGAACCCAATCTTTGCCAATAAATTTTTAAGTTGCTCTTTAAGCTTGTTCCTCTCTTCATCCAGTTCAGCAGTTTCTCTTTCAAGTCCTTCATATTCATGTAGGCTCTTGCCAAGCTCCGACAACAAGGCGGTATATTTCTTTCGTTGCTTGGCCATTAAAACTTGTCTGTCCTCTGGGTTGATGGTGTTCATGTTGTAAATTATCTTTATAATGAGCGCTCGCTATTTATTAATATCAACCCAGAGTAATAACACTGCTTCGAATATATAATAAGTATAATATAATGCGGGCATTTCAAGGGTATTGTTTTAGCAATAAGTATAAATTCTATTGATAAATTGCTTCATGTATTGATTTCTATGAACAAACCAGCACTCGCCATTCTCCTCACTCTTCTAGTATCACACTCTTTCTGTGCTCTCGCCACCAGTCTTCCCTCTGTTACTGCGGCTGCTGCTATCACTGGAGCACCAGCAACCACAACCACGACTGCTAAGGCTACACTGGGTTCAGTGGCTGCTCCTATAGCTGCTCCAGTTGCACCAACATCGACAGTGCTTCCCAAAGTCAATAGCCAGTCCACAATTGCATCTGTGATTATTCCGCCACCTGCCACTATCTCAATTACTAGTCCTACATCTCTGCCAGCTGCCCCAGTCGCTGCTACTCCAGTTGCTCCAGTTGCTGCTGCAGCCCCTAGTTCAACTGCTGGTCTTGTCTTAGTTGGTGGACTTACTGATGTGAGTTTCGATTTGAAGTGCCTCGCCAAAATCCTTGAATCAGGCCTATTCAAGCTAACTCAAATCACTAGCAATGCTAAGCCAGTCGGATTCAGCACATTGAAGTCACAAGTCACAGCTGGCACAACCTACCAGTTCGACTATGCAGGCACAGGCTATGTTGCAAGAATCAGAGGAACCTGCCAGGCATGGAGCAACACCATCAGTCTTGATGAAGCTTCATACACTAAAATCTGATTGATTGGCTCTTCATATTCTTCTCATATTTTGTATAACTTCAGATAAATTATTAAATAGTAAATACTTTTTATACTAATAATTTGATTATTAGTTATACAAAATCATGGAAAGTAGATAATAGGTCAGCATTAATTCACAGTAACTGCACAGAATATGTACCAAGTCCCTCATCTAGTATAGCATACTCTGCATCTTTGTATCTGTGCAGTTTCACCAGCTTCTTGCCTGCTGTCACTACAGCTTTAAGTTTCTCATTATGTTGTAAAATAGCCTTACCGTGGCTGCCACTAGAAGAGTAGTAATCGCAGTAGTAACAGTTTTTAGTCAATATCAATCTATTATCAAAGTGTAAGACTTGTTCCGGTAGCTGCGACAAAAGATAAGTCGAGTATGATGCTAAATTGATTTCACATAGATGAACATTTCTCTTCACAAACAGTACAATATCAGGATTGCTAGTTACTGCAAAATGTGTTACCTCTTCGGGTTCACCATGATAACACACAGCCACCTTTTGTAGTACTAGTTTGAAGTCCTCTTGAACTCGATAGACTCTAATTATAGCATCTTGGGTACCCACGTACACATTACCATGTTGACACTAGCAAAAAATAATATGTGAATCAAATTGAAGGCTTGATTTTACTTGTAATTATCTGTCTACTTGCTTGAGAACGCTCAGCTCCTGTTTCTCATACAGTAAGTAATCTCTGGATTCAGGCTCTATTACAAATCCTAAGTAGTCTTTGTTGGCTGGTAATTACTTATACTGAGGTAAGGGCTAGAATGATATTCCATCTTGTGTTCGGTAAAAACTGAAAGTACGGATCACATTTTTAACATGAATTTTATCCTTTTCTTATTCATCTTCTTCTGATCCTGTTTGACTTGTATTTCTACTTCGCTCACCTGGCCTTTACATTGTTTATTATTCTACGTCATCTTCTGACTTGCCCGATTTCTGAGGTAGTAGCTTCTTAGTACCTTTTTTGCTTTTAAATTTGCCAATTTTACGATGCTTCACCTTCTATTTGCAGAGGATAGCAACCATGTCGTCGATGACATAGGCACACAAGACTTCTTTGTTTCTTTCTACATATTTACTAAGAGTTTTTTTCATGATGGGATCGATAGCCATCATGCTTTCTACATGCATAGTTTTTAGCTATTTGTACTTTGTTGCCAATTTTTATAACTCTGTCTAGCGCTTTTAGTAGTTCTATTTGGATATTTAGTACTACTTTGACAATTATTCGAGGTCAATGAACTCTTCGATTGAGAAAGTTTCCTTATCATATGCAATTCTTAAAGCCTTAATTTGCTTTTAAATAAGATCCTCGATGCACTTCTTTAGTTCTTTCTTTCTGCTTACATTATGCATATAGATTTGATATAGCTTACCCAGATTAGAAGGCACTTCCGGAAAGCTCATTTATTTCTCGCGATGGGTGTGTAGGTTCTTGAACCCCATTTCATCCAAACTACACGAGCTCTGCTACATCTACTTGCCATTAGATTAGAAACTGGAGAAGTTTTCAGAGGCCTCTCCTTTATATACTTAGTCCTCGCTCAGCTGCGTAGTGTGGGGTTTTGTTGGCGTGTCTTCAGGCATGTCCATTCTGACTATTGTCAAAGATTATTATAAATATCAATATCAAAGTATAGCTAAAGTCAGCTCAATTTATATATATTTTATTTTTTATTTGCATTTTGAATTTTAGTCTCCTTTGATTATGTTTTAAATAATTCTTTTATGCAGCTACATCTTACTTTTGATGCTAAAATGCTCTATAACTGTTAAAATTTAACAGAAAAGTAGTAATTATCTTAAAAGTATTTGATTAATCTTTTTTTTAACATCAAGTTAACCTGACAAATAAGTATTTTATTTTTATATTATATTATACTTTGATTGTTGTTTCAATTTCTGGAAATTTGACCTTTGAGCATAGACAAAGAAGAAGGGAGAATCTTTTGGGATTTTCCGCTCACATCTATTCGTTGGAAGGTCGATTTAATTACTTGATTATTAATTGGCGGCATGACAGAACCTAAACAAAAAATAGCAACTCGTTCCTCAGCAAGGATATAATAAGCGCCGAAACCTGCAGTATAATAAAAGCCGCAATAAAAGCCAAAACCGAAGCCAAAGAACCAAGGTCAGAAACGATTGCCTCAACAAAAGTCAATACTGACTATGTTATTCAAAAAATAATAAACTTAGATCGTTGCATAGCCTGTATCAGTCACATACAGCGTCAAGTAACTGCTGAAACAAGCAACACTCCGTGAAATATTGTAAAAATGCGAACACATTAAAGCATTCTGTGATCTACTTTGCTCGAAGTCCTTCCTAACTGAAAAACTCGTGTTTTCATGTTTAGATAAGTATTTTCATGGAAATACTACTTCACTGTGGTGCCAGAAATATGCCCCCAGATCTGACACTTAACTGTTTCAAGCCGACTTCGTGTAAAAAATTTAGGAATGGATCAAAGACTTCTACTACTTTCGCAAATAGTCAGATGTGATCGAGAAAGACATTGATTTTATTGATGACTATCCCTAGTCTTAGTACTCTAAAAGTTTACAGCTAAGAATGAAGCAAAATGGCTGGAATTGTAAAGGACTTGTCTTGAAAGGCAGAAGCGGAGTCGGGAAGACCTCATTCCTCAACGCACTAGCCAAGTCTATGCGTATTAAGACCTTTTAGTATGCTTCTGATGTGGACCAGCTTCAAAAAATGAAATAATTGCTCGATGGTGAAAAATGTGAGCCTGTCAATAATTATCAAGCAAAGAAGAAGGAACTCCAAAACACCAAGCTAATACGATAGAACAGCTCTATAACAAAGTTTATGCCTGCGACAAAAAGAAACAAGGAGGAATTAGACACCAATCAGCCAAAAAGATTACAAATTTTTAGAAATTTCAGTTAATATTTTCCACCTTGTAAAAACGATAAAGACAATGCTGAAGACAGCTATTTTAGCTGCTTGTTTAGCTCGATCGATAAGTCACCTATCCCTTACGTACTTACTACAGATAAAAATGAGATTACTTTTAGATAAAAAACTGCAAAATAGAGATTTTCAAAATACGATGAAATTTAATTTATAGAGAACACTATTTAGGATTTGACTTACTTGTATTGGACAATTTATCAAATAGAACACAATCTTCGGCTTGACCAATCTAGGCGTATAAAGAAAGAAGGACTTTTTTAATAGCTTAATTTTCAGCTAAATACATCATCTTACGAGTTAGTTGATAATTTGCATTTAATTAGAGAGCTGGTTATCGCTGCAAATAAAAAACCTCATTACATTTCGAAATATTTGCAGTTTATGGTGCACTGCAAATAAGTATCATCAAGGGGTAAATAAGAATAAAGCACGATGGAAAGCAGTAAATGCGAGGGAAATTTTTTACCTTAAGCTATCATAGAAGTAGGCCATTAAATATGCGAACAGGCCAACAGTGACGATTTGGTCAACAATATATTATGGGGTTTGTATCAGAAAGTTTATGAAGACCCTAATCCACTATAACAAACTGCTGCATAATAAGTCGAAAGAGAATAAAAAATTATTACTAAATAACCATGCTACTAACCCTTACCTAAAAGACCATCTCTGAGGGAAATGAGGAGGAAATTAGACATAGAAACTGTTGACGACAACAGAGTTTTTAATGATTAGTTTTTTGATTTTCGAGTCAGCTAAAGAGATGAAAACTGCTTTCATAGTATTCCAACGTAAATATATTCTCATTCAGAAAAGTTCATACTGTAGCCAAAAATAAATTACTGTCCGGTATCAAGGCAAAAATAGCAAACAACATAGATCCAAGGGAAAAGAAGGACAATAAAAAATTGTTTGTTGACATCAAATAAACTTAGATGTATTATTTACCTTTAGTTTTTCCACAAAAGAGAGGAAACCGATCGCTACGTCGGCAATCAAAATAATCACAATAATAAAATTTAAGCAAACTCTTGTCTGTTAAGGAGTTAGCTTATATGTAAAAGTTCGGAAAGTTTGTATCGTTAGCGTGATCGTGTGCCGTTATTTTAATACTTTTAACATTTGTATAATAAATTATTAGTTCAAATGATCATACGTAACTGTGCTTAGAGGTCGATATTGCGTGGAAATTTGGGTCCAAAGCTTTGAAATCTGTATTTTATGAAAATTTGCCCTTTGAGTCTGAGAAAAAGCCTTTTGAACGTGTTTACAGAACGACTTTTGCGGGACAGACTCCAGATTGTCGACCTAAGAAGCTATTTCTGTAAATTGTTTCTAAATTATGAATATTGTACCATATTGACGATTGTAGTCGGGGTTAGATTCAAGTTTATCTATGTTCTTATACTTATTAGCATAATCTTATGGATTGGGTTGCTTGAAGAAATTCTCATAAGTCGTATTACCAAACCAGTTTGTTCCTGTGCGAAGGTTATCAGGAATTCGTCCTGTTTCGCTTCTTTTACCAGGGTTGCCTACAAAATTATTAGTGTAAGTGCTCTTTGATCTCAGTGGGAAATAACCACGAATTTGTTTATCAGTCGGTTTTACGTACTGATTGTCGCATTTGTAACCTGGAAATCCACTGCTATAACTAGTAAGCTTATTGCATGGCCCTCCTGATTTCAACAAATCTTCTGGTTTTGGTCTTGATACTTCACTCTCTTTTCCATCGAAATCTTTCAAATAGGTTGAATTAAGATCTAGGTTTGGCCCTTTGAGTCTGTCGTACTCTTTGCTAATGTTGATTTTGTTGATTACTGGATGCTTTTTGAAATAGTCCTTCTGATACACTGTGTTTTTAGAAAGATCTGGTTTAATTGCATGGAACTGGCAAAGATGTCGGCCACAAGTGCACTGAGCACATACGCAAAGATTGGGATCATGATGCATAAAATTCAGCGATTTCAGCTTGGGAGCAGTTTAATTAAAATCTTAGTCGAGCTTGCACTTCTTAGTATTGTAGAACTCTGATCTTGTATAAGCATGTCCTTAAGGTTGAGAGTCAAAAGTGTTGTTCAAGTTGTCCTTCGATTGATTTAGAATTTCGAATGTTGACTTATTTGCAGCTCTTGACTTGTACTTAGTTTGGAATTTAGGTTTTCTACGACTGCTGAAGTCTCGGGAATATGAACGGGCTCGCTCGCTAAACGCCATCAAGTGATTATAGTATTAAAATTATTGTTTTTAACCTTAAATTTGTTATAACTTATTTAAAAGTAATATAATCAGCCCTCTCAACATTTTCTAAGCCCTTTCACTGTTAAAATTGTCTCTGGTACCAAAACTTGCTCTAAAGTCTTCTCTGTAATTTTTGAGTTCACTTTTTTAGCTGAAGTTTTGCCTCCAAAGTTTGGCACATTAGAAGTCCCAAATATATTTTCGCTATTGCCTTTTACTTTCTTATTTTAAGGCAATTTATTCGTTTTGACAGTTAATACTTTGTATCTTTCTTCTTCCTCTTATGCTACTTTGTAATCGGAGAGTAATGCCTTGAAGCACTCAAAGTCAACACAACTGAGCACAATTTCAGCAATTTGCTCATCAACTTGACCTTGACGACTGCGGATCTAGCTTGCAAAAGCGACCAAGTCAAAATCAGGCACTCGGGTTGTGATTTTCTAGGTTAAATGAATACATACTTATTTGAGTAACTGCGAAATGCTACCACGATACTGATTGAATAACTGTTGAACTTAAGTTGCTGATCTAGATTCCCAATTACAGTTTTGCTTCATAAAATAGGTTTGAGTTGACTGGAACTACTCATCAAGTATAACTTCTTGCAGCTCCATGACCACTTTGTTAAAGTGACGTTATTTTGGATCAGTGCTCAAGTCTATCATTAAGGATGAGAGTACTCTAGGTTGACATCTCGAAATCTTATTCAGCGCCTAAGATTTATTCGTCCATCATTGTTAGCTATGGAATTTGATGAAATTATAAGCAGTAACAGAACATTTCTATTAGTACCTATTTATATCGGTGTATAAATAGAGATTTAAACATTGATTGATCTTGCTCTTTCAAGTAATTGTCAACATATACATAAATTTATATGTCAATTTCTCTAAGAGTTTTAACTCTAGTCTTTTACGAAAATAGCAAAATTGAAAAATGAGAGTGGTAAGAATTAATTTAAAATGGCAGATATAATTATATAATTGATGGAAGCGCAGAGTAGTCAAATATAAAATCATGTGCTGAAAAAATTCAATGTACTAAAAAAGGTAGGGTCCGGTGCGTACGGTCACGTTTGGAAAGTCTAGGACAGAATCACAAAGAAAGTGTACGCGCTGAAGAAAATATTTGATGCATTCCAGCACTCGACCGATGCACAAAGAACCTATCGATAGATCGAAATCTTAAAGCAGACTGATCATATAAATATAATAAAGCTCTACTAGACAATAAAAGCCGACAATAACAAGGATGTGTATCTTGTGTTTTAGTTCATGGAGGCCGATTTGCATAACGTAATTGCCGAGGGCATTCTTAAAGATGTCCACATCAAATTCATAATTTACCAATTGGCTAAGGCCCTCAAATACTTGCATTCTGGTCACATTATTCACCGAGATTTGAAGCCCTCTAACATTCTCATAAATTCGAATTGCTCCATCAAACTGTGCGATTTCGGACTAGTCCGCTCGCTTGTTTCGGCTGATGAGTCTAACCCTGTGCTAACTGAAGGAGTTGCTACTCGCTGGTATCGCGCTCCCTAAGTGCTGTTAGGGTCTAAGTCATACTCAACTCCAGCTGATATTTGGAGTTTTGCATGCATTATTTATTAAATATTGGCCCAAAAGCCTCTGTTTCCAGGTAACTCAACTGTGGATCAAATTGATAAGATACTCACATTCACCGGATATCCGTCTGAAGAAGATCTGAAGAGTTTATAATCAGATGTAGCGAAGTCAATGCTAAAGGAATCAAAAGTGTCTCACACAAACTCCTCACAAGCTAAAATCATATTCAAAGATTTACCTGCACCATTTATTGATTTGCTGCAGAGAATGTTAACATTTAATCCAAATAAAAGGATTAAAATTTAAGAAATACTGGCTCATTAGGTAGTCAAGCAGTTTAGAAAAATCGAGGAAGAAACTTAATGTAATAAATAAATTAGAACATCTATTGACGATAATAAAAAACTAACAGTAGAGGAATATCGCGGGTTAATTTACGGTACGCGAACCCTCACTAAAACAATTTCATCATCTTTAGAGTTAAAGAATATGCAACCAAAGAAATCAGCATCTTACACGAAACTTACAACTACAAATTTTTCAACTGCATAGAAAGAGCAAGCTCCTAAATTAATGAGCTAAAAACAGCCTTTAAAGTACTGCAGATCGAGCAAATAGATCACTAAATCATTACACAATTACAATAAATCCTCGTAAATACCATCGAGTATTTAAAATGCATATAATAAACCAAAAGTAGAAAGCACAATGGCACAGAAAGAACATCAGGATGGCAAAGTATTGTACTCTTCAACCAAAAACTATGTCACTCAAAAATATGGATAGTATAGGCATTCGGCATCTGGCATAAGTCCAAGTGTAAATACTCAGGCTTTACATCAACAGCCACAGCAGTCGTTTTCATCAGTTGCACCAATGCATCAAATGCCCTCAGGGGTTGTAAACTCGCTACTATCCCCAAAGTATATTTCAAGCAAGCCAACAACCCTCACTAAAAGTTCAAAGTACATCGTTAATAAAACATAACAGTCGCCTTACGAAAAGCAGTGAGCGATTTTACAGTTAATAGCCCTCATTATTTGTATGTTTCATTTAACACATTCTCTTGCAATTTATAAAATAAAAATACAAAAGCGATTTTTTATAGTAAACATAATTTAGGGTTAAATTTATTAGGATACGTATCAGTCAACCAGTACATACTTTAGAAATAGCAAAACCATTCTAGGAGTCCCAATGGCTGTCCCAGATCATAAATCCATTCAGCTGATAGTTATTTGATTTTAAGAAATTTTTAAACTGCTCAATCGTGCTGGGCTATCCATAATAAGCTGCTCCTCCTGCTTGCCTTGAAGCAAGTAGCCCAATTCTCAGTTTTTCAGCTTTGACTCCTGCGAAATCTGGGAGTGGTTTGCCCCAAGGTGAAAGTCCTTGCAAGTTACGCCAGTTCAAATATACATCCTTAAAGTAATCGAGACTTCCACCCGCAAAACCATCGTACCAGTTGTTGTAAGCTTGCGGTTGATAAAAGTCAATATAAGCGTCTGCCAAATTTATGATGTGCACAAAGTAATTAAAAGCTTGCCCACCGACATCTGGACCGGGCACTGCTACTCCCTGATAGACAGTCACATCTTACGGACTTAAGATGATCAATTTTCTTCCTATTTGATTGAGTCTTTGCCTAAGTTTAATAATCATGTTGGCAACTGTGCGAGGAGTCGCTAAGTATGATTAAATATCGAGGTCTACTCCATCAAGTTGATATTTTTGCACAATATCTCCAAGTGAATTAACAAAGTTACTTATCGAGCTGTCACTTGCGAAGACATATGCCCAGTTACCATTTTGGCCTCCCACTGAGATTACTACACTTTTGCCAGCTCTTTTCCACTCAGCGATAACAGGGGATGGAAAATTATTCTAATCTACGATTGCTTTGCCGCTTGGGATTGTGTTCGCGAATGCCAAAATCACAGTGTCTATAGTTGAGTATACATCGTTTATTTTTGATTGACCGCAAAAATCACCCCCGAATCCGCAGTAGAACATCGCATTCTTGAAACATCCTACTGAACATATAGCAAGCAGAAAGATTAAAGTGAAGATTAAGATTTTCTTCATGAAGTTACAGGTTATAATAATAAATAAATGATATCATGTAGGATTTTATACAAAAGAATAAGAAGTAATTTATCAAATATATTGGGTTTTGCAGACCAAGCTATTTTTATTCTTGATCTTCAGTTTTCGATTATTTTTCATAGATCGAGGAATCAGCCAAGAATTATCTTTTTAATCCTCTATATGTTTTCTAATCTGTGTTTATTCCGTCCCTTTCAAAGTTTGTGAACGAATACCAAAAAATGGGTGCGGATTAATTGCCTTTCTGCCAATAAGTTCATAAATTTCATTTATAGATAATTTCTTTGGTGGCGAGCGTTCAACTGGTAATGTTTTAGCTCTACTTTATTTTCTTAAAAATGAATTTCGAAAAGTGAAGGCAATTGGCGCTTTCGTAAATTTATGTGATGTCCTTTACGAAAAGCTTTGTTGAGGAATACTTTAAATTTATAATTAGACTCTACTCACACATGGATGAACCTAGCTTTATTTTCTGTAGCTCTTTTTTTCACTTTCAATATACTTTTTTTATTTTTTGTTTTGATTATGCACCGGTTTTATCGGTAAGAATACAAATGATGTTTGAAATTCTTATTATTGTTTGTCTGCGTTTGAAAAATTCATTAAATCAATGCTTCTTTTGACTATTTATTCATCTTTTGAAGCAATCTTTTTCTGCTTTTTCTTGGGAAATATTTTTTAAAGAAACTGTTAAGTCTTTTCCGATTGAGTTCCTTATTCAGGAGATTTTTTATCAATTCTTATACTTTTGCTGAGCCTACGCTTTCCAAGCCAAGGTGACAATCTCCTCTCATTGCATTTAGGTTATGTGTAGAGCACAGAGTTTTCTTTCTCGAAATCAGGCAGTTTAGAACTCATGCTTAGTTCATTAATGATTTCTGAGGCAGACAAATGCGACATGATGCCTACGATAATCTAATTCTAATAAAATTATGTAAATAAGGATTAATAGGTAATAAACAATAACAAAAGCTTTAAAATGTAAAAATCGTGTTAAGTTAAACGTCAATCGTGATGATTGTCCTCGATTTATAATATATTGTACAACTCTGAAGTAGTGTCAAGTTTATAATTGTGATTGTTATACTTTCTATTTTTGATTACTTTTGATGGAGATTCTTGCTGATTGCAGCCTATCCATTCAGTTTTTTACTTTTATTTTTCACCCTGATCTGTTGTCTTTTGATAGGAGTCGTTCATTTTGATACTTTTTTAGGACCATGGCTTCTTTATTTTCGATTAAATTTGTTTGTATTTTCTAACGTTGTTAATTTGTGGTTGAAAAGGACTATCTTTTAGTATTTAATTCATGATTTTGTTCTTATTTTCCTCAACTTTTTTAATGTCTTGCTTCAGTCGTTCTTAAAAATTTCCTTCCACTTTAATATTAGTGTTAATAACAAGTTTTTGACTCATTTGTTACATTTATTTACTCTCCTCACTGACTCTGCTCTGATATATAGCTTCTAATTTCTTGTTTCTTTCATTTAAGTATTTTTCGTATAAGGGTTGCTTTTCTTAGTATAATTATTAAAGTGTTTTCATATTTTGTCTTTACTTAATGATTTGCTCTTGTTATTTTTATTGTTATTCTATTTTCTTATATAATTCTGAAACAATGTCATGTTTCAGCTTTTTAGTTTGCTTCATGAATCCGTATTCGTCAATATTCTTTACATTTATTTTCGTCAATTTTGATTACTTCATTTCGACCTCTTAATCCTTAGTTTTGTTTGTTTTTGTTGGCGATGCTTTATTTTTGTTTATAAGTTCTTACTTCCGATGTTTTTTGAAATTTGTTGCGTTTCCAACCAACGTGTTTCCTACTAATTTTTGCTTTTTACTTTTTTATGGATTATTTTTGACTTATTTACCTTTATTTAGTTGTTAAAGATCATGGTCTTCAAAATGCACCCACTCACTCTGACAATCTTCCCGATCTTACGAAAACTTACGATCAGTATATGAGTGAGTCCTATAATCTTTATCCACTCTGATCTAGCATGATTTTGCAATTTACAGCCCAATTTGACAGAACTAATCGAAATCAGACTCTAACAGCTGAGAAGCAATATCCTTAATCTGCGAAATTATATCGTCTTCAGTCTATGATTTAGGGCATGCTGTGAGCATTTGTATATTTTTATTAAATATTAGTAGTAGCAACCGAATTACTTACTATGCACATTTCTAATCTATATATAAACAAATATGACAGTTTACACAAATATACAGTCATCATTTAGATTTCTGTGTTTCCCTAACCTATGAAATTATATGAGGGTCTGGTTTCTCGGAATCCTGTCTGCTCAATGGTCTTTCTAACAGACCTAAACTTTATAGTTCATGTCTCTTCTTGTACATATGTCTCAACAGAAGCACGAACACATTGAGTGCGATAGATACGTAAATGAGCATGAATGTGATATA
>APMI01004384.1_pt1 | contig 40478 bp, 33 predicted proteins | sample 667938 | NCBI WGS metagenome assembly APMI01 (sample SAMN01084076, study PRJNA167559) | wastewater metagenome | biome: Wastewater | place: Denmark: Ejby Moelle, Odense | collected 2011-11-28
TCTTTCTTTTGGGTACTGTATCGTCACATACAAAAAATCCTGACCGTTGAGAGCGCTATAGGCGGCTTCTTCATTATAGATACTATCTTCAGCCATGAGCGATCCAATATATCTAGCGGTGTCGTTGAGTAGCTGGTATTTTTCACCCTGGTTTTTTGGTTTCTGCACTGAATTTAGTTCGATCAAATCTTCGAGGAGCGCTTCGCGGTACAGGGCATAATTATGGCAATCACGAGCCGCCAAAATATAGCCAAATGTCGAAGGGCTCAATTTAAACTCGCCCGAAAAGAACGAGTGCAACAAGTTATTCACGCTATTAATCTCTTCGCCAACTGACTTAGGCTTCGCAGTCCACATATATGATAGTGCTTTCGCTGCAACTGGTTTTTGTTCGAGTTGTTTGTGCAAATTATCTAAGTCTATCCAATGACAAAATGAACCATTGTTGGGATTGTTTTTTTGCAACAATCCTACAATTTGCAGAGCGTTTGAGTCGGTCAACGCGCCGAGTGCTCTGAGCTCATCGTTGAGTTTTGGCAGTATGTCCCACTTGTACTGTTCATCCCACTTTGCAGTATCACCGGACTGGCGCGCGACCGCATAGTCTTCTTTGTGCTGTTCGTAAAAATTCTTGATTGCAAGCTTGTTAATCATGGGTCTCTCTACCACTTCTGCATAAAATGCTCTATCTTTACAGGATCGTTATATGCGGTGGTGCTGGACAGATGCATTAGCTACGTACCACCGTCATCAATTCCTCAAATGAACTCACTGCACTATATTTCACACTACCGTCACTAATTTTTTCAAAATGCCGCCTAGCACACTCGATTTTTGCTTTCTCGACATCACCCGTGTGGCTCGTGAAGCTTAGGCCGTCAAGACCCGCTTCTCCCTTCGTCTCTGCAACGAAATATATGTGCTTCACGGAACCTTCCTTGAATGTAATCGCCCAGTCGGGGTTGTATTTACCTATTGGCGTATTTATATAGAACCCACTCGGCAGCTTGACGTATAGCTCGATATTTTCAGCAATATCCATCTCACCAGCTAGGCCTTTTTCGATACTCGAATCATAGCGGACTTTGTCAAAAAGGTGCTTTTTAGCATCAATAATATTTTTGCCGTATTCGCCTGTGATCGTCGGGTCAACAAATATCTCTTCGGCGCTCCAGCGTTCGTCAAGCTTGTCGTAAGTAATATGCTCGATAATCGTGCTGGCTTTTTGTTCATCGATCAGTTTTATCGCTTCACGAATAAACTCTTCAGGATTAGCACTAAATAAGTTGAATACAGCCGGTTCTATGCGGGACAGAATCTCTGCGACAGTACGGCGTGTCAGGCGAGTCACTGTCGACACTTCACCGATAAGGTCGTACGCCACCCCACGAGAAGCAATCTCCTCAAGCACCACCTCACGGCCAACAAGCTTTTTCATCTCTGGGCTTGCATCTTGCTTAGTGTTCTTTAGGTAGCCTTCGGTAATAACAATTGTCGTTTTCGATACACGTAGCTTTGCGTTGAGCGCGCTCACACACGAATCAACAAGTTTAGCCTCATCAAACTGCACTGTATAGTACGTCTTTGAGTTGATACGCTCCCATAACTCCTTGAACTCTTTACTGGCAAATTTCTCTTGGCTAAGGTTGAGCGTTGCCTTGGCGCGGGCATTTGATACCATAGGGTTCTTCTTCGGATCGTAAACAGATTCAATAAGTAGTAATGCATTTTCAGCATGCGGTGCAAGCTCTGGCGATACAGCAGCTAGTACTTCACTAATTTTTTGAGTGCGCAATTCTGGCGACATAGCATGGAAGTCGTCAGTCGGCTGTCCATCGGCAATCAAGCCTGAGTCTTCAAGGCGCACGAATAGTCGTGCTGCGTCACGTCCGTTCACCTCAACCTCGTTACCGGCGTTATCTGTCCATACCTGACCTTCAAACAGTTCTTCCGTAATCTCTTTCGGACGGTTCTTGATGACTTCATAAAACTCGTCCTGCAAGGCCTTAGCGAACTCCTCGTAGCTTTCGTTTGCAATAACCGTCAATGAGTTCACCTCGTGTACACCATGAGTGCCCAGCACTTCAGCATCCATGCGCTCACCGTCACGGTTGACGCTTAAGCGGAGACCACGGCCAATCTCTTGCCGTTTCTTAATCTCGCCGCTGCTAGTGCGTAGTGTACAAATTTGGAATACGTTCGGATTATCCCAACCTTCACGTAGTGCGGAGTGGCTAAAGATAAAGCGTACAGGTTCTTCATTGCTCAGCAGGCGCTCCTTATTCTTCATAATAAGATCGTAGGCGCTAACATCGCTCGACTCGCTTTCGCCACGCTTCACCTCGCTATCAACCGCTCGGCCTTTTTTATCAACCGAGAAGTAGCCAGCATGAATTCGATGGCGTTCGTCACGCTCTAGGAAGGTGCGATACTCTTCCTCTTCACCAAAAGGCAGCTGCTCGAAGAAGCGATCAATTGCTTCTGTATACTCCTCTTCAAATATTTTTGCATACACGCCTTTTTGATCTCCGGTTTCGTAATCTTTATACTTGGCCACTTCGTCGATAAAGAATAGTGAAAGTACCTTGATACCTTTTTTGTAAAGTTCACGTTCTTTCTCTAGGTGACTCATAATTGTTTCACGTATTTGTATACGTCGAATATCTTCAGCGCTACTGTCGCCGACAACTTCACCCGGCTCTAACCGTAAGCCGTTGGTAAACTCAACAAATCCATCGCGTGCATCGATGTTGCTAATAGTGTAACCGTTACGGTAGGCCTCGATCTCACCGGAGTGAGTGTAGATATTATCACCGTGTGCGAATGACTTTACTTTCTTGCCTAGGCCAGTACCAGATTTTGTATTGTACTCAAACACCACCGTGGCACTTGGACTTTTATTCGGATACACGTTAATGCGCTGTAGGTACAAATAGCCGTTCGTTGCAGTCGTGCCGCGGACGGATATACCTTTGACAGTAATCTTTTTGACTAGTTGCTTCTGGTAGGCGTCGACTGCATCAAGTCGATACACCATATTGAAGTTTTCGCGGTGAGTGGCTGAGTAGTTAACGTAGAACAGCGGATTAAACTTACCGATGCTATCTCGTGTCACGTTCTTGCCACCTGTCACACCAATAACACTCTGTGGCTCATCAATCATCACGATAGGATTGACCGATGCGATTACATCAATTGGGCGACGAGAACGGAAGCTATCGAGCTTCATGTATATACGACGCGCATCTTTACCGCTAGCGTTAAAGGCTTGTGTATTGACGATCATCACATTTATGCCAGGGTCTTCGGCGAAATTATCTAGTTCATTTAGACGGGTCGAGTTGTACACGAATGCTCGACATGCCTTGCCGTACTCCTCACGAAAGTGATCAGCCGTTATCTGAAAGCTTTTCGCCACGCCTTCGCGAATCGCCACACTCGGCACTACGATAATAAACTTACTCCAGCCATAGCGAGCGTTCATCTCGTACATCGTTTTTATGTAAGTATAGGTTTTACCAGTACCGGTCTCCATCTCGACAGTAAACACGGGTCGCTCAACAGTCTCTTTGCGGCCATCGTCCCATGCAACTTTGCTCGTCATAGTTTCGAGCTTACTACTTGCCACGATACCTTGTTGCTTCTGGACAGTTCGGAGATTTTTCAGCATGTCCTCTGGTCGCAGGCGGATCTCGGAGTTACCCCAGCCGCTGTCAAAAGCACTAGTCTGCTTACCCGACCCTTGGTCAACCAAGAACTTACGAGCCTGGCTTGGCTGTCCAGCAAAAACATCACATACGGCGTTAGTAGCGTCTTCTTGGAACTTTTGATGCTTAAAACGGAGCTTCACTGTCAGATCACCTTCACCTTGGTGTCAGAGCTGATAATACGGAAATGCTCGGCGAGGTTTACCTTGGCTTGTGAGTTCGGGAATGAGCCTTCTTTAAACACGGCAGTTAGCGGCTTGAGCTGAGCGATTTGTTTGATAGCTTCTTCGCTAATTTCATCAGCAAAGCACGCCACAAGGCCAGATACTTCGCCGAGGTAGTCGTATTTGTAAACAATCGCACCGTCGAGCTCGACTGTTTCGAGTGGCTTGTTGAGCTCCCAGGCGATAGCAGTGAGCACGCCGTAGAGCAGGTCGAGGTCGCTACGGTCTTCTTTGACGTTGTCTACCAGTTCGTCGAGCATGTTTTGCTGGTAGTCGGCGGCTGGGCGGTAGACGTCTTTGTGGTTGGTGTCGTCGATGCGTAGGGCGCGGAAACCATAGTCTACTTTGGAGTCAGGGTGCTGCTCTGCAATTTTGTCACCAGCACGACGGATGCGTTCGCGAGAGATTTCGGGTATGGTTTTGTAGCCAGCCTTGAAAGCTTCGGACTTTTCGTCGGTTTCTTCGGGCAGCTGCACCATGATCCATTTGCGATTGCCACCATCCTCGGCGTTGAGTTGCATAACGGCGTGAGCGGTGGTGGCGGAGCCCGAGAAGAAGTCTAGAACCAGGCAATCCCTGCTGTCCACAAGACTAAGGAGAGCTTTAATTAAACCTACATTTTTAGGAAAGTCGAAATACTTAGCCAGTTCACCGAGTACACTTCCGGCAGTTTCAGTTTTAACATCAAACTTATCCGAACTAGAAAGTATCGATTTCACACGCTTGTTAATATTGAAGTCTTTTTCATAGATTGAATCAGTTTTAAATATTAGCGCATCCTCTTGAAACAACTCCATGATCTTCTGCTTAGTGTAGGTGTTCTCGAGCAAAACCCCATCCATCACGGATGCATATCGAGAGTACCCGTCAGCGATTAAGCCATTATCCTTATCTGTGACGGATTCATCTTTTAATATGAAGTCGTTACTACCTGCATTGTAGTAAGCAACATAATTCTTTTCAGAACCAACTTTTGCAACGGAATTAGTTGATTTGCCAACTAAGACTCTTTTGCCATGCGTAAACTTTCTGCCCTTATCGTCGAACTTGAATTCTCCCTTGGGTATTGATTCAATAAATACGGAATCTGTATGAGTTGAGTCACGGGCATACACAAGACAATACTCGCTCGATACAGAGATGTATCTGGCGTTCTTTCTTCCTTTGGGATTATTTTCAACAGTGAAGTTACCAACAAAATTATCTTCTCCGAAGATCTCGTCGCAAATCTTTTTAAGATTTACGTGTTCGTTGTCATCTATTGAGATAAAAACAAAGCCGTCTTCCGAGAGCAGATTACGTGCCAGCTTTAGCCGTGGGTACATCATGCTCAGCCAATCGCTGTGGTAGCGACCGTTGGTTTTTTCGTTTTTTTTGAACTGGATGTTGCCTTCGTCGTCTTTGTACTCTGTATCTTCGTCGTAGTTTTCGACATTTGCCTTGAAGTTGTCACGGTACACGAAGTCTTTGCCGGTGTTGTATGGCGGGTCGATGTAGATCATCTTGACCTTGCCCAGGTAGCTTTCTTGCAGGAGCTTGAGAGCGTCGAGGTTGTCTCCTTCGATAAAGAGGTTTTCGGTGGTGTCCCAGTTTTTACTGGCCTCTATGTCAGGGCGAAAGGTTTTGTTGATCGGTGCGCCGGCTTCGATAATACTTTTGCGCTTGCCAACCCAAGTGAAGTTGTAGCTCTCATCTTTATCGTCGAGCTTGTCGAGCGCTTCGCCTAAGCTTTCAAAAAATTCCCGGCTTCCTCGCCAGTCAACTTTGTCTAAATCAATCTTTTCAATCCCCATATCGTCACTCATACTAGCCCCTCACTTACCGCTGAATTTATGTATGAAATCTGGGTATATTATACCATGCTAATGGTGCGGACAGGGGTGTTATTTGCTATAATGTGCAAGTAGTGAGATGTAATACAAAAATAACTCTATTCGCTGGAGGCTTATATCATGGGTTATAGTGAGCGCGGTTCTCAATGGAGACGGTGGGATCTGCACATCCATACACCCATGTCTATAGTCCAAGACTATGGTGGCGACACGCCAGAGGTATGGGAGAATTACATCTCTGCTCTTGAAGCCTTGCCTGAAGACATAAAGGTGCTCGGCATCAATGATTATATGTTCGTAGACGGTTATGAGAAGGTGCTGGAATTTAAGAACAGTGGAAGACTGCAAAATATTGACTTATTATTACCTGTTATTGAGCTTCGTATCGATAAATTAGTCGGCAGTAGTCAGCTCAACCGTATAAATTATCATGTTATTTTTAGCGATGAAGTCTCAGTGGCAGCAATCCGCTCGCAATTCATAAACGGATTGCACAGCATGACTAACTTAGAACCAGATACGCCTGACGGAGTGTCATGGGGCGGTACGATCACACCCGATGCTTTAACGGATCTTGGCCAGGCGATATATGACTCTACGCCAGATGACAAAAAATCATCCGATGGGATGCGTCATATAGGCTTCAATAATCTGAACGTGTCACTTGATAAACTTAGAGAGCTGCTGAGGACAAGCACCTACTTCAAGGATAAGCACATGACTGCTGTCGGCCAGAGCGAGTGGGACGATTTCAGATGGGACGGCAGCCCGGCGGAGAAGAAAAGCCTCATCAACAACGTCGATATCATATTCACGGCATCTCCGACATCAGAGGGTGCAGCCACGCATGTCGAAACTCTAAAGTCTAATGGCGTGAATTGTAAAGTGATCCACTCAAGCGATGGGCATAACTTTTGTGCCGACCCTCATAGCACGAAAACTAAAGATCTCGGACACTGCTTCACCTGGATTAAGGCTGACACTACATTTGAGGGCCTGAAGCAGGTTCTTTATGACTATGACGATAGAGTCAGGCTACAGGAGCAATCTCCTTACGATGATAAAGTAAAGTATGTCCTAGATGCGATTTCCATAAAGCCCGGTGGTATACTTCAGGGGCAGATTATTCCAATCAATCGCGATCTAATAAGCATTATAGGTAGCAAAGGGTCAGGAAAGTCGCTGTTGCTTTCGGCTATATCTTCAATATCAGACCTGGACGATCATGGTGCAAAGACACATGAGATATTTTCAGACGAAGAGCGAACTCAAACAATTGACTTTGATCTCATAGACAAGGCTGGAAGCAAGCAGTATAAGTACGGGATTAATTTAGAACGGCCTGACGAAAATAACCATACAGAGCCGATCTTATATGTAGCACAAGAAGAACTGGCAACCCGATCGAAGCAACCGCATAAAGTGCGTGAAGAATATTTGAGAGAGCTCGGGATTAGTAACCTCTCGATCGGCTATCAAGACATAATCGATGACACACAATACAGCCTAAATCAGATCGATGAGCTCGATCAGTCTCTTGCCAAAATTGCTGAAAACTTTGAGCAGCCTACTGGTAGAGCTATAGAGCTGAAAGAGTATCTTAAGAAGAAGATCAAAAATCTCGAAACAACGAATCAGAAACTAAGCAATGATGAAACTCGTCACATCATTGAGGAGTTATCGAAGATAATAGCCAAGGGTCAAGACGCGGCCATTTGGCAAAAGAACGATGGCTTTCAAGAAATCTCACTATTGGCTAGTGAGATAAATGAGAAAATCGCTGAATACAATGAGAAGGCTAAGACCTTCGGCGCTAAAGCTATCGACCTACTACCGCCCGTTGATGTCGATAAACTTGACGCCACGCACGATCAATCTAAGCGGTCGATTGCCGCTGAGCTGGCCAAAAAGCGCGATGAGTATACCCAGAAGAAGCAAGAGCTTGAAAAGCTTGGTGTTTCTGAAGATATTCCATCACTTTTGAAAACAGTTGAGAACATACAACGTGACATTGCTACGCATAAGAAAGCACTCGAGGAGGTCGAAAAGATTGGCGAAGCGATTCCAAAAAAGCGCAGCCATCTCAGCCAGCGTTTTGCATCTGATGCCGAAATCTTGAGTCGAATCAATGAACGTATAGCTGAAATTGACACCAAGTTTACCGAGTTCAAGGCGCAGCGTAAATCTTCGCAGATATTCGAAAAATTATTCTCATGCATTGATGTAAAAGCAAGTATATTTTTCAATCATAAAAAGCTCGAAGCCGATATAGTTGAAAGTTTTTACAGCAATAGACTAACCGTCGAAAGTCTCCATCAACAAATATTCGGTGATAAAATCCCTACTCATGAACTATACATGGCTTGGGTTGAGAATGAATTCTGGAGTTTCTTTGACAAATACTATAACGACTTAAAAAGTCAGACTGCAACCAGGCAGACAGGAGTTGATAGGCTACGCGAGATAGTGCTAATAGACTGGCATAAGTACGTCTCGGTTTCAATCAACATTACGCACACGTTCGGAGGCTTAGATAAAGAAATCAAAAACATGTCCACTGGCGAGCTTGCTACTGTATTACTTAAACTTATACTCGTGACACTAGGACTCGATAAGCAAATTATCTTGCTAGACCAGCCAGAAGACCATTTGGATAATGAGTTTATAGCCAATGATCTTGTTGACCTCATAAGATCATTAAAGAAAATGAGACAAGTCGTTATTGTTACACATAATGCGAATCTTGTCGTAATGACTGACAGCGAACAGGTTATTGTGGCTCAGGGTGTCGATAATCAATATCTCAGCGGCGGTATCGAAAACCCAGATATACGCGATAATATTGTAAATATACTAGAAGGTGGATCAGCTGCGTTCATCAAGCGCCATAGGCGATATGGTAACGGCAACACCTAAAGCGCCTCAGCTTAGTAATAGATAACTCCTGGCACCGCACGGGCGCTGCCATTACGAATACGCTCACGCAGATCGTCGATAACCACCTGACTCATGCTTTCGCCCTGACGCGACACTAGATATATAGAATGCTGTATGTCATTTCGCTTTGATAGATTCCACTGCGCTTCGCTGATGACGAATCGCTTTTTGTCGAAGTCTGTTTTGATCACGGCGACAGTTTTTACAATCCTTCCGTCTTCGCTAATTTCGATATTGTACCCGCTGTTATTCTTTGGTAGCAGCATCAGCTCGACTGCCTTCCCGTCCTTATTCATGGTGTAAGAGGCCTTGTTGTCTGACTCCTGTTCTGTAGAGTAGCCGTCACCCTTATACCATTCGACAAGTCCTTTTAGTACCTCGCGCTCCTCCTGCTCAACGTTAGACCAGCCACTGTTTACTGCTGTACGTGTAGTAACGGCCTGCTCACGCTCTGTATCAGCAGCCTCATATTGCTCACTGGCATGCAAGGTGTTGTCCTGAGTATCTATAGTAGATGCTATTTCTTGAGTAGCAGTAGCCTCATCGTCTTCTGATAATGATTCCTCTGGTTCGGTGTATTCATGATGCTCGCTAATTGGAGTGGCCTGTCTCTTAGTGGTGTGCTCTATCTTCTTGCGTTTCTCTATAAGACTCTGCCTAAATTCAAATAACTCTTCTGGCGTTGGGTCTATCTCACGAGCTAGCTTGAGTAGTTCTTGATCTTTTTCTGACAGCTGCTTGATAATATCGTCATTAGACCACTCAAGGTTTTGCAGTACGTTGTCGCGCGGCAGTTTATAAAGGTTACAGAAGTCATCGAACGAGATACCACTAGGGCGCACCATCTGATCATCTTTGGCAATCCAGTATGTATTTGCTAGGAGCTTACCGAGCGTGCTAGGCCCAATAACTTCTTTTTTATTGCCATAATACGTCCACTCAAACGATTCTTTGAGTTGATAATCGCGTATCTTCTGAAGCAGTGGTAAGAGTCGAGTCGTTACGTCGACGTTAAGCACATCCGAAAATATAGCTTTTAGCGCGCTACTCTCGTAGTCTCGCCTTACATAGTCCTTGGTGCTTACGCCATAATCCTGACTAGATCCGACTGATTTATACAATTCTATGAAGTTTTCTCTGTGTGACCGACGCTCTGTTATCTCATCTATTTTGAGGTGGTCTATCATACCTAGCTCTAGGCAGAATTCTCGGTACGAAGCGTTGCCGGCAATCAATTGGCTACAAAACAGCTCTGGGTGCTTTGCTCCAAGAAGGAACTTAAGGTCGGGGTTATACGCGTCATGCAAGCGAATAGCAAGTTTGAACTCGCCAGCCTCTGAGGGGATGAACGGGACGTTCTTTAGATACGCGATGATATCTGCTTTATCTTTTGGTTCACTCTGTTTGTAAATATCAGCAGTCGCCTGAAATATCTCAAGTTTTTCTTCAGTAGATTTGGTTGCGTACTCTCTAAAGTAATCTTCTTTTAGGACGATGACTGGCTTTCTCTCGGTAATACCTAGCTCGCTTAGGAATGTCTTCATTTTTGCCTTAGTGTCATCACTGACCGACATGGCCTCCGTGAGAAACATAGGGTGAATAGTACGGTGGTCGGGGATACCTTTTGAAGGGCGGAATACATTTGGGTTGTCGTTGAAGTATGCGGCTGCAAAGCTACCGGCGCGGGTCTTAATAAGAGGAGTCTGTCTTATGGAACGAGTGAATATTCTGCTCCAGTTATCATAGGTGATTGATTTCAAACAATACTCGTAGAAAGTATAAAGCCATTCATCTGTTTGATTTGTGAGGTCGAGCTCGTTTTTTTCGATAAGAGCAAGTAGATGATATGGTTCAAATAGCTGCGCGCCTGCTTTAGCGATAAATGCAACTGCTGTGGTTGATAGGTTGGGATGCGCAAAATGCAGACTATCAACACCTTTTAGCAGCGCAGGAACCTCTGCATCTTTTGAGATATGGACTTTTGGCGCAGCGAGTAGCGAGCTGCAGCCCATGGTCGTAAATACGGGCACGAATGATTTCGTTTTAATATGCTCGAGGAAAGCAGCATGAAGCTCCTTGTATATCGGGAAGTCTTCGGATTCATCGACAGGTTCGACTGGCATGATCTCGTTGAAAGTCTCGACCGTAAAGAGGTTGAGAGACTTCAGCTTGTGGATGCTATCAGAGAAAAGACCGCTAAATTTTTTGGCAATGGTTATGTTATGCGGCAGCTCAAAATCTATCGATTCGCGTGTAGTCGATGTCTGGAATGGAGCATCAACAAGAAATGGCAAGTTGCTGTCAATAATTGTCGGAAAGAATACTGAAATCTTAGATCCTGATATTGGTGTGACTGCGCCGTCTTCTAATTGGTACACAACTGAACAACCCTCGGCTGTAAACTTCAGCAACTCGATGTTTATACCGTCTAAAATATACCTGACTCTACTAAATGACTGCTCCGTTTCGGTCCGACTCACAGATATAGCATCTAAGACCTCGTTATCAATAATTACATCTACCTTGCATATGTTCTTCAGGAAAAGTATGGTTTCTGGCGACATACTACGCAATAGTGCCTCGTTGCGGCGAAATAGCGTATCGCGACCCTCATATTTAAAGTCGAGTTGGATAATAGTAGTAAATCCCTCTAGGTCGCGTTTCGGTATCTCTGACGGTACTGATAGATCTGCTATCTGAAAATTGTAGGTAGTCGAGTAGATCAGAGGCTTATTGGTGACCGCAAACACCGCCTTGAAGCCAACGCCAAACTTACCAATTGAAGCGGTACTTGTCGCATCCTTTGATGAGTTGCCGACACCCGTGATAGATATGATATCGCTAAGCGAGAACTCTTTTGATCCATCATGAAAGAACTCTATCTTGTCCTTTGATAGGACGAACTTCACATTCGTCGCTATGGCATCGTCGGCATTTTGCAGTAATTCATAAATGAAGTGGGTCGGCTCTTTATAGATATTGGTTAAAATACCGGTGTAGTCGTCTCCCGACTTTTTATCAATCTTGAATTTCTCACCCCTCCACTCGGATATTTCATCAAACGTCTGACACTCGTCAAGATTACGGTCTAGTATGCTCATCCAACTAGGTCCCTGAGCTGTATCTCGAGTTCGTAACGCTCTCTGGCTAGCTCCTGTCGCTTGTTTATCTGCGTTTCACGCTTTATCTTTGCGGATAACGCATCGATACTCCTCTTTAGTCTTGTGACCTCGGAGTGCTTCTCGGTATCACCACCAACTGCGGCAAAAACCGGAGATAGTTGTAGCAAATAATTTTTATACAGATTGTCTGTGGAGTTGCCTTTTAGCTCTAGCGATACATCCGACCGCCATTCAGTAGCGAGAGTGACCGGCTTGCTATCGGCGTTTTTTGTAATGGCCATCGCACGAACCCCCCTAGCTCCACTGACAACGAATAGAATTGGATAAGGTACGGACTTTTGAATAAATACAGGCACCGCAGCATCGAGGTCTGGTGTTTTGAGCTGGAGATGGAACACCTGAAACTCCAATATGTCACCGGACGAAATGTTCATGGTAGTTGGTGCGATTTTATGAGTCCACGTAATGCGATCGATCTGCTGTTCTATGAGATCATGAATTTTTGGCGTTATGTTTGCTCGTTTGTAAAAGTTTGTCTTGGCGACAAACTTGTTTATCTCAGTTGATTGCGGCAGATTAAGATTCACTCACGCTACCTCGTCTGCCTTACCGAATCACCAAGAAGTTAATAAGCTCAAATTGGTCAAGGCCAGTAATGACACTTTCAAGCGCGGTCGTCCCACCTTCACTGAAAAGGCTATCTACGTCTCGTTGTGTTTTAGTGGAAATCATCGATTCTATTGCGTATCCCAGAAGCGAAGAATACTTATTCATATGTTTACCATTGTCGGTTTCTGCGTTAAACTTGGCTACAATATCCGCGTCAGGAGCATCAAAACCTTTACCGAGGAGACGAAGCTTGCCCAGTAGCTCCTTTGACTGCAAGTGGTTGACGGCTACTTGACCATCATCGGTGATGTATACGAGATAGAACGGATGCAATCGGTTTTGTCTGTCGATATTTACGCCGTGATTTACGTTTTTAAGTACGAATATCACACCTGGGGGTGTATCATCGGTCGAACGAGCCACTGCGTGAATGCCAAACGGTAGAGCATCGGCGTCACCGTATTTCTTGAGAAATTCTTGTAAATCGAGATGGAATTCATTTAAGCCGAGGTCCATGATGGAAACACCACCACTCATTTCTTCAAGATCAACGACTTCATTTTGAATCTTTTCGAGCTGGCTTTTGCGGTACTCTAAATCTGCATTATCCGCTTCATCAATCGGGTTATCATTGCCGGTTGCGGTGAGGTTTACCATGCGCATACGACCCTCGACGCGGGCCTTGAGATTGATGTATTCGTCAAGCGATATGTTCGGCCAGAAATTCGTAAGCTGGATGACATTGTTTACGGAGCCAATACGATCGACACGACCGAAGCGCTGTATTATACGAACAGGGTTCCAGTGAATGTCGTAGTTGATAAGGTAGTCGCAGTCTTGGAGGTTCTGACCCTCTGAGATACAGTCGGTGCCAAAGAGGATATCTATCTCACCTGGATTGTCATCGAAGAGGACGTCACGACCTTTAGATTTAGGCGAGAATAATGTCAGGATGGTGTTAAACTCCGGCTTAACGAAGCGCGAAGTAGGAATAGTCATTGCAGGGTTGCGCGTACCAGTCACGACAGCAGAATTAAGACCAAATTCATTCTTGATCTTGCTAGCGAGTTCACCGTAAAGATAATCTGCCGTGTCGGCAAAGGCAGTGAAAATTAGCAACTTCTTGTTGTTATCGTTGATAGGATTATTTATCTTATTACGAATAATATCAAGAAGACGCCCCAGTTTTAGATCGTGTTCATCGGCGATTGGTGTGATCATGGCAAGTAGATCATTGAGTATTGCTTTGTCCTCTTCGAGCTTGGCGCGCCAACTCACAAGATCAATGTCTGCGAGATCAATCTTAAGATCCTTGCCAACTGTCCACTCAGCTTCTTCTGGGTCGTCGTCATATTCAACCATGTTCATATTCGATTGGCTCACAGTAGTGCTCGATGCACGGCCCTGCTCGAATCGGTCAATATCATCTGTTATGGCGTCAATTAAGTCATACATACGCTCAGAAGTCTTGCGGAAGGCGTATACACTACTCTCAAGACGTTTCAGCATGTTTGTCACCATCAGTACATTACGACCGGTTTCACGATTTGCCCAGCTACGTCCTTTAGCGCTTTCAAGGTCAACGTATTTTCCGAGACGCGAGGGGAAGACGTAGCGCATCGGCGTATACACATCCATATTCAGCGAGTCTATACGGTTAAAGATTTCATCGAAGGTTACGCCATCAATATCTGTTAATTCTGGGCGCTCAGATATTGGCTTGAGGCGCGTCGGAAATTTGCCAACGTCCGATAGTGAATAGTAGCGTTCAATATGTTTACGTGACCTGGCAATAGTTACGCTGTCGAGTAACTCGAAGAAATCAAAGTGCAGCATCTCCAGAAGTGCCGACGTGGTTCGGTCTTCTGGCGGCAGATTATTCCAAGCCTTGAAGGCCGCACTGGCATCACGGAATATTTTTTCGACGGGGTTCTCAGTGCCAAGTGATGAATCCAGACGGGTTGAATCTCCCTCTGCAGCCAGCATCAACTGATTACGTAGGTCGGTAAATTTATTATTTACGGGCGTAGCGGATAGCATCAACACCTTAGTCTTAACCCCATCACGTATGATACGGTTCATCAGTTTTTGATAACGATTTTCGTATTCATCATCACCTTCTTTACGATGGGTACTGGATTCACCGTTACGGAAGTTGTGTGATTCATCAATGACAACTAGGTCATAGTTTCCCCAGTTGAGATCACGGAGGTTAATGCCATTGCTGTCGCCACCTTCGCGACTCATGTCGGTGTGAAAAAGCACGTCATAGCGCAAGCGATCTTCGGCCACCGGGTTGTTTTTGTAGTTACCCTTGAAGGTATTCCAGTTGTCTTTGAGACGCTTCGGTACAAGAACTAGTACGTTTTTGTTGCGTGATTCATAGTATTTAATGACACCGAGAGCAGAAAATGTCTTACCAAGACCAACAGAATCGGCCAATATACAGCCGTTATGTTTCTCAAGCTTTGATATACAGCCGATGACAGCATCTTTTTGGAAGTCGTACAGCTTACTCCATACAACTGAGTTCTTGAAACCGGTCGCCTCGTTCGGTAAGTAATCAGCGTTGAGATCTTCCAGGAACTCACTAAAGATGTTGTAGAGCGCCGCAAAGTAGATCAGTTCTGGGGAGTTTTCCTTATACGCAGCGGTGATGTTCTCAAGCACTGATTCGGTTACGTCCGCAATCTTTTCATCTTCATTCCAGACAGATTCGAAGGTATCTATAAATTGTTTTGAAGCCGGAGCGAAGATCTTTGTTGTGACAGAGTAGGCGCTGTTGCCACGATCTGCGCCCAGATCAGCAGTTGTAAAGTTATTAAAGGGCACATAAGCAGCCTCTGACTGATCTGCCCGCACGGCCATAAATGGAGACATGTGTTCACCTGATATATTCGACTTAAACTTTACTTTACGACGGATCCAGTCAGCGCATTCTTTTGCGATAGCCTGCTGGTTCAACTCGTTACGTAGCTTTACCTCAAAGTCAGTGCCGTAGAGAGATCGTTCAGCATTTAACCGTGGGATATAAAACTCGCGAGACTCGCGCTGGGCTTTCTCGCTCGTAAACACTTCTCCAGTGAAAAGGAAGTTTAGTTCCTCAACTTGTTCGAGCTCTTTTTTCAGTAATTGATATGCATAGATAGAGAAGCTTGCAGCAGCAATGTCAATTTTACTACCGATACGAATGGTCGTCTTTAAGTCGTCGATTACTCTGTTAGTGACATTATCAAAGAATTTTGGAGTGTTATCTGGACTCATTGGTTATTATTATACGATGTTTTTGCTCAATTTCAGCAAGTAGGCACGGCAACGACCGTTAGTAGTCGTTCGGGCAGTTTGCTGTAACGTGATTAAATGGTATCGTTATGCGTATTATTGTCTGTCCCAAGTGTGATTCTAAAAACACTTGCCGTATCATGTACGGCATGCCCGCCTATACTCCAGAGCTTGAACAAAAACTTGAGGCGGGCAAACTTCATCTCGGAGGTTGCATAATAGAAGAAGATAGCCCGAATCGCCGCTGCAACGACTGTGAACTGGACTTTGATACAAACGCTCCAAGTATCTACCTAGACATAGATGGGGTTTTACTGGCAAATGATTTAACCCCCGCAAAGTATTCTAAGGAGTTTTTAACGACCGTACTTGAACGATACCCATACACCACCTACTGGCTCACGACGCATTGTGATGGTGACGCGAGCGTACCAATACAGCACATCGGCCACCTATTCGATAATGAAACCGTAGAGCTCATGAAGAAAATCAAACCAACGAGCTGGCAAACAGCAAAAACAAGGGCAATTGATTTTAATAAGCCTTTCCTATGGTTCGACGACGACTTGTTTTACGAAGAAAAAGAAAGCCTTCTTGAAAAAGGAGTGCTTGATAATTGGATTGAAGTAGACCTAGCAAAGAATCCTGATCAATTGGCTGAATTCGCAACAAGCTTTCCTATACCTATTCAGACCAATCAGTCATAGCTGTATCGTCGTCTTCTAGGCTAAAACCCCATTCGCTATATTTGATTACTCGCTCGAACCCATCTCCGATTGAAACAGGATCTCTATCGAGTTCGGCGGCTTTGTTTACGAGAACAAACGTTGGCACCTTTCGCTCTCGAGATTCATTCCTGCTGGCTGCTGTCTCAAACGGTACATCAATTAAGAATCCTACTACCGCAGACGCGCCAAGATCGCGACATTTTCGTGCTTGAGTACGACGCGTTTCAGGATTGGTGTGGGTTGCGTCAATGATGAGAGATTCACCTGCTGCTAGTATCGCTCCCGCTTTCGCGTCCAATATATCGGAGATTTGAGAGTCTTGACTGATGTCGGCGGGGTCTCCGGTAATTTCTTCACGTATTCCATCCGAACTTAGCACTGGAATGCCCAACCTTGCGGCGACTTCATGCATCACTGTTGATTTCCCAGAGCCAGGTATGCCGACGGACATAATAGCAAATGGTTTTTCAAAATCTGCAAACTGTTCTAGTTTTCTTCCCATATTCATTTCATTCAATAACATACTAGGGGATTATGCAACTTATCGACAATTTGGATTAAAGTATTTATAAAACTAGATTAACAGGTATGTAGTAGAATACGCTACACCCTTTACAGATACCCAAAATGCTTATGGTGCTAAAAATTGACAGCAGGGCAAAATACTTATGCTGTACTACTGTTTTATATCTGTGATATTTTTAAGCCACAGAAATATATTATCGACGGAGGGTTTTAATGATCAGAAGTTCCACAGATATCAAATTTGTAATCTTTTTTGTGGCTGTGGGCTTGCCGCTCATCCTTGCCCCTACGGCATTTGCCGCTTCAGGCGATATAACAAACGTTGAAAACTTTATACGAAGTATCATTAAGGTTGTTGCTGGCCTCGCCGGTCTCGTAGCGACCGGCTTTTTTGTAGCAGGAGGCTTTACCTATATCGCGAGCTCAGGCAATCCTGAGCAACTAGACAAGGCAAAACGCACCTTGACGTGGTCTGCAATTGGGCTCGCTATAGTCATAGCGGCATTTGTAATCAGTAACATTGTAACAACCTTAGCAACCCAGGCATTCGGAGCTTAAAAAGGAGATGGAGAGCCTAGGCAACATACTCATCACGAGTATGACTTTTTTCGGTGACGCAAGTGGTGCTGTGCAAGTAATGCGCGAATACGTAGCACCAACTATTAAGGTCCTCGCTTCACTAGCTTCAATTGCGAGTGTCTTTTTTATTGTCCACGCAGGCTATTTATACATGACAAGCAGTGGCAAGCCGGAACAGCTCGAGCACGCAAAGCATGTTCTAAAAAATGCCATTCTTGGTCTCGTAATCGTACTCGCCGCGTTTACTATTACGAACATACTTACAGGTGCATATAGTGCCACGCAAAATACCGGCAGCGCAACGTTGCCAAGTCTTCAGGCTATCCCACCAAATCAGGTAGACAATGGCCTGATAGACATCCTCATTAAAGCCGTAGTAGGATTCCTGAATAATATCATTCAGGCAGTCGCGACGCCGTTCCTGGGTGCCCTGGAATTCTTTACAAAATCTACGCCACTGATGGCTTCGAATCCAAGTGTATTCAACTTTTGGCTCGCAATGGTCGGCATAAGCGACTTGTCACTAGTGATCGTAGTAGCGTTACTCGGTTTTCATGTCATGAGCGCAAGTACGTTCGGACTTGATGAACTGGAGTTCAAGCACTTGCTCCCCCGTATTGGGCTAATCTTCCTTATAATGAATACCTCAATCTTTATGATTGATGGGATCATTGCTCTGTCTAATGTCCTGATCGATGCAGTTGGCAAAATATCTGGCGCTTCAACGGTATGGGGCACGCTAACTGAAGTACTGAAACAAGCAGGCGCACAAAGCCTTGCCGCATTAATATTAATGCTTGCGTTCCTCATACTGTCGGTCGTATTACTCGTATTCTACGTCGCTCGCCTGGTGGCATTGTTTATCGGGGCGGTACTGTCACCACTGGTTGCGATGGTTTGGCTAATACCAGGGTTTCGCGACTTTGCAGAAACTGCATTCAAAACCTATTTCGTGACCATATTCGTGCTCTTCGTGCATGTTGTCATCTTGCAGCTCGCCGCCTCACTCTTCACCGGTTTATCGACTGCAAGCGGTAATGATGTGCCAGATACGCTCATGGCGATGATTGTTGGGCTAGCAACGATATTAGCCTTGCTAAAAACACAGGGTGTCATGATGCAATTTAGCTATGTCAGTATGGGCGCGAGGAATATGCGCAAACTGGGTGGCCAATTCCTAAACGGCGTGAACTATCTCGGCGATGCGGGCAGAAAAGGCGCACGAACGGCGGTAACTTCATCAAGCGCCGTTAAGAACAGAGTCAGCGGTGATGGGAGCAAACGGACGTCTTCAAGCAAATCGGCTAATACTATCGGGACGAGCTACAGCAAGCCGAGCTCAAGCTCAAGAGGAGTCAAGGTTACAAGACGACCCACCGAGGCGCCCGAGCCAGCATCCCGAAAAACAGGTACGACATACGAAGCGCCAGCACCTACGCCTATGAAGTCTAGCGGAGCTAAAAAGTCAGGCAGGAGTAAGAATACATGAAAATAACTGTAGTACCAGCGCAAGTAACGACTGTCGAGGACAGGATTGTCGGAAATCTTGGGTTTTCACAGATGCTCCTGCTCATCGTTCCAGTATTTGTGGGCGCTGGGCTATTCGCCGTTTTGCCACCTGCAATGGGGAGCGCAAGCTACAAATATGTCATTATGGCCATAATCGCTTTTTTCTGTGCGCTACTAGCTATACGGATACGCGGCAAGATACTAGCGGCGTGGCTTGTGACTATCCTGAGATACAACTTACGGGCAAAATACTACCTGTTTAATAAGAACACTTCAGCTATGAGAGATGTGTACGCACCAGCGCCAATTCAAAAGCCATCAAAAACTACCACAAAATCACAAAAGAAGCATTCTCTACTACCAAAGCTTGATTCAATGGAGGCCGCACAGTTACTCGCCGTTATAGAAAACCCTGCTGCAAAACTAAGGTTTGAAACAACCAGAAAAGGAGCACTGCATGTTCGCCTTACAGAAGTCGAAAAGTAAGACAAGCGCACGGCAACAGATTGCTATCAAAGGTGTTCGAGATGGAATTTTGATTCTACCGAATAACGAATACCGCGCAATCCTACAGGTTTCATCGCTGAATTTTGAGCTCCGCAGCGAAGAAGAGCAAGATGCCATCATTGATATTTATGAGAGCTTTCTAAACTCAGTTGGTTCAAGCTTGCAGATATTGGTTCGCACACGCGAAATCGATATGGATAAATACCTTGATGATTTAGGTGAACGGTTGGACGACGAAAAGGAAGAAATCTACCGAACACAGTTACAGAACTACGATGAGTTTATCCGCTCACTCATCACAACAAATAAAATTCTGACCCGTCATTTCTACATTATCGTGCCATACAAACCTACCGGTAAAGCTGATTTTGATCTAATCCGCGAACAACTCAACCTAAAGCTCGATATTGTTGCAAAGGGTATGACACGACTCGGTATGCACTCCGACCAATTAACGAGTCTTGAGGCACTTGATCTGTTCTATAGCTTTTACAGCCCTGCCCAAGCGAAGATACAGCCACTGACGGAACAGGCTTTGCAGATTATTCGAACCGCACTTGTTGAGAAAGGAGTATCAGATGCCCGATAAACTACTCGAACCACTGCTCGCCCCTATCAGGAAGCGTCAGCAAGCACGCCTAGAAAAGCAGAAAGAGCTCAATATTGTATTTGGCGAACAAGACGCTATCGACGCGCTATCCTACGCTGGTTTAGAAGAAAACGTCGACCATCTCTGCATTGACGGTATCTACATGCGTACGCTCTATATCTCTGGATATCCGTTTGTTGCAAACTCCGGCTGGATGGATAGCCTCATCAACTTCAACCATGATACTGATATTAGCTACCATCTACATGAGGTCAGTGCGCTGTCTGCGCTACCAAAATTGCATCGCAAGATTACCGAGCTTGAATCAACCAAACGCGCCATGATGCGAGCTGGTAAGATTGTTGGCTCAGAGATTACTGATCCGCTTGAGTCTGCTATTGATTTGCGTGACAAGATTCAGCGTGGGCAGGAAAAACTATTTCAGATGTCAATCTATGTCTGCGTTCGTGCTGAAACTCTCGAAGAGCTTAATAAAACGACTAAACTACTTGAAGCGACACTATCTGCCCGACTGTTTTACTCAAAGGTTGCACGTTATCAACAACTTGAAGCATTGCAATCGATATTGCCTCGTGGCGAAGATCAATTAGGACAAAAACGTAACTTGGATAGTTCGTCAGCGGCGCTCACATTTCCGTTCATGTCTTCCGAATTAGTCCAAGAATCCGGCATATTGTACGGCGTTAACAAGTCAAACAATTCGCTCGTTATCTTGGATCGTTTTAGCCTCCATAACGCAAATAGCATTGTGTTTGCGCAGTCTGGATCTGGTAAAAGCTACACCACAAAAGTAGAAATTCTTCGGCAACTGATGCAAGGCGTGAAAGTTATCGTGATTGACCCAGAACGTGAATATAAACGCCTGACTGAATCAGTGAATGGCACGTACATCAAACTTTCGGCTAAGAGTAGACAAAAGATAAATCCATTTGACCTTGCCACGACCTTTCATAAAATCAGCGACTTATCTGAACATGCCCAAGACCTTACTGAAGTAATTAGCCTCATGGCTGAAGGGCTTTCGTCCCGTGAGAAGGCCGCCGTGGATAAAGCAATCCTTAAGATATATAAAAAGGCCAAAAACCAACAGCCACTGCTCGAAGACTTGTACGCTGAGCTACAATCGCTTGGCCAACTAAAGCTGTGTGAACGGCTCGAAAAATACATCTCCGGATCACTTGCCGATGTCTTTAACGCTCAGACAAATATCAAACTGGATAACCGACTCGTTATCTTTGATATTAAAGATCTGCCAGAGAGCTTACGTCAGATCATGATGCTCATCATCAGCAACTTTGTGAAGAATCAGGTGATGGCTAAGCCGGAAAAGCGACTACTCATCATTGATGAAGGTTGGATGTTGCTCGAGCATGAGGAGTCTGCTCGATTCGTTGCGGGACTTGTACGACGTGCTCGTAAATACTACCTAGGCGTATCTATTATCTCGCAGCAAGCGAACGACTTCTTGCGCAGTGATTATGGCCGGGCGATTGCCTCACAAAGCGCGCTGCGAATTCTCATGCGTCAAGATACTACCACGATCAAGAACGTCGTTTCAGAGTTTAACTTAAGTGAGTACGAACAAGGCTTCCTACTAACCTGCGAACGCGGTGATGCACTGATTATCGCCGATCAGAACCATGTAGCCGTCAAGGTCGTTGCCTCGGAAAAAGAGCATCCCCTCATAACTACTAATCCGGCGGAACTGTATTCGTGAACCCAGCCGCACTCGGTATCGGTGTAATTGCCTATAGCGGAAGAAAGATGATTGCTATCGTGTTAATAACGATGGCTATCATCCTATTACTCCCTATGATCGCCGTAGCCTCAATGGGTACGAGTGCGCTCAGTTTTTTGGCAAGTTCACCAAATGCGAAAGCTGCGGAATCGAAGGGTTTTTACATGGGTGAAATGGTGCCTGGAAACACCTATGAATGGGGTAACTGCACCTACTGGGCATATGCAATGCGCGAGTGGGCGGGTAACCCTATCGGTAAGTGGTGGGGTAACGCTAATACATGGGATGACTCTGCACGGAATGAGGATTACGTCGTTAACCATACTCCTGCTGTTGGCGCAGTCTTTCAAACAGATGAGGGCACATGGGGGCACGTCGCCTATGTTATAAAGGTAGATTCCGGGACGGGAGAGTGGACGATATCTGAAATGAATGCACCGAGCTTGAATGTGGTATCACAACGCACCTTCACGAAAGCATCGGCCGTTTATTACACGTTTATACATGACAAGAAAGGAGCACCCGCATGGACCCCTCAGCCTATCTCGAATTCATCGTTACCAACTGGAAATTAATACTTGCACTACTTGGTATTTTTACAGGTGTTGTTATTCTGTTCCTAATCATACGAGCAATCATGTGGCGTCATTACCTACTTCGTAGGGATATGGTATGGCTTGAGATAACACCACCATCGACTATCACCAAAACCCCAGAAGCAACCGAGCAGCTATTCTCAGTTATTCATGGTACGCGAGCATCAAGGAGCCTAAAGGATAGACTCCTTGCACGTTCGCCTGTCATGAGTTTCGAAATTGTATCTACCAAAAGTGACGGTATTCGCTTCCTCCTACAGACAGAACGCCGTTATTCGAGCATGACTCAAAAAATTATTGCGTCATATGTGCCTGACTCAAAGGTAAAAGAAATTGAACGTGCGCTCGGCCCCGCAGATTCAGTCTTGGAATTTAAGGAAACCAATCACTATGTTTTGCCGCTTACGCTCACATCAGTAATAGAACAACACGACCCGCTATCATATGTCACTGGCGCAATGACGAAGCTCATGGATGATGAGGAAATAACGCTACAGATTGTCGCATATCCTACTCGTCTTCGCGAAGCCGATATACTATCACATCGAATACTCGGGAATGAAAATATTCTTCAGCAGGTTGGTAGTAAAAAGATTCCTATACTCGGAACTCTGGGCAAACTATTCGGGAAGGCGGCAATGAGCGCTACAGATTTTACGAGTGAAGTTTACATGGGTACTACATACGGATACAAAAACTACTATGATTCAAAGACACGGAGCGCACAGCAGCAAGCGAAGATTACGAATCACGACAGGCCAGCTCGCATTCTTAGCGCTTTTGAGCTCGAATTGATGGAAACGATGCACCGTAAAGTGACTCATCCACTGTTTCAGGTGAATCTTCGAATACTCATCAAAAGCCCGGATGCGCGCGAACATGCCGCCGCGTTCAAGTCTGCCCTTGACGGCTATAGCGTACCACCGTACCAGTCATTGAGGGCAAAAATCAACTTACCACTAACAAAATCGATTCGTTTAAATAATGCGACAAGTCGCGTACCTTCGCTTTTTCGTCGTTCGTCGACCGTACTTGCATCGACCGAGCTGGCCAATCTTTATCATTTTCCGGCAAGCAGAATTAGTAGAACGGACAACCTCATCTCTTCACTTAGTAAAACTTTACCAGCACCCATCTCATTAAAATCTGGTCGTAGTTTAGCTGTAGTGATTGGCGAAAACATCCATCACGATACGTCAACAACAATTGGACTAACTGAAGCCGAGCGTGAGAGACATATGTATGTGATCGGAGGCACGGGAAACGGAAAGACAACCATGTTGCAATATCAAATAGTTCAGGACATGCAGGCGGGCAAGGGTGTCGCCGTTATCGATCCTCATGGTGATATGGCCGAAACGATACTAAAACACGTTCCCGAGGAGCGAATAAACGACGTGATCTACTTCAATCCTGACGACCTTGAATACCCTATCGGGCTAAATATGCTTGAGCTATCACCTGGCCTGAAAGATAACGAATTGCTACGCGAGAAGGACATTATTACTGAATCAGTCGTATCGATTTTTAGAAAGATTTTTTCTGACGAAGACTCTGGCGGCCACCGCATTGAGTACGTTCTGCGAAACACTATCCAAACTGCACTTACAACAGAGAACCCTACGCTGTTTACCGTTTTCGACCTGTTGAATGACTCGAAATATCGAAAAACCGTCACCAAAGATCTCGAAGATAAAAACCTCGTAAACTTTTGGAATAGTGAGATCGGTAAAGCTGGTGAGATGCAGAAAGTAAAGATGGCGGCTGGAATCACTTCAAAAATTGGGCGCTTCCTCTTTTCGGCATCCGCAAGGCAGATACTCGAACAACCTAAATCAACCATAGATTTCGACGATATCATCAACAACGGTAAGATATTAGTCTGCAACTTATCGAAAGGTCTGCTTGGCGAAGACACCTCTGAGCTGTTTGGAATTACTATTCTAGCCAAGTTACAGCTTGCTACTTTGCGACGTGCGCGAATCACCCAAAGCAATCGTATGCCATTCTACCTGTACGTGGATGAGTTTCAGAACTTTGCTACGACTTCTTTCGTGCAGCTACTCAGCGAGGCTCGCAAATACAAAATGTTCCTCACGATGGCCGAACAGTCTACATCACAGCAAGACGATCAACAAATGGTAAGTATTATCCTTGCCAACGTCGGGACTGTGGTATGCTTCCGAACGGGCAATCCTAATGACGAACGCCTCCTATTACCGCTCTTTTCACCCTATATTGAACAGGGAGAAATCAATAACCTACCCGCCTATAACTTTTACGCAAAACTATCCGCTATCCAGCCACAAGAGCCTATGTCGGGTCAAACTTTACTGCTCCAGGATGAGGGCAGCGAAAGAATAGCCGACTTGGTTAAGATGAACTCTAAGAGGCTTTACGCTAACAAGCAAAAAACTAAGAACAAGCCCGAGACTGATAAAACGAATAAAACACAAGGTAATAGTAACAAGTCTCCCGCTCAAGACAAGGTCAAGCAAAAAACTGATGTACTAGAAATTGAGCTGGGCGAAGGGTGACACCAGCTTATTTTGATAGTTCGATTTCATTAACCGTGAAGTAGGCGTTGCCGGATTTTACTCTATCCTTTCGATTGCCCAAAGCTTCTGTATACTGGCAAATATATCTATCGCCTGTCTCTATCCCGGCATCGTCAATTATGGTTTCTAGCTGCGCTATGGTGAATCTTGTCTTAAGATAACCACCTTCTTCGAAAACACCAGCCTCTAACTCATTTGCTTGCCGTTTTAGGTACTCCATTTCGGCTTTGTCGTTGGGCGACTTTAGGGTTAAGTGCGCTTTCCCGCCCGGCTTGAGTATCCTGTAAACTTCAGCAAACAGCTTCGAAAGTGTGCTTGAATTAAAATAATGTAAGGCAAGGCGCGAATAAACTACATCACAAGTACCGGACTCAAGTGGTATGGTCGCTCCACTCAGATCGGATTGGAATGTTTTTATAGAATCTGCAAGTCCTTTTACTGCGGCAGTATTCATGGCGCGATCTAGAGCCATGTCTGAAATATCTACTAGCATAACTACATGGCCTTTGGTGGCAAAATACAGACCGTCGGCGCCACTTCCGCCGCCTAAGTCACATACAATAGAGTGACGCGGAAAGAGTTGTTCCTTTTCGACAGCATAAGCGGAGGGATCCTTATCGTCAGGGATAGTATTAGAACTTCTATTCCAATGTTGTCGCAGGTCACCATGAGAAAGCATTACATTGCTCCTCGAGCATTCTGATCTACTAAGCCACCGATAAAAACAGCCCAATAAATTTCATCGTCACCATCGTATATGTATTCTTTAACGGTGTGCTTCTTTATGTCGCCCTCCGTGGTGCTTTTGTACGTTAAGCTATTCTTTTTATACTCTGTTGGACCACGAAACGGGCTATCCACGTCGGGGTACTGCAACGCTTCGCGCAAAAAGTCATATATCGGATCCGCAGGACGAGTGGTTTGCCCATAATAAACCTCAAGAAATAAAGGCTGTTCTTGATAGAAAACTACTAATCGTCCACCGTATGGTTCGCCACCAAAGAAGTTGTCGTGCATGCGGTAATCGCCCTCTTCATACATGATGGTTCGTGAACCGTCAGCTTCTTTGGTAGTCTTTGCTTTGCCAGTGGCATGCGGCTTATTTGCGTTCATTATAAATGACCTGAGTTCGCTTAGGTTGATATCTGCATTCATAACAGACACGCCTCCACGAGCTCTGGAAACTCAACTGTTTTCAGATCTTCGTAACAAAAATGGCCGTAGTTATGAAACTCCCTGTAGTCGATATTTTCGACCCTGTCACGGATTGTCTGCACAGACTCATGTATAGACTCATAATCGTTATCGGAGTTAAAAATGGCTACACCTGCCGTTCGGCTAACTAAGTCGGGGTCTATCTCAAAATCAAAGAAGTCTGCTGTGTCAGAAATAGGATTATTATCGGGGTTTAGCCATGGCGCAACTAATACAACTTTGCCTACTTTTACATCCTTATTCTCGCTAAGCCAGCGTACCAAGAAACCGCCACCGCAACTATGTCCAACTAGTACTGTTTCGGGTGTTATATCGAATCTTTCGAATTCTTTTTTCCATACGTCGTAACGCGGTGAGTATGGCTTAGGTGGTTCGATAGCAACGGCAAATACTTCATTTATCTGCAACTGCTTGGATAACCATGGAAACCAATGATTATTACTATTTGTTGGATACTTTGGGTTGTAATATTCTTCCTTATCTGGCCGACCCGGTACAAGAATTGCGTTGTTCATCTCATCATTATATCAGTGAAAAATAAGTTACGTGCAACAGTGCGTCACTACTCGAAAAGGGCTAAGCATAAATCCTAATTACGTTTGGCAGAAAAATCGTCGTAAAGCTGGCTCAGCTCTTTATCGGAAAGTTGGTGACCTAGCTCGTGTATAACCGTTCGGTAATACTCTAAGTAGGCGATTGCATCTTCGGGTGTTGCATGATCTGGATCAATCATCTTTAAGTAGTTAATCGTCTTATCGATGTCGGCCTCGTTAAGCTCATAGGGTTCAAAATTGTCCATGGTTTGTCTCCTTATTGTATCTGTGTAGTCCGAGATATTTATATAAGTCGTTAGCTACTACATCTGATACTATCCGCCTCATTATCTCACAACTGTCACTAAACGATAAAATGTTCAAGCTGCCCTCATAGGTTACATAACGGTCAATAATCGCGAGCTTTCGATGGTGCTTGGTTGTGTAGAGCACGGTTGCGCCCATCTCTTGCAATATCGTCACCGCTTCTTGAGCTTGCCGTACATAATCCCCTTCATGTTCGATAGGGTTTCGCGTATTGATGATGATTTTTACATTTCGCCTGCACATTTTTTCAAAAATGGGCAGGAGCACGTTTATGCGGCTTGCGGTAATGAATGGGCTCTCTATGACTAATTCACGTTGGCAGTGCCGTAAATCGTTCTCTAGCGCCGCATAGAACGTGTTTTGATCGAAGAGAGACGTGCTGTCACAAACGAAGGGCTTGGAATGGCTAAGCCATTTACTTAGCATGGTAGTTACTCCCTTCTGTTTCTATTTCATTAATCACAATCTTTCCGTTATAATACTCAAAGCCCATCTCGACCAATTTATCGTGCATCAGGCCCAAACTAGGGAGAATCTGGTTCCACGATAGATCGCAGAGGTGCACCAACATAAAATACCAGGCTTCAGCTTGGTATTTTATGTTGGTATGTATCAGCGCTTGAAGCTCCACGTCGTGGAGGTGAGAACTGCCAGTCGGCAGTTCGCAAGGCAATCTCACAAATAAGCTGCGCTTATTTGACTGAGTTGCGGGGTCGCGGGACGTGACTAAGTCCTCTTATCCGCACCAACTTAAAACATCAGGCTCGTGTCTGATGTTTTAGGTTGGTATGAAGTAGTGCGCCGAACCAACCACGTCGTGGAGATGAGGATTGCTCGTCGGCAACCCACAAGGACATCATTCAATGCAAGCTTGCTTTGTTTGGCAGTTTTCCTCAAAATATGTTCGAGCTTAGTCGTACGTAGACACCAAAGAAAATAGAGATCCTCGCGATCTCTATTTTCTTTGGTGTGCACCGATGGACGACAAGTCCTGCGTAGTCATATTAAGCTTACAGTATGCTTACCAAAAGCGCGATCAGAATCGTCCGCGACAACGGCAACTACCTGGGAGAACAAAAAATTACTTAAGTCCGAAGCGAGCAAACTGCCCAGCATCGTGACTGTCGCGCATCATTTCCGCAAGCTGTCGCACCTCGCCAGCCTGCTTGACGCCGGGGTTTAGGTAGCCGTGCGGATCGCACACCTGGCGCACCTGCTCATATAGCTTCACAACACGCTCATCGAGCTGACTATAGATGAATGGCGCCTTGAGACGGCCTTCGCCACCCTCTGCAACCATAGTGCCACCGTGACCATATACGACACCTGTTAGTTCGTCGAGTAGCTTCAAGACCTTTTGCTTATCACCAACTTTATGGAGGTCAAATGACGGATAGACACCGTACGTGTTGGTGTATACATGGCCGGCCAGTGGCAAGTGAGTGTGATGCTTCTCAGCTAGCGCATCAACAGCGCGCGCGAAATCCTCAAGTCGTTCGGTGGGTATGTAAAACCCATTGAAAATACCTGGTGCGGCCTCGTCGGCATGATCTGGAAGTGAGGTGTAGTACGTGACATCAAGCGCGGCAAGTACGTCAGTAGCCTCCTCGCCATCCGCCGTCGAGAACACGACGTCTTCGTACTTGGAGAATACTTTGACAACTTTCTTAAGCTTTTTACTGCGCTGCCTGTCGCCAAACTCATCAAATCCAACAATCACCACCGACGCTGGCGACTTGATGGTTTCTGTGGCGCGTCGATAGAATTCGTAGTTCCGACCCCGTGCAGAGGCGTTGTCAAATAGCTGCGCATCGAAGTATTCAACGAAAGCCGGCGTCATGTTGCAGAGCTCATCGAGTGCATCACGTGCCGCATTACTACTGGCAAAGACCAGCGCCGCCACTGCTATGTGAGCACTACGAAATTCAGCACGCATAATCATCTCAGTCACAATACCAAGCGTGCCCTGACTACCTATAAATAGTGGGGTCAGGTCAAAGCTTCCATCTTTCTGCTTCACGTCAGCGATCGTATTGTACCCAGTCGCATCATTGGCGCGAAGCGTATCAAACACTTCACCATTCTCCTCAATAATTGCGTCAATGCCTCGGTAGATATCACCTTCAAACCCTTGCAGGCCCTTGCGTCGGCTCAGCTCACGTTTGTTGATACGCCCTGTCTGGATCACGTCGCCACTTGCCAACACCACCTCTAGCTGATCGATGGCTTTGTCTATAGTGCCATATTTGCCCGCCAGCGGCCCGGCCACAGCACTCGCTACCGCGCCACCGATTGTTCCAAACGGATGAGAACCAATTAGTGGCATAATCGCCGTGCCATGAAGCGCGAGGGCTTGGTTGAGCGCTGATATCGTAACTCCCGGCTGGAGCCTGACGAGTTTTTGCTTAGACTCATACTCATATATGCGGTTCATGTGCGCGGTTGTGACAAGTGCGGCACCTTTGCCGATTGCCGCCCCTGTTGCATCTGTACCAGCTCCACGAACAGTAACAGGCAGTATATGGCCCTTCTCGGCAAGCTGCCACGCAAAGCGGCAGACTTTTCTGATATCATTGGTGGTTCGCGGATAGATCACCATTTCTGGCTTAATCTTCAAAATACCGGTGTCAACACTCATTGCCTCACGGACATCCGCCCGAGTAGACACCTCGCCAGACAGATGACCACTTAGGTAGGCAGCAACTTTACTCATCATTCCCTCGCTTTTTCATTACCATCAGTATACCATAAGCGGTGACAGCTTTCACTTTTTGTACGTATCTGTTACAATGGTCACCGTATCCATGCGAATGTAGTGACTGCGTGAAACGCAAATAATCGTATAAACGCATACGTGTCACGCGCTGCACGTCCGAAATGACGCGAAACTATCGTAACTCAACAATTTATGCGGATGTGGTGAAATTGGTATACACGTATGCCTTAGGAGCATATGCCTTCGGGCGTGCTGGTTCAAGTCCAGTCATCCGCACCAAATAGCGATTTTTCGAGGAAATTGAGCGCGTGAGCGCTCATTTTTCTTTGGTTGCGCGGTTCGCCCACTGAAAAAGTCGGCGAAGGCATTAGGACTTCTCCCGTCGGCAAAATCGACGCGCTGCGCGCAAATAACTAAGCTTCTAGCAAGTACGGCTATTGACATCATGGAATTAATATGACTCAATGAGAGTACCTTTTGTGAGATTACTCCAAAAGTGCTAATTGACAAGCAGACAATACGAGATGAGATTTTGCTTTTGCTATACACAGTAAAGGTAAAACCTCATCTTGTGTCTCCGCCATCTGGGCGATGACCAGTAGAAATACCGGGCAGCCGCCCAGACGAGGAGAGAGAAAGCAATGACAACCATAGATCTTGTCCAAACTCCCAATGTCGACAAGGAGCTACTGGGTATCCTGCTCGCCTACAAGCGCGAGCTGAGCGACGAGCAGATTGCCGAGATGCTCAAAAAGATGCGACCCGTTGTACGGCGAGATGGTGAGCTGTTCTATATTAAGTCCGTCGATCCCCGGAAGGTCTCGTTCACCTGGGGCCCGACCACCACCAAAAAGGCGACAGGTCTGCTCGAGATCGCGAGGATCTACACACTGCACACCTGGGGCTACTACGGCTTCTTCAAGCCATCTCTTGAAGAGGTGCTGTCGATGATTCCGATGCATCTCATCACCAACATCAAGGCGTTCGAGATCAACGGGCCCAAAGATGTTCACGATCTGAACCGACAGAACGACGCCGTCGACGCCGGTTACCACGTCGCTGTAGTGACACTGTACGGGGACGCACACGATCCCTCAATTCGCACGATCGAGCCGAAGTGGGTTGACGACTGACCTTCGGTCAAGCGAACCTCTGTCATGCTCTCAATTCTGCTTGTCATGTTCGCTCCACAAATGTATATTTGTGCTGATGAGTCCAAAAGGACGAAAGCGAAACCAAAAAACCCTTTTCGGCTTCCAAAAAACATGGCGGGGGTAATTTCAGAAAAACAACTAAAGAGTTTTGGTTTTTGCGGACACAACGCGCGTTATGTGCGCGAGCGTTGGGGGCTGGGCTACACATTTTGCTGGAAATGGATTATAGCGCGGTTGTAAAGTTCCACCAAATTTAGTGCCGACCCTTGTGGTCGGTATTAAATTTTGTGTAAATAATGTTACTGCAACTGAGTTGTGACCGGCTTGAGATCAGTGCATGGTCATCAAAAAAGCAGCCTGACCACCAATGGTGACGAGTAAATCCACCGGGCTAGGATCACCCAGTGTGATACGCGACCTGTCGCGTGGCGCCGTGCCATCAACAGACACACCATCTGCGCTTGACAGAGCAAATCGTTGTGCTCACTTGGTGTCGCAAGAACTCTAGTAGCCAGGTATGCCTGCGTGTATGTCGCCATAGCATTGGCAGTTGTGTAAAGTGCATCGATTCCCACATTGACAGGACCCTGGCTGCCATCGCGCACAAGCTCCGTAACACCCATCTTCAACTGTACCGCATGCATGACAGCAAACGCACCTAGCGCGGCAACATAGGCCACCTTACCGCCCATTTCTCCGTTTCTCGAAGCCTCACGGCCCTTTTGGTACCAATATTTGACGATGCTTTTTCCACTAAAGGGCATCTTGCCCGTGATTTCAGCAATATTGCTTGACATATATTTATATTATAGCATTATTAATAATATAAATCAAATTATGCGTACTAACCCACTACCTTTGCAACCTAAAAGGTAGTGGGTTAGTACGGTAATATTGCTTTTTAGTAAAAATTATGCTATAATCTAGGTAATCCTCGTTCTCTCGAAAGAGTGAGAGGACGTAGCTTTCAACTTCTACTACCTTCCAGAAGGAGTGATTGTCGTGCTTTACACGCTACCGACACCCACCTGGGTGCGTTCCGACAACCAACTGCTGCCCAAGTGGCGGAGGTTCGTCGAACGGCACGCTGCGCTGTGCAGCAGCGCTGAGATCAAGCAGCTTGAAGAAGCTGTCGTCTCATACGAAGAGGGGGTCGCGACATACACCCGCGCGCTCAAAGACACTGAAGCGAGCGCTGCGCAGTATGCCCAAGAACTCACTCTGCTGCAGAACACCGCTAAGCTCACCGATCAGGAGCTGATGGCACACTATCAGGATATCTTGGCCTCGCCCCATGTTATTGGGACGCGACTGGGATCCCTGGGAGAGCTCGTCATTCTGATCGACCCCGTGCTTGAGGGGACGACGTGCGACCCCGGCTTTTACGAGCTTGATCACAGACTGCGTTTTAATGGCTACAACGACTACAACGTTCAGGCCATCACAACCAGCCGCCGGTTAGTTCAGGTGTACAGCGGCTACCGGAACTGCCGTCAGCATAGTGCAGGCGAATTCACTCTTACGCTCTTCGGCATGGACATCTCAACCGATCAGCGTGCACAAATGGCGCGCGGAAACTTCGTGGCGGCCATCGATGCGCTGCTCGAATCGGTTCGTACCACAACACTCTTTACCCACTTGTCCGACAAAACAGCGGATCGCAAGATCCCCTGGTCTGGACACTCGGTCCCCAACCCCACTTCGGCCATGCGCCGACTGGTCGACCTAACCGCGAGCGCTACCACCAATGCACGCATTCGGGACCTTACCGAAGAGCTCAGCTACCTTAATGAAAGGAAGCGTGATTACTTGGCTGAGATTCGCAACTACCGTAAATTACTGCGCGACAAGAAGGCTGAGCTTGCTCAGTTGGAGGCCGCTAAGCAGACGAGGGTTGTCGACGAGACCGAAATGCAGCAGACGCTGCGCTACATCTCGATGCTACCCGGCGTCATCGCCATACGGTTTGATCAGTATGGTACGCCGATCCTGCATTTGCGATGCAGCTTCACCTACAAAGGGAAGCGGTACGACCTGGGCGACTACGAGCTCTACCTCGAGATGGAAGAAAGGCATTGGGGCACGGTCCTGAAGGTACGTCAAACACGGACAGCTGCTGGTGGAGACTACACCCGCGGTTGGCACGTGGAGTACAACGGATTCTGCTTCGGTGGATCGAGGCGTGATCAGATTTATTCGGCATTCATTGCCGGGGATTTCTACCACGCTATCAACCTCGCAGTCGGTACTCTGAATGCCCTCAGTGAGGGCGATGAGCGCCTTGTGCGCGATCGGTTCTTCGTGGAGGTTCCCGACCGGGTCTGGAAGCGTAAGCCACGGCCACGTGCCCGGCGCAAGCCTCGTGAGACTGCTGCTGCGTAGGAAGGAGCTACCCCTTGGTGGGGTGAGTTGTTAGTAATAACAATTCACCCCACCTCTTTAATTTAATGAGGAATATATATAAAATTGTAAAAAAGTATTGACATAAGTATAGGATTGGTATATAATGTTAATTATCGTAGCTCACCGTGAGCTCGTGCACCACCAACATTCAGGAGGAACCATGTCCGTTTCCGTTCGCATCAGCGGCAAGAAGGGCAAGACCAACATCACCCCCAAGGCCGGCGCCACCGTCGCGGACGTCGTCCGCGAGGCTGCCGCTCTGCTCGGTCTCGACGGCTTCAACGTCGCGAACAACGTGTTCGTCGCGGACGGACACGAGGTCGACGCCGACCATCCGGCCGACGACGTCACCAAGGTCGACGCGGCGCCTCAGGCGCAGCTCGGCTGACCCAGATCACCCCTCACCGCAGGTGAGAGGATGGGACATCAAACCTCCTGAACCAACAATAGAGTAGCGATTACGCCACCCTTGTACGTTGTAGCGACGCTTCGGCGCCGTCTCCGTTTAGGGCCGTGAGAGCTAAGGCTGTCAGATAACACCGCAAGTGATCAGTCGGATTCATGACACTTACATTAGTAGGTGCCTGTCCGAAAGGGACTTGGTGCGAGGTGGCCTGATGGATTCTCCAACTCCTTCTGCAAAGAAGAAGATGCCGGAGACCTATTGTCAGTAAGTTTGGTGCCCCACGAGGGGCCGACGCGATGTCATTAAACTAACATCATTCGCGTCGGCCCCTCCCTTCATATCTAATAATTGACATTTTATATTATTTATGCTATAATTTAGGTGAGGGTTACCTTCGTGTAACCATCGTTCATTTCCACACTCGATTTGATCGGAGAGAGCCTCATGACCCTTCACAGCACGGTCCTCAGTAGACCACAAGGAACATCCACCGCCCCACAGTTGTCCATTGATCGTGCCGATTTTGACACGATCATCAGATACGCAACGGCAGCCGACAAGAGGGAGGTGTGCGGCTTCGCATTTGTGCGAAAGTACGGGCCTGACTACTTTGAGGTCATCCCGGGAAGCGTTTTCATCACCTCGCAACTCGTCGCGCCGGGCGCAGCCCAGCCTGATGCTATTGGCGAGACTGAAGTCATGGACCGCGAGGAGGAGTTTGAGGAAGCCGGCATTTATCGCCTTTTGTGGCATAGCCACGTTGGCGGAAGTGCAGCGTTCTCGAGCACTGACCTCAACGCTCATCAGGTGCTTAGCGCATCCACGGCTCTCGACGCCATGTTCTTCATGGTTGTCAACAACCGCGGCCAAGCCACCGCCAACATGGAGCTGTACCGGCCCATTCGAATGGGTACGCAGCTGCTACTTGCAGTGCTCGATGAGGTTGAAGCCATCGACCTCGCTCCCTACCAGGAGGAGATCGCGAAGAAGTGTCATGCGTTTCCGCCACCCCCCCAGCCCATGACCGCCATTCCATCATCGCCGTTCGGCGATGATGAGGACGACGACACCCGTACATACTGAAGGAGTATCCCTTGTTCACAATAACAAAGACTGACACGCCTGATGGCAGCTGCGTTACAGCTGTCCACGACGTGGAAGTCGACTGGTCTGACCAGACCGGCTGGTTCGATCCTTCAAAGATCGACACCGCCGTCACCATTGTTGGTTGCGGCGGTATCGGTAGCAACGTCGCCTTCGAGCTCATCACCATGGGCTTCAAGAGATTCGTGCTTTATGACGATGATGTCGTCGAGATGCGCAACCTCGCAAGCCAGAAGGCATACCGGCACAGTGACCTCTTCCGACCAAAGGTCGAGGCCCTCGCCGACGTGCTGTTCGAGTACGGCGCAGAGAAGGTACTGCTTCGGCAGCGTCGCTTCACGGCGGATGATGTGATCGAGGGATCCATCATCATTGGCGCTGTCGACTCCATGTCGTCACGCCGTGCCATCTGGGCAGCTGTTCAGGCTTCTCCAGAAGTCGAGCTGTATCTCGATGGCCGACTGGACAGTGAAGTCGCGCAAATTTGCGCAGTTGACCCCCTGGACGCCAACTGGTACGAATCCAGGTGGCTCTTCAGCGACGAGGAGGCGTCCCAGACCGGGAATTGCACGATGCGTGTCATCGTGTACCCGGCAACGGTGATGGCCGGCGTCATGTGCCGACACCTCAGCCGCTGGTACCAGGGTGAACCAATCACCCAATTCGTGCAGTTTGACTGCACGAACCTCGAGCTGATGAAGCTCGGCGACATCGAGGAGTGAATGAACCGGGGACTCTGTGGGCTAACAAGTTCACAGAGTCCCCTTGACCGACCACGAATAACAATAGTCGTGCTGATGAGCTGTAGACAGCGAATCGGTCACTCATTTTTGTCGCGACCCGGCACTTTGCAGGTGCTATGCCTTGTATTCAGCCCAATTGCGGCCAAGAGATGCAAGCAGTGCGGCGGTCGCTAGATGCTCTGCTACGCGTGCACCTCTAGAGTGTGGGAATAGGTCATTCACACGCAGCGACACTGAGCGCACCGTTGTTGAAACTTGGCCCCATTTATTGGCCGCCGGGTTTTTTGTGCCATCCTCAGCTGCATTAGTCCGCAGCTGTGTTGACGCGACATCGCGCAAAAATCGTATCAAAAATGTTGCAGGCAAAATCTCACCCCTACAGGTACGGAGCAATTCCTGTCCGAAAAAGTCTACTTTGTCGACATAGGGGTCAAATACCTTGCCCCATTCGTTGGCCGCATCATTACTACGGATAATATGCCCATCAAGTTTGTCGAGCATATCGGCGATACTATTTGCGGTGACATACTGCCCTCTGGTCAGGTTGCCACTTAAAAACTGCGCCTCTATACCAGCACGCAAAACAAGACGACCAGCGGTCACGACATTTGCCGCCACGATCGCGCCCTGTTGCTCGGGAGAATATGACGGCCATGCCTCATGGGTAGCAAGCAGGCCGTTTTTGAGCGGCTGAGCAATTTTGCTAAGTGGTCTCATGATATCTCTATTAGTCACAAGTACTAGTAAAGCAAGCTTCCTCCGAGCGTACAAACATAGGCAATAAAAAAAGACCTACATACGAGGTCGGATACTAAGCCTCTCGGCGGAAGAAGGTGAGGTATGCAGATCCATAACTACGATTGTCCACCACAACAATTCCGTTTAGCAGATTTGGTCCCTCACCTCTTCCTGTATGGGATAATACCATAAGCCCATTCGGTTTGAGAAGCCCAAAAAGTTTGCTAACTGTGGATAACTGCAGATCGTGGTATGGCGGGTCGGCAAATATGATGTCATAGCTGGCGTCGTCATTTTGATCGACCCAAGTATTTATAGATGTGCGTACTATTTTGCACTGCGTTTCCGCTCCTAGCAATGCAACATTTTTGGCCAAAACTTTTTGTGCGATTTTGTCACGTTCAACGAACGTGCAATGCGCCGCGCCGCGGCTAATGGCTTCGAGCCCGATTGCTCCGGTGCCTGCAAAGGCGTCAAGTACCGCCGCGCCCTCTACTGATGTGCCGAGGCTATTGAACAGTGCATTTCGAATACGTTCACCCATTGGGTGCGTTCGTGTGTTGTCAGGCGCGTCAATTTTGCGCCCACCATATATACCAGCAATAATCCGCACATTCATTACAGGCCAGCCTCTTTGTATGCTGCATACCAAGCATAGGTCACTACGCGAATAATCTCTGGTATTAGCTGCACACGAGTCTGGCGAGCCAGCTTCGCCGTCCAGCCCTGCTGCCAATACGTATGGTACATGTCGAGTGCGTACACGTGCTCAACAGCATCCAGGAACACCCTCTCTAGGCCCGCCTCATCAGCATATCGCAACCATTGTAGCGACATCGTACTGCTACGAAACCGCGTGGTTTTGATGCTTGTCGCCACCCCAAGTTCAAACATGACATGCGTCACAAACACACCCTTCGCGCCCCAGTACTGCCAGTTTTTACCCAGCGTATCCCGCGCGCTTTCGCCCTTGATATAGTTTTTCTCTTTGATCGATAGTCGCTCTTCCTTGGGCTTGCCCCACAGCTCTTCTATCTTGTCGCTCAGTGGGTAGTGATGCGCCGGCGTGAGACCGTCGACGATCGCGTGCGCTATCCAGGCGGCCTCAAACGAAGCACGGTAGTAATTGCCAGTGCGTAGCGCATCGACAAGATTATGCTGATGGTCAAGAATCATGCCAGCAAGCGCATGGTCATCTGAGCGCGTGGGGTCGATATAGTGCCATGGCTCGTCCTGGCTGGGGCTTTTGCGCTTGATGCCGTCGGGGCCGTTGTTGCCTTCAAAGTGCAATATGTCTTTAATCTCTGGAAAACCCGGCCCAACACCAGGTATGGTGCGCAGGTAACGACGGGCCACTCGATCGATCTTTTGGTGCACACCAATAAATCCGCCCGATTGCTTTCGAAATGTTGTGCCAGAATACATCCTATCCAGTATAGCAACAAATCCGGCTATATACGTAAACATATTGACAAATGTAGATATTTTTGATATAATATATAATGACCGTTCTTTCCGCTAGATAGGAGACAAGGTGTACGAGCCTCGGCTATTCGGACAGGTCGTGTTTCACCCCTACCGAACCGCAACGGTTCGGGAGAGGTTCCTCACGACACAACGCGACACGGTGCTGGAGGACGCGCTGGCCAAGGAGGCTGGCAACCGTCCCGACAACCACACCGTCTACGAGATTAAGACTCGTGACGGTGCGAAGGTCTACGTCATGTTCCATGACTTACAGACGATTTTCGGACTCGCTATCGAAGTCCGAAACTGGTAGCCCCCGACCCCGTTGTAGGCATGCAGCCTCCGGGTCACCGGGGGCTGTTTGCTTTTTTGGGCTAGTTTAGCGTCGTGAGTCGCTGGTAGTACTGTACGCGGTGCGCAAGGTCTGGCAATGCCTCGAGGTCCATTCCTGTATCCGTACATCGCTTAGCGGCCTTTTGCGCACGCGCGATCAGCTGCGTGTCGCCGAGTGTTGCAATCTGAAGATTCAGCGCACCATGCTGTGCTTTCCCGTAGATCTCCCCTGGCCCGCGTAGCTGCATATCCACCTCAGCTAGGTAGAACCCATCATTACTCTTCTCAATCTCGCGTAGCCGCTGCGACGGCTTGTTTGTGGAACTCATCATTAAATAGCAATAGCTCTGGTGCTCACTGCGCCCCACCCGCCCACGCAGCTGGTGCAGCTGGCTCAGGCCAAACTGATCGGCGTTTTCAATGATCATCACAGTCGCATTGGGCACATCTACCCCCACCTCGACCACTGTCGTGCTGACAAGAATGTCGTACTTTTGCGCCTTGAAGTCACGCATCACTTGATCTTTTTCGCTCGGCTTCATCTTGCCGTGCAGAAGTCCGATCTGCCGATGACCAAATACACTGTTTTTGAGCCGTTTGTACTCAGCCTGCACGCTTTTGATATCGTTGTCCGGGTTGTCGTCGATCAAACTACACACCACGTACACCTGCCGACCTTTAGCAATTTCTTGATCGCAATGGGCATAAATCGTGTGCGCACTCACCGGCGAGATGATTTTTGTGATAATCGGTAGCCGATTCGCCGGACGCTCGCCAAGCACCGACACATCAAGCTCACCATACACCGTGAGCGCCAGACTGCGCGGGATCGGCGTCGCCGTCATTGCTAGCAGGTGCGGCAATGTGCCAGATTTACTGAGTAGCTTCTGACGCTGAGCCACGCCAAATCGGTGCTGCTCGTCAATCACAACGAACCCGAGCTGCTTAAATGTCACCGTGTCCTGTATGAGCGCGTGCGTACCCACCACCACGTCGACCGCGCCATCACTGATTTGTTCATACAAAGTCTGGCGTGCCTTGCCCTTCACGCTCCCAATCAGCAGGCCAACTGTGATGCCGAACGGTGCCAGTAGGCCCTCAAGTGTCGCGGCATGCTGAATGGCGAGTATCTCTGTGGGCGCCATCAGAGCAGTTTGATAGCCATGACTCACCGCCTGCCGCGCCGCTAGGCCGGCTACGACCGTCTTGCCGCTTCCGACATCGCCCTGTAGTAGTCGATTCATCGGCGTTGATTTTTCAAAATCCTGCAAAATATCCCATGCTGCACGCTTTTGTGCCGCCGTCAGCTGAAATGGCAGCTGCGCGACAAATGCTTTGACCGTATCAACTTCAAATGGCATATGATAGCCCGCGAGTTTTTGATTTTCCAGCTTGTTGAGCTGGCTCGCGAGTAGCAGCTCAAATAATTCCTCAAACGCCAACCGCTCCCGCGCAGCCGCAACATCTTCGATGCGCACCGGAAAATGCATCGTACTGATCGCATCAGCGCGGCTCATCAGATGCTCCTCTTTCACAATCGATTCAGGTAGCGTCTCGGGCAACATGCCCATAAGCGGCCGTAGCTCAGTCAAAACCTTGCGAACCACCTGGCTCTTCAGACCATGGATAGCGCGGTAGACGGGCACGAGGCGCTCTGCCTGAACCGGAAGCTCAGTCGCTTTTTCAGCGCTTGGATTGGTCAGCTGGTATCGCCCGTAGTTATATTCAAATTCACCACTAAAATAGAATTCCTCATCTGTCGCGGCAAGTTGCTGCGTACGGTAGGGCTGGTTGAACCACACGGCGTTGAGCTTGCCGGTTTCATCACTCAGCACTGCGCTGGTAAGCTTGAGTCCACGCCGCACCATGCGCGTTTGCACTTTTTCACAGCGCGCTTTGATGGTCGCTTTGCCAGGCTGGATATCGACAATTGCAACAACGCCGGTATAGTCTTCGTGGCGACGAGGCAAAAACGTGAGTAAATCGCCCACCGTCAACAGCCCAGCAAGACACAGCTGCTCGGCAGTTTTGGGCCCTACTCCCTTGATTTGCTCTAGTTTAGTCGACAGGTTCACTACTAATAGTTTACGTTAAATCACGCGACTGCACCACCTCGTCCGCTCTTAGTCGGTAACACCCAAAATACCACGCACAACATACGGTGTCGTTTGCCAGCCATCAACGTCAATACAGTCGACACCCATAGCCTTCACCGGGTAGTCGTTGCCACCCTTCTCTAGGCGATCACCGACAAATAGCACCTCTTCTTTGGTCAC
>APMI01000881.1_pt1 | contig 40459 bp, 37 predicted proteins | sample 667938 | NCBI WGS metagenome assembly APMI01 (sample SAMN01084076, study PRJNA167559) | wastewater metagenome | biome: Wastewater | place: Denmark: Ejby Moelle, Odense | collected 2011-11-28
TCCGACAGCCTGCCCCTCCTGCTGCAAGCACTTGCCGCCAATCCCGGGCTTCCCCAGTTTGCCCCCGCCGACGCCCTGACCGGGCATCGGCTCCAGCGAGTCGGCCATGCCATCAGTGCCACAGGCGCAGTCGCCCTGCTGGTCAGCCTCGGCATCGCTGCTGCCAACCTGATCGACGCACGGGCTCAACGACTCCTCACCGAGAACACCATCGAGCTCATCCGGCGCCAGGAAGTCCGCCTGAAAGCAGCAAGCGATGCGATACCGGCAACACCTGTGCCACTCGACCAGTTGCAGCGCAGCGTATCGCTCGCCAAACGCCTCGCCGCCAGCACGTCCGGGCCCGAGGCTGGCTTGCGCCAGCTCGCCGCCGCACTGGCGCCCTTGCCCGACTTCCAGCTCCTGCACATGGAATGGGCGCTCATTGAGCCGATCAGCGGCAACCTCGCCAATGCGCAGCCCACCCAGACGCTCGGCCTCCACTTTGCACTGCCAAGCGGCTCTGAAAACGCCCGCAGCCGGGTTACCCAGGCCGAAGCACTCCTCGCCGCACTGCGAGGGATGCGCGATGCGGAAGTTTCGATAGAAAAGCAGCCCGCCGAAATGAACGACGCGCAAGCGCTGCGCCTTGCCGAACTCCAGTCTGGCCCCGGCATGCCGCAACTTGCGGTGCACGTCCAGCTCCCCATACATCGCCCATGACCGCCCTGCCTCCGGCCTGGCAGCGCCTGCGCGCGCCGCTCATCATCAGCGTACTGATGCTCCTCAGCGGTATCGGCCTGGTGTGGGGAAGCCGCCATTTGCTTGCCACCACCGGGCAAACAGCCCGCACGGCGACAACCCGTCTGGCCGCAACCGAAGACAGCCTCCGCCAGGCTCAAGAAACCGACCGCCTGACCCGCGAAGCGCTGGCTGACTACGCAGCACTCCAGAAGGCGGGCCTTCAACAACCGGTGGACCGAGTCGCCTGGCAGGAAAATCTTCAGGCCACGCGCAAGGCACTGCAGATTGAAGCATTCAGCTTCGAAATAGGTGCGGAGCGCCCTCTCACCCACTTCGGCGACGCGCCTGACAACAAGCCGACGATCTTCGCGAGCACACTGCACCTGCGCGCCGAACTTCGCCATGAAGACGCATTCCTTGCTTTGATCCATGCCCTGCAGCAACCCGGCAAAGCCTTGCGCCCCACTCGTTGCACCCTGTCACGCCAGACACCCGCTGAGCAAAAACAAAGCCTTGCAGCCAGTTGCGACATCGACTGGATCAGTCTGCGCATCAGGCCCGACTGAATCCATGAGCATCAGGGGCCGGACGTAAAAATGGCGCCCCAAGGCGCCATTTTCAAGAACGAACCCGCTATCAGGAACGATAGTCAGCGTTGATTTTCACATAGTCGTAGGAGAAATCGCAGGACCACAATGTCGCCGCAACAGCCCCCCGGGCCAGATCCACCCTCACAGTAATCTCCGCCGCCTTCATCACCCGGGAGCCCGCCTCTTCACGATAGCTCTCGGCCCTTCCGCCCTTCTCGGCCACCAGCACTTCTTCGCCGGCACTGCCAAGCCAGACTCGGATCTGCGACACGTCCAGGTCGTCGATGCCCGCGTAGCCAATGGCTGCCAGAATGCGCCCGAGATTGGGATCAGAGGCAAAGAAAGCCGTCTTCACCAACGGCGAATGGCCAATCGCGTAACCCACCTTGCGACATTCATCCCGATCCTTCCCACCCTCGATCTGCAAGGTGATGAACTTGGTCGCCCCCTCGCCGTCGCGGACGATGGCCTGGGCCAGCCAGATGGACAGGTCAAGCACAGCGCCCCGGAAGGCTGCGTAATCAGCGGAGTCCGTATCGGAAATCGTCGGGTTGCCAGCCTTACCCGTGGCAATCAGGATAAAACTGTCGTTGGTCGAGGTGTCGCCGTCCACAGTGATGCTGTTGAACGACAGATCGGCCACCTCTTTCAGCAGCGCATTGAGTACCGGCTGGGCCACGTCGGCATCGGTGGCAAGAAAGCCAAGCATGGTCGCCATGTTCGGCTTGATCATGCCGGCGCCCTTCGAGATGCCGGTCAGGGTCACTGTCTTGCCGCCAACGTTCACCTGGCGTGACGCCGCCTTTGGCACGGTGTCGGTAGTCATGATCCCGTGACAGGCATCGAACCAACCGTCGACCTTGAGCGCATCACGGGCCGCCGGCAGGCCCGCCACCAGTTTGTCCACCGGCAACGGCTCAAGAATGACGCCCGTGGAGAAGGGCAACACCTGACTCGCCTCGATGCCGAGCATCTCAGCCACCGCGACGCAGGTGGCCTGTGCGGCAACCAGGCCGGGCTCACCCGTGCCCGCATTGGCCACGCCGGTATTGATCACCAGCGCACGAATACCCCCTACAGCCAAATGCGACCTGCACACCTGAACCGGTGCGGCACAGAAACGGTTCTGGGTAAAAACACCCGCCACCCGGGCGCCCGGCGCCAGTTCGATAAGGGTGAGGTCCCGACGGTTGAGCTTGCGGATGGCCGCCTCGGTCACGCCGAGTCGGACACCGGGAACCGGCAACAGAGCAGCAGAATCGGGAGGAGGAAGCAGAACGGGCATGAGTCAGACTCCAAGTAAAGCCTAGTTGCGAGATCCGCGATGATAACGCCCCGCTGCATCAGCGAATGCACTGGCAGATCTGTCGGGCTTACACAGACTGCCATCCCCGCCCATGACATTATCGCTGCCCAGATCGGGCAAGAACCGGAACCACAAGTCATCAAACACAAGAAACTGTGTCGGCGTTTTTTACACCCGGATAGAACTGCCGCCAGAGTCGAATCGCAAACCCTTGTTTTAACAAAAATAATACAACTGGCCCGATAGATGCTTAGGATCATTACCCCCGGCTGCACTGGGTCGGTCAACCAGATTTAAGTATTTATTCAGGAGCTTTAAGATGAACTTTTCGATGATCCGCAAGGCCACCATGGCCGTCGCCGTTGGCGCAGCCCTGTCCGCCGGTTCCGCCATTGCCGCCCCGGTTTTCACCGTCAACACCGGCTCGATCCCCGGCGCCGCCAACAAGACCTTCGACGCTGACTTCATCAGCGGCTTCTCTTCCGAACTGCTGCACCTGTCGGGCAACACTGCCTCCGGTAGCGGCTGGGTTCAATTCACCAGCTTCAAGAACGGCGCGGCCGCTGTTCTTCCCGGCGTCAGCCGTCTGGGCGTTGACTACCAGCTGTACCTGACGTTCTCTCTGACCGACACCCTGGTTTCCGGCACCGCCGGCACTGCTGGTGCGGTTTACAAGCTGGACACGCTGACCTTCAACGTGTGGGCTGATGCTGACCTCGACACCTCCTTCACCAACGCCAATGTGGTCGGCGCTGTCGAAGCGTCGGTCAACCAAGGCAACGCCGACATCGATCTGGGCAGCGGCACGCTGATCGTTGGCACCGCCGGCTTCAACGCTCTGGGCGGCGTGTTCCAGAACGCTATGGCAAACTTTGCTCTGACCGCTGAAGGCAAGAACTACTTCGTTAGCCCGGATCCGTTCTACACCGTCGCTTTCGACGAATTCAACAACACCACCCAAGGCCTGGCCTTCAGTGCTGACGGCAAGCTGGCCGCCATCACCAACGCTTCCGGCGGTGTGGACTTCAACCGGATTCCGGAACCCGCTTCCCTGTCCCTGTTGGGCCTGGGCCTGGTTGGCCTCGGCGCCCTGTCCCGCAAGCGCAAGGCTGCCTGATCTCGAGAACATCCGAGATAGCTAAAAAGAGACCGCGATGGCGGTCTCTTTTTTTTTGCCTCATGATCCGGCTTTTGGCCCATCAAGACTCACGCAGCCACAAGCAGGTTTAATCATGGTTATCTCAGAACTGATCCGCATCGCAACCCTGGCGCCGTCTGCCGACAATTCACAGCCTTGGGTCTTTCAGCAGCACGGGGACGTGCTCGAATGCTCATACGGTACATCAGGCCGCTTCCAGGACCCCTTTGGCCCTTCAGGACATGCGTCCTTGCTGGCAGCCGGTGCCCTGCATGAGAACCTGAGCCTCGTTACCGGAGATCGAATCGAAGTCATTAGCGATTGGCTTTCCCCCGTGCGCCCCTGGACACTGCAACTGGCCTTGAGCGAAGTGCCTGATGAACTCGCTGTTGAAGCAAGCCATCGAATTGAAGCCCGCCACACCAACCGCCACCCGTTCAAACCGATCTTATCCGCCGAGATTCCAAAAATTGAACCACAAGGATCCTCCCGGATCATCTCCTGCCTCGATCACGCCAGCATTGCCCCCTTGGCATCCGCGCTGCGGATCTGCTCCCAAGCCCGCTTCAACCAGCCGGATTTGCACAACTGGCTTTTTTCCAGTCTGCGGTGGAATCAAGCAGAAATCGATTCCGGTGACGGGCTGGATATCAATACCCTGCACCTCCCGCCTGGCGGCCAGCACCTGATGCAATGGATCAAGCCGTGGAGCCGGATGGCCACCCTTAACCGGCTAGGCCTCGACTACATCATGTCAGTTGCCGACACAGCCCTTTTCAGTCAGGCTCCAGCTGTGCTGGCAATATGTGGCGGCCGCAGCAAACAGGACACATGGGATGCCGGACGCACTCTGCAACGCCAATGGATCTCCCTGAACGCAGCTGGATTTGCAGTGCACCCCTACTACGCAGTCACAGACCTTGGCAACCGGCGGCGAGACGGACTTCTCCAGCCGGGCTGGGACGCACATGTCGAAAAGGCGGAAACGATCAGTGGCGAGGCGCTGGGACTCAAGGCAGACGAGCAACTTCACATCCTGCTACGAGTAGGATTCCCGGGCAACATAACGCCGGTCAGGTCGCGGCGACGTCCGCCAAACAGCTTTATCGATCAAGACGCCTGCGCCCCCTGAGCGCAGGGTACAGAACACGGAATGTCCGCAAGGCCGCCGGCCGCCTCCGGCACAGGCCCCGTTCCGCAATTGATCTTCAGGATCATTTCGGACACCATAAGGCCCTGCTCATTCGTACTGCATGAAGAAGTGCAGTGCATGCCTTACGCAACGCCAAGGCCCTTACAGCACCTTCCTGCGAGGACGCGTCAGGCACCGAGCACAAGCAGATTTATACGTTTCCGGCTTCTAACCCCTGGGGTCTCTTCACAACAGCTGACACAGAATGAACTTTGGCATCCTTCGAGAAGCGGCAAGCACCGTCGATCTGGCAGCTCGAAACCTGTCACGACAGCGTCGACGTTCACTACTTGCTTTGGGAACCGTTTGCGGAGGAGTGATTGCGTTCCTCCTCGCGGGGGGCTTCATCTACTGGGTCTTCGAGCAAATGCGCGAAGCGACAATCCATGCGCAACTGGGGCACATCCAGATCACCCGCCCTGGGTATTTCAGGGAAGGCTTGAGCGACCCCTACCGTTACCTGCTGCCGGACGACACCTCTGCAGTCGCCGCCCTGGCGCCCGAGCAGGTCAGCACCATTTCACCTCGCCTCGCCTTCAGTGGACTGATCAGCAAACAGGACTCGACCGTTTCCTTCATCGGCGAAGGCATAGACCCGAAGCGTGAAGCACCCATCACAAGCGCGATCGCCATCGTTTCGGGCAAAGACCTCACCGAAAGTCCTCCCCAGTCCGTACTGGTCGGAGAGGGGCTGGCTGCCAACCTGGGAGTCGTTGCCGGCGATAAGGTCGTACTTCTTGTCACAACCGCAAGCGGCGGCGTAAACGCCGTCGAATTGAACGTCGCTGGCCTCTTTGCCACCAGTACCAAGGCCTACGATGACACAGCCCTGCGCATTCCGATATCGGTAGCCCGCAAACTCATGCGGGTCCAGGGCGCCACCAGCTGGGTCGTTCTCCTGCACAAAACAGAAACGACCGAATCGACCGTACAGCTGTTCCGGGACAAACTTCCGAAAGCGGAATATGAAGTTGTCCCCTGGACCGATCTTGCCGACTTCTACACCAAGACTGTCCGCCTGTTCTCCAAGCAAGTTGGCGTGGTACGCGCCCTCATCGCCATCATTGTCATCCTGACCATATCGAACACGCTATCCATGGCCGTTGTTGAACGAACCGGCGAAATCGGGACAGCCATGGCCCTTGGCGTGCGTCGCCGCGGGATCATGATGCAGTTCATCTGCGAAGGGGTCTTGCTCGGCACGTTAGGCGGCATACTCGGTGTAGCACTGGGTTATCTGGTCGGCGCCATCATTTCAGCCATTGGCATCCCAATGCCCCCCCCACCCGGGATGGCGCGTGGTTACATCGGTGCAATCCTGATATCCCCGGCCCTCGCCTTGGACGCGTTCCTGCTGGCTTTCCTGACCACCCTGCTCGCGAGCGTCATCCCCGCCTGGAAAGCGTCAAGGATGAACATCGTGGACGCACTTCGCCATCAGCGGTAACCGACATGCTCCTCAAGCTTGCCTTCCGCAACGTGCTGCGCCAGAAATTGCGCACAGCGATGACCCTGGCGGCCATCGTGTTCGGCGTCGCCGGACTCATCCTTTCTGGCGGTTTCGTCCAGGACATTTTCATTCAGCTCGGTGAGGCCTTCATCCACTCGCAAACGGGCCACGTTCAGGTATTTCGGAAGGACTACCTGGAAAAGGGCAGCCGGCAACCCGACAAATTCATGATCGCGGCACCCGACAAACTCGCTGCCACCCTGGCCACCCATCCGGCCGTCGACACGGTTTCTGCGCGCCTCAATTTTGCCGGACTGCTCAACAACGGCAAGCGCGACCTGGCCATCATTGGAGAAGGCATCGAACCCGACAAGGAAGCGCGAATCGGAACCTTCGTAAAGGTCACGGCTGGACGCCACCTCACAGACAAGGACCAGTTCGGCATGTTTGTCGGACAAGGTGTCGCCAACACTCTTAATCTTCACCCCGGCGATACCGTTAACCTGGTCATGAATACATCTGACGGAGCCCTGAACGCCCTTGAGTTCACCGTGATCGGCGTCTTCCAGAGCTTCTCGCAGGAGTTTGATGCCCGTGCGGTTCGCATTCCGCTGGCTGCAGCCCAGGAACTGCTCGCCACCAAAGGCTCAAACCTCCTGGTGGTTTCACTTCACCGCACCGAGGACACCGACACAGTCCTGGCCTGGATTCACCAGCAGCTTGATCCCGCCATTCTCGATGCTCAAAGCTGGCGCCAGCTCTCCGATTTCTATGACAAGACAATTCTGCTCTACGACCGCCAGTTCGGGGTGCTGCAATGGATCATTCTTTTCATGGTCCTGCTATCCGTCATCAACAGTGTGAATATGAGCACCTTTGAGCGGATCAGTGAGTTCGGCACCCTTCAGGCACTGGGTAATCGCCAGATGGACGTCTTCAAGCTACTGATGATAGAAAGCTGCGTGGTCGGCCTGTTCGGAGCAACATTGGGCGTCCTTGCAGGGATGCTCCTGGCCATGCTCATATCTGCAATCGGCATCCCCATGCCCCCTCCGCCGATTGGCAACGTTGGCTACATTGCGTACATCCGCATTGTCCCTTCAACGGTCATCAACGCTTGGCTTATCGGCTTTCTGGCGACCGTGCTCGCCTCCATTCTTCCGGCACGGAAAATCGTGCGCATCCCGCTGGTAGATGCGCTGAGACAGAGTATTTGAGTCCCGTCACTACGCAATGGTGTGCATGAAGATGCATTCCCCCAGAACTGGATGGAGAAAGTCGTGATTAACCCCGCCCTGATCCCTGTATTTCTCCGTGAACTAGTGGTGGAACGCAGCCTGCCCCGCGAACCCGAACCGGATCTGGTCATGGACGACCCTGATCAAGTCGCTGCATACGCACAGGCAGGCCGGATTGATGGCGTAATGGCAGCCTCTTACCTGTTTCACTCCGCCCGGATCAGTCAGACGATCAGCGGGGCAAAGTCGGTTCTGGACCTTGGTTGCGGACCGGCAACACAACTGGGGCAAATTGCGCAGCTCAATCCGGACATCCGCTTTACCGGCATTGACCTGTCTCCGACCATGCTGTCCGACGCCGAGAAGCACGTCCGGACACTCGGGCTCAAGAACGTTGGATTCATACAGGGCGATATAAGCACCCTCGAGGCAATTCCGGACAGCAGCTACGATGCCGTCACCAGCACGATGGCTCTCCACCATCTGCCCCGGCTGGACTTGCTTGAGGGAACATTCAAACAGGTCCAGCGCGTCCTGAAGCCCGGCGGCGCGATTTACCTGACCGACTTCGGGCGGCTCAAGTCCTTGAAGTCAGTGATCTTCTTCGCCTACATGAACGCCCGTTTCCAGCCACATCTGTTTTCGCTGGATTACGAACGCTCTCTACGTGCGGCCTTCCTAAAAGAGGAGTTCGAGGCCCTCACCCGTCAGCACCTTCCCTCAGAGACCCAAGTTCACGCCACCTTCAAGGTGCCGTTTCTGATGATCGTTAAAACACCTGATCGCACCCTTTCAGACACTATCCGTTCGCAGATCCAGACTCTCTATCGTGGCCTGACTCCCCGCTACCGCAGAGACATGGACGACATGCGCAGGTTCTTCGGGTTGGGCGGACTGAAAAACGACCCATTCTGATCAAGCATCGCTGCGCATGCTGACAGCCAGCGTCGCCTGCAGGGCAAAGTGGCGGATTGCCCGCCAACTCTCTTCATCGGTCGGTTTGCCATTGCGATCGGCATACAGCACGCCAATCTGACGAGTTGCCGTCCCGAACGGCACCAGAAAAGCTTCATCGCAAGCCGTAACCTGGAGCAGACGCTCAAGGCCAGGTTCATCCAGGCGGCCAGCGTGGACGCGGCAGGCCTGCCGACTGTCAATGGCTGCATCCACCACGTCGTCCGGATCGCCGTCCATCGAAAAGAAAAAACGCGCGCAAAGGGCATCTGCACCCGGCCCCAGTGCGACTCGGCCCTGCAGCTCCAGGCGATCTTCCGTGAGCAGTGCCACAAGCACCCGCTCGCACCCGACTCCACGGTAGACGCCTTCAACGACCAACTGCAGGACATCAGCGACGCTGGTCTTGCCGAGGGTCATCTCTGTCAGCTCATGAATTATCCGCAACTGCAGCTGGGCGTCAGGCCCGGCCGGCAGGGAGGGGGCTGCAGACTCAAGCTGGGGACCACTGCGGGGAATCAAGCTCGCGGCTTCAGGCGCACCGAGCGCACGCGCAACGCGGGCCCCCTCAATTGCATTACTGGTCACCTCTGTGCGCACCACTGAAAAGGGCAGATCAAGGTAGTCGGCAACGTCCTGCAGACATTGCCGCCCTGAAGGCGTATCCCACCCCAGTTCGGCCATGTTTGCCAGCCTGTGCCCCATGATGACCGCCTTTTCAGGCCCCCTACTGCGAGAGTCCGGGTCCAGCGCGGCCCCAACCAGCGCACCGAGCTTCCACTCTCGCACCAGCCCCAGGGAAAGTTGTCTCAGCGGAAAGCCCAACACGACCTGCTGGGCCTCTTCCACTCGCGCGGGTGCCTTGCACAGGCAGCGATCAAGACTTATCGCCTGCTCACCGCCAAAGCACCAGAAAGCCATCTCGCCGACCCGGGTGAGAAGCGCCGCGATAAAGACTTCCTCCCCCGCCGCCTCTCCCCGCCGCTGGACCAGCCAGCGCGCCTGCACGGCCGCATGGAAGCTGCGCGCCATTTCGGCATGAACCCGCGCCCTCACCCCACCGCGAAGCAGGGAGTCAATCAAGGAGACGGACAGAGCGAGCTCCGCGACATGGTTGAAACCAAGGACAACAATGGCCCGGGAGACTGTACTTACACCCTGCTGGCCATGATTGAAGAAAGCACTGTTGGCCAGCCGCAGCACCTTGGTTGTCATCGGTGCATCCATCAGGATCACCTTCGCCAAGGCGGACGCGGGAGCCCGATCATCTTCAAGGATGGCGTGCAAGGCCTCGATCGTGTGGCCAAAAACCGGCATCTCGCGACCGCGAATGCGGGCGATCCAGCCAGTCAGGTCGAGGGGATACTCGGTTCGCGTCATCAGGTCACCTCTTTTGGATAACGACAGCGCTGTGCTACCGCTTGAGACTGCCTGTTAACCAGCAAAGCCGGCGCGAGGCCGGCTTTGCTGGTTAAGCATCCGCAGCTCAGCTGAGCTTGCCGTGGCAGTGCTTGTACTTCTTGCCCGAGCCGCAAGGGCAAGCGTCGTTACGCCCCACCTTCGGCGCCACATTGACTTCCGGCTGGACGACCTCCCGATTCGGATTGGCCGTTGCCAGCGCTTCATCGTAATCGGCGTGGTGATACTGGATGTTCTCAAGCTCGGGCGGCGCCTCGGCCTCTTCGAGTTGCGCTTCGGAGCGGATCTGCACCGTCATCAGCAGCTTGGTCACTTCGGTGCGGACCACCTGGAGAAGGCTCTCGAAGAGCTCGAAGGCCTCACGCTTGTATTCCTGCTTGGGGTTCTTCTGGGCGTATCCACGCAAGTGGATGCCCTGGCGCAGGTGATCAAGCGCCGACAGGTGCTCGCGCCAGTGGGTGTCGAGGCTCTGCAACATGACATTGCGCTCGAAACCATGCCAGGCGGCCGCGTCCACCAAGGCAACCTTGTCGGCATAGGCCTGAGCACCCGCCTCAATAACGCGCATCAGGATGTCTTCGTCCGTCAAGCTCGAATCGGCCTTGACCCACTCGCCCACCGGCAGCTTGAGCTGGTATTCGGACTCCAGCGCCAGTTCAAGCGCCGGGATGTCCCATTGCTCTTCGACGGAATCGACCGGCACGTAAATGCGGAACAGATCGTGCAACACCCCGTCACGCATGGCAACGATGGTTTCGGAAATGTCGGTGGTTTCCAGCAGTTCGTTGCGCTGCTGGTAGATGACCTTGCGCTGGTCGTTGGAGACATCGTCGTACTCCAGCAACTGCTTGCGCATGTCGAAGTTACGCTGCTCGACCTTGCGCTGGGCGGTTTCGAGGGAGCGTGTCACCATGCCGGCTTCGATGGCCTCGCCCTCGGGCATCTTCAGGCGGACCATGATCGCGTTGAGGCGCTCGCCGGCAAAGATCTTCATCAGCGGATCTTCGAGCGAAAGGTAGAAACGGCTTTCGCCCGGATCGCCCTGACGGCCGGAACGACCACGCAGTTGGTTATCGATGCGGCGCGATTCGTGACGCTCGGTACCGATGATCTTCAGGCCACCGGCCTGCAGAACCTGTTCATGAACCTTCTTCCACTCGTCGCGCATCGCTGCAATCTGCGCATCCTTCTCGGCCTCCGAGAGGGATTCGTCCTCGCGAATCTGGGATACCGGCTTCTCCACGTTGCCGCCAAGCACGATGTCGGTACCGCGACCGGCCATGTTGGTGGCGATGGTGATCACCCCCGGACGACCGGCTTCGGCAACGATTTCGGCCTCGCGGGCGTGCTGCTTGGCATTGAGGACGTTGTGCGGCAACTTGGCGGCAGTCAACAGATCGGACAGGAGCTCGGAATTTTCGATGGAGGTCGTACCCACCAGCACCGGCTGACCGCGCTCGACGCAGTCCTTGATGTCGGCGGTGATGGCATCGTGCTTTTCCTTCATCGTGCGGTACACCTTGTCGTTCTGATCCTTGCGGATCATCGGACGAGAGGTGGGCACGACAACGGTTTCAAGACCGTAGATCTGGTGGAATTCGTAGGCTTCGGTGTCGGCGGTACCGGTCATGCCGGAGAGCTTGCCGTACATGCGGAAGTAGTTCTGGAAGGTGATCGAGGCGAGGGTCTGGTTCTCGGCCTGGATCTTCACGCCCTCCTTGGCCTCGACGGCCTGATGCAGGCCTTCGGACCAGCGGCGGCCGGACATCAGGCGGCCGGTGAATTCATCGACAATGACCACTTCGCCATCCTGCACCACGTAGTGCTGATCCCTGTGATACAGCGAATGGGCACGCAGGGCCGCATACAGGTGGTGGATCAGCAGGATGTTGCCCGGGTCGTAAAGACTGGTGCCTTCGGCCAGCAGGCCCAGACGGGCAAGAATCTCCTCGGCATGCTCATGGCCTTGCTCGGTAAGCAGCACCGAGTGCGCCTTGAGGTCGACGGTGTAGTCGCCCGGCACGGTGATGTTCTCGCCCTCGCCTTCCTGACGGGTCAGGAGCGGCGGCACGGCGTTCATGCTCAGGTACAGCTCGGTGTGATCCTCGGCCTGGCCGGAGATGATCAGCGGGGTGCGCGCCTCGTCGATCAGGATCGAGTCCACCTCGTCGACGATGGCGTAGTTGAGGCCGCGCTGCACACGCTCGGCCACCTCGTAGACCATGTTGTCGCGCAGGTAGTCGAAGCCGAATTCGTTGTTGGTGCCGTAGGTGATGTCGGCCGCGTAGGCCTCCTTCTTGGCGTCGTGGGGCATCTGCGACAGGTTGCAGCCCACAGTCAGGCCAAGGAAGCGGTAGATGCGCCCCATCCAGTCGGAGTCACGGCTGGCCAGGTAGTCGTTCACAGTAATGACGTGAACGCCCTTGCCTGACAGCGCGTTGAGATACACCGGCAGCGTGGCGGTCAGGGTCTTACCTTCGCCGGTACGCATTTCAGCGATCTTGCCGTCGTGAAGAACCATGCCGCCAACCATCTGCATGTCGAAGTGGCGCATGCCGTGCACCCGCTTGCCGGCTTCGCGAACCACCGCGAAAGCCTCAGGCAGCAGCGCCTCCAAGGTCTCGCCGCCGGCGATACGCTGGCGGAACTCGTCCGTCTTGCCGCGCAACTCCTCGTCCGTAAGGGCCTGGATCTTCGGCTCGAATGCGCTGATGCTGCGCACGGTTTGCGAATACTGGCGAATCAGCCGGTCATTGCGGCTGCCGAATATCTTCTTGAGAAGGCCTGCGATCATTTGATTTGGAAGGGAAAACGCGGCAAAGGGGGAATTCTATCATGGTGCCCGAAAGCAGCCGTGACAGAGGGCCGGCCAGCATCACGCTTGTCCGACCCGGACATTCCTCTTAGCATGGGGGCGCATTTGCAAATTCCAAGCCCCCATGGCCACCAGTTCGATCGACAACTACCTGGGGAGTGGCGACGCCCTCTCCCGCCTGCAAGCCCATGCAGGTCGCTTGCTGCGCCTGCAACGACAGCTTTCCGAGTTGCTGCCCGACTACATGGCGAGCGCCTGCAAGGTGGCCAATCTGAAGGGCGATGAGTTGGTGATATTGGTGGATAGCCAGGGGCTAGCGGTCAAACTGCGCCAGGCAGTCCCAAGCCTGCTGGCGGATTTTTCGCGGATTGGCGTGCTGCTCCGCGACATCAAGGTGAAGGTGGCCGTAAGGGAATACCGTCAGCCGCTACCACCAGTCCCGCAGCGCCATGTCAGCGACGCCACGCGCTCCGGCCTTGGTGATCTCGCCGCCTCCCTGCCGGCGGACTCGCCTCTCGCCAAGGCACTCCAGCGTTTCGTCAAACAGGCAGGCTAAACCAGCGGAACCAGAACCCGCTCGAGGATCAGCAGTGCAAAGAAAACCAGCGCAGCGATCAGCCCGAAGCGGAACAGGCGCCACGCCAGCGCCAGATAGCGGGGCTCGCGGGTAAACAGGAACGCAAATAGCGAAGCCCCGATCCCGATCCCGACCAGCACGGCAACGATACGCAGGATCAGCACGGCTGGAGCCTCAGGCGGCCGCGAGGTCGAACAGGTGTGCGACGGCAGCCGGAGTTGTCGCCTCGTCTTCGAAAGTCACGATCTCCCAGGCGGTGCGATCTTCAAGCAAAACACGCAGGATCTGGTTGTTCAGGGCGTGACCGGCCTTGTAGGCACTGTAGGAGGCGAGCAGCGAATGCCCGGCGAGATACAGATCGCCAATGGCATCGAGCACTTTGTGCTTCACGAATTCGTCTGCATAGCGCAGGCCGTCGGCATTGAGCACCCGGTATTCATCCATCACGATTGCGTTGTCAAGACTGCCGCCCAGACCAAGGCCGTTGGCACGCATGAACTCCACGTCCTGCATGAAACCGAAGGTCCGCGCCCGCGAGACTTCATGCACATAGGAGTTGCTGGCGAAATCCACCGTCACCGAAGTACCCGTACTGTCGATAGCCGGGTGGTTGAAGAGGATGGAGAAACTCAGCTTGAAGCCATCGTAGGGCTCCAGACGCACCCACTTGTCGCCCTCCAGGTACTCCACCGGCTTGGTTACGCGGAGAAAACGCTTGGGGGCCTTTTGCTCTTCAATGCCGGCAGACTGGATAAGGAAGACGAAAGGTCCGGCGCTACCGTCAAGAATCGGGATTTCGGCCGCATCCACATCGATATGGGCGTTATCCACCCCCAGACCGGCGAGGGCCGACATCAGGTGCTCTACGGTGTTGACCTTGGCACCATCACGCTGCAGGCCCGAACACATACGGGTGTCGCAAACGGCGTAGGGGTCGGCCGGCAGATCGACGACCGGATCGAGGTCCACGCGATGAAAGACAATGCCGGTATCCGGTGCCGCAGGACGCAGGGTGAGCGTGACCTTGTTGCCGCTGTGGAGTCCCACGCCGGTAGCACTGACAACGGTTTTCAGGGTGCGCTGCTTCAACATGATCCGGCTCCGCCTTCAAGTCATTGAATTTTAACATACGCAGGATGCTGCATCGCAGCATCCATTGCGCAGTGTTGCGGCCGCACAAAAAACAAACGCGCAGCGGACGGAGGCACGTCCCGCTGCGCGTTTGCCTGAGCCACCGAAGCGGCCCGACCCGGTCAGTCTGCCTGCTTGCGCAGGAAGGCCGGGATGTCCAGCGTAGACATGCCGTTGGCACTCATGGCTTCGACAGTGGTGCGTGATGTGCGGCGGATGACAGCCGGCAGCTCCAGGTTGCCGTAATCGACTTCCATCCCGATGTTGTCGGTACCCGTGCGAATGACTTCCATCTTGCGGGGCATTGCAGCCGCGCGCACGGCACCGAGGCCGGTGGCAACCACGGTCACGCGGATACGGTCTTCCATGCTCTCTTCAAACACGGTGCCGTACTTGACGAACGCCTCGGACGCAGCAAAAGCCTGCACGGTGCGCACGGCATCGCGAACTTCCGACATTTTCAGGCTGCGGCTGGCGGTGATGTTGATCAGCACACAACGGGCGCCAGACAGTTCGGTACCTTCAAGCAGCGGCGACACGGCAGCCTGCTCGGCTGCGATGCGGGCGCGATCAAGCCCGGAAGCCTGGGCAGAACCCATCATCGCACGGCCCATTTCGGCCATCGCGGTACGCACGTCCTGGAAGTCCACGTTCACCAGGCCGGGCACATTGATGATCTCGGCAATGCCGCCGACAGCGCTGGTCAGCACGTTGTCGGCGGAGCGGAAGCAGTCCTCGAAGCCGGCGTCGTCGCCATAGACTTCAAGCAGCTTGTCGTTGAGCACGACGATCAGGGAGTCGACTTGCTTGGAGAGCTCCTCCACGCCGCTTTCAGCAACACGGATGCGGTTCTCGAAGTCGAAAGGCTTGGTGACCACGGCCACGGTGAGGATGCCCATTTCCTTGGCGATCTCGGCAACCACCGGGGCCGCGCCGGTGCCCGTACCACCGCCCATGCCGGCGGTAATAAAGCACATGTGCGCACCTTCAAGGGCCGCGGCAATCGCATCGCGGGATTCCTGGGCAGCCGCACGGCCGGCTTCCGGCTTCGAGCCGGCACCGAGACCGGTCTTGCCAAGCTGCACCTTGGTCGGCGACAGGCATCGGGACAGAGCCTGGGCATCCGTATTGGCAGTAATGAAATCCACGCCCTGGACGCCTTCGCGGATCATGTGATCGACGGCATTGCCGCCCGCACCACCGACACCGATCACCTTGATATTGGTGCCGCCGGATGCCTTCTCAACAATTTCAAACATTTACCACGCCTCCAAGTGAAACTGCGCTGATATTGCCCATGCGCAACCGGATCCATATTTAGTATTAACCGAAAATTCTACAACTAAATACAGGCCCACTGCGCACAATTAGTCATATAAATTCAACCCGTTAGACGGGCTTCATTGCTCATCAGAAATTACGTTCAAACCACGACCGCATTCTCGAAAAAACCTGCCCCACGTTACGCGTCTGACGGGCCTGCAGACCACGCCGTTTCTGGGCGGCGCCTTCCATGACAAGGCCCATTGCATTGGCGTAGCGCGGCTCGCACACGACATCGGCAATGGCTCCCGAGTACTTCGGATAACCGATGCGCACCGGCATGTGAAACACCTCCTCACCCAGTTCAACCATGCCCTGCATGACGGCAGCGCCGCCGGCCAGCACGATGCCGGACGACAGCAGCTCTTCGTAGCCGCTGCGACGCAATTCGGCCTGGACCAGTTCGTACAGCTCACAGACGCGCGGCTCGATCACATCGGCCAGCGCCTGACGGGAGAGCTTGCGCGGCGGACGGTCACCGACTCCAGGCACTTCAATCATTTCTGATGCGTCGGCCAGCGTATGCATGGCCACGCCGTGACGGATCTTGATTTCCTCGGCCTCGGCGGTCGGAGTGCGCAGGGCCATCGCGATGTCGTTGGTAACCTGGTCGCCGGCGATTGGAATCACCGCGGTGTGACGGATCGCACCCTGGGTAAACACGGCCAGATCGGTAGTGCCGCCACCGATATCCACCAGGCACACGCCCAGCTCCTTCTCGTCCTCGGAGAGGGTGGCATAGCTGGACGCCAGCGGCTGCAGGACCAGATCGAGCACCTCAAGACCGCAGCGACGCACGCACTTGACGATGTTCTGGGCGGCGGAGACGGCGCCGGTGACGATATGCACCTTCACCTCGAGACGCACGCCGCTCATGCCGATCGGCTCGCGCACGCCATCCTGGCCGTCGATGATGAATTCCTGGGTCAGTATGTGCAGAATCTGCTGGTCTGCCGGCAGGGGCATTGCCCGTGCAGTTTCGATGACCCGCTCCACGTCCAGGGGCGAGACTTCCTTGTCCTTGATGGCCACCATCCCGTTGGAGTTGAAGCTGCGGATATGACTGCCCGCAATGCCCGTATACACATCACGGATCTTGCATTCGGCCATCAACTCGACTTCCTGGATCACCCGGGAAATGGCGTCGACGGTGGCCTCGATATTCACCACCACGCCCTTCTTCAGCCCCGATGACGGCTGCGTGCCGAGACCGACCACGTCCATGCGGCCGTCCGGCTTGAGCTCGGCCACCACGCAAGTGATCTTGGAGGTGCCGATGTCGAGGCCGACAATCAGTTCCTTGTACTCTTTACTCATCACTTCCCTTTTCTTTCTTGCTTGCCTGCCGGTGCAGCTGGCGCTACCGGACGAAGGGCAAAACCACTGGGATAGCGGAGATCCACTACCGCCACATTCATGTTCAGTTGTTCGCGGGCCTTGGGGTAATTGCTGACGAAGCGGGCCAGCCGTTCGTCGATGGGCGCCTTCGGCTGGTCGTGGCCCAGCTCGATGGTCATGCCGTCTTCCATCTTGAGCTGCCAGGCTTCCCGGGCCGACAGGGAAACGCCGACCAGCTGCTTGCCCAAAGGACCAAGCTTGTGGGTGAATTCGTCGAACTTGGAGAGCAGGATCCCCGATGCGCCTTCCGGCCCGCTGAACACCGGCATCCGTGCATTACTGGCCGCCGTGAAGACCTCGCCATAGTGGTTCACCAGGCGCATGTCTCCGGTTTCGCCAACCCGCCAATAGGCCGAGGCCACGTGTTCCTCGAGACGTACTTCAATCCCGCCCGGCCAGCGCCGCCGCACATCGGCGCGGCGCACCCACGGCAGCTTCTCGAAGGCGCCCCGGACATCATCCAGGTCCACCGTGAAAAAATTGCCGCGCAAGGACGAACGCGCCGCGTATTCCAGCTGCGCCGTCGTCACCTGCGCCAGGGGCGTGGTGACCACCACTTCCCGCAGCGGATACACCGGCAAGCGGGACACGGATGCCACAGCCGCATAACCAAGTCCCGCTGCACCAACCACCATCAGGGTGTCCGCGATCAGGTTGAGGAGCTGGGGGCGGTCCCACAGCCCGTTGCCACTTCCATCCCGTACCGGGCGCGTAGCACGCGCACGCTTCCCGCCGCCGGCTTTGGTGCCGACTTCGGGAGGGACATTGGAAGTGCTGCGCTGATCAGCCAAGGCGCGCTCCAGCCAGAATTTGCAGGCACAGCTCTTCGAAGGGCAGCCCCGCCACCCGAGCCGACATCGGCACCAGGGAGTGGTTGGTCATGCCCGGTGCGGTATTGATCTCGAGCAGGGTAAAACTGCCGTCCTCGCGCAGGATCAAATCTGCGCGCCCCCAGCCACGGCAGCCAAGCACCCTGGCGCTGCGCACGATGGCCGCCTGGATATCTTTTTCAAGCCCCTCAGGCAAACCACTGGGGCAGAAATACTGGGTGTCGTCGGTGAAATACTTGTTTTGGTAATCGTAATTGCCACCCGGCGCGACAATGCGCACCAGCGGCAGCGCTCGCTCACCGAGAAACGGCGCGGTCAGCTCCTGACCGGTGACGAACTCTTCAGCCAGCACCAGCGAGTCGAACTTGGCAGCCAGCTCCCACGCGCCCTTCAGTTGCCCGGCCTCGGTCACCTTGGTGGCACCCATGCTGGAGCCTTCATGCACCGGCTTGACGAAGATCGGCAAGCCCAGCTCGGCCACCACCGCATCCCAGTCGGTATTGGCATCGAGAATCGCGAAGCGCGGCGTCGGCAGGCCGGAGGCCATCCACACCAGCTTGGTACGCCATTTATCCATGGCGATGGCAGAGGCCATCACACCGCTGCCGGTGTACGGGATACCCATCAACTCCAGCGCGCCCTGCACGGTACCGTCCTCGCCACCGCGGCCATGCAGCGCGATGAAGGCGCGGTCGTAACCCTGCTCCTTGAGGATATGCAGATCGGTTTCGGCCGGATCAAAGGCATGGGCATCCACGCCAGCCGCCTGCAGCGCAGCCAGCACTGCGCCACCCGACATCAAGGAAATCTCGCGCTCGGCGGAAGTCCCGCCCAGCAACACCGCCACTTTTCCGAATTGACTCGTCACGCTCAAACCTCGCCACTCACCAGTTTGCCCGGCACACCGCCGATACTGCCGGCACCCATGGTGATCACCACGTCGCCATCCTGCGCCGCGGACAAAATCGCCCCCGGCATGTCTTCGATGCTCTCCACGAACACCGGCTCGATCTTGCCGGCCACACGCAACGCGCGCGCCAGCGAACGGCCGTCTGCCGCCACGACTGGTGGCTCGCCGGCGGCGTACACCTCGCTCAGCAGCAGCGCATCGACGGTGGACAGAACCTTTACGAAATCTTCGAAGCAATCCCGCGTGCGGGTATAGCGGTGGGGCTGGAAGGCCAGCACCAGACGCTTGTCAGGAAAGGCCCCGCGCGCCGCCGCAATGGTTGCCGCCATTTCAACGGGGTGATGACCGTAGTCATCAACGAGAGTGGCCGTACCGCCATTTGGCAGGGCCAGCTCTCCGTAGCGCTGAAAACGCCGGCCAACACCCTTGAAATCAGCCAGAGCCTTGATGATGGCCTCGTCGGAGACCCCCACTTCGGTCGCCACGGCAATCGCCGCCAGGGCGTTGAGCACGTTGTGGCGGCCCGGCAGGTTGAGCACCACCGAGATCCGACTGGTCGTGCCATTGACGCGCACCACGTCGAAAGTCATCTTGCCGTCCGCCGCGTGGATGTTCTCGGCACGCACGTTGGCCGACTCGGAGAAGCCGTAGCGGACGATCTGCTTGGACACCAGAGGCATGATCGAACGCACGTGCTTGTCGTCGTCGCACAGCACGGCGACGCCGTAAAACGGCAAGTGCTGGAGAAAATCGACGAAGGATTGCTTGAGCCGCGCAAAGTCGTGGCCGTAGGTTTCCATATGGTCGGCGTCGATGTTGGTCACCACCGAAATGACCGGAGTCAACAACAGGAAGGATGCGTCGGATTCGTCGGCCTCGGCCACCAGGAAATCGCCCTTGCCCAGGCGGGCATTGGCTCCCGCAGCATTGAGCTTGCCGCCGATCACGAAAGTCGGGTCGAGCCCGCCTTCGGCGAGAATGCTTGCCGCCAGGGATGTCGTGGTGGTCTTGCCGTGCGTACCGGCGATAGCGATACCCTGCTTGAGGCGCATCAGTTCGGCCAGCATCTGGGCGCGCGGCACCACCGGAATCGCGCGGGCACGGGCAGCAATCACCTCCGGGTTGTCGCCCTTGACAGCAGTGGAGGTCACCACGGCATCGGCGTCGACCACGTTCTCGGCACCGTGGCCCTGGATCACGCGCGCGCCCAGCGCCTTGAGGCGACGGGTGGCGGCGTTGTCACCCAGGTCGGAGCCACTCACCTCATAACCGAGATTGAGCAGCACTTCGGCAATGCCACTCATGCCGGCACCACCGATGCCAACAAAGTGAATGCTTTTGACTTTATGTTTCACGTCTTTTCCAGTTCAGTTCTTCAGGCCGCGAAGCCGGCACACACATCGGCTACCCGGGCCGTGGCATCCGGCCTGGCACATCCGCGAGCCTTTTCGGCCATGCCAAGCAGGCGTCCACGGTTCATTTCCCGCAGCAGCGCGGCAAGACGCTGCGGCGTCAGTTCGGATTGGGGCAACAGCACGGCGCCACCGGCATCAGCCAGAAAGCGGGCATTGCCGGTTTGATGGTCGTCCACCGCGTGGGGGAAGGGCACCAGCACGCTGGCCACGCCGACTGCTGCCAACTCGGCCACGGTGAGGGCGCCGGAGCGGCAGATCACCAGATCCGCAGCGCCATAACGCTCGGCCATGTCATCGATGAAAGGCAGCAACTCGCCTTCCACACCTGCAGCCTTGTAGGCCGCGCGCAGCGCATCAATCTGTTTGGTTCCGGCCTGGTGAGTCACCTGCGGGCGCTCGGCAGGAGCCATAAGCGCCAGCGCCTTGGGCATGGCATCGTTCAGGGCTGCCGCGCCGAGGCTGCCGCCAACCACCAGCACCTTCAGCGGACCACTGCGACCGGCAAAACGGCCGGCAGGCGGCGCCACGCCAGTAATCTCGGCGCGCACCGGATTGCCCGCCCATTCACCCTTTTTCAGCACATCGGGAAAGCCGGTCACAACCTTGTCGGCAACCCGGGCCAACACCCGGTTGGCGAGGCCAGCAACAGAATTCTGTTCGTGCACGACGACCGGACAGCCGAGCAGCACGGCCATCATGCCGCCCGGAAAAGTCACATAGCCGCCCATGCCGAGCACCACATCCGGCTTGACACGCCGAATCTGGCCGAGGGCCTGGGCAAAGCCACGCAGCAGGTTGAAAGGCAGCAGCATCTTGCGCAGCAGGCCCTTGCCGCGCAGCGCCGTGAAACGCACCCAGGCGACTTCATAGCCGCTGGCCGGCACGATGCGGGCCTCCATCCCGTCCGGGTTGCCCATCCACACCACTCGCCAGCCACGATCACGGAGGGCATCGGCAACCGCCAGGCCGGGGTAGATGTGGCCGCCAGTACCGCCGGCCATGACCATCAGAGTCGGCATCAGGCGTTCCCCCCGCGCATGATCTGCCGGTTTTCCCAGTCGATCCGCAGCAGGATGGCGATGGCCACGCAATTGGCCAGGATGCCGGAGCCGCCGAAGCTCATCAGCGGCAGGGTCAGGCCCTTGGTGGGCAGCAGGCCCATGTTCACGCCCATGTTGATGAAGGACTGCACGCCGATCCAGATGCCGATGCCCTGAGCGACCAACGCCGCGTAATTGCGCTCGAGCGTCACGGCCTGCTTACCGATGGAGAAGGCGCGCTGAATGAGGATCGCGAACAGCACGACAACGGTGAATACGCCGACAAAGCCAAGTTCTTCGGCGATCACGGCAAGCAGGAAGTCGGTATGGGCTTCCGGCAGATAGAACAATTTTTCGATGCTTCCGCCAAGCCCCACGCCGAACCACTCGCCCCGCCCGAAGGCGATAAGTGCATGGGACAACTGATAGCCCTTGCCGTAAGCGTCCTGCCACGGGTCCATGAACCCGAGAATGCGCTGACGGCGGTATTCGGAGAAGGTGATCAGCAGCACGAAGCCGATCGCCGCGACGATCGCCAGCAAAGCAAACAGGCGCACGTTGATGCCGCCAAGGAAGAGCACCCCGAAGGCGATCGCGGTGATGACCACGAAGGCACCGAAGTCGGGCTCCTTGAGCAGCAGGAAACCGACAAACAGGATAACGCCCGCCATCGGCAGGAAGCCTTGCTTGAAACTGCCCATCAGCGGCAGCTTGCGGGCGGTGTAATCGGCAGCGTAAAGGGCCGCAAAGAGCTTCATCAGCTCCGAGGGCTGCAGGTTTACAACCCCCAGGGGCAACCAGCGGCGTGCCCCATTGACGTCTCGGCCCACATGAGGAATCAGCACGATCAGCAGCAGAACGACTCCGGAGATGAACAGCCACGGGGCCATTTCCTGCCAGGCGCGCATGGGAATCTGGAACACCACCACCCCGGCAATCAAGCCAATTGCCAGGAAGACCGCATGACGCACCAGAAAATAGGCCGGCTGATGGCCAAACATGCGGCTACCTTCCGCGGTGGCGATGGAAGCCGAGAAAACCATCACCAGACCAAGCAGCAGCAGCGCAGCAGCCGACCAGATCAGGGCCGGATCCAGCTCGCGCTGCTGGCCAAGGGGGCGCATCAGGCGACTGACGGCACGGCTCGCCACCGGCGCAGCCGCATCGCCGGAATAGCGGGCAAAGAAGCCGGTCAGACTGGCGACGAGTTTCATGCGGGGCTTACCTCCGGCAAGCGCTTCACTGCGTCGATGAAGACCTGGGCGCGGTGGGCGTAATTGCGGAACATGTCGAGGCTGGCGCAGGCCGGCGAGAGCAGCACCACGTCGCCCGCTTCGGCACGGGCATTGGCTTCAAGTACGGCGGCATCCATGTCAGCTGCGTGGAGCAGCGGCACGCCGCAGCCGGCTACTGCCGTTGCAATGGTCTGCGCATCGCGGCCGATGAGCACCACGGCCCGGGCGTAACGACCAAAGGCATCTTTCAGGGGAGAGAAGTCCTGCCCCTTGCCGTCACCACCAACAATCAGCACCACCTTGCGGCGCAGGCCTTCCAATGCGGCAACGGTTGCGCCGACATTGGTGCCCTTCGAATCGTCGTAGTAGATGACGCCATCAGAACGCTCGGCAACCTTTTCGACGCGATGCGGCAAGCCGCGGAAGACCTTCAGCGCGGCCAGCAGCGGCGCACGCGGCAAGCCGGCGGCTTCGCAAAGGGCCAGCGCAGCCAGCGCGTTGGCCACGTTGTGGCTGCCGGCCAGTTGCATGTCGGCACGGCTGATGAGCCTTTCACTGCCACGCACCAGCCATTCGCCGCCATCTGCATGCAGCACGCCAAAATCGTCGGCACCGGCCGGCACGTCGACGCCAAAGCTCAGCACCTGCCGGTCGGGCAAGGCCATGGCCTTGACGCGAGCATCTTCACGGTTCAACACCTGCACGCCGGAGCCCTGGAAAACTGCGGCCTTGGTGGCTGCGTAGTCATTCAGATCGGTGTAGCGGTCCAGATGGTCATCGGTGACATTGAGCACAGTCGCCGAAACCGCATTCAGCGCCGGGCCGGTCTCCAGCTGAAAACTGGACAGTTCCAGCACCCACACCTGCGGCAGCGCCTGGCCGGCATCCAGCCGTTCCATCAGCACATCCAGCGCGGCCGGGCTGATGTTGCCCGCGACCACGCCATCGAGGCCCGCCGCGCGAACCATCTCGCCAGCCAGCGTCGTGGTCGTCGTCTTGCCATTGGTGCCGGTAATGGCAATGACTTTTGTGTCAGCCCCTGACGCCCTCAGGGCTTCGGCAAGCAGATCCATTTCACCGACGAGCGGAATACCCTGCGCCTTCGCAGCCTCGACCAACGGCTGACGGGGATCCAGCCCCGGACTGATGGCGATGCGATCAACGCCATCGAGCAGTGCAGCCGAAAACGGGCCGGTAACAAGCTCCGCGGCCGGTGCATCCGCGCGCAGGCGCTCCACGCCCGGCGGTGCTTGACGGGAATCGGCCACCCGCAGGGCCACGCCCTGGCGGGCCAGCCAGCGGGACATGGCCAGACCGGACTCACCGAGCCCGAGAACCAGTGTCAGAGACGATTTGAAAGGTTCAATGCTCGCCATGCCGACTCACCGCAGCTTGAGGGTGGACAGCCCGAACAGCACGAGCATGATGGTGATGATCCAGAAGCGGACGACAACCTGGGTTTCCTTCCAGCCGCCGAGTTCATAGTGGTGGTGCAATGGCGCCATGCGGAATATGCGTTTGCCACCGGTGTATTTGAAGTACAGCACCTGGACCATTACCGACAGGGCTTCGGCCACGAACAGGCCACCCATGATGAAGAGCACGATTTCCTGACGGACAATGACCGCGATGGTGCCCATCGCCGCGCCCAGCGCCAGCGCACCCACGTCGCCCATGAAGACTTCAGCGGGGTAGGCGTTGAACCACAGGAAACCGAGACCAGCGCCGGCAATCGCCCCGCAGATCACCGCCATCTCGCCGGCCCCGTGAATGTAAGGCACACCGAGATACTTGGAGAAACCCACGTGCCCGGCCACATAGGCAAAGATGGCCAGCGCGGCACTGACCATCACGGTCGGCATGATCGCCAAACCGTCGAGGCCGTCGGTAAGGTTCACCGAATGGCTGGTGCCGTTGATCACGAAGTAGCTCAGGATGATGAAACCAAGCACACCCAGCGGATAGGCCACCGCCTTGAAGAAGGGCACGATCAGCTCGATCTGGGCCGGAACCGTCGCCGTCAGGCCAAGGAAAGCCGCTGCACCGAGGGCGATGGCGGAAGTCCAGAAGTACTTCCAGCGGCTCGCCAGCCCCTTCGGGTCGCGGTACACCACCTTGCGCCAGTCATCCACCCAGCCCACCGCACCAAAGCCGAGGGTCACGAAGAGCACGACCCACACATACTTGTTACTCAGATCGGCCCACAGCAGTGTGGTGACCACAATGGAAATCAGGATAAGCGCGCCCCCCATGGTCGGCGTGCCAGCCTTGGTGAGGTGCGACTTGGGGCCGTCGTCACGCACGGCCTGGCCGATTTTCTTGGCGGCCAGCCAGCGGATCACGGGTGGCCCGAAGATCAGTGACAAAAGCAGCGCCGTACCCGCTGCCAGCACGGTGCGCAGCGTGAGATAAGCAAACACGTTGAAGAAGCGCGCGTCCTTCCCTAGCCACAAGGCGAGTTCAAGCAGCATGGCTGTCTCCCTGCTGCGTTACGGAAAAACCGACCGAAAAACCTGCACCGCACGACTTCATCAAACCTTCTCCGCGATGGCGTCCACGACCCGTTCCATTTTCATGAAACGCGATCCCTTCACGAGCACCACCGTATCTGCATTGAGCTCCGCCTTCACCGCCGCGACCAGGTCGTCGAACCGGTTGAAGTGGTATCCGCCTTCTCCGAAGTTGCGCGCGGCAACCTCGCTCATTTCGCCCAGCCCGAACAGGTAATCGACGCCTTCGCTCTTCGCGTAGCCGCCAATCTCGTCGTGGTACTGGAAACTCTGTTCGCCGATTTCTCCCATGTCGCCGATCACGAGGATCTTGCGGCCGGGCGTCGCCGCCAGCACCGCGATGCCGGCACGCATTGAATCGGGGTTGGCGTTGTAACTGTCGTCGATGACCACCGCACCACCGCACCCCTTGCGCAAGTGCAGGCGACCTGCTGTGCCGCTATAGCCGCCGAGCCCGTCCGCGACGGCCTCCAGCGACATGCCGGCAGCAAGGCAAGCGGCGGCAGCGGCAAGGGCATTGCGTACATTGTGCTGGCCCGGCACCTGCAGACGAAAGCGGGCCTCCCCCTTTGGCGAGGTCAACATCACGTCGCTGGCAAAACCATGGGTCGTGCACCGGGCAGTCACGTCGGCGCTGGCACTCAGGCCGAAGGTCAGCGTCCGGCGCCCGACGTTAAGCGCCTTCCAGTAACCGGCAAAAGCGTCATCGGCATTGATGACGGCAACACCCTCAGGGCACAGACCTTCGTAGATCGCGCCTTTTTCGCGCGCAACCTCATTGACGCTGCCCATGCCCTGCAGGTGCGCACGCTGGGCATTGTTCACCAGCGCCACGGTGGGCCGCGCCAACCCGGTGAGATAGCCGATTTCACCGGGATGGTTCATGCCCATCTCGATCACTGCCGAACGATGATTGCCGGACATCCGCAGCAGCATCAGCGGCAGACCGATGTCGTTGTTCAGGTTGCCCTGGGTGGCCAGCACCGCCAGATCGGGGTCGAACCCGTCCAGACGCGCCTGGGCACGAAGGATGGCCGCGCACATTTCCTTGACGGTGGTCTTGCCGTTACTGCCAGTCACACCGATCAGCGGCAAATTAAAGCGGGTGCGCCAGGCAGCACCGAGCTTGCCAAGGCCGAGACGGGTGTCTTCGACCACCAATAACGGCAAAGGCACCGGATTGCTGGCGGCCCAGCTCCGGTCCACCATGGCTGCCACGGCGCCCCGGGAAGCCACGCTGGCAATGAATTCGTGTCCATCGAAACGGTCGCCACGCAAGGCCACGAAGAGTTGATCCGACTGCACGCTGCGGGAATCGGTACTGACGGACTGGAAAGCAGCATTACCGCCCACTGCGGTCCCGTCGGTCGCCAGAGCGGCTTCCTGGAGATCCATCATTTGAGTTCTCCCTGGACGTCATTCCAGGCCTCTAGGGCTGCGCGCGTCTGCTCCACGTCCGAAAACGGGTAGCGGACGCCGTGGATTTCCTGATAAGGCTCATGGCCCTTGCCGGCAATCACAATCACGTCATCGGGTGCGGCGCCCATGATGGCCTCGCGAATCGCTTCGGCCCGATCGGGAATGATCCGGGCGCTTTCGCCGGCCGCCGCCGCGATCTCCAGCAGGATCGCTTCAGGATCCTCGGCACGGGGATTGTCACTGGTCAGCAGCACCTGGTCGGCCAGCCGGCTGGCAACTTCGCCCATCAACGGACGCTTGCCGGGATCCCGCTCGCCACCGCAGCCGAACACGCAGGTCATGCGCCCGCCACGGGCAGTGACGGTGGCGCGCACGGCCGTCAGGACTTGTTCGAGCGCATCCGGTGAATGGGCATAATCGACCACCACCAGCGGATCACCGATGCCACCGAGAGTCTGCATGCGGCCCTGCGGCGGCGTCAGGTCTTCGGCCACCGTCACGGCGTCTTCAAGTGAAAACCCGGATGCCATCAGGGTGCCGATGACCGCCAGCAGGTTGGAGACGTTGAACTGGCCCACCAGACTCGGGTAGAGATCGGCGGACTCGTTGCCACAGCGGGCCGTAAAGCGGATGCCTGCCGCGGTTGTGGTCAGCTTGTCGGCAACAATCACGCGGTTCGCCGGAGCCGCATCGATGTTCGTCGGGATGAGGGTATAGCCAATCACTTCGATCCCGTGCCCGGCCATGCGGCGAGCCTGCTCCATACCGAAGCGGTCATCGAGATTGAGCACCACCGAGCGCAAGCCCGGCATGGCGAACAGGCGGGCCTTGGCCGCGCCGTAGCTTTCCATGGTGCCGTGATAGTCAAGGTGGTCGCGGGTCAGGTTGGTGTGCACCGCCACGTCGAAACGCAGGCCGTTGAGACGCCCCTGATCGAGTCCGATGGACGACACCTCCATGGCGACCGCCTGGGCACCTGCTTCGCGAAAATCAGCAAGGGTGCGATGCACTGTCAGACTGTCCGGTGTGGTGTTCAGGCTTTCGGATAGCGCCCCCGGAAAACCGATACCCAGCGTGCCGATCACCCCGCACTTGCGACCCAGGGCTGCGAAGGCACGGGACAGCCACTGGCTCACCGATGTCTTGCCATTGGTGCCGGTCACACCCACCAGCCAGAGCGCCTCGGAGGGGCGGCCATAGACTTCGTGGGCAAGATAGCCAGACAGCTCGGCCAAGCCATCAACCGGAAGGTTCGCTACCGGCAAGGTGCCGTCCCAGACGTGGCCGTTGCGCTCCCACAACACTGCGGCAGCGCCGGCCTGCACGGCCTTGACGATGAACTGGCGGCCATCCACCCGGTGCCCCGGACAGGCGAGGAAGATATCCCCCGCGCGCACCTGGCGCGAGTCGGCACACAGGCGCGACACTTCGATGTCTTCAGCGGCCAGCCAGTCGAGGATTTCACGAACCTTCTGCGGAGGAACGCTGGCGCTCACATGGCCTCCCGGACATAAGGAACAGGAACTGTGCCCTGGCGCGCCACCTGCAGCGGCTTGAGCGGCGCATCAGCCGCAACCCCGAGGGTGCGCAAAGCGCCGCCCATCACTTGTGCAAACACTGGTCCGGCCACGTCACCACCGTAATGCTTGCCATTGGTTGGCTCGTCAATCATCACCGCAACTATCAGGCGCGGGTCGGAAATCGGCGCAATCCCGACGAAAGACGCCACATATTTGAGGGCATAGCGCCCACCCACCAGCTTCATTGCGGTACCCGTCTTGCCACCTACCCGATAGCCCGGAATATTGGCCTGCGGTGCGGTTCCGCCCGGTTGCACGACCATCTCGAGCATCTGCCTAACCTCCCGCGCGGTCTGCGGAGAAAACACCCTGGTGCCGTGCAGCGGTGGAGCATCCATGCGGGACAAGGACAGGGGCACCATGTCACCGTCACGCGCAAAGACCTGATAGGCATTAGCCATCTGCATGAGGCTGACGGAAATGCCGTGGCCGTAGGACATGGTGGCTTGCTCGATCGGACGCCAGCTCTTGGCCGGACGCAGACGGCCGCCCGCTTCGCCGGGGAATCCGAGCTTGAGGGGAGAGCCAAAGCCGAGGTCGTCAAACATCTTCCACATCAACTCCGGCGGGAAGCTCAGCGCCATCTTGGCGGCACCGATATTGGAAGACTTCTGGATGACCTGGGCCACCGACAAGGCACCATGTGGATGCGCATCGGAGATGGTGGCAGAACCGATGGTCATGCGACCCGGGGCGCAGTTCACGATGGTGTTGGCGGTGAACTTGCCGTTCTCCAGTGCCATTGCGGCGGTGAACGGCTTCATTGTCGAGCCCGGCTCATAGGTGTCGGTCAGCGCCCGGTTGCGCAGCTGGTCGCCAGTCAGCTTGACCCGGTTGTTCGGGTTGAAGGTCGGCGCGTTGGCCAGGGCGAGAACCTCACCTGTCTTCGCGTCGAGCACGACGACGCCACCGGCCTTGGCCTTGTGGTCGAGCATCGCCTGCTTCAGCGCCGCGTGGGCGAGAAACTGAATCTTGTTATCGATGGACAGGGCCACTTCACGGCCGTCCTGCGGCGGTCGGATTGACTGTACGTCCTCGACCACATTGCCACGCCGATCCTTGACGACCCGGCGGGAGCCCGGCTTGCCTGCCAAAGCGGACTCGAAGGCCAACTCAATGCCCTCCTGCCCCTTGTCATCCACGCCGGTAAAGCCGAGCACGTGAGCCATCACGTCACCGCCGGGGTAAAAACGGCGATATTCCTTCTGCTCGTGAATACCGGGCAGCTTGAGGGCCGCAATACGATCTGCCAATTCGGGCGAGACCTGACGCTTGAGGTAAACGAAGTCCTTTTCGGAGCCGAGCTTCTGATTCACATCGGCAACATCCATCTCCAGCAAACCGGCAAGCTGACGGGTCTGGGCAGGATTGAGGCGTGCGTCTTCGGGAATCGCCCACAAGGACTTCACCGGCGACGACACCGCCAGCACATCGCCCTGCCGGTCGGTTATCTTGCCTCGCGTGGCGGGCACATCCAGAACGCGGGCATAGCGAGACTCGCCCTTGGCCTGCAGGAACTGATCGTTCACCCCTTGCAGGTAGAACGCTCGCCCGACCAGCGCCAGTGAGCCGCCAAGCAGGCACAGCAGCACGAAGCGCGGCCGCCAGGCCGGCAACTCCGAACGCAGGAGGGGATTCAGATTGAAGGTGACGCCCTTCTTGGCCTTTTTCATGGCCGCTCCTCGATGGCGATGATCTGCCCTGACTGAGGTGGGCGCATCGCGAGTTTTTCGCGAGCGAGTTTTTCGATACGGGCATGGGCAGCCCAAGTGCTTTGCTCCAGCTGCAGCTGACCCCACTCGACTTCCAGCTGCAGAGAGCGCTGCTGCTCACGCTCGACAGCAGCGTAAAGCTTGCGCGCCTGGTGTTGTGACGCAACAACCCCAAGACTGCTCATGACCACCAGTAACAACAAGAATCCGGTCAGACGGACCATGACCTCAGTCCTCTTCCTGCTTTTCGGCGATGCGCATCACCGCACTGCGCGAGCGTGGATTGGCCGACACCTCGGCGTCCGACGGGCGCACCGGCTTGCCAAGCAGCGCCAGCTTCGGCCGGGGCATGTCGGCCGCCCGTACCGGCAATCTGGCCGGCAACTGTGGTGGCCGCGACTCGTCACGCATGAAGCGCTTGACTATGCGATCTTCAAGCGAATGAAAGCTGATCACGACGAGACGACCTCCCGGCGCCAGCGCTGCCACCACCTGAGGCAAGACTAGCGACAGTTCTTCAAGCTCTTGATTGACGCAAATCCGTAGAGCCTGGAAGGTGCGCGTCGCAGGGTGCTGGCCCGGCTCGCGCTTCCAGACCGTCTCTTCCACGATCGCGGCAAGCTGTCCAGTGGTTGCAACAGCCCCCCCTGTCCGAGCAGCAATAACCGCCTTTGCAATCTCATAAGCAAACCGTTCTTCACCGTATTCCCTCAGCACGCGCGTTATGTCGGCAATCGGCGCTTCCGCCAGCCACTCTGCCGCGGTAATCCCGCGGGTCGTATCCATTCGCATATCCAGCGGCGCATCGAACCGAAAGCTCATGCCCCGCTCTGCCTCGTCCAGCTGGGGAGACGAAACCCCCAGATCCAGCAGAACGCCGTCCACCTGCCTTACACCCCGCTCGGCCAGCGCCTCGGCGAAGTCCGAAAACGGCGCATGCACCAGCTCAAAACGCGGGTCGTCAATCTCCTGGCCGGCAGCGACGGCCACCGGATCCCGGTCAAAAGCAATCAGGCGCCCCTGCGGCCCCAGTTGCGCCAACACCAGGCGACTGTGACCGCCACGCCCGAAAGTGCCATCTACGTAAACACCATCCGCCTTGATGGCCAGCCCCTCCACCGCCTCTTGCAGCAGAACCGTGATGTGCGGAGTGGCGCTCACAGCGGCAGGTTTTCCCAGCCGGCGGGCATGAGTTGGTCGCCAAGGGCGAAGATCGCCTCCTGCTGCTTTTGCCAGCCGGCGTCCGACCAGAGTTCGAAGTGATCGCCCTGTCCCACCAAATGCACCTGCTTTTCAAGTTGGGCGAAGTTACGAAGTTCGGGCGCGATCAGCACGCGACCCGCCGAATCCACTTCTTCGTCGCGGGCAAAACCCACCAGAAGACGCTTCAACAATGCCGAATGCTGCTCGAGGCTCGATCCCGCAAGCACCTTGCTGCGGATCGGTTCCCAGGCGGGAGCGGGGTAAATCAACAGACAGCGATGGGGATGAGCAGTGAGGATCAACTGGTTCTCGGCGAGTTTTGTCAGCGCGTCCCGGTGCCGCGCCGGTATCGCCAGGCGACCCTTCGCATCGAGACTGAGCGCTGCTGCGCCTTGAAACATGAACTCTCCCACTTCTGCACTTGGACGAACAGGAAAAACTCACTTTTTCCCACTTTCATCCACTCCATCCCACTTTAGAGCAAAAGAAATACACGGTCAAGCTGACCGGAACGTAAATCTCTTTTGGACACAAGCACTTAGAGCAAGGAAGGGGTGTTCCGGGAAATCCGCTTATAAATCAATGCTGATAGAAAGCATTGCCAAAGTGCTGGATTAATTGCGGGAGCCTTGCCAGTGGCAAGAGGCAAACATCAGCCTTCAAGGCGGGGGAGTGTTAAATCACGTGTCACCAACGGACGGCGGCGCGAAACACGGCTCGCCGATGGTGCAAAGAGGGATTGCCAACGGGAAAAGGGAAGTTCGCCGATAAGCCGGGTTCTGTCGAGCGGGCCGATCCGGAGATCAACCCGCCGGGCAATCATTCCTCTGGTCGACGTGTTGCCACGTCGCTCAAGCAGCCTACCCGGGGACTCCGCGAGCAGCGTCAACGTCCCCCTATTTGGCCTTGCCCCGGATGGGGTTTGCCGTGCCGTCCGTGTCACCACGTCCGCGGTGGGCTCTTACCCCACCGTTTCACCCTTACCTGATCCCCAGTATTTCATGGGGCCATCGGCGGTCTGCTCTCTGTTGCACTTTCCGTCGCTTTGACCCGAAGGCTATGGCGCCCGGCCGTTAGCCGGCATCCTGCTCTATGGGGCCCGGACTTTCCTCGATGTGCGAACACACCGCGATTGCCTGGCGAACTTCCCGGCGCGCAGTATAGCCGCTAAGCCACCGGAGCGCCCCGAATCACTCGGATTCTCGCAAATCAGCGGCCTTGGCGATGACCTCCTTGATCACGCAGTCGAGTCGGGCGTAGAAGCCCGGACTCCTGGAGTTGCCCCAGGCGGAGATCGAATCACCCACCACAATGCCGACATCCAGTTTGCCGCAACCATCCTTGCCGGCCAGGCCTGGCAAGCGCCCCGCCACCTTGCGGCCGAGACGCCCGCCGTTGGTGAAGACCACCACCACATCATCCGTCTGCCGATCCACCCCCAGACTGCGAATACCGATAGCTCGCAGAGCAGGACCATGACGCACCTCCACCGACTCGGCGATGGCCGGATCTGTCGGGGGCCGCCGGGCTGGTGGCCCACCTTCCTGGACATAGAGGGCAACGCCCACGACGACGAGGGTCAGAACACAGAGAACAATGACAAGCTTGCGTACGTCCATGGCGATCAACAACACGTGAAATACCCCATTTTCACTCTTTTCCGCTTCATCTCGGCAAAGCCGGACAGCCTCATCCCGAAACGTAAGCAGATATTGCCTGTTGTGCCATTTGTTGCATCTGCTTACGTGCGTAATCACAGCCAACACACTTTGCCCTTCCGGCAGTGCTGAAATGAAATAACCAAAGACAGGAGTCCTGCCGCAATGAAAAACCGACTCGTCAGCCATGCCCTGCTCGCCGCCCTTACCGCAGCCAGCGCCCTCGCAACCCTTCCTGCACAGGCTGACGGCCCCCGCGGGCGCGGGGGATATGGCGGCTTTTCCGGGCCACGCATGCACAACCCCGGCCCGGGCTACTCGCATCACGGCTATCACGATGGTCGATGGGGCCTGTGGTGGCTTGCCGGGGCAACCTGGCTGTTCTATCCGCAACCTGTCTATCCCTACCCACCAGTCGTCGTTCAGCCGGCTCCGGCCGAGCCGATCATCGTTCAGCCGGCACCACAGACTACCGCCCAAAACTGGTATTACTGCGACAGCACGAAAACCTACTACCCCTACGTCCAGACCTGCACGGAAGGCTGGCGGGCGGTGCCTGCCACGCCACCGGCCAGCAACCAGAACCCGGCCCAGGCCACCCCCCAGAACAACTGGTATTACTGCGACAGTGCCAAGGCTTACTACCCCTACGTACAAAGCTGCGCTGACGGCTGGCGCGCAACACCGGCCAACCCGCCGGCTGGCACCCCGAACAAGGAGGGAGAACGGTGATCATGAAAACCCGCTGCCTGCTGATTCCCCTTGCCTTGCTGGCCGGCTGCGCCAGCCTGCCAAGCGGCCCGCGCGTCGCCGTCATGCCTGCACCCGGCAAGCCGTTTGAGGTCTTTGTGGCCGAAGATCGCCAGTGCCGCAACTTTGCCGAGCAATCCATCGGCACCAACCCACAGGATCTGGCGGCCCAGAACGTCATCGGCAACGCTGCCGTCGGCACGGCGATCGGTGCTGCCGTGGGCGCTCTTGGCGGTGGCCATAACGGCGCCGGCACCGGCGCGGCCATCGGCATGGTGGCCGGGACCGCCAGTGGCGCATCACAGGGCGGCTATGCAGGCGCCGAAGCACAGCGCCGCTACGACATCGCCTATCAGCAGTGCATGTATGCCAAGGGAAACCAGTTGCCAGGCTACCCGTACGGCTATCGCCAGCCGGCGCCAGCCGCCAGCCCCACGCCCTACTACGCTCCGCCCCCGCCGCCTCCCCCGCGCTGAGCAGCCTGACCCGCCGCGAGTGACTTCCCCTGCGCCCTCCGGCACAATCCGGGCGCAGGAGACCAGCATATGAAATTCGATGTACTCGTCGTAGGTGCCGGCCTTGCCGGCGCAGCCCTTGCAGCAGCCCTGCGCAGCAGCAGTCTCAAGGTTGGCATCATTGAAGCCCGCCCCCCTTCGCGCCCCGCCGGCTGGGATTCGCGCATCTACGCCATCAGCCCGACCAACGCAGATTTCCTCGCCGCCATTGGCATCTGGCAACACCTCGACACCACCCGAATGGCCCCCGTGTACGACATGGAAGTCCACGGCGATGCGGGAGGCAAACTGGATTTTTCGGCCTACGACTGCGGACTACGCGAGCTTGCCTGGATCGTCGAGTCGAGCCTGATGCAGCAGGAACTGTGGGAAACGGTCAAGCGCCAGCACAATGTCACGCTGATCTGCCCCGCCGAGCCCACCGCCCTCGCCATCGACGACACGGCAGCCCGCCTCACGCTGGCTGACGGCCGACGCATCGAAACACGCCTGATCGTCGCCGCCGACGGTCGCGACTCGTGGGTGCGCCAGGCAGCCGGCATCGGCGCACGCAACACGCCTTACAACGAGAAAGGCGTCGTTGCCAATTTCCGCTGCGAAAAGCCCCATCGCAACACGGCCTTCCAGTGGTTCCGCAAGGACGGCGTGCTGGCCTACCTGCCACTAGCTGACAAGCTCATGTCGATGGTCTGGTCGGCACCGAACGAGCTCGCCGACGATCTGCTCGCCCTGTCGCCTGCCGCCCTGTGCGCCAAGGTCGCCGAAGCCGCTGACTTCCGCCTCGGCACGCTTGAGGCAATCACGCCGGCCGTCGCCTTCCCACTGCGCCTGATGCGCGTCGACACCGTGGTGCAGCCGCGTCTGGCCCTGATCGGTGACGCCGCCCACGCCATTCATCCCCTATCCGGCCACGGCATCAACCTGGGCTACCAGGACGCCCGCGTGCTGGCAGAACAACTGGCGACGCTGCCCGCCTGGCGCGACCCGGGCGAATTATCGATCCTGCGCACCTACGCCCGCGCCCGGGCCGAGGAAACCGCACTCCTCCAATACACCACCCACGGCCTCAACCGGCTTTTCAAGCCGGCCGACCCGCTGCTGTCCGGGCTGCGCAACTTCGGACTGAACCTCACCAACCATGTACCGGTCCTACGTAACGCGCTGGTCCGCTACGCTATTGCGGGCCGCTTCTGACCCCAAGCTTTTGAATTACTCTGCCCCCTGGAGATACTGGATGAAACTCACCTTCGTGCGCTCGCTGCTTGCAACCCTTCTTTGTGCAGCGGGCCTCGCCCACGCGGCTGACGAAGCCTCGGTCAAGAAGAACCTGGAGAGCTTCCTCAACGCTCCGGCCGTAGACAGCGTCAAGAAGACACCTTACGGCGGGCTCTATGAAGTGGTCCTGAAATCCGGCGAGCTGCTGTACACCGATGCCAGTGTGAGCTTCATCCTCGATGGTGCACTGATCGACGCCAAGACCCGCAAGAACGTCACCCAGGCGCGCATGGCCCAATTGATGAAGATCGACTTCGCCAGCCTGCCGCTCGATCAGGCCATCAAGCAGGTGCGCGGCAACGGCAAGCGCGTCATCGCCAGCTTCGAAGATCCGAACTGCGGCTACTGCAAGCGCCTCGCCAAGGATCTGCAGGGGCTCAAGGACGCCACCGTTTACACCTTCCTGTACCCGATCCTCAGCCCGGACTCTACCGAGAAGTCGAAGAACATCTGGTGCGCCAAGGATCGCGCAGGAGCCTGGAACGATTGGATGACCGCCGGCAAGGTCCCTGCCGCCGCGCCGGCTGGCTGCGATACCAGCATCCTCGACAAGAACGTCGCACTGGGCCAGAAGATCAAGGTCAGCGGCACGCCGACCATCTTCACCGCCGACGGCAACCGCCTGCCTGGCGCAGTCCCCCTCGCCCAGCTGGAACAGGCCATGACCCAGGCCGCCGGCGGCAAGTGAGCCACCTGCAGGCCTGAGCGATCAGGCCGCCTCGCGAGAGCGAAGCGGCCTGGGCAGCGGCAGGCAAGCCGGCGCGGGACGTCCGACCAGGTAGCCCTGCAACCAATCGACCCCAGCGTCACGGGCCACCTGCAACTGCAAGGGGTTTTCAATGCACTGGCAGGCCACCAGCGCGCCAAGTCTGCGGACTTCCGCGCCGAGTTCCGTCAGCACCCGCTTGGCCAGGCTCAAATGTCCGGCGTGGCCGATCAGGCTGCGATCCAGCTTCACAATGTCCGGCGCCAGGGCTTCCAGGCGCTCCAGATCGGCCGTGTGGCGCCCGAAGTTGTCGATGGCAATCCTGTAGCCCCGCTCCCGGTAAGCAGCCAGCGCCCGAATCAGCCGGGGCAGATTCTCGAAGCCGTCATCCGACACCTCCAGCACGATCCGCTCCGGCGTCAGCCCGCAACGCTCAAGGATGGATTCGAAAACCTGTCCGTGGTGCTCGCGCACCGTGCGCAGCAGTTGGGGATGGACGTTCAGGGACAAGAACCCGCCGTGCTGCTCCCGCTCCTGAAGGAAGTTCAGGGCATGCAGCGTGCGCACCAGGCGGTCAAGATGGACCAGCTCCTCATCATCGCGGGCACCGAGAAAGACCGCCGAAGGCGGTAAATCGGGATCCCCACCCTCCAGCAGACTGAGGTGGGCTTCATGGCCGATGACCTGCCCGCTGGCACTGGCCACCACCGGCTGGAACAGGGTGCCAAGCACGCAGGAGCCGAATCGCAGCTGGACACGACCGTCGGCCAGCGCGAAACTGTCTTCGCCAACTTCGCCACGACTCAGCCGGCTGCGCTTGTTGAAGTAATGAACGAGTTCAGTGAGGGGCACGAGGGTCTCCGGATGCATGCAACTTAGATGGCGTCAAAAATTACGGACGCGAGCTTCGCACGATACGGGGCGTGCCCACCTGAATGAACCAAGAATTTACGCAAAAGTTATTACAAATCTGCCGACTCACCTGCCCTGCCTATCGCGGCACCTGATCCCGCGGCCACAGGACCCACATTTCGCCCTTCTGACGCATACGGCCAGCCAATGCTCCGGCGTCCGCGCCGAAGCCCCAGTAGAAATCCCCCCGTACGCCCCCCTTGATTGCGCTCCCCGTATCCTGGGCCAGCATCAGCCGCTGCAGCGGCTGCGTGCTGTTGGGATAAGTCGTGGCCAGGAACACCGGCGCGCCCAGTGGAATGCTGCGCGGATCAACAGCCAGACTACGCCCTTCGGTCAGCGGCTGCCCAAGCGCGCCCACCGGCCCGGCATTCGAGCTCGGCCCCTCGCGGAAGAAGATGTAGCTCGGATTGGCATTGAGCATTTCCTGCAGGCGGTTCGGATTGGCCTTCGCCCAGTTCTTGATGCCCTCCATGGACGCCTGCTCGACGCGCAATTCACCCTTGTCGGCCAGCCAGCGGCCGATCGACTGATAGGGATAGCCGTTGGTATCCGCGTAAGCAAGGCGCACCACACCGCCATCGGGCAACTGCACCCGGCCAGACCCCTGCACCTGCAGGAAGAACAGCTCGACCGCATCCTCGGCATAAAGTATCGTCTTGTCGGCAAACTTGTCATTCAGCCGGGCCACCTCGGCACGTGAGTAGTAGGGCACGATCTTTTTACCAACCAGCCGGCCCCGCACGCGCTGGCCCTTGAGATCGGGATACACGTCTCCCAGATCAACGCTCAGCAAGTCATCCGGCACACCCAGCACCGGCCATGCGTAAGCCTTCGAACGGGTCCGACTGCCCTTGATCAGCGGCTCGTAATAGCCGGTGACAAGGCCTTCCCGGCTGCCGTCCGGATTGACCACCCGCCAGGGAAGCAGGCGTGCCTCCATGAAACCGCGCACCGCCGCCGCTGAAGGGTGGTCCCCCAGGCTGCGCGCCGCCTCGCACACCGGTTGCCACACAGCCTGCCTCGCCAGCGCCCGGCAAGAGGCCTGGAACGCCGGCCATGCTTCGCCCAGCGGATCGCCGCTCCAGCCGGGCAAGTCCCCCCAACTGGCCGATAACAGCGGCCTGCCGAGAGGCTGCGGTGCGGGCGCGCGGCCAGACACAACGGGAGCGGGCGACGGCGTCGTCACGGGAACAGCAGGCTCGCTTACCGGCCGCGGCACACTGACGCAGGCGGACAGCAGGAGCACGGACAGAACGAGGGGAAGGCGGGAAAAAGTGCGCAACATGGATGGGGTAAACTCGCGGTTTGCAATTAATACCCGCCCGAGTATAACCACCGGTTCGCCAGCCCGGGCCGCGGAAGGAGCGCTTCATGTGGATAATCGGTATCGAACTCGGCGTGGTCGCCGTGCTGCTCGCCATTGTCGCACTGGCCCTGCGCGGCCCGAAAAACAAGGATACGGACGCCCCTCCCCATGACTGACCTGACCCAGTTCCTCACCCGCGCCGAACAGCTTCTCGAACGTCTTGAGCGCTTCCTTCCGCCTGCACCCTGCGCCCCCGACTGGAGCGCCTCGACCGCCTTCCGCTGGCGCCGCAAGGGTAACGCGGGCGCCCTGCTGCCGATTCCCCGCCCGCACCAGATCCGCCTCGACAACCTGCAGGACATCGACGACAAGAAAGAGCGCATCGTCGCCAACACGCGCCAGTTTCTGGTCGGCAAGCGCGCCAACAACGTGCTCCTCACCGGTGCCCGCGGCACCGGCAAGTCCTCACTGGTCAAGGCCCTGCTGACCGAGTACGCCGACCAGGGCCTGCGCCTCATTGAAGTGGACAAGGACGATCTGGTCGATCTGGCCGACATCGTCGAGCTTGTCGAAGGCCGCCCCGAGCGCTTCATCATCTTCACCGACGACCTCTCCTTCGAGGACGGCGAGCCGGCCTACAAGGCACTCAAGAGCGTCCTCGACGGCTCCGTCGCCGCGGTATCGGACAATGTGCTGATTTACGCCACCTCCAACCGCCGCCACCTGATGCCCGAGTACTTCGACGAAAACGCCGCCACCAAACACAAGGACGGCGAGATTCACCCCGCCGAGGTGGTCGAAGAGAAGATCTCGCTGTCGGAGCGTTTCGGCCTGTGGATCTCCTTCTACCCCTTCAGTCAGGACGAATACCTGAAAGTGGTGAATCACTGGCTGAGCGAATTCGGCGTGCCGGCCGACACCCTTCCTGCGTCACGCGGCGAGGCCCTGCAATGGGCGCTCATGCGCGGCTCGCGCAGCGGCCGGGTGGCCTGGCAATTCGCCCGCGACTACGCCGGACGATTTGAAGCATGAGGAAAATCGTGCATGTGGCTGCCGCCGTGATCACCCGGCCGGATGGCAGCTTCCTGGTGGGCCAGCGCGCCGCCGATACCTTCTACCCCGGCTACTGGGAGTTTCCCGGCGGCAAGGTCGAAGCCGGCGAAACCCCGCGGGAAGCGCTGATCCGGGAACTGAACGAAGAGCTCGACATGGAGGTGGAGGTGGCTTGGCCCTGGCTGACGCGAGAGCACGTATACGAGCACGCCCACGTGAACCTGCATTTCTTCGAAGTGCCGGCCTGGCATGGCGAAATTCATGACCGGGTCCATGCTGCGCTGAGCTGGCAGCACGCCGACGCCATGAACGTCGCACCGATGTTGCCCGCCAACGGCCCGATCCTCAAGGCCCTGCGCCTGCCGCGAATCATGGGCATCACCCACGCCGGCGAAATCGGCGCAACCCCCCAACTTGCGCAACTCGATACCGCCCTTGCCGGCGGCAAGCGGCTCGTGCAGACCCGCGAGCCGGATCTGGCACCGGCCGAACGCGAAGCCTTCGGCCGGGCTGTCATTGAACGCTGCCGAAGGGCGGGCGCCATCGCACTGGTAAACGGGAATATCGAACTGGCCCGGCGCATCGCTGCCGATGGCGTACATCTGCCCGGCCATCAGATGATGACTTTGGATTCACGGCCGGATTTCGAATGGGTCGGCGCGGCCTGCCATACCCGGGACGAACTGGAAAAAGCTGCCGGGCTCGAACTCGACTACGCGCTGCTCGGCGCCGTCAAACCAACCCTCACCCACCCGGAACGGCCGGCACTGGGCTGGGACACATTTGCCGAACTGGTACGCAACCTGCCACTGCCGGTACTGGCCCTCGGCGGAATGTCACCAGAAGAGCTGGAAACGGCAAAGGCCGCTGGTGCCCACGGCATTGCGGCGATTCGGGCAATCTGGAAGAACTGAAGCGTGCAGTACGACGAGGGAGGGCGGCCGGACTGCCGCTCAATGACTGGGCCGGGCGAGCGGGTCGGCCTCGTCGTCGAGGGGCGTTTCCCCTTCGACCCGATAGACATCCGACGCCCAGGCACCCAGATCGATCAGGCGGCAGCGCTCAGAACAGAAAGGACGATGCGGACTTTGCGGCCCCCAAACGACACGGGCGCCACAGGTCGGGCATTTGACCTCGCGCGGCTTGGTGGTTTCGTTCACAGATTGCAGAAAG
>APMI01002177.1_pt1 | contig 40390 bp, 37 predicted proteins | sample 667938 | NCBI WGS metagenome assembly APMI01 (sample SAMN01084076, study PRJNA167559) | wastewater metagenome | biome: Wastewater | place: Denmark: Ejby Moelle, Odense | collected 2011-11-28
ATGAGGTGCTTTATGTTGTGCTCCTCAATGAATGACATGGCGTCTTTAAACGTCTTGCGCTGGGTCGATTTTGAGGCAGATTCGGCAATCTTGAATGTCCGCTCAACGCTAAATCCTTTGTTGACGCAATAACTCTGCAACAGCTTCACCTGCGAATCGAGCGAGTAGCCCTCGTCCTCTTGCGCCCTGCTAGAAACGCGGGCGAGTATAACCGCCTTAGTCGTCTGCGCCATCGCGTGCCTCATCTGCGAGTAAGCTATAAAAGTCTATGAGGGATTCGCCGATCTCGCGCGCTTCATCGTGACCGACTTCGCGGGACTCTTGCCTCATGACAATCGCTCGCAGCACTTCAAATTTGTCAGCGGACTGCTCCTGTTCGACGGCAACTGACTTTTGGCTAGTGATTAACATGATTACCCTCAATCTGTTATCTATTCCTATAGATATAGTATACTATACCTATAGGAATAGAATCAAGAGATAAACATAACGATTTTGCTGCCAACTGTGCATCGAGCCAGTTATTTTTCGAGGATGTCGTTTGGCTTTAAGCCAAGCACTTCAATGATGCTCGTAAAAGTGGTGACGGAAGGGTTTTTCTCGCCACGTTCGATCAGTGCATAGTGATTAACACTCACCCCCGCCTTATGGGCAAGCTCTAATTGCGTTAAGCCTTTTTCCAACCGGGCTTTGCGAAGTCGCTTACCATAGCGAGTGAGGAGTGTTTTATCGTCTGCCATATACGCCTATTGTAACATGTAGAGAAACATGGTGTCTTTTTGCGCTAACAGAGGTATAATGTGACACATGTCAGATGTGCCATCTATCAAGCTACAAGTCCGAAGCGATCGCCCCACGGCTACCGCCAGTCAGGCATATAATTCAAAAGTTGATGCCCTCGCATTCAACATTTCATTCATCGCCAAGTACCAGCCAAAACTAGCTATAGAGCTACTACAGCTCTACACGAAGGCACATACGATTACCGAAAACGACCCGGAAGCACTCGACGAAGACTTCGCGCTTTTTGCCGAAGCAGTCATGAAAATGGCTCGAGATATTAGCAAAGAATAGCCATATCTTAGCTTGCGAACGTACCAAATTGCAGGGTAGATGGATAGCGCGGCCCTATCTTATAGTGATATCTATACCGCACAAACAAAGATGAGCCAAGTATTCTTGTTCTAATTCCGAAATTAGAACTTATTGGTATTTTCACCCCTGTTGTATTGCATTTTTTTGCTTTTCTCTTTTATACTATGTATATCTTATGGCCAGACAACTCAATAACAATCAAATACAAAACCTCAAAACAGTCCTAAAATTCAGATACGTAACTACCGACAATCTCGCTCACTATCAATCAATTACAACTAACTCAGCCTACAGTGCATTAGAAATCCTCAGCAAAGCTGGTTACTTAGAAAAGATATATGAAAAAAGTTACCGACTTTTAAATAAATCTGCACGGTACTTTTTGACCCAGCAAGCGTTAACGTTCCTGCGCAGTCAAGCAGACATCCAGCTTGATGATGCTATATGGAAAAGCCGTAAAACCGACGGCAAGAAAACGCCAGACTTCACCGATCTGCAAGTTGCCCTCCACGCAGCGTACAACGACCTTATGGCCCGCTTTGGTGACAAAATAGCCATCGATACGGGATTAGAGCTTCACGGCACAGAAGGCGTTATTAAGCCCTTACCCGGACTACTCGTCAGGCCCAATACGGGCAAAAACTTCTTTGTAGAAGTTGCCGACGGCCAGCACTTATTCTTTATCAGGAAACGCATTAGGAAGTACATCGAAAACTACGAATCAAACGAATGGGAGTGGGACACGTACCCCGACGTCTACTTCATCCGTTCATCGCCGTCGGATCGAACCCGCCTACGTAAATTCATTGAGCAGCAAATGGAAGATAACTATCTCGACGACAGTGACTTTACGTTCCGCATTGTTTCTAGCGTGCAGCAAATCAAGCTGCCGTGAGAATATGGCACGTTAAGTCGTGAGTGGGGTGACGATTGCATGCAAGCAAGGCGCGCATGTAATGGTCGCCCTCTTTCAAACCATGGGTGTGCTTCGTTTGTTACCGAGTGCAGCAGGCGTGTACATTTTCCGTAGGAATATGTACCGGCTGATGGGCTTGGTGGCAAATGGTAGTTCTATCAGTGCATTACTGTGTTTTTTTGCCAGATTCGTTCTTGCACCTGAAGCTTTTGCTGAAGGGGTAAGTAGGGAGCTGGTTTGCTGTGATCTAAAGCTAGATCGATCCGAATGATGCGACAGCCTGCGGAGCTTGTTGCATGGTTCGGTCGGTCTAGGTATCTTATGTATATCGCCGTAGAGAACTCGATACGATACATTTGTAATGGGGCTATTCTAGTGATATAATATATTTTATGCCAACCGTAAACCTTTACTACAGAAACAGAGAACATGAGCCACAAATTAGTGACGCCATTGACCCACTAAAATGTTTTATTGCCGAGAAATTAACTTGCGGAGCTATTGCTTTATCGCCAGAAGAAGTCAGCATTCGTGGCATACATGTTGCACTTGGTAAAGGTATGATTGCTGATGTTGAGATGGATATTACAGCAGCATCATTCCAAGATCGAGTTGATAAACAAGATGAAATTTGTTTAGACGTCCAGGCGTTCTCAAAAGCGCACATTACCGATGCTGATGACGTCAAAGTTTGGCTCAATTTGCATGAACTCGGACACAGCTTCGAGTAAACAAACTTTTTCATTCTCTTCATAGCCGAGCCTTTTAATGTCATGCCCAGGACGGATATCTACAACCCCGGATAACTCACCGGTCGCCCGATAGTCATCTCGTTGTACTCATCGATATAATCAAGCTCCTCCATGTGCTCTTGGTAATACTCGCTTAACCTTTCGGCGAGCCGGACAAGCTTCTCATCCATCTGCCAATCCTCGACAGTACAGCTATTGCCAATGCTCCCAAGCATCCCACCGCCTAAGTAGTTCTGGTAAGCGCTCAGGAACTCATCTTCGTAGCCAAAAGCCGTTAAATCCAGCTCTATACCGCCTCCACGGTAGCTAAAGTCTTCTCGTGTGATGTTTTCTGCAATATTCATATCAAATCTCCTTAAACTTTACGTACTAATAAAAACTGAGCCGTTTTACGTCATGCTCAGGACGGAAATTAAAAAACCGACGGGTTAGTACTCGTCGGCTCTCATGATGGTCAATACCCGGTGGCAATCCGGACTGAGCGGATCACACCACTTTTCTAAATTCTCATCGTAGTAATCTATCTTCCAGAATATCTTCACCCCACTAACCGTAAACGAGCCAAAGTCATGCTCGCCGTACGGATCGTTATCTTCATTGAAGTCAGAGAAGTCCCGTACTCTGACGAATATCTCTTTGGCATCGTCTCCCATAGCTACAATGCCCCTCGTCACGGTGCAACCCTCCATATTCTGGCGATGCTTGTCGTTTATCGCAGCTATTCTAGCTGACGTTTCGTTTACTACTGTTTGCTTGGTGTCCATAACAGACCCTCCTTGTATATTCTTGAGAGGGCTTTCTGCCTCTCTGTCAAAGGGGCACGGGCTGGCATCGGCCTGGGTCAATATGGAGCGCCCCTAGGCGACTTGACCCTAGGGACGAACGATATTTACGCGGGACGTGCGCCCGTAGAATGAGGAAGACAGAGGAAGGAAGCCACCCTAGACGCACTACTTTCGCCTTGTGATAGTAAAGCAATCGCACCCGTAGTCTTGTCTGGGTGTAATACAAGCCAACCCCGAGAGCTTAAAACGCGGCGACAAACCGTTTAATCGGGTATAATAGCAAGCATGCATCATTCAGGATGGGTGAAGAAGAACATGAGGAATAACCTCCGTATTGCTAGGGCGGTCGCGCTTGCGTTCATCGTAACCTGGTTCTGCATAATCTCAACCAACGGCACCCAGCATGCTAGTACATCAGGCTCGGTCGGTTCCTGCGCAAACTGTCATACCGATGGTCTAACGCCGGTTTCACTGAAATTTGATGATGAGCGGCGTGAAATCGAACCAACGCCACCGCCAGTATGGCAAAGGTCCCACCCACCCCTGACGTCGTACTACATAGGTATCCCCGTTATTTTTCTCGGCTATCTTATTACGCGCAGTAAAATCCATCTTACTACCCAGATGCGTTTTTGAGCCGTTAGTTACTACTATCTAAGAAAAGTAACTAAGTAAATGGGAGTATCCAGATGGATCGTAAACTATTAATTATTATCAGCGTACTTATTCTCGGTTTTGCCGGTTTAGTCGTTTTCCAAAGAACCACTAAACCCACGACAGAGGCGACGAGGTCAAACAACGTCTACGGCAAGCTTGACAGTAAGGTTGCGTTTACCGAGTTCGTGGACTTTCAATGTGAGGCGTGCGCCGCATATTACCCAACGCTAGAAGCCGTCAAAGAAACCTACAAAGACAAGGTACGATTTCAGGTGAAGTATTTTCCATTGGGCGGTGGCCACCAGTATTCTCGGCTAACCGCGAATTATGCTGAAGCAGCGGCTCGTCAAGGCAAATTCTTTGAAATGCAGGCTAAGTTATTCGCCAACCAAAAAATATGGGAAATCGGAAGCACACTGCAATACATGGATAAATACGCGCAGGAGATAGGTCTGGACATGGAGAAATTGCGCACCGACCTCAAAGACAGCTCTTTGAGCGACACTATCAATGCCGACCTGAGTGAGGTACGCGAGCTGGGGGCTAACGGCACGCCGACGTTTGTCCTGAATGGCAAAAAAATTGAGAATCCGGACAACACCGCGGAGGCATTCTCGAAAATTCTTGACCAAGCGCTGGCAGGCGCAGGAAACTAATCATGCGACGGTTTCGTTGGTCGCGCGATAAAGCCTTGCCCTACATCCTGCTTATCGGGGGGATTATTGGTGTTCTCGTCTCTGTCATATTGACTGCTGAACAAATAAACATTCTCAAAAACCCATCAGCGGTATTGAGCTGTGATATCAACCCGATTATTTCATGTGGGTCGGTAATCACTAAGCCCCAGGCATCCGCCCTTGGCATTCCCAACACCATGTTTGGGATCGTTGGTTTTAGTATTGTCGCGACGATTGGCGCGTCACTCCTTGCGGGTGCGCGCTTCAAGCGCTGGTTTTGGCTCTGCACACAGGGCGGCATGACTTTTGGTATCCTGGCTGTCACATGGCTGCAATATCAGAGTATCTTCATCCTTGGTACAATCTGTCCTTTCTGTCTCATCACCTGGACGATTATGATACCAATGTTTCTGTATACGACGCTGTACACTATCCGTGAGGGGTACCTGAAGACACCAAAAAAATGGCAGCCAGCGATCGACGCGTTGCAGAGAAACCATCTCGCACTACTCATCCTTTGGTACCTGCTCATCATCGGTCTCATTACGCAACGGTTTTGGGATTACTGGTCAACGCTGCTCTAGCGATATATGCTAGATATAACAAATAATGACGCAGAAAGCGTCACGGCAAGGAATGGCACATGATAGACATGACAAACAAAGAAGCGCTCAAAAGAACTATTGGGAAGATTCTCATTGTTATCGCCGCCGCAACTTTCGTGGCCGGGCTCTTGAGCAGTGTCATGGGCGCGCCTATCGCTAAGTGGCTCTATTTTGTGTCGCTCATTGCGGGCGGTGCGCCAGTCGCGGCATCGGCGGTTCAAAGCGTGCTGAAACGCAAGATATCAATCAGCCTCCTCGTCACCGTCGCGGCGGTTGGAGCACTCTATCTTGGCCAGATAGCCGAAGCCGCCGCTGTCATGTTCTTCTTTGCATTAGCCGAAGCATTCGAGGAATTTGGGGAAGCACGGTCGCAAAAAGCAGTCGCGGCATTATTGGAGAGTGCGCCAAAGATTGCCCGCTTGAAAGATGGCACCGAGGTACCCGTCGAACAGGTACGTGAAGGCCAGATTGTTAAGATTCGGCCTGGTGATATGGTTCCGCTTGATGGTGTCGTTGTCGAGGGCGAATCGTCCATCGATGAAGCGACCATTACCGGGGAAAGCATACCGAAAGAAAAATACCGTAGCGAGATTGTCTATGCAGGTACGCAGAACCTGAGTGGCTACCTCGAAGTGAAAGTCACTAAAACCATTGCCGACAGCACCCTTCAGAAAATAGTCACCCTGATAAAACAAGCTCAGAAATCCCGCCCAGAAATGCAGGAGTTCTTGGACAAATTTGCCAGCTACTATATCCCTGTCGCACTTGGCATGGCCTTGTTGGTTGCGGTCATCCCACCAATTTTCATGGGAGGAGCTTTTGATGAATGGTTTACACGGGCACTAATCTTGCTTGTTCTCGCGTGCCCAGATGCACTCGTGGTTTCTGCGCCAGTCGCAGTTGCTGCGGCGATTGGGGGAGCCTCTCGCAAGGGTGTGCTCATAAAGGGCGGGAAGTTCCTGGAAGTGCTCAGCAAGACCCGCGCAATCGCCTTCGATAAGACCAAAACTCTGACGGTTGGCACGCCGGTAGTGGCCGAGGTTGTACTGCTTCATGGCGCGAATGAAGTAGATGTCATTGGTGACGCGGCTGGTATTGAGAAGTTTTCCTCGCATCCGTTGGCAAAAGCGATTGAAGACTATGCCGAGCAAAAAGGTATCAAGCCGCACAAGATGGCTGGGTTTAAGAACGTGGCCGGGCGAGGTGGCAACGCGAACTGTATGGTATGCGATAACAAAACGCACGCCATTGGTAATCTGCAACATATCGGGGCAAGCGCAAAGACTTGCAAGCACGTACTCGCAGAGGTTGAGCGACTAGAGGGCATGGGTATGACGGCCGTGCTTGTCAGTGAAGACACCAAGGTTATTGGTATCATCGGCATCACCGATGAGCTCCGTGCTGATTCGAAAACAGTTATTGATGCCCTAAAGAAACTGAACGTAACGCCAGTCATGCTGACGGGAGATAACCAAAAAGCAGCACAGTATATCGCCGCACAAACGGGGATTACTGAAGTATATGGCGCGCTCCTACCGGAGGATAAGGCCGATTTGATCGACAAGCTCCAAGCGCGGTACGGACGTGTCGCAATGGTTGGCGATGGCGTCAACGATGCGCCGAGCCTGGCTCGTGCGGATGTCGGTATTGCCATGGGCGGCGGTGGTTCGGATATTGCTATCGAAACGGCTGATGTCACACTCATGAACGATGCCATCGGGGCGATACCCTATCTAATGGATGTTGGTCAACAAACGTTCCGAGTTGTGCGCCAGAACGTCTACGGGTCGCTCATTGTCAAGGGTGTCATTTTAGTGGCCGGTATCACCGGCCTAGCCAGCCTGAGCGTAGCGGTCGCCGCCGATGCGATTATGGCCATTTTAGTTGTACTGAATGGGCTGCGCCTGTTTAAAGCCGGTACAGTAAAGTAGCTTTACTAAGCCTTGGGTCACCCATACGATACGAGACAGAGGAAAGCTGGCTGGTTAGTAATTAGATGTATTTGAGCCTTTTCTCGTCATACTCAGGACGTCTCAGGCCTACTCCTGATTCTTCTCAACAATCTCGTACCAATTCACTTCGGCAAGTGAATTATTTATGAGATCTGCCCATATACTCGAATACTCACCGTCATATTCGAACCGAATCCAATCTTCAAGCGCTTCGGCTTGGTCGTCGAGGCTGTCGTGCGACGAGATAATCTCGCAGAGCTGTCCGTAATAACCCTGGTCGCCCGTCATCCACAGGTTGACGATCCACGTTTCTCGGTTACTCCACCCGTTATAATCGGTGGCTACAGTTTGTGATTGTATTTCTGCTACGTTCATTTTATTCTCCTTTACTTTACGTAACGGAGTTAAAACACAGTGCCGCATGGCAAAGCAGTCAAGGTGGAGCGCTCCTGACGTTTACCAGTGAACGAACGACCTTGACGGGTTTGCTCGGTACGTATAATGAGGCAGTACGTGAAGTGACATGATATTAAATAATCATTATCAGCTATAATCTAGGTATGAATGACAGCTCATCACTCCAGTTCCTTATAGGAACTACCGACGACGGCAAAACAGTTTACGGAGACTTTAAAAAATCAGGTCACTTTATATCGTCTGGGCATGCGGGATCGGGGCATGCAAGCTACGACGAAGCAGCCTTCGTCACAAATCTGCTACAAAACTACTCACCTGATGAGTTACAGTTCGTCATGATTGATCCTAAGCAAGTACAACTGACTCCATATGAGGGTATCTCGTATTTGTGGCGACCGCTATCTCTTACGCCGGAGGATGCAAAGTCCGCTGTAACTGACTTGATAAAAGAGGTAGATAGGCGATTCAAACTATTTACTGATGCTGGCATAAACAAAATTGCTGAGTACAACGCAAAGACTGAAGACAAACTCCCGTTTATCATCCTACTTTGCACCGAGATTGCTGATTTGATGATGGTAGATAACAAGTTCTATGGTGATGCGTTCAACAAAATCTGGATGCTGGGCCAGGCAGTCGGAATTCATATGTATATTGCAACACAGCGTCCAAGCGAGGAGGTGCTTCCAGGTGAATTGATGGGTGGCGTATCTGGCCGACTTGTATTTGCAGTAGCGTCTGCTTCTGACAGTGAATGGCTACTAGGCGACTCGGGTGCAGAAAAAATTACTCAACAAGGTCGCCTCATATTTGCCGAATCAGTTGTAGCGCCGAAACAGAATGTTATGGCCGCCTATGTCTCTGATGAAAAGGTCATGCGAGTTGCAGATCTTTTGCGCAACCAAGCCGATTCGCATCACTAAGCTCCTCAACTCTTAGCTTGCGCCATTTAATCATTCGTTCATCTCTGTTAAGATATATCATATATGGCAAAAGGTATCATCTACATCATGTCGACAGCCGTGTCTGGCCTCATAAAGATTGGCAAAACCGGCACGAGCAACTATCAGGAACGCATGCGCGCCTTAGAGGCGAACGGCTATTACAATGTAGCCGGACTCAAACGGTTTTTCGCGATAGAGCTGGAGGACTTTGATGATAAGGAAAGTCTACTCCACGAAATCTTTAGCAAACACCAGGTTGGCAACAACGAACTGTTCGCTCTCGAGTAAGGCCTAGTCAGACAGCTACTCCTATCATTTGATGGCAACGTCTTTTATCCCGATAAGGTTGATAAGGAAAAAGAATTCGACGTGGTTACGGTTGCCCGAAAGCAAGGCGCACTTTTCAGCTTCTATCGTAAAGGTCTGCAAGATGGCGATACTATTCAATTCATACCAGATGAGACTATACCTGCAACGATTATTGGCGAGCGGGAGGTCGAATACGGCGGTCAAAACTGGAAGCTTTCGCCCCTTACATACAAGATCTTTGAGGACAAGGGTCAGCTAAATAGCAGTGGAGCGTATCAGGGTGCTAATTATTGGCAGAGTAATGGCAAAAAAACTCAAAGATCTACCAGATATTACATCATAAGCTGCGAGTCTGAATTTAGATAGAAGATTCTTGTTTTAGCGTTTGCGAGAGAACGGGAGTCTTATTTTAATCCGCGGCGCGTAATTCCCCGACCGTAAGGTCGGGGCTGCAAGCCCCTTCCTGCGTCGGCTTTGCCTTTTCGCTTCCAGACTGTCATGCTGGGAGCATGACAGTGTATCGCCGGATGACCCATGCCGTGTTCGCCTGCGACTACCATGTCGTGTGGCCGACCAAATACCGACGCAAGATCCTGAGTCCGGGCGTTCAGGGCTATCTGCTTGACGTCCTGCGCCGGCTGCCCGAGCATCGCCCCGACCTGGTCATCAAAGAAGTAAACACTGACGAAGATCATATCCATATCCTTATCTCTATCCCTCCGAACGTGACGGTCGGGTCGGTGGTCGGGCTGATCAAGTCCAATACCGCCCGCTCCCTGAACGAACAGTTCCCGCACCTGCGCACAGCCTACTGGGGCACGCGCAGTATTTGGTCGGCCGGGTATTTCGTCAGCACCGTGGGCGTGAATGAAGCGGTCATCCGGCGATACATTGAAAACCAAGGCAAGGACGACGCAGGACAGAATAACCTCCGGTTATTCTGAACCCGGTGATACCCCGACCGTAAGGTCGGGGAGATTCATTTCAACTGAACAACTCGGCTGAACTATAGTTTGACGCGGAGGCTACTTGCTAGTTGCTCAACTTCGTCATCAGTTACATAGGCCGCCTGTAATCGCTCAGGCTGATTCTCCGCGGCTAGCTTGAGTAGTAAGTCACCACGCCCAAGAAGTTTCTCGGCTCCCTTTTCATCGAGTATAAACATACTATCAGTGGCGGTAGCCGTCACAAAAGCCATGCGTGCCGGAAAAGCTGCTCTAACGATTTCCGTATACACATCAACACTCGGTCGACTGGTCGAAATAACCATGTGGATACCGGTAGTGAGGGATTTCTGCGCGATCTCAGACACTAACCGCTCGGTATTTCGACCGTTGACCATCATCATGTCCGAGAATTCATCAGATACTATAACTATGTGCGGCAATGGTTCTTCGGCTGAAGCATTGTACGCATCAATATCTTTTTTGCCGCTTTCAGCAAACAACTGCAGACGGCGGGACATTTCCTGCACAGACCAGTCTAGAGCGGCCTCCCACTCCTCAGGATTCTTGATAACTGGGCGCAGCAAATGAGGTATACCTTCATATGGCGAGAATTCAACCTGCTTTGGGTCAACGAGGAGAAGGCGGAGTGTTTCGGGGGTGTTTTTACCCAAGAGGTTTGCAAGGATGTTGTTGAGCATAGCAGATTTTCCGGAGCCCGTTTGACCTGCAATCATCACATTGGGCAGAGTCGAAAGATTTACGCTCACAATTTCTCCCATAACATTTTTGCCAAGTATAATTTCGAAACCATTGGAAACATTTTCCTTGTTTGAAGCCTGTGGAAGGAGCGTACCGAGACGAACGACTAATGACTTAACATGAGGCGCCTCCACTGCTATGGAGCTACTATCGGATTGTTTAGAGACTAGCCGGATAGAGCTAGCTTGCAAGTTCAGTGCAATGTTTGGTTCAAGCTTCAGTACATGATCGAAGTCTACACCCGGCGGCAGATTGATCTCATAGCTTGTGAATCTGGGGCCGACATTTGCAACCACAATCTCAGCGTGTATGTTGAACTCGGCGAGAGTCTGTTTGATTGTAAGCGCATTCGCTTTTACATCACCCGCATCTACGTAGTCTTTGGTAGGTTCAGACTTTTTAGATTTCCAGCCTACCAGTTCAAATATATTCATGGAATCATTATAGCCTATTGTCTACTTAATATATCCGCATCAGGAAATGGGCGTTGTGCACACATCCCCTACATCTGTGTCATCACAACAAAATTAACACTAATTGCATATTTGCCCGAAACAACGTTCTCCGCCCTCGCTATTAGGATCATAATTTTTACTTTCCATAGCATCCCGGTATTCACTATCAGTTTGCTGTTTTGGTGATTGTTCGGACTGTTCGGTACGTGCAGCGGGCGCAGATTCATGAAAATATGAGTAATATACCGTGAAAGCAACCGCGATGAGCAAAAATACGACCCAGCCTATGCCTGCGCTTTTAGTCTGGCTATCCATACTAAACTTGCGTTGCATTCGCGTTAGTTTTCGTCAACACGTACATAGCTCCATACTACACTATCGCTCATAAAGCTTGATACAGGGTGCGCAATTGCTGCGCCAGATAGCTTTTCCTATATAATCAGAACATGACATCTTCTATTCAATTTGATATCGGAACGGCCATGAATGGCGACCAGGTCCACGGAGACTTTGGAGAAACCGGCCATTTTATTGCAGTCGGCACTACCGGCTCCGGACTAGCGAGTTACAGTGAAGGTGCATTCGTCACTAGCCTCATAGAAAAATACACTCCAAACGAACTGCAACTAGTTATGGTAGATCCTAAGCAGGTACAGCTAACGTCCTATGTAACTATTCCACATTTGTGGAGACCAATCGCACAGACTCCCAGTGATGCGGACACTGCCGTGACGGATCTGCTAGATGAAATTGATCGTAGGTTTGACCTGTTAGTTAAGGCTGGGGTCATTAACATAGGCGAGTATAATGATCAGCCAAATCACAAGCTACCCTTTATTATACTGATTTGCACTGAAATCGCTGATCTCATTATGGTAAATAAGCCGCTCTACGAGCGTGTTTTTGACCGTATTTGGATGGTAGGGAGAGCTGTGGGCATCCATATGTTCATAGCCACTCAGAATACATCAGAAGATGTACTCCGCGACGGTCTACTTGGAGGGGTTTCTGGAAGGCTACTGTTCAAGGTTCATTCTGCATTAGAAAGTGAGCGCCTAATAGGTGAAACCGGGGCAGAGAAAATAAAAGAAGCAGGCCGACTTGTTTATTCCGAGTCACCCGGACTTCACCTGGTAGATGTAAAAGCTGCATATGTTACTGATGAAGAAATCATGAATATAGTTGATCGACTAAAGGAGTCCAAGTGAAAAATGTAAAAGTATCAATTCAAGACGAAAACACATTAGTGCTTCAAGAGGACGCATCCAAGGGCGATCTCATCGACCTCAAATCTATTCATGAAACCGACATAGATAAGTCTTCTATCGAAAGCGTTGTTAATTCAATTAAACGCGATAAATTTGAAGAAGAACTGAAAAAAGCACTCGAATCAAAAGACCGTGAGTATGCATTGCAGCTTGAGATTAAGGCTAAGGAACTTGGAGAGCGTACAAAAGATACCATCGTAGACAAAGATAAGGTTATTGCTGAACTATCAGCAAAACTTGAATCTGCCGAGAATGCGAAAGAATTAGCAGTAACCAAGGCAGTAGGCGAAGTTAAAACTGAGTTAACTGAGCTATCCACAAAACTTCAGAACAAGGATGCGGAGAAAGAGACTCTCGCGCTACAACTGAAAGACAAGTACGAAACACAGATCAAAGACCGAGACGATGCCATAGAGCGTCTAAAAGATATGAAGGCAAAGCAGTCGGTTAAGCTGGTTGGCGAGAACCTGGAGCAGCACTGTCAAATCGAATTTAACTCGGTTCGGGCCGGGCAGTTCCCGTTCTCATACTTCGAAAAGGATAACGAAGCAATTAAAGAAGATGACGAGTCAAAAGGTACGAAAGGCGACTTTATTTACCGAGACTACGAATCGCGAGGCGGAGCTGAAATTATAACAGTCATGTTTGAAATGAAAGACGAGCAAGACTCGTCTGCAAATAAGCAGACCGTTGAAAGCCATCTCGATAAACTTGATAAGGATCGTAAGAAAAAAGGGCTCGAATATGCTGTTCTTGTGACCCTACTCGAAGCCGAAAACGAACTGTACAACCGAGGAATCGTTGACCTTTCATATAAATACGAAAAGATGTACGTTATCCGTCCACAATTCTTTTTGCCACTAATTTCCATCCTGAAAAATACAAATATGAAAACTGCAGAAGATCGACGTCAATTAGTTGCTGCCAAAAATAGCAACATCGACATCGAAAACTTCGTCGACAATATGGAGTCTTGGAAATCTGGCTGGGCCAATAACATGAAAAATGCTGGTAAAAAACATATCGAGGCTGTAGAGCAAATTGATAAAGCCATCAAGGATCTTCAGAGGGCTCGTGACGCTCTCACTCTCTCTGACAAGCACCTCCTGACTGCAGAAAATAAGATGGACGATCTCACTATCAAGCGACTGACAAAAAATGCACCAAGCGTCGCTGCTCGATTTGACGAGCTGAAAGACGAATAAGCATGGAAATAGCGATTGGCATCGGTATTGCATTTGTCATTGCCGGTCTCTTCAAGGGTCGTAAATCCCGTAAGCCTCAACCGACCCATATCGAGACCGCGGAAGAGCGAAAACTAAGAGAAGCCGATGAGATAGTGACCGTAATCCTCCCGACTATTCATCATGACAAATAAACTTAATGTATATCTCGATATTGACGGTGTCTTGCTCGCCAATGAAGAAAACCTCGCGATTGGCGCGGTCGAGTTCATCAAGTACGCCGTCGAGCACTTCGATGTGTATTGGCTGACAACTCACTGTATGGACGGCACCACCGATCATGCCATAGAATATCTCGATCGTGCGGCCAATGAGGACTTATGTCCATGGCTTGAAAAGCTCAAGCCCGTTACTTGGAGCATCAAAAAGACTGAAGCCATCGACTTTACGAAACCTTTCCTGTGGTTTGACGACGATTGTTTCACTGGCGAGAAGATTGACTTGCAAGAGCACAACGTACTCAACTCATGGATTGAGATAGATCTGCGCAAAACACCAGATCAAATGGCCAAAGAGCTAGTTACGCTGCAAGCCTATGCCGAAGAGGCATAAATGTCGATACGGACACGTCCAGTACCAACACTTGAACTAACTCGAGTATTCTGGCCTAAATACCGTAAAACAGATACAATATATTCATGACAGCAGAAATCAATAAACTTTCCCTAAGAGCTTTTTACGACAAAAATAAAGACGATTATTACCGGCGTCGATCCAGCAATGAAACAACGGAGTGGGACGAGCAGTACAAATGGGATACTTTTGAAAAGACCTCCAGCGAATTATCAAACTATACGTCTGTTACGAAAGACACTATCTCTGACATTGTAAAAATACTACAAAAGAATCAGAAAAACTTTACTGACTGGAGAAGTGTCGATAATTTTAATCTACTCATCGATAGACCTAACGGTTGGCAGGTAATCAGAGCGATCTGGGATGCAACGCCGGAAGATGCATCTGATGCTATCAGTGACGCTTACGACATGGCGGATCTTTTAGGAGTTGGGAAGTTCAGCGCTTCTGTATACGCGTTCATGCTGGCAGCAAAAGATCCTAATCAGTTTGCCATACATCGAGACTTTATCGCAAAAGAGTTAGCCGCAATCAGTGGTGTTAAGATGCCGGTCGAGCCGGGCGATAAGTATCAACTACTCAACGATTCTTCGCTCTACGTCGGCGAATTAATGCAAGCCGATGCCGTCAGTGGTTTAAGCGGTCTCGATCTACGCGCCTTAAACGGACAGGACTTTTTCTGGATTGCATTTTCAGGATACGACAGCTCGGTCAGTGATGCAGCCGATACAGTAGCCGATGAGGTTATCTGGATGAGCCCAGACACCTATAAATCCAAGCTGCTCGACAAAGGATTTACCTATCTTGGATCACAGACAGCATACCCGAGTGTTTTAGGCGAGGAGTACAAATACTCACATCCAGACTATAAGACACAGTTCTACGTGACACGCATCTCCGAAAACGGCTACTTCGCTTTTAATCCGCAAAAGGTTGTTGGTGAAAAGTTTGAAGCACTCTATCCCCACAATGCCGAGGCTTACAGGAACGAAGGCGCTGTATGGTACGGCGAGGCTTTCATGAAATTAATGGATAGCCTGAACTAGCATCTGTCAGTGTTCTTGCTGACATCTTATCGGATTAAAATCTTTAGTTAACTTTACGCGGCTCCGAGCCTATAGCAGGGCCGATGATATTTTCGTCTTCCATTCGGTCAATCAGTCGAGCGGCACGCGCATACCCGATCCGGAAATGTCTTTGCAGCATTGAGGTGCTGACATCCTGTCGCTCTCTGACGAGCAGTACGGCTGCGTCGTATATGTCATCATTGGTCGCATGCTCTACTGCGGACTCCTCGTCAGCTAGTTGCTGGGCTCGTAGCATCGGTGTCCCACACGCTTGCGTAGCCGTTTCGTGCTGGTGAGCGTAAGCCACGTGCTTATAAAATAGTCTGTCGCTTGATTCGTTACAGTACGGACAGTTGTCCGACTTGTCGCGATTTCGTTTTTTGAATAATCTCATAGAGGTATTATAGCAGTGCTACAATAAGCGTAGAAGATTCGTGTTTCAGCGCTTACGAGGAGACAGGAGTCTTCTTATTTCCGACTATCACTAACTACGGATAATAACCACGAGCTCAAATCCTCTTCACAGAGAGCGGAGCATGTCTCGCAGATTTAATTTGTATACTCGGGATCTATTGAATGCAGCAGATTACCATTCGTCGGATCTAGCAATCTATCCATAACCTGCGGAGTTACATACATCGTATAGTGATTGCGCGCTCTCGTCGCACCAACAAGATGAAGCGACCTAGAAATTTTATGGGTATCTATATCTTTAATATCCGTAAACAGAATAACGTCATTATCTAGCCCTTTATACTCGTATATCGATGCGTAGGTAACTGAAGTATCTGCACTCGACGACTCTGATGAGGCAGTCTCATTTATGTGCTTCAGCTGAACCCCGTTTTTAAGACGGATTAAGCCTTGACCGGCGACGCTGCGGTCTTTGCCGACAAATGAAAGGACGGTAATCTCCGATGGCTTGATGCCATCTGCAATGAGATCATTAATGTCGTCAGATATGATCCGAGCTTCTTCTTCCATACTCTTAAAGACTTTGAACTCTGGACTTTCGCCCGTGAGGCCGTTGGTGCCGACAGGTTGAGTTTGCGACAGCACAGTAGCTGTTCTTTGGATTATATCGGTATTGCGATAGTTCTTCGTTAGTCTCTTTATAGTAGCGTTACCTGCAAAGTAAACGTTGAATAGCTCCTCGGCGTCGTTCGATTCATCATCACCTTGTGATGTATTCAGTAAATTCTGGTCGAAGTCAACGAACATAGACCATCGTCCCTGTTCAATTCCACCCGCGACCAATGCATCGATGAGGTCAATGTATTCTTCGCGCATGAGGTCTTGGCCTTCATCGATGAGTAGATACTCGAATTTTTTGAAATCTGCATCATTCAGCAAGTTGGTCGTAGCTGAACTGACTATCTTCTTAAAGTCGCTTGGGGCTAAGTTGCCATCAGCGTACTGGTTAGCAAGTTGATCTATATTGATGATCGTTAGGTTGTCGGGCTGTTTCCCAAGTTCGTTCGCTATCTTCAGCCTCAAGTGGTTTGCAAGGGCTTTGTTCTTACAGAGGAATAGTGTTTTGATGCCGTTTTGCTCAGAGTCTTTCATGATCTGATAGGCAAGCAGAGTTTTGCCACTGCCAGGAGGGCCTTTGACGACGATATGCTTGTTTTCCGATATCTCCTGATAACGCTCATACTGCTCTTCGCTTAGCTCAATAAATTTATGGGTGTTCACATTTATGGATTGCCTGATATCACTAACCCTCTTAGTATTGCCGACCAAGATGGATTTAATTTTGTTAATAGTATCACCAGAGAGCTGCCCCGAATATAAGCCTTGTTTGCTGTTTTGCTCACGGTAGGTGCTGATAATTTTATTTAGGCTTTGCACCAAAGACTGGTCGAAGGCATAGTCAAGGATGATATTGCTGTTTGAAATATCAGCAGTATAGTCCCATGTTGTCTCAGGGAATAAACAGATGTAACCCCCACTGACATCTTTATATTTACTCAGCCTGTTATCATGCAGTATGTTCATTACTTTCCAATAATTAGTCGAGGCTTGCTTAAGCGGTGAGGTTTTCATTTGTTTGCTATTCTGATGGTAGACCCCATCACGGATATTAATCCTACCGCCTTTAACTTCTATAACGTACAGGCCCGCTCTACCAACGAGAATTAGATCACTTTCCATTTCATCCCCATAGCGTGTCCAGTTAGCGACACCGAACGAAAACATTTTCTCTAGTGAGTCCGAATGCCGAAGAAAAGCATCGTACACCCGAGCCTCCACACGATGATTAGTCTGTTCGTAGCCGAAAATTTTAAATGGCATTACAGGGTCATCTCTCGGAGTAGGCTCAGTGCATCGCCGCGTTTAATCTGGTCGTGGAACCGTTGGTTTTCGTAACTTCTCAGGCACCTATAGCATGATGTTTCTTCACCGCAATCGCAGCGGCTTACGCGCGCCATCGCCGCTTTCAGTACTTTATCGATATTCTTTTCGATCAATAACACGTTACCGGCACCGCCAGGTACGCGGTCAAATAGCACGAGCGACCAAGAGTTGACCCCAGTCGGGTGAAGAGATCCGTCTATATCTCGACGCGAAATCTCTAGTACTTCGCAAGCTGACTCAACAATTGCGTAGAGCAGCGATAACCAAGCATTGTAATCCTTCGATGCACCAGGTGAATGAAATTCTAGCACACAGAGGTCCGTTTGGAAGTTATACACGAGATCAAGAGACTGCGATGGACCGGAGCATTCTTTGCGGGTCATTGGGTTTATGTGTTTAGGTAAAAATGCGTGTCTCGTCTTCGATGCTCCCGCTCCGCACCATTCACAGACTGTAAAACCACGTTTACCCGGCCCATCTGCTACCGCCGACATTTCACCACGTGGGCCAGCCGTAACGATACATTCACCATTCGCCAGTTCCAATGTATATTTGACGTTATTAACCGTCGGCAGCTTCCGAACGTAGGTTGCTCCGCTCCATGATCGCTTGGGCGGTCGTGACCCTGGTTTTTGCGTTTCGTGATCTGCCGTGAATCCGTAGATTGGGATAACTGATGTACGTATCGGTTTTGAAGTAACGGTTCCACAGTGCGGACACTCGGCGCTAATGTCAGTGCGCGCCTGCCAGTAGCCGCTACATGTGTCACAAGTATGGTACTCATACCGCTCAAGCTCACGACCGGGCATTTTGTACAGGCCTCGTGCGGTCCAGAGTTTACCAGCCGCTACGAGCGTTGAGTCGGGAGCATATTCATAGATAGCTTGCGACAAATCCCTTGATAGCTCAACTTTAGAGCCAGACTTATCGCCAGTGAAAGCAGTTCTGAGTTCTACTGAGTCCGTAGGGAAGCCATACTTTGGCAGTATATTTTTATTCCCTAAATACCCAAGAATGTCCCGCCCCTTTATGTTATTGATAATCTTCTCAGTCGTATCAGCAACACGGTACTTCTTTTCAGCGGCAAATCTATTCCGCTGCTCTTCCAGTTCCGCAACATCATTCGTGATTTCATCCCGAGCGATATCTACAAGTTCCAGAAGACCCTCAACCCAGGCATCCTCCTCTACACCGATCTCTAGTGCAACCGACTCTGGCAGCACCATCCGTAGTGAATTCCTAATACTTTCAGGGACCGGATCAAGAAACTTCTTTAATAGCTCAGCTGGCGCAGACGAGTCGTCATTTTCTGGTATGAAGAATTCGTGCGATTTACGTATAATTTGTTGGTAATTTTCAAGATACCATCTAAAAAATTCTGACAATACTATGGAGTGGGCGTGCCGCCGATCAATACGTTCGTTGGCGTACGGTACGAACGGTGTACGAATAGCTCCAGACATTGCCGTCACAGGATCGCTATAGATGGACAGGTCATGCGATCGTCGATTAGCATACGTCACTACAAGGGCAGCCGACCCAGACCTTCTACCGGCACGGCCGGCACGCTGGATGTAATTAGCTGTGGAAGGTGGCATGTTTCTTAAGAGGACTGACTGAAGTTCACCAACATCTACGCCAAGTTCAAATGTGGTGGAGCATGAGAGCACGTTGATCTTCCCTTGAATAAATTGGTGCTGAATACTAGCGGCCTCAGTATTCGTCCACTGAGCAGTGTGCTCACTGGCTGACATCGATACTGGATTAGCGCTAAGGTAGAGGGCGCGATAGTGATCGGTTTCTTCGCTAACGGCAGGCCGGACGAAATTCTTCAGTACGCCTTCACAGCTTATCGTGGGGCATACATTTCTAACAGACCGAGTGGACACTTTGCGGCAGAGCGAACAAACAAACAAATGATCGCTATTTTCCGGAATCAATTTAAACCGAAGCTGGTCGTGATTCAACTGGTACACTGCGCCGCGAACCGTATCGGTGGTACAACTGAACCAGCCATATTCTGGATCTACATCTTTCAGGAATTTCCAGATACCTCTAACCATATCGAGTGTTTTTTCTTTCGATTCAAACTTCTCCAAGGCTTTTAAGACACGGGTTAAATAGTCGAGTCGTTTATTCATTCCTTTAGTGGGAACCCATGAAAGAATCTTATACTTTGGATCTGAGCCATTTTCTCGAACGACGATTGGTCCTAACCTAGGTGCAAAGATTTCGTCATCAGGGTTGACCTCTTCCGGCATCGACAAAACGCCTTGTAGCCTAATCGTCTTCACAATCTCCTGTAGTAGATCCCATCCTTCCTGTTCGGATAAGCCGAGGTCGACAAGGGGCTTAGGCAACACCCAATTCTCAGGCTTATCCATATAGATAGAGAGTATCCCGAGACCTTCAAGAGACTGTCTGCCATCGGTCGCGACTGCTTCAGCCATAACCCAAGGAGCAACTTCGCGGTCTTTCTGCTGTGCTGACATCCTGCCGCTGAAATAGCTCATATTTTCGGCGGCCTGTTTGGTGTAGTGCACGAGATCTTCGACCATGAGAGGGTCATCAGGGTACTTTGAGCCTGCCAGTCCCATAACCATCATCCGTCGACGTTGAATCGATGAATATGAGGTTTCGAGATACGGTGCAAAATATGCAGCAGATTGGCGACTATCGCTAAAAGCTAACAATTTTCTACCGCCACCCGGCAGGTCTGCTTTGTTATCCTCGATCGGCAGGTTTTGGTAAAGCGAAGTAGCAATCACCGCGCCAGTCGCATCAGGACCTGTCTCGAAAACGCGTACCGTGGAAGGTCCTCTCGCCCCGCACATTAAACAGCCAGCGATTTCCTCACCCTTCTTCTTCAGTTTCCTCACAAGACGCATACTGCTTGACTGACATCCTGGACACTGAGTATCTTTTGGATCAGCTAATACGCCACACTTCGTGCATAGCTTCGCTTCGTCTCCCTCTAGAACGTAGTTCTCGGCAGACGCATCTTCATCCTCGTCCTCGATGGAATCTTGATTGCTAAAAACCACCCACGTGTTTTCGCCGATTGTTTTGCGGGGCAAAAAGTGGCGTTGTTTATTCACTTCTTCAACATGGCCAACAGCGTGTACAGCTCCGCAGTTTTTGCAGGACCCTATTTCAAACATACTGTATTTACATTCCGGACAATTTTCGTGCCGGGCAAGTTGGATGTGCGGACCTGATGGTGAAAAACACGCAAAAGCACCTTCGGTTGCTCTGAGAAATAGATGGTAGCGAGCAGAGATCGCTGGCGTGCCGTCGAATGATTGAATGGAACTACCTAGCGAAATCAATGACTTCAGTCCTTCTAGAGCATTTTTCTGGCCTGGGAATACCAGTTTGGCAGCATCGTCGACCGACAATGGCTTACTAGCTAGTAAGTCGTGTGCTCCAATAAAAGTGGATTCGTGTGTAATGACGTCGTACGCATTGTAGTGTTGAGCGCCTCGCTGTCCGGCGATGGCAACTAGCGATTCCTCGGGGTCGGCTGAGCTCGCAATTGCTATATAGTCATCTACCGTAAGAGGGCCCCACGTGTCGTCCACTACTGATTTAACCCTCTCTGAGGTAATGAGGTCTTGTTTTGACGTATCAGAATCAACCCATTGAAACTCCTGTCCGAATAGGTTAGAGGCGAATTCGGTGATATCGGATGCTTTTGAGCCCGATCCAACAGTTGCAGAGGTAGCGATACACTGAACCGGCTTCTCTGGCGATACACGATCCTTGAGCCTTCTGAGTAGCATTGCAATCTCGGCTCCCTGTGAACCGTCATAGACGTGCGCTTCGTCGACCACGATAAACTTCCAGTTGTCATCCCCCCCTGTAAACAACGAGGTGTCCTCAGGTCGGAGTAATAGGTATTCGAGCATGGCATAGTTCGTCAACAGGATGTGCGGTGGGGATTCTCGCATCTCATCGCGACTTAATAATTCATTCGGGAGAATCGGCTCATCGACATTCAACTCTTTGAACATCTCGACGGCTTTCATCTTCTCTTGGAGAGTGTCGCCGGTGTAGCGGCCAAATGTAATATCCGGATATTCAGCGAGGATCTTTCTGAGCCTCTTAAGCTGGTCATTCGCAAGAGCATTCATCGGATAGAGGAGCAAGGCGCGTACACCTGGATTTAGTTTGCCTTCGTCTTTTTGTTTTATTAATTTGTCGAGTATTGGAAGCAAAAATGATTCTGTCTTACCTGAGCCTGTACCAGTAGCGACGAGAACATTTCGTCCTGACGAGACCTTACGAATTGATTTTTCTTGGTGTGCATATAAAGGGCGATCAAGAGGCAGGTGCTCACTCGTTAAATCTTGGAAGCTGTGGCTCAGGACGCCTTCATTAATAAGTGACCGTATACTTGCCCCGGGTTTGTAAGGGGGTGTAGCTTCGAGGTATGGACCCTTATCTAGTAATTTTGTTTCGCGCAGTTCCTTTGTTAGTGCGGCGTTCAACTTCGAATCCCGAACAGAAATTAACGATTGGAGATAACGGCGGTAGGTGTCCCTTATTTGTCCTGAGGTTCCGATAGCATCAATATTATTCCGCATGTTTTTGTTCCTTTCGTTTTTCAGCACCCGCTATCACTAACTCTGCTAATACTATATCAATCGTAGCCATGTCTGGGGCAAGTTTTGCAAAATCTGCCCATCCCTGGCGCTGATCTCGCAAATTCTTCAATCTAAGTATGTCACGAAGATCAACAGATTCCTCCTGACCTTCAATCTCAAAAAAGTCCTTCGCCTGTTTGTTGTCACGAGAGGCATACCTTGCGAGCAGCGCTAGACCTAGTGAAGCCGCTGGCAGCCCGTGCCAACCCTCATTCGTAAATGGGTGGAGACGGCTTTCGTAGAGATTAATAACCTCCTTGGGAGCAATCCGTCGTAGGATCGTCCGTGTATTGGCGACTATATCGCCAGAGTGATCTACCATCCAACGTATACGATCATCGTGTCGAAGACTAAATACCAAGAGCGATGCTTTAGCTCTGCTATCGGCGTGGAGTAGTCCTTCAGGGATCAGATTCAAGCTGTCAAAAATTTGTTTTTGTCTCGAAGGGTCGGCATCTAAAGCGTTCACCTCTATACCGAAGCCCCCTGCGGTGCTGTAGGGATCCTTGCCGTTATAGACGTCCATGGCTGACGCGCCTATTACATTTACTGCAGCACTCAGCTCGTTATCAGACCACTCGCTGTCGGCTGCCGAAAGCAAAGTGGATGGAAGGGAGTTTCTGATGCTCCATTCGGCAGAAGTCGCCTCATGATCGATATCAATACGACTCCATACCATGCCGGATGATATTAGCACGTAGGGAATCATACGATTCTCAAGTGGCGATTGAGCGATCGCAATAAGGGCATCGCGAACTTGTCGCTCTAACGCCTTGTTAATTCCGGAAACTACCAGACGACCGTCAACATGATTGAGATTTTTGCTCTCATACAGCATCATGGTTCTCGCATACACAACCCATAGCAAGCCTATGTCATCGATAGGCGCCGGTAAAGACTTGCTGTTGCCACTAATAAAAGTGGCTATGGTAGTCTCTTCTTCATTCCCGGCCGAGTACCATCCAGTATTATCGAGGTGAGCTATTTTTTCATTCGATGGCCACTCTGGTAATTCATCATGTCCGGTCCACTCGTCCGCAACTTTTAAGAATACCAATAAATCTCCGGCAGCTCTGAAGTCATCAGGAATCTGACATCGAGAGTCGCTTACGGGTGCAGATCGAGGCCCCGCCCACGGCGCACTCACGTTATAAAATACGGCACTCAAGCCATGTACGTCCGCACATTCGGAGAATAGGACCTCTGTCCGATCCGGAGACAACCTAGCCTCATCGAACAAGCTTTTCGGTCGCACTGTAGCTAGTCTCGTTCTCTCATCACCGAACGTAATCGTTACGTATGGATGTTGATCGAGCGTTTCAGCGATCTTCGCGAGATTGAACCGGTACGATCCATTCATATAGCCGAGCCCGACTTCTCGCTGTACGACTACGCCGTTCGACTGCACCTCGAAGAAAGCAGGGTCCGTTTCGCTGGTATGTAGTTGCAGCAGAGCCGGGAGTTCCCGAATATCTTCGGTGAATAGTGTGATCGGCTGAGTAGATGGACTCGACCCGTCATACGATATACACGTATACGGTATAGACACTCTGAAGCGATGACTTGCGACGGTAGTAGGTTTTTCAATCGTGTCGCTATCAAAGTGGATTGTTTTTTCGGTATCCATGCCGTCCGGTGGTACCAGCCGTACGGATGCGACATCCAAACCACCGGCACGCATCTGTCGGAACGAATGCGTCGACGATTCTGTGAGCCCCTCTGCGATATAGAGAGTCCGCGTAGTTCCTCGACCTAACGGTCCACGAATCTTGATAGTATATTCTCCGATAACACTACCGAGCTCCTCGCTCCAGAGGGAGGCGATATCTTCATCTTCTACTGTTCTTATCCTATGCAGTTCGGTGCCCACACTATTCATCAAGATGACTTCCCATTCTGAGTCTTCAGGAAGGATGATTGTAGGTTTCGAAGAATAGACAGGAGAACCTGTCAAAGATTTTACAAAAAGGAGAGGGCTATCAGTTAGTATCTTTGCAGAACCAAGGCTCCTCACTTGGCGCTCTGTGCCACTCCTCGCATGTTTAATGTAGGTGGCGTCCACAAGATCAACCAAAGAAAGAGTCCATCTATCCCAGCCGGTCGGCAACTGAACTGATGCTATCCCTCTGAGATTTGCGTCCGCCTCTAGCTCAGCCAACTCACCCGGCACGAGAACCCAGACGTTTCCAGACGGCAGGTCAACTCCGCGAGGCAGTATGGCGCCTGACTCATCAAAAAATATCATAGGGTTGGAGCCGTCGATGAATCCGATCGTCTTTGTGGAATACGAGGATGAGTTAAGACTGACGGCAGCCTGGCGTACCGGCTTCGGAAGAGGAACGACGCGTTCTGGCGATGGCTCACCCGGCCAAAGAGAAGGGGCAGATATTTGGAGCGGTTCATCTTCACCGAACGCGATATTCCACACTACACTATCATTACTGTCTAGCGCATCAGAAGACGGAAGATACAGTGACGGCACATAGCTATGTGGATCCAAAATAAATCTCGGACGAGCAGACCTTTCTTTACCTGTACGGCTAGAAATTCTCCTGATCCTACCGTCCTGCATCAGCCGTGTTGCTTCTTCGGTGAAGCGCGATGGAAGCGCTACATCACCGGATATACTACCCCCTTCGCCAATTCTCGAGAGTAGCTCGATGCACCTGTCTGTTAAATCGATGCAGAACTCCTTGCCGTGCACAATAAACTGTTTCACTGGAACATCCACGTTGTAGAGTGTCTCGGTCGCAATTTTATCCTGGGCCCACGACACTAGTTCTTCGGCAGTTATATCTGGATCTTTCGCGAGCTGTTCGGATATGATGCGGAAATAATCATCCATTGTACTAGTTGGGATGCCGCTATGTAGAGTCATTCGACTAACATAATGTTGCTTCAGGTTATCAACCCCTCTAAATGTCGGGAGATTCAGCTTTTGGAGGTTGTGTAAGAAAGCATCACCCCAGTCACTATGCAGAGTTTGTGAATTACTCACACCGACTGCTTCAGCCAGTTGCGGCCAGATACCGCCATTATTGTATTCTTCTACAATCAGATTCACTGTCGATACTAAAAATATGGCAGGGTAGGCTTTTAGTAGACTTCGTCTATCTAGAAAGTTAGCTTCACTGTTTAGACCGCGGTACTTTATTCCGAGGTATTTGAGCGCTTTTAGCGCAGTCGCACTGTCCACGTCGAATTCCGCCACAAGCGACACTGATGCTAACTCATTCGACCAGAGTTCTTCAGTCTTTTGCAGGAAGTCGATTATGGGTTCGCTATCATTCACATTCAGTTTACGTTTAGATCGGATCTATTACAGGTTACTATACCATAATCTAGCAGTTGTTAACACCTTAGCTACGCCTGTAACAACTCTATTAGTAGAAGTCTTCTTTTAACTCACTTTGATTTTCTGAAAGAAAGTCGAAGTCCAGCCGAGCTTACTCGGCTGTTTTGTTCATCTTTCCGTCACGGATGGCTTCAAGTAACTCACGATGTTGAAGTTTGCTGCGTTTGCGGTTGCGGCCACTGCGGGTCGGGAGTCGGAATGGGCTGTACTAAAGGATATCCTTTAGCTCGCAAAGCTTGTTGATTTGATAAGTCGGCTTATAAATATCATCGACTTTTTCATGCCTCCTATTGAACCAGCATGAGTCAATTCCTGCATTCATGCCGAAGCCAATATCTGATTTCAATGAGTCTCCTACGATAAGGTAGTCGTCCACGCTGTGATCCTGATAATGATTTTCGATTGCTCGAAAGAACTCAATTTTTGGCTTCATATGTCCGAACATATCTGCTGACAGTACTTCGGCGACATACTTCAGGCACCCGACTTTTTCCAACTTTTGTTCTGTTGCAGTGCTGGGACCATTAGTTGCAACAACAATCCGATATTTGCTTGACAGGTACTTTAAGATTTTTGACGCGTCTTCTATCGCAATGACGACTTTATGGAGAGCGTTCATATAAATATTGTTTAGCTCGATAGCTCTCTGTGGAGTTATAGGGTTGTCAAAATATAAGAGTACGCGCTGAGACCTTACCCAATCTAGAAATTTATCACTCTTTTTGCCAGTCTCGTGTTTCAATTCGAGCGGTATTTCAATCAGGCCATCTTGCCAATCAACCCAAAACTGTTTATCGATCTCATACCACCGTTCATATTTACCGTCTGAGTATGATAAGCCTTCAGCTTCGAGCATTGTTTTAAATGCTGATCGTACGCTCTCCTTGTTGTCGATAATAGTATCATCAAGATCAAAAATGATTATTTTATATTTCTTGGCAGCATATATTCCTGATGGTTGCGAAATATTCATATCTTTAGTCTATGCTCAATTGTTCATTTTTCCGTCACGGATGGCTTCGAGTAATTCGCGGTGTTGGAGGCTATTCCGTTTGGGGTTGCGACCACTACGGGTTAGTAGGCGGAATGGGATGACGAAAATTCCGAACAAACCGAAGATGATGAAGTACCAGACAGCTACAAGCGACCAAGCCATAAAAATCAAGCAAAGTGCAATCGGCACTAGCAGAAGCCACTTCAAGGCGGTATTATCACTATCGGTCATTTTCCAAATTCGTGCGGCCGATCCCGAAAATGATGTCGGGGCCGAAGCGATTACTTTCTCTGATGCTAAACGGTTGCTCATGATTTATTATACCTAAGCTTTCTCTTGTTGAAGGCGGGCATGGTTCCTTCGAGTATCTTGACAAGTTGTTTATTAATCGCTGGATTCTCTATTGCCCCAACTTCAAATGAAAATGTATTCTTACCACTTTTTTTATCAAGCTCTACATAGATAATCTGCTCTGCATCTGCACCAACTGCAAGATTCGGATTATGCGTAACAATAATTATTTGTCTTCGTTTCTTTGCAGTTTTAATGAAATGAGTGAGGACCTCGAAAACACTCTTGTTGTCGAGATTATCCTCAGGTTGGTCAATAATAAGTGGGGTATCTTCTTTATCAATCATGAGATAGAAAACCAACAGTAAAGTTCCTTTCTCTCCCGGTGAGAGTTCGTCAAGAATCTTGTCATCAAGCTTCAGTTCATAGATTGGCTTCAAATACTCAAGTGAAAACAGATAATCGTAGAGTTCTTGCACTTTATCGACTTGATCAGATATTTCTCTAGGTCTCTCTTTTTCATCAGACTCACCTTGATTATTTTCAAGAAACTCTATAATCGTGTTGAGAATTTGCGAGATATCCTCACTGCTTAGAAGGTCCTTCTCTACAAATATTTCAGCGACATCATTCTCATTTGCACCATAGAATGTGCCTTTTCTTCCCCTGTTTATATACTGCAAAAAAGTTTTCATAAATGAGGGGTCTAGCTTGAAGTTGGCATCGATAACCATCTTAAACTTCTTCGTGAATCCCTTATCTTTTGAGATTTCTTTATCGATGGATTCTTTGAATGATTCGTAAAGCCCGACTATTTCTTTCTGCTTGGCGAGTATCTCTAAGGTTTTAGTAAGACGGTCTTTTCTTTTCTGAACGAGTGTCGGTAGCAGCCTACTTGTTATAAAGTCCAACTCATTTTGATAAAACTTCAAACTGTTAAGCTGGTCTTTATCTCCCTCAATTGCGTGTCGCTTATTTTCCCATTTACCAAGTCTCTCTTTATATTCCTGGAAGTCCTTTTCGGGCTTAGATAGATCCTTTGAAAGTTCAACAATCTGAGCGCTAACGTTTTCTGCCTTTGCCTGTAGGCTTGCTTCGTAAGCCGCATTGAGCTCATCGGGTTTTTCGGCAAAATCAGGATCCGAATCAATCGACGCCTTCGTGCGTAATGATACTCGCAGATCCTTCACCTGTTGTTCTTGTTGCCCTATTTTAGTAATAAGTGATGCGTCTTTAATTTTCAACTCAATGATTTCATTGATATCAAGACCATACTTTTCAAAAGATTTAGAATTCTCAGCCTTAAACACCTCTACCTGAGTTGTTGCTCGCGATAACGACTTCTTGAGTTGACTGAGCTCTTCTTGCTCCTGTGCCACCTTGACCAACGCTGCCCGCTGTGTGGTAATCAGAGAGACTAGCTTCGATCGGTCGCCATTCAATTTCTCGAGCTTCTCATATTTTTCATTTTTTTCTTTATTCTTGCTTTCGTCACCAGACTTCGCAGGATCTGGGACCTCGCTAGGTTTAATTTTGTCATGCTCTACAAGCTCATTTTGCTTTTCTTTAATGAGACTTTTAAGCTGTTTTGCGCGACTGGGATGTTTCTTCACTTCAAGCTTGATGATCTCTTCGGAGATATCATGCACCTCGTCACGTAGTTTGACAAGATCCGCCTCTATACTCTTGGCCTTAATATCCTCAAGATCTTCAAAACTATGGCTCCCAAGCCGTTGTTCTTCAGGTATATGCCGAAAAGTCACACTTTTAAGTGTTTTATCAAACCCTTCGCCCTCGAGATCATTGGTTAAGTTTTCAAAATAATTTTGCGGAAGATACTTAACTCTTTCTGTTTTATCAAGGTCAACATCATGATCTAGCCGGATTTGATTGTCTTTGCCAGTTTCATCTTCCCATACAAGCTCTGCCTGAAAGTTTTCAGCAAATCCTTTTTTTCTAAACTTTAGTTTCTTAGCATTTAAGAATGAGAGGTTCTCATGCTTAGCACCCGCGTTATGCGTATTTCCCAGCACGCCAATTACATCAGACAGGGCACTTTTACCGCTGCCTTTATTGCCGATAATAGCCACAAGTTCTTTATTCAATTCAATGTGGATGTTGTCGAACCATACACCTTGTGTGCCTTTGTATTCATCAACTTGGCTCAGACTCAACGAATTAATGTATTTAGTTTTATTGCTCCGCACCCTGTCGAGAACGGGGGGTTCAGTACCAATAAACACCCTGTCAGCAGGTTCGTACATTATTTGCCTTAAGCCCTCGAACGTTGTGTCTGCTTTTATCCAACAAAACCTGTCTTCATCTGGCTCAAAAAGCTTTGCTTCTGTATGTGCATCGCTACCGTGGATGCATGGCTTTAATGAACCACACTTATTTATTACGACTTCTTCACTATCATTCTTCTGCCCAAGAAAATACTTTCTGTCTCCTGTATTACTTGAGAAAACGGCTTGCGAGATAGAGTAGATTGCCCGCCTCACACCGTCTAGGCTTCCGGGATCTTTATCCTCAAACAAACTATAGTGCTCCTGGAAACCTGATGCACCGTCATTTTTAGAGTTACTTACTGCCACTATCGTATTCTCTGAAAATACCTCATCTGTCAATAATGCCTGGAGCTTTGCTTGATCTACATAGAAATTATCAACACCCTTTTTATATGCTGCGGCGTTATCTAGTGTTGCGTCGAACGATCTACCAAAGTCTACCAGACCCTGCCGATTCATTTTATGAGTAGTCTTGCCATCCGAGCAATCAATAGATGTAAAAAACTTATTATCGAGCGTCGATACAATAGCAGGGTTAAAGATACAATGAATATTTACTAAACTACCACGGTCAGTAACGGGCAACATCCGAAGCTCTACATTCGGTACGATTAGGATGTTCTTGATGTACGCCTTTTGATAAGTATCAAAATCTGTGCGATCGTCTATTTTAGTAATAAAATCGACGACACTCTTATAATTATCAATACTAAAGTAATCTGTGATACCAATGGCTGCGATTTTCCTATCTACTGCTTTTTTGAGCATCGTTACACAATACGCATCGAAATCAGAACTCTCGGTAAACTGGTCGTTTTTATTAGTACCTTTGGTATGAAGATGTAGATCCCATCTACGCCACTCGGAGCCGCGTAAAGAACTACTCATGATCAGTCCTATCAACGCAGCGGACAACTAAAACCCCACTCAACTTCAGTTGATCATTGAATGGTCTAAGCTTTATGATTTTCATATCTGATTTTCACTCATTATTCACTCTCCTAGTTCGGAACAATCGCCTGTAAATCTTTGCTGTAATGATAATCGACAATATCACCGTTCTGCAACATATTTACGGCCTGCTCGATAGCTATCTGCGGGACAGAGTACCACTCGCTCGGCGTGTATTCACGGCCACTAGGATCTATGATTGAAAGTTCAACTTTCGCATCTGCAAAAATGCGATGGACAAAGTGCTCAACTTTTTGCGGATTGTACTCACCAGTTAATACATAACTATCTACTACCTCAACTGCTGACATTAAGTAGGTAGGGTCTGATTCGGCGTTCTTTATTCGATCGGCAATCGTAGTGGTTGAAAAACCGATTTTATGCAAGTCTTTAATTGTAGCGATTTTTTCATCTGTACTCTTGGATTTAAGTACGTAGATGTATCCAACGATCTTGTCTGCATCATCAAGCTGTAGTTCCCCGGCATAATCTTTGTCTACTATGACGTACCCATCGTTATACAACTGACTAGACAGAGAGCGCAGATACATATTCGATTCCGTGCCATTCTCAAATAAAACACGTAGCCGTTCTTTTGGGCGTCCGTAAACTATTTTTGCATCACCTACATCTGCTACATAGCACATCAACCCGTCGCTAACATAATATCTGCCCCTATGAAGCTGAGCTACATTTGTAAACCGAACTAACTTATATTGGCCGTCGCGCAATTTATTCTGCGTCTCGATAAAGCCAGCTTTGAACTCAGAGAAGTCAGGTGCATGCTGACGCTTAGCGATATATTCAGGTTCGGATCGCTGAATCACGCTAGGTACGTGCTTCATCTTCAGTATGTCGTCGCTGCCTTCAAACAACCCAAACGTGTCTTCTGTGAAGAGTTCGTCGATCGACTCGGGAGCATCTGGCTCTTGAAGTAGCCCTAGGCTATCAACTGGCTTCAACGCCTCGACCTTTTCTTTGTTGCTTTTGATAGACTGCAGACGAGCCGCAAGTGAGGCCTCGCTTATATCAGAGGCATTGATATCGGGCAGGCAATCATTTGCTTCTACGAACTCCGTGATTTGGCGGAACGATGCCGTTAAACGATCATCTGCTGTGATCGGGCGAGCTTTTGGGGGCGGAGTAAACAAACCCTCATTATCAGACTCAAAGAGCTCGACTAGCTGATCCGAGAAGTCCATTACTACTGCTGCTCCTTTTCGCGCAGCCATGCTGCCTTACGAGCCGTTAAATAGGCTTGCGCTTGGGCGAGTAGTTTCTCATTCTTGTCACTGCTATTTAGTGCAGGATATTTTCCATTATGCGCAATAACAAAAGCTTTGATCTGTGGGACTAGGGCAAGTGCGTCTTCGTCACTCATATCGATCCTAGAACCAGCGATCGTATCTTGAATCACGCGGAACACATCTGTGCCAACCTTCTTTGAAATAACCTCAAAGGCATGCTGGAATGGATTGATGGATTCGATGAGGTCAATCGATAACTCGTCGAGGTTAACAAAGCTATTGGCCATAGTGATAAACTTCTTGTCACCATCCTCGGTAATATTAGCTGTTTTGAACGCTAGGTTTGCAGCGAGATACTGTTGGGTCACCTCAACTTCTTGCTCAGTAAGACCGGGGAGGTGCTCTCGGATAATCTTTGACTGGAGGTGCTTCATGTATTCACCTGTATGGCCATTTGCGGCTGCTCGCTGTATCTGGGTATCCTGCAAGACGGCGGCAGTTAGATCCTCTAGCTCAGTAGCTAGGATGTGCTTGACGCGCTCAGTTGGTGGGTTCTTTAGCCCCTTCACAAATACTTGACCGGCCATTGCTTTTTGCTCGGGAGAGGTTCGAGGGGTAAACGTAAAGTTTGGTGCCAGCACTTGCTCCATCAAGAGCGACGCAGTGATGGCTTTCAGCATGTTATTTACTGAAATCTGGATATCATCGCTCGTACCGTTAGGCTGTACGATGAGGTTTGTAAACTGGGCATGTGATTTGTTATAGCTATCACGCGTACATCGGCCAATAATTTGCACGATTTCCGTGAGACTTGCTCGATAGCCGATAGTCAGCGCCTGTTCGCAGTACGGCCAGTCGAAGCCTTCTTTAGCCATGCCGAGCGCGATGATTATATCGACACCGGCTATGTCGTGCTTAGCAACTTGGCTTAGGTATCGAGTGATCTTAGCACGATGTTGCGGGTCGTCGTCGACGAGGTTTGCAACTTTTAGGCGACGACCATCCTCTGTCTCGACGATTTCTATTCCCGTATCACCGGCCTGTTCTTTCCAGGTGCCGATAATGTCAAAGATGCGAGTCACTTCCTCGTGCTTACCTACCTGAGTGGACTCCTTCGCATTGACGTTAGGGATGTGGATGATTGTTTTTTTGTGGGTGTCGAGCACTGCATCTAGCGCACCATCATCCAGATAGCTGCCCGTATAAAAGTGATACCCAATCCCGAGTGTTTTGAGGTACGTGTAGCCGTTAAGCTGTTCGTAGTATGTGTAGGTTACTTTCTCAAACTCCGCTTCATCTTCAGGTGTTAAAATTGGCACGGCATCACCACGGAAGTAAGATCCAGTCATCGCGATGATTTGTATATTTGTTTGGCTCATGATGCTGTGCAATAGTTCACCAAGGCGGCTGTTTTCACTCACTGAAACATGGTGAAACTCGTCGATAGCGAGTACGGTATCGTTGAATAATTCGGTCTGTAGTTCTTCAGACTCAAATGCAAATCGCAGTGTTGCATGTGTGCATACCAATATCCTGTCATCGGATTTCATGAAGCCCACGAATGACTTTACCTTGGACTTGTCATCGCCAGTACCGAGGCACAGGTTATTTCTATTCTCGACTTCCCAGTCGGTAAAGAACCCGGCATCTGTTAGATTGGTATTCTCAAACGATGCGCCGATGGATTTTTCTGGTACGGCAACGATTACTTTCTTTTTACCTTGGTTCATCAGCTTGTCTAAGGCGACATACATAAGCGCACGCGACTTACCTGAGGCTGGTGGCGCTTTGATGAGTAGGTGATTGCTGTTGCGCTTTTCAAAAGCTCGACGCTGCATCTCGCGCATACCCATACTATCGGTCTTTGTACTTTCACCGGTCTGCTCATATGTGACGTCAATAATGTTTAGAGTTTCTTCGTTCATTTTGATTTCTCCTTTTCATTCGCGGTCATTTGTTCGTATAGCGAGAATAAGTCTGCTAGACGCTCATCGTCGTTTGCATACGGTTTTGAGCGATACAGCCTGTCGACGGCCATGTCTACCTTATAATGCGCCTCTCTTAAGTCGTCAGGCATGCTCTTTGGATCATACAATTCGGCTAAATTGTTTTCGGAGTGATTCTCTCTTGCGAATAATACATTTCGAGCTAATCCCGCGAGCTCCTCTTTCTGATACGGTAATAGGCTTGGAAGGGGGTAGTTATTGTATACAATGCCTGATGAGTAATTAATCCTTAGCTCAAGCTTACCCGACACGTAAGAAGTCCAAGCCATGTGGTTTTTTGACATAATAATTGCCAACACCCATAGCTCGGGATCAGGAACCATATATGCGCGATTTGAGATAATGACGTCACTCTGCAATATACCCGAAATTAAGTACTGTCTCTGTTCAGAAGTAACGGCTGGAAGAATTAAGTTGGAGACTTTTCCTGTCCTCATCTCTCTGAATTGATGCGCTTTACTCGCCTTTTTCTGCGTCCCTTTGTCTTTGCTGGCGAGCCGAAAATCTTCGGTTCTTTTAATACGCTCTGCAATTGGTTCAATCTTTAGTGCCTCATCGAGTTCATGGTCTTCAATCCAAATACACCATCGATCAATGTCATGAATATATTCCTTTGCACCGACAATTCGTTTTATGTATTTGTTTGCTTCAGGGTAGGCGTTAACAATATTGGCCATCTCGTCCGTAGTCATCAACAGGTTTCCACCGTCAAGAGGCATATTGCCGAAGTCTAATTTTGGGAGCTCTGAGATAGGCTTTGTGCGATTTGGTATTAAAGTATCGTGCGTCTTTTCTTTCAAATACGCAGTAATTTCTGTTGCCGATTCGCGAACGAAATTACTTTCAATAAATCGATGTTTTAAATCGCGCTTGGACATTGCAATAATTACGCATGTGATCCCTGCATTGTCTTTGGCACTATTTTGCCATTTGAACGACGTATAGGCATAATCAATCCTTAGTCCTAGTTTAAATACCAATGGCCACAAGAGAGGAATTTGCTGCCCCTGAGAAACTGAATTTGTCGAGACTAAGGAGAAGGCTGCGCGATTACTTTCTGCTAGCCACTCGGCAGCTTTATAGAACCATATCGTGACATAGTCCATATTTCTGTGCCCCTGTACTAATCCATGAAAAACTCTATCGAGGTCCTGTTTCTGGCTAGAGTCTTGCTTGCGAGCACCCGCATAGGGAGGGTTGCTTATTAAGTAAATCTCATCCCAAAGCTGTTGCCCTAGCTCTAATTCCGGTTGGGGATCCTCAAATTCAATCAGCAGACTCTGCTCTTGTGCCTTTTCTAATTTTTGCGTACGGCCAACATTCGGACACACCTCTTGCCAGTTAATCCTAGCCGCGTTACCCCTGATGATATTTGCATTGTCTTTGAGCGGAATTAGAATAATTTCTTTACCAAAATGCTCTTCAAACTCAATATTCATCTGATGCTTAGCAAGGTACAGGGAAAGAATTGCAATCTCGTGGGCAAAATCATCAATCTCAATGCCGTAGAAGTTGTCTAGTTTTATACGCGATTCGAGCCTGCCACTAAGGGCAGCTCTTTTGTAATCATCGCTAAACAAACGGTCTATGATTCCATGCTCTATTTTACGTAGCTCTTTGTAGGCAATAATCAAGAAGTTTCCCGAGCCACAGGCTGGGTCGAATACCTTAATTTTGCTAATCCTGTCCCACAATTTATTGAGCTTTTTGGGGTCATCGTAGTGTTTGTCAAACTCCTCTCGTAGCTCGTCGAGGAAGAGTGGTTCAATCGTCTTCATGATGTTAGGGACGCTCGTATAGTGCATGCCGTGGTTAGAGCGGTGCTCTTCATCTACGATGCTTTGAAACATTGAACCGAAGATATCGGGATTGATAGCAGACCAATTTAAGTTGCCACAATCAAGCATTAGTTTGCGGGCTTGTGCGTTAAACTTCGGAATCGCAATATTGTGCTTTTTGGTATCAAAGATGGTGCCGTTTACGTAGGGGAACTTACTAAACGGACTAGTAAAACTGGACTTATCGTTTGTATCTAAGGCATTAAACAGAGTGTCCAGGAACGTGTCTAGGTCACTGCCATCGGTCTGGGTATAGTCCTTAATGGAGCTCGTGAACATAGTCTTCTCAGATTTACTGAAAACTTTGGTATCCTCTGCAAAAAAACAGAAAAGTAGTCGAGAAAAGAAGACGTTTAGATCGTGGCGGAATGTGCTTTTTGAGTCAGCTAGCTTTTCACGATTAACCCTCTCGATCTCAGCATAAAGATCTTTCATCTTGTCGGCGGCGCGTCGATCAGCAATAGCCTCGGTCTTTTCGCTTGTAACCTCATCGCCCGTCCAGCCGTAGAAAAAGTCAACACTGCGGTCGATGTCACGTAGCATAATATCGAGAGTCGTATCTTTTTTGGTGTCTTTCGCTACCAGACGATCATAATCAGTGACAATAAGGTATCTGGGGTTATAGCGCACTACAAGCGGATCTTGATCTAGCGAGTCCACAAGAGATAAGAGATTACCCTCGGGCGCGTGCTTAAAGTAAACCACTCCTCGCTGGAGGACTTCATTCTCTTTGTCTACTGCTAGATTTAATGTACCGCTTCGGAGTTTAGTGATTGCAGAGGCGGAACGGCCGTACGCGGCCAAAAGCTCATAAATAACGTCCATGGTATATGCTTCGCGGTTGGCAATTTCCGACACGTTTCGTTGGGCATCAGCAAAAGTAATTCTCATTCAGCATCCTCTACCTGAGTATTAATCATTAATTTACATTATAGAACAGATTTGAGGATAAATCTTAATCTGTAATATTCTTCTGAACGCTTTGCTAGTTGATACAATACAGATGATGTCTAAAATATCTTGCCCCAACTGTAACTCCAGTAATACCTGCCGAATCATGTACGGTATGCCGGACTATACCGATAAACTCGAACACGACCTTGAAACAGGCAAAGTTCACCTAGGGGGGTGCGTCATCACAGACATTGCCCCTGACCGCCATTGTAACGAATGTGAGATAGACTTTGAAAAAAAAGCGCCTAATATCTACTTGGATATCGACGGTGTTTTACTAGCAAACGATTTAACTCCTGCAAATTATGCCAAAGAGTTTATTGCTACCGTACTTGAGCGCTACCCACACACCACCTACTGGCTCACGACGCATTGTGATAGTGACGCGAGCGTACCAATACAGCACATCGGTCACTTATTCGATAATGAGACCGTAGAGCTCATGAAGCAAATCAAACCAACGAGCTGGCAAACAGCAAAAACAAGGGCAATTGATTTTAATAAGCCTTTCCTATGGTTCGACGACGACTTGTTCTACGAAGAAAAAGAAGCACTAAAAAAGCAGGGTGTACTAGATAACTGGATTGAGGTTAATTTATCCAAAAACCCTGATCAATTGGCGGAATTCGTTACTAGCTTCCCGCTGCCGGTAAATATGAATCAAGATATTTGAATGTACAGCTAGCGGTCAGGCAACGATCGTCTCACCACTCATAGGCTCCTGTGTTTCAACACCATTGATACGGCAGTAGAAGTTATAGGCAGATAAGCTTGAGATCTCACCCTTTTCGATATAGGGCTCAAAGAGCGGCAGGAGTAGTTCCTCGTCCTTCGGGCTGCCCGTTCGGAAAACGACGACCGTACCAACGTTTGCCAAGATGATGTTCACCATCTTTTGGTCGTCTTGCTGCTGCGTGCTTTGCTCTGCCATAGTTAGGAATACTTTGTACTTGCGGGCTTCGCTGAGCATCTGCGTAAAGGAAAGCGTTGCGAAGTTCTGGAACTCATCGACGTATAGATAGAATGCTTTGCGGTCTGCCTGCTTTCTTTCGGCACGCTTTAGTGCAGCAAGCTGTAGTTTGGCCAGGATGGTGACGCCAAATAGCATCGAAGTGTCTTCGCCGAGTCGACCTTTTGAAAAGTTACAGATAAGTATTTTACCGTCGAGGATTTCATCGAAGTTGATGGTAGATTTTTCTTGCTCTAGCATCGCTCGGGCGCTGGCACTAAAGAGAAAGCGGCCGATCTTGGCGGTGATACCAGCGGCCATCTTGACCTTCTGCATCGTTCCGGCTTTGCCTAGCTCGTTTTTCCAAAACAGTTTCAGATCTTCGTCCTCGAGGTTCTTGATCGCGTCTTTCGCGAACTTGCCGTCGTTTAGAAGGCGGAAGATTGTGAATAGCGTCGGCTTTTCAAGAGTCAGCGCTGTTTGGATGGCGTTACGTAAGATGTACTCAATACGATGCCCGCCGCTATCGTCTTCGGAAAATATCTTGCGCATGACAGATACAACCGACTCAGTAACGCGGTCTTTTTCGCGTAGCAAATCGTTGCCCTTCAAACCCTCTGGCAACTCAAGTAAGTTGACGCCAATAGGGTGGTCTAGATCGTCAGGATTGAGATAAATGAGGTCTTTCTTGCGCTCATCGGGAATATATTCGAGCAGTTCCTCTGCAAGATCACCATGCGGATCGATGACCGCCAGCCCTTTGCCATTTTGAATGTCTTGAATGAGCTGGTATTTTAGCAGAGTCGTCTTGCCGCTACCGGTGCCTCCGATCACAAACATGTGGCGCTCTCGCTCCGCCTCCGTGAGACCGATGAGCGTTTCGCTACCATGGTACTTATTGACACCAAATACGACGTCAAGTCTCTTGTCGCTCTTCAAGCTGATAGGTGCGGGTAGCGTACGGCTATGGGTGTGAATCATACCATCTGTTTTGATAAGTCCGTTAGGAAAATGGAATATACTAGCAAGCTCCGACAAGCTGAAAACTGATGAGTTATATGTTAATACCGCACCGAGTCGACGACGGAAAAGCATCTCGTTATATAACCAGGTCCACCTCAAGGAATATTGGCGAGATAGCCTAAGACGCTGAAAGCCGTCGGTGTTAAGTGTTTCGAAGGAAGAAATCAGACCGTTTACCAGTTTTGCTGTCCGATTTGGTGAGTAAATTCCTACGCGAATATCAGCGTAGAGTAGTGATTGCTCGAGCTTGTTGGCAATACCTTCGAACATTCGCTCTTCGAGGTGAGTTAGCTCCCGCTCGGTGCGTTCGGCAAAAAGATTAGGTACCCACAGTACCAGAGCGGTAACGATCCCTAGCTGCCACTGTTGTGTCCATAGGCCAATGACAACTGCAGGTACCCATACCCAGCTGTATGTCAGCAAATAGTAACGTATTTTGCCGTCGATCAGGACACGTCCTCTATTTAGGAGCTTATTGTAGATACGGCTCGCTTTTCGCGAATCATAGCCCCGCGTAACTATCTGCATCGTAAGTTCTTCATCATCAAGCATTTGAGTCATTGAACCTGTGATGAAAGCTATCGGGTCAGACTTTTCTAAATCCTCGTGCGGTTTTAGCGGATACGCAAAATGTCGTGATTGTTTGATATTGAAAACGCTGGGACCTTCAGGCAAAAACGTAGGAGCTTCGGTTTGTTCAAATTTAAGCTCTGGCATGTACGATGCAAAGTGTTTTTGTATGCTTGGCAGAAGGCTACGCAGTGCTATGACGCGGTATCTAATTCCATCTGTCTTGTTGCTGGAAAGCTCCAATGATACCGGAAAATTCTGCGAGGACTGTTGTAGTACGGCGAAGAGATCCTGAGTGTTCAATGGATGGGCAGCCGACTGCTTGGGTGGAATGATCTCTAGCGCCGCAATATCTTGTTTTGAGAATATGAGCCATATGTTCTTAATGATTTTGATGAGTGGCTTCAATAGTATGCGCCATATCAAGTAAGCGATAAACGCCATGAGCGCCGAGTTGACGACGTAATCCCTAGGGCTATCGCCAAACAATTGCAGGAATCTGTCCATTACTTAAACAGTAACAGATACAGTACAGGGGTGCAATACGGTTTATTTGTGCCTCGTTTTATTTGTTGGCCTGTTGTTCTACGCTAGTAAAGTAGGTCAACTAAAGGATAGGAGGCGTATGGGTAATGCAAAACAAGATAGTAAAAGGAAAGGTTCGGGGTCGCCGGGGACACTAGCACTATCGACTCAAGAACGAATCGAACTTTTGGCCAATGTCATATTGGATAAAATATTGGCCGAAAAGAATAAATCCAGTAACGAGAAAGGCTAGTTATATGGAGTATAAACCTCACATTCAAAACGCCGTCGCGGCGATCCGTGTTTCCACGACCAAGCAAGGTACCCAAGGCGATTCACCAGAAGCTCAAAAAGAGCAAATCGAACGCTTCGCAGAGACTCGCGGCATATGTATTAAAAAACTGTTTCTATTCCTTGAGTCTGCAAGCAAAGAGCAGCAACCTATGCAAGAAGCCATCGACTACTGTAAAAACCCAAAACACAAGATTGATTTGTTTATAGTTAAATCAATCGATAGGTTCACGCGTGGAGGTTCGTATTCTTACAGCCAACTAAAGATGCAGCTCGATAATGTGAATGTCCATTTGACCGATATTCATGGAATCATCGGGGCACAAAAAGTTAATACGCTAGAACACCTTGGAATCAGCTACAAATGGAGCGTTTACGACCCGACGAAAAACTCGGAAATATTAGAAGCAGAACGCGCTAGTGACGAGAAGCGAGACATAATGACGCGCATGATTGGTTCGCAGATTCGCTACGCTCGCTTAGGCTATTGGGTTAGGAGTGCGCCGCTAGGGTACGTTAATGTACGCGTTGAAACTATCAATGGTATCCGGTCGGTACTTGAACCTCACCCAAAAACAAGCCAGTGGATTATAAAAATGTTCGAGTTGCGCTGCAGAGGGACGCTCGACGATCATGCGATCGTGCAAGAGATAAATAGACTCGGTTTCCGTACGCCCGC